>Ga0210044_10006563_pt1 | contig 15247 bp, 12 predicted proteins | sample CryGey13umfilter_2_FD_183959 | JGI IMG/M metagenome (GOLD analysis project Ga0210044, IMG submission 183959) | Groundwater microbial communities from aquifer in Utah, USA - Crystal Geyser 4/9/14 3 um filter (SPAdes) (version 2) | ecosystem: Environmental > Aquatic > Deep subsurface >...
GCTCTCGATGCATCCAGAGTTCATGAGATGGCTGGCCCGTGTTGTCCAGCGCAACAACGGGCGGGCCCACCTGTCACAGCGTGGCGCCGCGCCGTGGGGTAAAGATAATGATTTCCAGCGGGATGCATCCGGGCACGACCCTTGCTAACCCGCGAGCCGCATGCGTGTGCTCCTCATTACCCTGTCGCTCCTGACCCCGTTGCAGGCGGCGGCTGTCCCCTCCGAGCCCGCAAACCCGGCGCTGCAGGAGCGGGTGTTGCGCCTGCTCTCCGGCTTTCGGTTCGGGACCTATGGGCGCATCGGGCTCAGCGGCGACCTGCGGGATGGATCGCAGGGGAGGTCGTTGAACGTGGTGTCCCATGGCCCACGGCTCGAGGAGCCACCCTACGTCGAGCTGGATCTGGGCTACGTGCTGGAGCGTTCGGATCCAGAGGCGCTCACCTTCCGCGTGGTCTCCACGCTGGCCTTCCTCGAGGACTTCTTTCACTACGACGGGCGATTCGACGCGAAGCTGGCGCTGCGCAACCTGTTCGTCGAGGCTGCCAACGTGCTGACCCCGCACCTATCGCTGTGGGTCGGCTCGCGCATGTACCGTGGAGACGACATCTACCTGCTGGACTACTGGCCGCTGGACAACCTCAACACCGTTGGCGGTGGCGCGGGCCTGACGCTGGGCCGCACCCGCGTGGACCTGCACGCGGGGGTCAACCGCCTGCGGGACGAGTATCAGTACCAGACGGTCGAGGTCCCCGATCCCCGCATCGGCACCGGCGAGGTGGTGGTGCTGGATCGCCAGCGGACCATCATCAGCCTGCGCGCGATGCAGCAGCTTCCACGCCTGCTGGGCCCGGCTTCGATGAAGATCATGCTGTACGGCGAGCTGCACCACCTTCCGTCCGGGACGCTGCACCGTGAGCCGGACTACCGCGAGGAGCTACCCTCGGATCTGGGCTGGGTCGCGGGGATGCAGCTCGGGGTGTGGAGCTCCAGCTCGTTCTGCAACCTGTGGCTGCGCACGGCCGGTGGGCTGGCGGCGTACGGCGACCTGGCGGTGCCCTTCGGACTCGGTACCGACAAGCGAGCCACCGACGCCCGGGAGGTGGTGCTGGCGCTGAGCGGCAACTACGAGCGAGGGCTGCTGGGGCTGATGGCGGGAGGGTATCTGCGCTATTTCCGCGATGCCGACGGGGTCGTCGACGATCCCGACGACGGATGGGAGTACGTGCTGGCCGTTCGGCCCCATCTGTTCTTCCACCATCACCTGCACGGCGTGTTCGAGGCCTCGTATCAGGGGCGGCGGCCCAACGGCCTCGATCCCGATAGCCAGACGCACCTTGTACCCGGGGTCTTCAAATTCTCGGTGATGCCCACCCTGAGCTGGGACCGTGGCAGCTACGCCAGGCCCCAGATCCGGCTGGTCTACACCGTGTCCTATCTGGATCAGGGGGCCCGGCTGAGCTTCCCCGAGCAGGATCCGCGTCGCGGCGTCGCGGTGCAGCACTTCCTCGGGGCCCAGGTGGAGTGGTGGTACAACAGCTCGTACAGGTAGAACCATGCGCGTGACGTTTTTCGTGGTGTTCCTCCTCTCCGCCTGCCACACCCCTCTGCCGGGCGACGCGGGAGGCCGGCGCATCACCTCCAACGTCGAGGACTGGCGTGACGAGGTGATCTATCAGGTGCTGGTGGACCGTTTCGCCGACGGCGACCAGTCCAACAACTGGAACGTGGACAGCCGCTACCTGGGTCGGTATCAGGGTGGGGACTGGCGCGGGCTGCAGCAGCGCATTCCGTATCTCAAGCAGCTGGGGATCACGGCGGTGTGGATCAGCCCCGTGGTGCGCAACATCGAGGAGGACGCCGGGTTCGCCGGATACCACGGCTACTGGACGCAGGACTTCCTGCGGGTCAACTCGCACTTTGGCGACCTGGCCCGGCTGCAGCAGCTGGTGGATGCGCTGCACGACAGCGGGATCAAGGTCATCCTGGACGTGGTGACGAACCACATCGCCCCGCTGTGGTTCTACGACGTGAACATGAACGGTCGCCCCGACGACATGGTCTTCGGCGGCGGAGGCACCAGCTTCGGGTCGTCGAACAAGGACAACCCGGGCAACCTGACCCGCGTCACGGAGTGGGACCCGGACTACGACGGCCGCGGGATCCAGGCCTTCACCGCGCTGGGGGAGGCGGGACCGGCGCCGGTGGTGTGGATTTACCAGCCATCGGTGAACCGGGTGCCGGTGCAGCCGCCGCCGTTCCAGAACCCCGACTGGTATCATCGTCGAGGACGGATCACGGTGTGGGAGAACCGACCGCCGCTGGGGACGGCGCCGTGCGAGACGGCGCCGGACAACAACGTCGAGCTGTGCGACTACGTGCGGCAGCAGGAGACGCTGGGCGACTTCCCCGGCGGCCTGAAGGATCTGGCGACGGAGAAGCCCGAGGTGCGCAGCGCGCTGATCAAGGTGTTTCAGCACTGGATCGAGGTCGGCGACTTCGACGGGTTCCGCATCGACACGTTGAAGCACGTGGAGCACGGCTTCTGGCAGCAGTTCTGCCCCGCCATGCGGCAGCACGCGAAGCAGCTGGGCAAGCAGCGGTTCCTGATGTTCGGCGAGGCGTTCAGCGGCGCCGACTCGCTGCTGGCCTCCTTCACCGACCGCCAGCAGGTGGACTCGGTGTTCTACTTCTCGCAGAAGTTCCGGGTGTTCGACAACGTGTTCAAGCGCGGTGGGCCGACCAGCGAGGTCAAGCGGCTGCATGACGACCGGGTCAAGCTGTACCCGGCCGCGGCCCACCTGGACGGCGCCGGGGCGGCGCCAGCCGATCTGTTGATCAACTTCCTGGACAACCACGACGTGGCGCGGTTCCTCCACGACGCCGGCGTGGATGCGCTGCACAACGCGCTGGTCTACCTGCTGACCACGGTGGGGATCCCCTGCATCTACTACGGCACCGAGCAGCAGCTCGACGGGGGCAACGACCCGTCCAACCGTGAGGTGCTGTGGCGCGGCAACCCCGGGCGCGGCCTGTCGCCCTTCGACACGACCAACGCGACGTTCCAGCTGATCCGTACGTTGATCGGGATCCGCAAGACGTACGCGCCCCTGCGCCGGGGCGACTTCACCCTGCGCTGGACCACCGACTCCACCGCCGGTCAGCAGGACGCGGGGATGCTGGCCTACGAGCGGACCCACGGTGGACAGCGGGTGCTGGTGGTGATCAACACCACGGCCTGCAGCGGAAGCAGCGTGACCTACTCCCGCACCAGCCTCGGTGCTGACGTGATGCGGACGGGGTTCGCGGCGGGGACGGTGCTGACCAACCAGCTGCCCGACGCCGACACCACCGACCAGGTGACGGTGGGCGCGGGCGGCACGCTGGATGTGAAGCTGCCCTGCCGGGGAGCGAAGATCTGGGTGGCGAAGTGAGGGTGGAGATGAGTGGGCGGAGGCGAGTGAAGGCGGCGCGGAGCCCACAAAAGCAAAAGCCGGGTGACCTGGGCGTTGGCGGCCAGCTGACGCGCTGCAAGCGACGTCCGGCCGGTGCACGCGCCCGGGGCGGCTTGTCTGCTCCGCGCCGCCTTCACTCGCGGGCGGTTGCAGCGGCTGAACACTGCACGGAGCTGCCAAGCCGCCTTCCCAAGCGCTCTCGGCCCGGGCGTCTCGAGCGGCGCGGCATGCTGCCCCTGCGTCAAGCACACCCGGTTTGCTTTTCCGAGCTCCGTGCGGTGTTCAGCCGCCATCACTGGCTCCGCGCTGCCTTCACTCGCCCCCGTGCCACCACTCCCCGAGCCATCACTCCCCGAGCCCTCCTCCTCCTCGCCCTCCTGCTCTCCGCCCTCCTGCTCTCCGCCTGCTCCAAGCTCCCCGAGTCGTTCACCTTCGACGGGTCGAACCCCGTGGCCGACGCCGGGGATCTGGGCTCCGCCGACATGTGCGGTGTACCCGTCACCTGCGACGTGTCGTTCGTCTACCTCGACGCCAGCGCCACCAGCGTGGAGCTTCACGGCAGCTTCAACAGCTGGAAGAGCGGGCTGGCGATGGAGAAGGACGGCACATCCTTCAGCACCGTGCTGACGCTGACGCACGGCGCGCACCTGGAGTACAAGTTCTTCGTGGATGGCACGACGTGGGTCCCCGATCCCCAAAACCCCGACACCACCGGTCCGCCCTACGACAACTCGGTGCTCACCGTGAGCTGTCTCTCCACCTGCGCCGACAGCGGTCCGCCGCCGGACGGCGGTCCGGACAGCGACGGCGCGCCGACTCCGGTCTTCGACTGGCGCGACGGGGTGATGTACTTCGTGCTGGTGGACCGGTTCTTGGACGGAGACAGCAGCAACAACAAGCCCGAGAGCGGGGTGGAGCTGGCGGCCAACTTCCAGGGGGGCGATCTGGCCGGGGTGCTGGCCAAGCTCCAGGCCGGCTACTTCACCCAGCTGGGGGTCAACGTGATCTGGCTCAGCTCGCCGGTGGACGCGCCGGACGGAAAGTACGCCGGCCAGGATGGCCACGACCACACCGGGTACCACGGCTACTGGCCGCGGGAGCTGGACCAGGTGGAGTCGCAGGTGGGGAGCTTGACGCTGCTGAAGCTGGTGGTGTCCGAGGCGCACAAGCGGGGTATCCGCGTGGTGCTGGACTACGTGATGAACCACGTCCACGACAGCTCCACCGTGTACAAGAACCACCCGACCTGGTTCTGGCCGCTGGACATGAGCGGGACGCAGTGCATCTGCGGCAAGGGCTGCAGCTGGGCCCCGCCCCAGGGTCTGCGTTGCTGGTTCGATCCGTTCCTGCCGGCCTTCGATTTCGGCGACGCGTCGGCGCGCAAGTTCTCGGTGGACAACGCCATGCAGTGGATCGCGGACACCGCCGTGGATGGCTTTCGTCTGGACGCGGTGAAGCACATCGAGCAGGGCTGGCTCACCGATCTACGGCAGCGGATCAACAGCGCGGTGGCGGGGCGGTTTTACCTCGTGGGTGAGACCTTCGACGGCGACCGGAGCCTGGTCCGCTCGTTCGTCGATCCGGCGACCAAGCTGGACGGGCAGTTCGACTTCTCGCTGCGGGCGGAGCTGGTGAAGGTGATCTTGATGCGCCAGGGGAGCTTCGCCGATCTGGACCTGTTCCTCACCGGCAACGACGGGTACTACGGCGCCGGGGCGGTGATGGCCACGTTCCTCGGCAACCACGATTTGCCGCGGGCGATCCACCTGGCGGAGGATTCGCCGCAGTTCTCGGAGTGGGACACCGGCAAGTCCCGGGCCTGGAGCAACCAGCCGACCGCGCCGGGCTACGATCGCCCCTACCAGCGTCTGGCGCTGGCCTTCGTCGCGCTGATGACGCTCCGCGGCTTGCCGACGCTGTACTACGGCGACGAGATCGGCATGGCCGGCGGCGGAGACCCCGACAACCGGCGCTTCATGAGCTGGAGCGGGACCTGCACCGACCAGGACGCGCTCCGCGACCGGATCTCGAAGCTCACGACGATCCGGACCGCGCACCCTGCCCTGCGCCGGGGCACGCGGCAGCAGGTGTGGCTCTCGGCCGACGTCTACGCCTACCGCATGACCCAGGGCAGCGACGATCTCACCGTGGTGCTCAACCGCTCGGACAACGAACAGACGATCCAGCTGTCAGCCAAGGCGAGCTACGTCGATCTGCTCACCGGCGAGACGGTCACGGCGGCGGCGGTCAAGGTGACGGCGCGGGGCGCACGGATCCTGCAGTGACTGGCGCCTGGCGGCTGGAGCGGGGCCTGGCCCGGTGGTAGATTCGAGCATGCCCGAGTGCTACGACAAGCCGATCTGGACCATCGACCAGCTGCTGCGCGTGATGCCCCGAGTCCCCGCACAGCTCCGGCGCGTGGCCCCCACCGTGCTGGGCCGCCGGCTGAGCAACGCCTTCCGCGAGCGGATCATGCTGGCGGTGGCGGTGCAGAACCGTTGCCGCTACTGCCAGCTGGCGCACACATCGTTCGGTCAGGCGGCCGGACTCTCGCCGCGGGAGGTGCAGGCCATCCTGGGCGACGAGGATCTGTCGAGCCTCGCGCCGCGGGAGCGGCTGGCGCTGGCCTACGTGCGAGATCTCACGCGGCGGGAGTTCGCCTCCCGCGACGAGTCCATGCGCCAGCAGATGGCGGCGCAGTTCGACGAGGAGACGCTGAAGGTGATCGAGGCCACGGCGGAGCTGATGAATCTGGCCAACCGCTTCGGCAACACCTTCGATGCGCTGCTGGCGCGGCTGTGCAGTCGGGACTGCTCGGGCGCGGGGTGGACCGATCTGGCGCTGCTGGCGCCGATGTTCCTCCTCGGGGGAGCGGTGGTGGCGCCCTGGGTCGGGCTGATCTGGCTGATTCGCGGGGTTCGAGGATGAGCCAGACTCGTCGACAGCTGCTGCTGGACCGGCTGTCCCGAGGCCCGGCCACCGTTCGGGGTCTGGCCCTGGAGCTGAAGTAGCAGATCAGCAGCGTGGTGGAAGATCTGGATCACGTGCGTCGAACGCTGCGTTCGGAGTCTGACCCCCGACGCCGGCTGGTGGTGGAGCCGGCGACCTGCCTCGGCTGCGGGCGGGTGTTCCGCAAGCGGGAGCGGCTCACGGCGCCGTCGCGCTGTCCTGACTGCAAGTCGGAGAGCACCACCGATCCGGAGTTCTGGATCGCGTAGCTCGTGGCCGCACCTTCACTGGACCGTGACCGTTCCGCTGAGGGCGTTGCTGTCGTTGCCTTCGCTGTCGGTGGCCGTGACGGTGAAGGTGTAGGTTCCGGTGGGGGTCGCCGCGGAGAGTGCCACCACGAACGGCACGCTGGCCGAGGTCACGGCGTCCGAGGCGCCCTGCACCGGGATCGTGCTCTGCGCCGAGGCTGGCCCGGTGAGGGAGAGCGTCACGGTCATGCCGCCCAGTCCGTCGGGGTCGGAGATCTTCATCGTCCCGGTGATGGTGCTGCCGGGGGCCACGGTGGTGCCATTGAACGACAGGTCCGAGAGCGTGGGCGCGGTCCCCGTGGCGGACCCGTCCCCGCAGGCCAAGACACCCGTCGCCAGCAACAGCAACCCCGCCATGATGCTTCGATGCATGGTTCACCTCTGTGTCAGGAAGGCTCGTGTCAGGAAGGCTAGCCTAACATCGGCGCGTCATCTGTCTGTGCGATGGGTCACGCTTCGACCCGAGCGCTACTTCACCACCAAACGCTGGATCTCCGACGGGAGCCGGACCAGCACCGTCAAGCACGGGTGTGTCCTATCGGCCTTTCCGGGGCTTTGAGTCCGTCTGACGTCTGCGGGGATTGAGGTTGCCAGACCGCAACCCCGGCCACCACGCGCCGGGGATCATGGTGTAACCACGAGTACATCAGAAGCGCGGCGTGCGCTATACTCCGAGGGTGCGGCTGATTCCCATCGTTCTGCTGCTGCTGGCCGGGTGCAGCGAGACGTCCACCCGCACCCCTGATGACGCGGCCGGGCCGGACGCCGGCACCGCGGACCTCCACGGCGGCCGGGAAGCGGCGTGGGACCTTCCAACGTGGGACGCCCAGCCGCTGGAGGGCGGCGCTCCCGACGCCGGGCCCTCCATCTGGCGGCCCAAGCCGGGGACCACCTGGCACTGGCAGCTGACCAAGACCGTGGACCAGACGGTGAACGCCACCATGTTCGACATCGATCTGTTCGACAACACGAAGACGACCATCGCCGCGCTGAAGGCCAAGGGCAGGGTGGTGATCTGCTACTTCAGCGCCGGGTCCTACGAGAGCTGGCGCCCGGACGCCAAGGATTTTCCGCAGAGCGTGCTGGGGAGCAAGATGAGCGGCTGGGACGAGCTGTGGCTCGACATCCGCTCCCCCGCGGTGCACCAGATCATGAAGGCCCGGATGGACCTCGCGGTGACCAAGGGGTGCGACGGGGTCGAGCCGGACAACGTCGATGGCCACGACAACGCCACCGGCTTTCCGCTCGTCCCGGCGGATCAGCTGGCCTACAACACGCTGCTGGCCGCCGAGGCGCACAAGCGCGGGCTGTCCGTGGGGTTGAAGAACGATCTGAGCCAGGTCGCCCAGCTGCTGCCGCACTTCGACTGGGCGCTCAACGAGCAGTGCCTGCAGTACACCGAGTGTGATCTGTTAGCCCCGTTCATCCAGGCCGGCAAGGCGGTGTTCCACGTGGAGTACAGTCCAGCGACCAGGGCCGCCGTCTGCCCCATGGCCACGGCCCTCGGGTTCGACAGTCAGATCAAGAAGCTGGAGCTGGACGCCTGGTTTGTGGCGTGCTGGAACTGACCCGTCATACTTTCCCCATGTCACGTCATGTTCGCCCCATGTCACCATACGCACCGCTGATCGTCGCGCTGCTGCTCGTCGGCGCCGACGCCCCGGCTCAGCCTGCCCACCACCAGCACAAGCTCGGACACCATCGGTTCCAGGACGCCGAGAAGTGGGCCAGGGTGTTCGAGAGCCCCGAGCGGGACCGCTGGCAGAAGCCGAAGCAGGTGCTGGCCGTGCTTCAGATCAAGCCCACGATGAAGGTGGCGGAGATCGGGTCGGGCACCGGCTACTTCATCGTGCGCATGGCCCGTCAGGTGGCGCGGGGCAAGGCCTACGGCGTCGACATCGAGGCGGACATGGTGCAGTACCTGGCGCGACGCGCGAAGCAGGAGCGCCTGCCCAACCTGGCCAGCGTGCTGGGCGCGGCCGACGACCCCCGCATCCCCGAGCCGGTGGACCTGATCTTACTCTGCGACACCTATCATCACATCGATCAGCGGACGCGGTACTTCCGCCGGCTGGCGGACAGGCTGCGTCCGGGTGGACGGCTGGTGATCGTCGACTTCAAGCAGGGCAAGCTCCCGGTGGGGCCGCCCGAGTCCATGCGGGTGGCGCCGGCACAGCTGCGCAAGGAGCTCTCGGCGGCCGGGTATCGGGAGACCGCGCTCGACACAAGGACGCTGCCCTATCAGTACATCGCGGTGTTCCAGTCCCGGTGAGCTTCGAGTTGCCAGGCGGCGCCGACTCGGGGTAGATGAGGCCATGTTCCGTCCAACGCCGATGCTCTGTCTGCTGTGTCTGCCGCTGTCGCTGCTCCATGGGTGCGCCTCCGATGACGGCGGCATCCCTGGTGCCGACGTGCACTACACCGAGCAGCGCGAGGTGTGCAGCCACCGCAACCCGCTGCGCAACCTGTACTTCGGAGATCTGCACTTCCACACCCGCAACTCGTGGGACGCCTGGGGCTACCACCTGACGGTGACGCCGCCGCAGGCCTATGGCTTCGCCGCCGGCGGCCAGGTGATGCTGCCCCCGCTGGACGGCGCGGGCAAGGGCACGCGCCAGGCCCGGCTGGACCGGCCGCTGGACTTCGCCGCGGCCACCGACCACGCCGAGTTTCTCGGAGAGACCCGGCTGTGCACCACCGCGGGGAGCAAGGCCTACGACTCACCCACGTGCCAGAACTTCCGCAAGCAGGGCACCTCGGCGGTGGCGGCCTGGGGTATGCAGCTCATCGTCCCCGAGGGGAACCAGCGCTTCGCCGACGTGTGCGGCGCCTCGGGCGGCGACTGCCTGGCCGCTGCCCGCACGGTGTGGGGGGAGCTGCAGAGGGCCGCGGAGCAGGCCTACGATCGCAGCGCCGCGTGCACCTTCGTGTCCTTCGTGGGCTACGAGTACACCGTGACGCCCAAGGCGACGAACATGCACCGCAACGTGATCTTCCGCAACGACCAGGTGCCACAGCTGCCGGTGTCGTACTACGAGGCGCCCGACGCGCTGCAGCTGTGGCAACAGCTGGATCAGAAGTGCCCGGGCGGCGACGACGCGTGCGACGTGATGGTGGTCCCGCACAACATGAACATGAGCAACGGCAACATGTTCGTGCCCGCCACGGGCGCCGACGCGCAGAACGTGGCGCGGCTGCGCGCCCGGCTGGAGCCGGTGCTGGAGCTGTTCCAGCACAAGGGCGACCAGGAGTGCCAGCCGGGGCTGTCCGGGATCCAGGGGGCGCAGGACGCGCAGTGTGCGTTCGAGAAGGAGCGACAGCCGCCCATCACCGACTGCCTGGAGCAGCCGGGGTGGGGCGGGATGAGCTCCATGGGCTGCCTGTCGCGCTGGGACTTCCTGCGCGGCATCCTGCTCGCCGGGATGCAGCAGCAGGAGGGCCTGGGGCTCAACCCGTACCACATGGGCGTCGTCGGCAGCACCGACACGCACAACGGAACCCCGGGCAACACGCGGGAGCAGGGATGGGTCGGCCACGTGGGCAGCTCCGACGACACGCCCGAGGAGCGGCTGGGTCCGGGCAACACCACGCACCGCGGGCTGGTGAACAACCCGGGCGGGCTGGCCGCGGTGTGGTCGGTGGAGCGCTCCCGCGACGCGATCTTCGAGGCCCTGCGGCGCCGGGAGGTTTACGCCACCAGCGGCACGCGGATCCAGGTGCGGCTGTTCGGTGGGTGGGGCTACCCCGACGGCCTGTGCGACGACCCCGACCTGGCGCGCGAGGGCTTCGAGGGCGGTGTGCCCATGGGCGGCGTGCTCCCCGGACAGCGCGGCTCGGGGGGCCCGACCTTCGTGGTGCAGGCGCTGCAGGATCCGGGCACCACCGCCGCGCCCGGGACGCCGCTGCGGCAGGTGCAGATGATCAAGGGCTGGATCGACGGCGCCGGTGCGGCGCACGAGCAGGTGTTCGACGTGGCCGGGGACGCGACCATCGGCAGCGTCGACCCCACCACGTGCAAGACCGACGGCAAGGGCCACCACAGCCTGTGCGCCGTGTGGCGCGATCCGCAGTTCGACCCGGGGCAGCGGGCATTCTATTACGCGCGCGTGCTGGAGGCCCCAACCTGCAGGTGGAGCCAGTGGGAGTGCATCGCCATCGAGCCCGGCCAGCGGCCCGACGGATGCTCCAACCCGTCGGTCCAGACCACGATCCAGGAGCGCGCCTGGACCTCGGCCGTGTGGTACGAGCCATGATCGACGGACACCCGTTGCTCGAGCCGCTGCTGCGCGTGGCCCACGCGGCGGGTCAGATCGCGCTGTCGTACTACGGTCGGGTGACGCTCGAGGTGAAGGACGACCAGAGCCCGGTGACGCTGGCCGACCGGGAGGTGGAGGCGTTTCTGCGCCAGGAGCTGCATGAGCTCGACCCGGACGCGGCGTTCGTTGGCGAGGAGAGCACCGCGCGCGGAGCGGCGGAGCCCCGCTCGAGTGCGGAGCGGAGCGCGCAACACGAGACCGCACGCGGAGCGCCACAAGATCGACCCGAGCGGGTGTGGGTCGTGGACCCGGTGGACGGGACGGCGGCGTTTCTCGGCCAGCTCGACACCTTCGCCGTGTGCATCGGCCAGCTCCGGCGCGGCCAGCCGTACGCCGGGGTGGTGCGCTTGCCGGCGCTGGACCAGACCTTCCTCGCCGTGGTGGGAGAGGGGGCGTGGTGGCGCACGCCGCGGGGGACCGTGGCGCTGGACGGCGCGTCGTGGGAGCGGCACAGCGCCCAGGTGCGCTGCTTCCTCGCGCCCTCCAACGCCCACCGCGACTACCGCATCCGCTACCCGGGGAAGGTCCGCTCCTTCGGCTCCACGGCCTACCACTTCCTGCTCGTGGCTCGCGGGGTGGGCGTCGGAGCCGTCTCCCGCTCCCACATCTGGGACTACGCCGCCGCCGCCGCGGTGCTGCTGCAGTCCGGCGGCGTGATGCGATACCTCGACGGCACGGCGGTGGACTGGGTCGCGCTGCTGGACGGCCGCTGCGCCGGGCAAGCCGTGCTGGGCGCCCCCGTGGGGGAGTGGGACGCGCTGGCGAAGCTGGTGCAACGGCCCGGGTGAGCCGCCGATGGATCCCGATACAGGAGGCGTGGCGTGACGGTGAAGCACGTGATCGAGAAGCACAGCCCCGTGACGGGCGAGACGCTGGGCGAGTTCGAGGTCTGCTCGGCCGAGGAGGTCCAGCGGGCGGTGGCCCGGGCGCGGGAGGCGTTCCCCGTTTGGCGCGACCTGGGCCTCGAGGGCCGGCTGGACGCGCTGAGGCGGCTGCAGGCGGTGATCGCCAGCAAGGGCGAGACCTACGCCAGGGCCATCAGCGCCGACACCGGCAAGCCGCTGGTGGACGCGCTGATGACCGAGCTCATCGCGATCCCGATGTTCCTCGAGCACTACCGCAAGCTGGCGCCGCGGGTGCTGGGGCGGCGCAAGGTCAAGACCCCGGTGGTGTTCCCGGGCAAGAAGAGCTACGTCGAGTACTTCCCCATGGGCGTGATCGGGGTCATCTCCCCCTGGAACTTCCCGCTGCAGCTGGCGATGATCCCCACGCTCTCGGCGCTCATCGGCGGCAACACGGTGGTGCTCAAACCGTCGGAGGTGACGCCGCTGACGGGGGAGGTGATGCGCGAGATGTTCGACGCGATCCAGCTGCCCCGGGGGACGGTGGAGGTGGTGCAGGGCGACGGCAGCACCGGGGCCGCGCTGGTGCAGGCCGACATCGACAAGCTGTTCTTCACCGGCTCGCTGGCCACGGGGCGCAAGGTCATGGCCGCCGCAGCGCAGAAGCCGATCCCGGTGGAGCTGGAGCTGGGCGGCAAGGACGCGATGATCGTGTGCGCCGACGCCAACCTGCGGCGGGCCGCCCGGGGCGCGGCGTGGGGCGGGCTGCTCAACTGCGGTCAGGTCTGCACCTCCGTCGCGCGGGGCTGTTGCAGTTCGCGGGGGGCAAGGACGCGACCCGGCTCACCGGCGACGAGATGATCCGTGAGCTGGACCAGGGCCCATCCTTCGTGCCGGGAGCGAGGCCGTGAGGCCGGCTCGGCGCGTGGTCGAGCTCGCGCCGAGTTCAGTATTCCTTGTCCACCGCCCGCGCCTTGCGGTTCCAGGAGTCCACGGCCTGCATCATCGGCATCAGCATCATCATGTTCCCCTCGATCTTGTAGTCCGGGGAGTTGATCGCGTCCGCCGCCTCCATCTTGCCCGTGTCCAGCTTGACGAAGGTCTGGTAGCTGGCGGTGACCCGCGCCAGGCCGTCCTTCATCGGCTTGAACGGCCGGTCGCGCAGGAGCCTCGAGGGAGCGGCCTCCGACTCGTAGGTCCAGTCGGTACACCGGCCCTTCTGGAACGAGAAGGTGGCGTAGATGTCCTTGCCATCCGGGTCGTCCAGCACCCGGATCACCATCTTGCCCGACAGGTTTGCGGCGAGCCGCATGTGCTCCTGGTCGTTGTTCATCACCTCGATGGTCTGTGCCACCGACTCCTTGCTCCAGAAACGCGCCACGTCAGACCTCCTGTGGAAGAGTCCGCGTTGTACCACACGCCCAAGAAAATCACTGCACCCCGCAACCTTGGCCGTCCACGGTCGCAAGCTGGATATCACCAAAAAAATAGGAGGAGTCTATGAAGCGGGCCGTGTGGGCAGTTGCACTACTTGCGATTCCGTCGTTGGCCCAAGCCAACAGCGCGGGGGTCGCCGGCTACTCGGGGATGAACCAGACCACCTGCAGCTCGTGCCACAAGTACTTTGGCAACATCCAGGCGCTGATCACCGGTCCAGGCTACCTGGCCCCGAGCCAGAAGGGGACCTACACCTTCCTGCTCTACTCCTACACCGGGACGTCGAAGATCGGTGGACTGGACGTGGCGGCCTCCGGTGGCCTGCTCTCGGTGAACCCCACCGAGCCCACGACCAAGATCCTGCAGCAGGAGCTGGTGCACTCCAAGCCCAAGGCCGCGGCCTCGGGCATGGCCGGGTTCAAGTGGAGCTTCGACTGGACGGCGCCGGCGACGAAGGGGACCTATACCCTGTACGGCGCCGGTCTGGCGGGGAACGCCGACACCAAGACCACCGGTGACATCACCGGGGTGACCAAGTTCCAGGTCAGCGTCGGCTCCTGCGCCACGAACCCCGACTGCAACGACAACAACCCGTGCACCACGGACCTCTGTGACAACGCGTCCAAGCAGTGCGTGAACACGCCCGTGGCGGCGTGCTGCATCACGGTCGCGGACTGCGACGACAAGGACCCCTGCACCACGGACAAGTGCAACACGCTCACCAACCAGTGCAGCCACGGAGCGGTGACCGGCTGCTGCAACGTCGACAGCGACTGCAACGACGGCGATGTCTGCACCAAGGACGCCTGCGACCAGGCGACGAACACCTGCACCGCCTCCGCCATCGCCGGCTGCTGCACCCTCACCATCCCCTGCGACGACGGCAACAAGTGCACCACCGACACCTGCAACACCCAGACCCACGACTGCACCTATGCGCCCATCGCCAACTGCTGCAAGGCCAACAGCGACTGTGCGGACAACAGCGCCTGCACGCTGGATACCTGCACGCTGGCCACGGGGCTGTGCGTCAACTCCAGCATCGCCGGCTGCTGCCTGTCCGACGCCGACTGCAACGACAGCGACCTGTGCACCAAGGATGCGTGCAGCAGCCAGAACACGTGCAACAGCACGGCCATCCCTGGCTGTTGCAGCTCGGTGACCGACTGCGACGATGGCAACCCCTGCTCCACCGACGCCTGCCTGGCGGGCAAGTGCGACTACAAGGCGGTCCCGGGCTGCATCCCACCGGACAGCGGTGTGATCATCGACGCTGGACCCGTGGGCGACGCCACGACCAACGATGGCCTCGCCGGGGAAGGAACGATCCCGGGGGATGGGGTCTCGAAGGATGCCTCCGCGGATGCGGCCTCGAGCGACGCGCCGATCGCGGGTGATTCACCGCCGCCGGCCGACGACGACGGATGCTGCCGCGTGACCCACGCACGGGACGGGTCTCGTGGCGTGATATTGCTGCTGGTGGGGCTGCTGCTGGTGGCGCTGCGCCGCCGTCGCTAGGATCGCTCCAACCATCCGGGATCAATCCCCAATAAAAATTCTCGGGAAGAAGTTCGCGGAGAATCGTAAGAAACGCCGTGCAGCACCTGATCGAACGCCCCTTCGGCAAGCCCCTCATTCGCCAGCAGATCGGTGACTATCTGCTGCTGGACCACCTCGGCGAAGGTGGAATGGGCAGCGTGTTCCTCGCGCGACAGATGAAGACGGGGCGCATGTCGGCGCTGAAGATCGTCTCGCCGCACCTGGCGTCTCTGAGCAACTTCGCCCAGCGCTTCGAGATCGAGGCCCGCGCGATCATGCGCATCGCTCACCCCAACGTGATCCACCTCGAGGCCTACGGGCGGCTGAACGACGGCACCTTGTATCATGTGCTGGAGCTGCTGGAGGGGGAGGACCTGAGGCGGGTGATGGAGCGTCGGGGGCGG
>Ga0210044_10006566_pt1 | contig 15244 bp, 12 predicted proteins | sample CryGey13umfilter_2_FD_183959 | JGI IMG/M metagenome (GOLD analysis project Ga0210044, IMG submission 183959) | Groundwater microbial communities from aquifer in Utah, USA - Crystal Geyser 4/9/14 3 um filter (SPAdes) (version 2) | ecosystem: Environmental > Aquatic > Deep subsurface >...
CTGATCAGGTCGGCGGCGGCGTTCTCGATCATCGCGGCGTCATAGGGCACGCCGACCGCGACATTCGCCTTCAGATGGTCGCCGACATAGGTGAAATCGAGCGGCGTGCGCGCAAGGAAGCTGTAGCGCGGCATCACCGACTCGGGCACCAGCGACTGCGGGTGGATCAGGTGCTGGACCTGCCATTCGTTCGAGTACTTGCCGCCCACCCGCGCCAGATCGGGGCCGGTGCGCTTGCTGCCCCACTGGAACGGATGGTCGTACATGCTCTCGGCGGCGAGGCTGAAGTGGCCGTAACGCTCCACCTCGTCGCGCATCGGGCGGATCATCTGGGAGTGGCACAGATAGCAGCCCTCGCGGATGTAGATGTTGCGCCCCTTCAGCTCCAGCGGCGTGTAGGGGCGCATCCCGTCCACCTTCTCGATCGTGTTCTGCAGGTAGAACAGCGGCGCGATCTCGACCACGCCGCCGATGCTGACCACGATCAGCGACAGCGCCAGCAACAGCGTGGCGTTGCGCTCGATCACTTCATGCTTTGACCAGAAGGACATCTGTGTGCGCTCCCCTTACTCGGCCGCGACGGTGAGCGCGCCGGCGGCTTCGCCCGCCTCTTCGCGCAGATCGCCCTTGATGGTCTTGTATACGTTCCAGGCCATGACCAGCCCGCCCAGCAGATAGAGCACGCCGCCCAGCATCCGGATCACGTAGAACGGGTGCATCGCCTCGACGGTCTCGGCGAAGCTGTAGACCAGGAAGCCCAGCTCGTTGGTCTCACGCCACATCAGCCCCTGCATGACGCCCGAGACCCACATCGCCGAGGCGTAGAGCACGATGCCGGCGGTCGCGAGCCAGAAGTGCCAGCTCACCATCGCGATGGAATACAGCCGCTGACGGCCCCAGATGCGCGGCGTGAGGTAATAGACCGCGCCGAACGAGATCATCCCCACCCAGCCCAGCGCGCCGGAGTGCACGTGGCCGATGGTCCAGTCGGTATAGTGGCTGAGCGAGTTTACCGCCCGGATCGCCATCAGCGGCCCCTCGAAGGTGCTCATGCCGTAGAAGGCGACGGCGGCGACCATCATGCGGATGATCGGGTCGGTGCGCAGCTTGTCCCACGCGCCCGACAGCGTCATCAGCCCGTTGATCATCCCGCCCCAGGACGGCATCCACAGCATGATCGAGAACACCATGCCCAGCGTCTGCGCCCAGTTCGGCAGCGCGGTGTAGTGCAGGTGATGCGGACCGGCCCAGATATACAGGAAGATCAGCGACCAGAAGTGCACGATCGACAGACGGTAGGAATAGACCGGGCGCTCGGCCTGCTTGGGCACGAAATAATACATCATGCCCAGGAACCCGGCGGTCAGGAAAAAGCCCACCGCGTTGTGGCCATACCACCACTGCGTCAGCGCGTCCTGCACGCCGGAGAACGCCGAGTAGGATTTTGAGCCGAAAAAGCTGACCGGCACCGCGAGGTTGTTGACCACATGCAGCATCGCGATGGTCACGATGAAGGCGAGGTAGAACCAGTTCGCGACGTAGATATGCGGTTCCTTGCGCTTCATGATCGTGCCGAGAAACAGCACGAGATAGGCGACCCAGACGATGGTGAGCCACAGGTCGATATACCATTCCGGCTCGGCGTATTCGCGCGACTGGCTGCCGCCCATCACATACGAGGTCGCCGCCAGCAGGATGAAAAGCTGATAGCCAAGCATCACGAACCACGCCAGCCGCCGCGAGATCAGCGGCGCGCCGCAGGTGCGCTGCACCACATACATCGACGTGGTGATCAGCGCGGTGCCGCCGAAGGCGAAGATCACGGCGGAGGTGTGCACCGGGCGCAGGCGGCCGAAGGTGAACCACGGCAGATCGGGGTTCAGCCACGGCCAGGCGAGCTGCGAGGCGACGAGGACGCCCATCAGGAAGCCCACGCAGCCCCAGAACACGATCATGATCACGCCGAAGCGCACGATGGTGATCTCATAGCGCTCCTCCGAGGCGAAGCCCGGCCCCGCGCCCAGCGGCGCCAGATCCCGCTTGCGCAGGGTGGTCAGAAACACGATGGCCGCCGCGATGGCGAACATCGACATGTGCACGGCGAACATCTGGTCGCGCGCGCCGATCGCGCCGACCGCCGCCACCAGCAGGGCGAGGCCTGACAAGGCCAGTTGCGCCAATTGAGCTTTTCCCATCGTCGTATCCTGTGTTCCTTGCGACGCAGCCATGATCGCCTTTTCAGACCGCGATATCTGATATGATAGCGCAATAGGCCCGGCGTTGACGCAGGTCAAAGCGCGCGATGGCGTCGCAGGCCACTCTCACTCTGGAACAATGCCCATTCCGGCGGTGGAGAGACGATATGTCGCTCAGTGGAAAGCGTGCGAAATTGTGTCGTCGTCCGTGGTCGCCGGAGGCGATCCGGGCCGATCCGCTGGGGTTCATGGCCGAGGACCGCGCCGCCCAGCGCGCCCTGGCCGATCTGCTGGAGGAGATCGCCGACGCGCTGCCGACCACGGCGAACCGCTCGGCGGCGGCGCTGGCCGCCGCGCGGCTGCGCCGTCTGGCCGCGCAGGCGCAGCCCGCCGAGGAGACGGCGCTGTTCGCGCTGATCGAGGCGCACGCCCCGGTCGAGGCCGGCGCGCGCCATGTGGTCGCCATCGCCCGGCGCGAGGGCGCGCTGCTGGCGGGGCTGGCGATCGAGCTGGCCGATGCGCTCGACGGGCTGGCGCGCGAGGGCCGTTCCGGCGAGGCCGAGGCGCTGGGCTACATGCTGCGCGCCTGCTTCGAGGCCATCAGGCGGCGGCTCGACTGGATGGAGGCGGTCATCCTGCCGCAGGCGCGCGCGCTGCTGACGCCGCTGGAGACGCGCGACCTGGGCGACCACCTCGCCGCCATCGCCGCGCGCCAGTCGCTGCGCGTCCGCTCTGGCCTGGCGGTGATCGACGGCGACCGCGCCAAGCCGGGGCGCTGACGCGCCGCAGGCCGTTCAGCAGCCCTATCCGGCCGGAAACCGTGTCCGGTCAGTAGCTGTATTCGGCGTAGATCTTGCTGAGGTCGCCGTTCCACGCGCCGCGATACTTGCGCAACAGCTCGTCGGCCAGCGTCTCGCCGCGCTCCACCGTGTCGCGCAGCGCGTTGAGGAAGTGCGACTCGTCGCTGTCGAAGGCGCCCGCCGCCGCGCGCGCCTTCAGCCCGCGCTCGGCGATGTCGAGCAGATCGCCTGCGATGTCGCGCACGCTGCGCCCGCCGATCTGCGCGCGCAGGCCGTGGATGCTGGCGTCGAGGCGCAGCGCCTCGCGCTCGGGCGCGCTCCAGCCCTTCGCCACGTCCCACGCCGCGTCGAGCGCGGCCGCGTCGTAGATCAGCCCCACCCAGAACGCGGGCAGCGCGCACAGGCGCCGCCACGGGCCGCCGTCGGCGCCGCGCATCTCGATGAACTTCTTCAGCCGCGCCTCGGGAAAGAGGGTGGTGAGGTGGTCGGCGAAATCCGACAGCGTGGGCTTTTCGCCCGGCAGCGCGGGCAGGCGACCGTCGAGAAAATCGCGGAACGACTGGCCCAGCGCGTCGATGTATTCGCCGTCGCGATAGACGAAATACATCGGCACATCGAGCGCATAGTCCACATAGCGCTCGAAGCCGAAGCCGTCCTCGAACACGAACGGCAGCATGCCGGTGCGCGCGGGGTCGAGGTCGCGCCAGATCCGCGCGCGCCAGCTCATGTGGCCGTTGGGCTTGCCCTCGAAGAACGGCGAGGAGGCGAACAGCGCGGTGGCGACCGGCTGGAGCGCCAGCGCCACGCGCATCTTCTTCACCATGTCGGCCTCGTCGGCGAAGTCGAGGTTCACCTGCACGGTGCAGGTGCGATACATCATCTCAAGCCCGTGCGTGCCGACCTTCGGCATGTAGCCGGTCATCAGCTTGTAGCGGCCCTTGGGCATCATCGTCATGTCCTCGTGGCGCCACTCCGGCGCCGCGCCGAGGCCGATGAAGCCCGCGCCGATCTCCTGCGCCACCGAGCGCACCTCCGCCAGATGCTGGTTCACCTCCGAACAGGTCTGGTGGATGGTCTCCAGCGGCGCGCCCGACAGCTCAAGCTGGCCGCCCGGCTCAAGGCTGACGTTGGCGCCGCCCTTGGTCAGCCCGATGATGTGCGGCCCCTCCATGACCGGCGCCCAGCCGAAGCGGTCGCGCAGGCCCTCCAGCATCGCGCGCACGCCGCAGGCGCCCTCATAGGCCAGCGGCGCGTGGTCGGAGAGGCGATAGCCGAATTTCTCGTGCTCGGTGCCGATGCGCCAGTCTTCCCTGGGCTTGCCGCCCGAGGCGAGATAGGCCGCGAGCTGGCCCACGTCCTCGATCGGGCCGCCGCCCTGCTGTGGTATCGACATCGGCTGTTCCTCGGGCCTGTTGGGAGCGCAGGATTAAGGGCGCGCGCCGGGCGAGGCAAGCGCGCGCGCCGCCGGGCCGCCGCCGCGTCGCCACACGATCACGTCAGCGCCGATCGCGGCGTCGAGCGCGCGGGCGACGCGGGCGCGGTCAAAACCGGGCAGGGCGGCGAAGGCGTCGAGCAGCGCGTCGGCGCCCTCGGCGGTGGCCGGGATCGCCAGCGCCGCCGCGCCGGGCGCGCGCAACAGCCACACCGCGCCGCCGGGACGCACCGACAGAACGACGCTCTCCAGCGCGTCGAGATCGACCACGCCGCCGCTGAACGGGCCGAAATAGTCGATCTCGCCTTCGCGCACCGAGGCCACGCCCGGCCCGCCGCCGCCCAGCCGCGTATCGCCCTCCAGCCGCGCGCGCAGCCAGCCGTCGCGCGCCAGCCACACGCCGAACACCAGCGACAGCGCCAGCAGGACCAGCGGAACCGGCGCGCCCGACAGCGCCGCGCGCCCGAACAGCGCCACGCCGCCCGCCGCCAGCCCGGCGCCGATCAGCGCGTCGCGCCAGCGCGTCAGCCGCGCGCGCAGGCCCGCCCGGATCAGCGGCGGGGCCGCGCGCCCGAACAGCGCAAGGCCCCCGGCGACCAGCCCGGCGCCGATCAGCGCGTCGCGCCAGCGCGCCAGCCAGCCGCGCGCCGCCGCGCGGATCACCGCCAGTCGCCCAGCGCCGCCTGCCACAGCGCCAGCGCCGCCACGGCGGCGGTGTCGGCGCGCAGGATGCGCGGCCCCAGCGAGACCGGATGCGCGAACGGCGCCGCGCGCAGCCGGGCGATCTCCTCGGGCGCGAATCCGCCCTCCGGGCCGATCAGGATCGCCCAGGGGCCCGGCGCCGCCCCGACCTTCAGCGCCGCCAGCGCGGCGGCGGCGGGCGGGCCGTCGCGGCTTTCGTCGCAGAACATCAGCCGCCGCGCGCCGTCCCAGCCGTCGAGCGCCGCGCCCAGCGGCTGAGGGTCGCATACCTCCGGCACGGAGAGGATGCCGCATTGCTCCGCCGCCTCGACGCCGTGCGCGCGCAGCCGGTCAACGTTCACCCGCTCGGCGTTGGTGAAGCGGGTGACCACCGGGCGCAGGCGGCGCGCGCCCATCTCGGTGGCCTTCTCGGCGATGAAGTCGGTGCGCGCCTTCTTGAGCGGCGCGAACAGCAGGTCGAGGTCGGGGCTGGCGTCCTGCGCGCGCAGCCGCCCGGCGCAGCGCAGCGCGCCGCCGCGCCGCCCGGCCTGCGTCACCACGCCGCGCCACTCGCCGTCGCGCCCGTTGAACAGCGCCACGTCGGCGCCCTCGCCCAGCCGCATGACGGTGAACAGGTAATGCGCCTGATCGCGCGTCGGCGAAACCTCGGCGCCCGCGCCCAGATCGGCCGCGACGTAGAGCCTGACTTTCGGCGGCGTTTGCGGCATGACTGGCCTCCATGAAACACGCCACCGATACCGCCTCCGGCCCCGATCAGGGAAGGGTCGCCGACGCGACTGCGCAGAACTGGGTGGACCGCTTCGCCCCGCCCTGGGCGCGTCCCTATCTGCGTCTGTCGCGCGCCGACCGGCCGGCGGGCACATGGCTCTTGCTGCTGCCGTGCTGGCAGAGCCTGACGCTGGCGGCGGCGTCGGACCGCTGGGGCTGGGGCGACGTCTGGATGATGGCCGCCTTCGCCGTCGGCGCCTTCCTGATGCGCGGCGCGGGCTGCACCTGGAACGACGTGACCGACTGGCGCTTCGACGCCGCCGTGACGCGCACCCGCTCGCGCCCGATCCCCTCGGGGCAGGTCAGCGTAAGGCAGGCGCTGGTCTGGGGCGTGGCGCAGGCGCTGCTGGGGTTCTGCGTGCTGCTGACCTTCAATCCCTTCGCGATCTGGGTCGGCGTCGCCTCGCTGGGGTTCGTGGCGATCTATCCGTTCATGAAGCGGTTCACCTGGTGGCCGCAGGTGTTTCTCGGCCTCGCGTTCAACTGGGGCGCCTGGATGGGCTGGGCGGGGCATTTCGGCGCGCTGGGCGCGACCCCTGCGCTGCTCTACCTTGGCGGCATCGCGTGGACGCTGCATTACGACACGATCTATGCGCATCAGGACCGTGAGGACGACGCCACCATCGGCGTCAAGTCCACCGCCCGGCTGTTCCAGGGCCGCACGCATCGCTGGCTGGCGGGGTTCGCGGCGCTCTCCACGCTCAGCGTCGGCGTGGCGGCGGCGCTGGCGCTGTCGGGCTGGGCGCTGGCGGTCGCGCTGGCCGGGGTGGCGCTTTATGGCGCGGACATGGCGCGGCATCTGCGCGCGCTCGACATCGACGATCCGGAGGGCTGTTTGCGGCTGTTCCGCGCCAACCGCGACACCGGGCTGATTCTGGTGGCGGCCTTCGCGCTTGCGGCATTATTCTGATAGTGTCGGGCGCGCGCGGTGAGGCTTTGTTCAGCGTCGCGCGCTTAGGGTTCGGGCGACTGGCGGAAGGGGGCCGACATGGCCGAGGGCGACGCCCGGGCGCATCCTGCTGCGGCGAACGGAAGGGGGCCGACATGGCCGAGGGCGACGCCCGGGCGCATCCTGCTGCGGCGAAGCCCGCCGCAGGGCTGGCGCTCGCCGATCTGGTCGAGGCGGCGGGGATCGGCGTGTGGGAATATTTCCCCGACGAGGATCGCCTGGTCTGGTCGCCCGCGACGCATGACATCTTTGGCGTGCCGCCGGACAGGTTCACCGGCGACTACGGCGCCTTCACCGGCGCGCTGGCGCCCGAGTATCGCGCGGTGGTGGACGTCGAATTCGAGAACCTTGCGCGTGACGGCGCCAACACCCATGAGATGCGCATCCTGCGCCCGGACGGCGCGGCGCGCTGGGTGCGCACCTTCAGCCGGGTTCTCGCCCGCGACGACGCCGGGCGGCCGACGCGCATCGTCGGCACCAATCAGGACATCACCGACCTGCGCGCGGCGGGCTTGCGCGCCGAGGCCGCCGAGGCGCGGCTGACGCAGGCGGTGCGGGCGCTGCCGTTCGGCTTCGTGCTGCACGACGCCGAGGATCGGCTGGTGATGTGCAACCAGCCCTATCTCGACATGAACCCGCTGACCGCCGCGATCCTGCGCCCCGGCGTGACGGTGGAGACGGTGATGCGCCACGGGCTGGCGGCGGGCGAATACCCTGAGGCCGAGGGCCGCGAGGCGGCGTGGCTGGCCGAGCGGCTGGCGCTGCACGCGACCGGCGACAACGATTTCGAGCAGCGGCGCGAAGGCGGCCGCTGGCTGCGCAGCATCACCCGCCGCGCGCCGAACGGCGACACGGTGGGCCTGCGCATCGACATCACCGAAGCGAAACAGCTCACCCGCTCGCTGGAGGAAAGCCGCCGCGCGGCGGAGGCCGCCAGCGAGGCCAAGTCGCGCTTTCTCGCCACCATGAGCCACGAGATCCGCACGCCGCTGAACGGCGTGCTGGGCATGGCGGAGCTGTTGTCGCGCAAGCTGAGCGATCCTGAGCATCTGGCGATGCTGGCGGTGATCCGCGACAGCGGGCGGCTGCTGGTGTCGGTGATCAACGACGTGCTGGATTTCTCGCGGCTCGACGCGGGCAAGGTGACGCTGGAGCACGCCGCGTTCTCGCCCGCCGATCTGGCGCGGCAGGTCGGCGCGGTGCACGCCGTCGCGGCGGCGGAGAAGGGGCTGGCGCTGACCATCGACGCCGCGCCCGCCGCCGGCGCGGCGCGGCTCGGCGACGCGATGCGCATCGCGCAGGTGCTGCACAACCTGCTGGGCAACGCGGTCAAGTTCACCGAAGCCGGCGCGATCACGCTCAGCGTCGCGGCGGACGCGGCGGGCGCAACCTTCACGGTGCGCGATCAGGGCATCGGCATGACGGCCGACCAGGCGGCGCGGGTGTTCGACGCCTTCGCGCAGGCCGACAGCTCGATCACCCGCCGCTTCGGCGGGGCCGGGCTGGGGCTGGCGATCGTCAAGCAGCTTGTGGACGCCATGGGCGGGACCATCGCGCTCGACACCGCGCCGCAGCAGGGCGCGACCTTCACCGCGTGGCTGCCGCTGCCCCTTGCGGAAAATGACGGCGCCTGACGCGCCTCAGCCGCCGTGCTTGTCGAGGTCGTGGCGCAGGCGGCGCACGAAGGCCCAGACCGCGCCGATCACCGGCAGCGCCACCACCGCGATCAGCGTGGTCTTGCTGCGCCCGGTCGCCTCGGCCAGCGGCGCCAGCAGATAGCCCGCAAGGCTGACGGCGTAATAGCTGATCGCCACCACCGACAGCCCTTCGACCGTGCGTTGCAGGTGCAGTTGCAGTTCGGCGCGGCGGTTCATCGACGCCAGCAGCGCCTGATTCTGCGTCTCCACCGCCACGTTGACCCGGGTGCTGAGCAGCGCCGCGGCGCGCGCGGCGCGGCCGGCGAGGTCGAGCAGGCGGCGCTCGGTCGCGACGCAGGTGCGCATCGCGGGCTTGTAGCGGCGCGCCATGAACTCCGCCATCAACTGGCGGTCGGCGGCGCGGCGCTCCCGCAGCACCTCGATGCGCTGATCGACCAGCGCGGCGTAGGCGCGGCTGGCGGCGAAACGATAGGCGGTCTCGGCCTCCAGCGCCTCGATCCGCGCCGACAGCCGCGTGAGCTGGCCCAGCGTCTCGCGGTCGTCCTGCGCGTCGGCCGCGATGCCGGTGATCAGCGCTGAGAGCGCCTCCTCGACGCCGTTCAGCTCGCGTGAGACGCGCCGCGCCATCGGCAGCGCCAGCATCGACAGGATGCGGTAGGTCTCGATCTCCATCAGCCGCTGCACCACCCGGCCAAGGCGGCGCGGCCCGGCGGTCGGCCCGGCCAGCACGACGAATCGGGTGAAGCCGTCCTCATGGATGCGAAAGTCGCCGAACACGCTGGCCTGATCGCCGCCGACATGGGCGCCGGTCAGGCTTTCGGCGACGAAATGGCGATTGAGACGGCCCAGCAACGCGCTCTCCGCCGCCTCCAGCCCCTCAACCGCCTCGACATGCACCCGGATCGCCGCCATCAGCGACCCCGGCGCGGCGGCCATCCAGTCGGCGGGCGCCATCCGCTCGACCGGGGTGGCGAACGGCGCGGCCGGCGCGCCGTCCTCGAACAGGGTGTAGGTGACGAATTCGGTGTGCCGCTCCCATTTCAGCCGCATCCGGCCGACGTCGCCGTAATAATGGTCGGCGCCCTGCGCGGGGCGCGGCGCGCCGAAACGCTCCAGCAGCGCGTCGAGATGCGCCCGCTGCGTGCGCGCCGGGTCGGGGTCGTCCTCGTCGGGCTTGAACGCGAAGTGCAGCGCCTGACACGGCGCCAGCACCTCGGCGAAGGGGCGGGCGTGCAGCTCGTTGGTCATCGGATAGCGCAAGGGGTGGTCGGGCGGCAGGGCGCGGGTCATCGCGGTCTCCAGGCGGGGCGCTTCGGCGCCATCATGGAGCGCCGCGCGCGGCGACGCACGGTAAAAATGATGCGCCGCAGCAGGGGCGCGCGCAGTTCAGCTCAGCGCGGCGCGGCGTTGGCCAGCCGCAGCAGCGCGCGCTCCAGCAGCGCGGCGGGCGGGGCGTTCGAGCCGCCGCGCAGCGCGGCGTCGGCCTCATAGAGCGTCTCGAGCGCGCGCTCCAGCCGCGCCGCGCCCCAGCGCCGCGCCTGCGCCGCCGCCCGGTCGCGCCGCGACGGCGGCTGAATCCGCATCAGCGCGCCGCCCGCCTGCGCGCCTGCGGCGGCCACGGCGTGCAGGGCGCGGACATGGCGGGCCGCCGCGATCGCCAGCGCCACGCCGCCGCCGCCCTGCGCCGCCAGCCGCGCAAGCTGGGCGCGCAGCACGTCCGTCGCGCCGTCGAGCGCCGCGTCGATCGCCGCGTCCGCGGCCGCCTCGCCGAACGGCGGCGCGCAGGCGGCCACGTCCGCCGCGCTCAGCGCCCCCTCCGCCTCGCGGGCGTAGAGCGCCAGCACCTCGACCAGCCGCGCCAGCGCGCCGCGATCCATGCCTTGCGAGAGCGCCTGCAACAGCTCCAGCGCCTCGGGCGCCGGGTCGCGCGCGCCCGCCGCCGCCAGCATCGCCGCCAGCGCCCGCGCGTCGGGCGCTTCGGCGTAGCACGGCGCCGCCACCGCCGCCTTGGCGCCCTCGAACAGCGCGCGCAGCGCCGATTTCCCCGTCAGCGCGTCCGCCGTGACCAGCAGGAACGCCTCCGGCGCCGCCGCGCCCGCCAGCGCCGCCCCGATCAGCGGCGCAAGGCCGTCGGTCGCCTGCGTCACCAGCACCGCGCGCGGGCCGGGAAAAAAGCCCTGCGCGCGCAAGGCGGCGTCGAGCGCGGCGGGATCGGCGCGCAGGTCTGCGCCGGTCAGCCGGGCAAGCCGCATCTCCGCCTCCGCGTCCGGCCCCAGCAATTTGCCCAGAAGCTGATCGCGCCGCTCGGCCACCTGACCCGCATCGGCGCCGAAGATCAGCGCGCCCGCGACGCCGGGCTTTGGCGCGGCGCAGAACCGCGCCGCCTCCGCGCCGGAAAGCTTCATGCGCGCGTCATGCCGCGGGCGCCTCGGGCAGCGTCGCCAGCCGCGCGAACACCCGCTCCGCCAGATCCTCGGCCACCCGCCGCTCGGCGTCGCGCCGCGCGATTCGCGTGGCGTAGGGCGAGGCCAGCGTGCTGTAGCCCGAAGACGAGGTCACCACGCCCTGCGCGATCTCGGCGCCGTCGCGCCCGCGCACCAGCCGCCAGCGCGCCTCGCCGGTCACGCTGAAGCGGGTCACGTCGTCCTGCCGGGTGATCGCCAGCCCCTCGTCGCTCAGCGACAGCGCCACCGTCAGCGTAAAGGCCGCCTCGGGGCGCGGATCGTCGAGCCGCCGCCGCAGCCGGTCGCGGAACTGGAAGCCCAGCCGCCCGTCGGCGCCGCTGACCGCCACCTCGCCGCGCAGGGCGCCCGCCGCGCCGCCCTGCTCGCCGTAGAGCGGCTGAAAGCCGCAGCCGCTCAGCCCCCCGGCCGCCGCCGCGCCCGCGATCAGCCGCAGCGCGCGGCGCCGTGCGGCGCGCGGGTCAGGCGACGACATTGACGATCCGCCCCGGCACCACGATCACCTTGCGCGGCGCGGCGCCGCCAAGGATGCGCGCCACGTCGGGGTCGGCCAGCGCCAGCGCCTCGACCGCGGCGGCGTCGGCGTCCGCCGCCACCTCGATCTCGGCGCGGCGCTTGCCGTTGATCTGCACGGCGAGGCGGATGGTGTCGTCGCGGGTCAGCGCCGGATCGGCGACGGGCCAGCGCGCCTCGGCCACGATGCCGGGGCAGCCCAGCGCCGCCCACATCTCCTCGGCCAGGTGCGGCGTCATCGGCGCGGTCAGCAGCGCGAAGGCCTCGAACGCCTCGCGCCGGGCGGCGGGGGCGGCTTCGGGCGCGCGCGCCAGCGCGTTGGCGAACTCGTAGAGCCGCGCCACCGCCTTGTTGAAGGCGAATCCCTCGATGTCGGCGGTCACCCCGGCGATGGTCTTGTGCGTCGCGCGGCGCAGCGCCAGCGCCTCGGCGCCGTCCTCGGGCGCGCTCCCGTGCGGCGGCAGGCCGGGCAGGGCGGCGTGCAGCAGCCGCCACACCCGCTGGACATGGCGGCTGGCGCCCTCGACGCCGGCGGCGGTCCACTCCACGTCGCGCTCGGGCGGGCTGTCGGACAGCATGAACCAGCGCGCCACGTCGGCGCCGTAGTCGGCGATGATCCGCTCGGGATCGACCACGTTCTTCCTGGATTTCGACATCTTGACCGACGGGCCGACCGCCACCGGCGCCCCTGTGGCGCGCTCGATCATCCCTGCGGGCCCGACCTCGACCTCCTCGGGCGCCAGCCACCGCCCGTCGGCGCTGCGATAGGTCTCGTGGCAGACCATGCCTTGCGTAAACAGCGCGTCGAACGGCTCGGCGCATTTCGCGGGCAGATGCCCTGTCCTGTGCATCGCGCGGGCGAAGAAGCGCGCATAGAGCAGGTGCAGGATCGCGTGCTCGACGCCGCCGATATACTGATCGACGTTCATCCAGTAGTCGGCCTCCGCCGCATCGGTCGGCGTTGCGGCGTCGGGCGCGGTGAAGCGGGCGAAGTACCACGACGAATCGACGAACGTATCCATCGTGTCGGTCTCGCGCTTCGCCTGCGCGCCGCAGGCGGGGCAGGCGACGTCGGCCCATGTCGGATGACGCGCCAGCGGGTTGCCCGGCGCGTCGAAGGTCACGTCCTGCGGCAGCGTGACCGGAAGCTGATCCTTCGGCACGGGCACGGCGCCGCAGGCCGGGCAGTGGATGATCGGGATCGGACAGCCCCAGTAGCGTTGCCGCGACACGCCCCAGTCGCGCAGGCGGAAGTTGACGCGCGCGGCGCCCTGACCGGCGGCCTCGATGCGCGCGATCACTGCCGCCTTGGCCTGCTCCACGGTCATGCCGTCGAGAAAGCGCGAGTTGATCAGGCGCCCCGGCCCGACATAAGCCTCGGTATCGACGGCGAAATCATCGCCCGCGTCGGAGGGCGCCACCACGGCGGGCGCGGGCAAGCCGTATTTGCGCGCGAAATCGAGGTCGCGCTGGTCGTGCGCCGCGCAGCCGAAGATCGCGCCGGTCCCGTAGTCCATCAGGATGAAATTCGCGATCCAGACCGGCAGTTCGATCTGCGCGTCGAACGGGTGGCGCACGCGCAGGCCGGTGTCGATCCCCTTCTTCTCCGCCGTCTCAAGCTCGGCCTCCGAGGTGCCCATGCGGCGGCACTCGGCGCAGAAGGCGGCGATCTCCGCGTCTTGCGCCTCCAGCGCGCGGGCCAGCGGATGGTCGGGCGAGACGCCCATGAACCCGGCGCCAAAGATGGTGTCGGGCCGGGTGGAATAGACCTCCAGATCGCGCCACTCCGGCAGGCGCGGGTCGGGCACGGCGGCGAATCGGAACGTCAGCCCCTCCGACCGGCCGATCCAGTTGCGCTGCATGGCGCGCACCTTCTCGGGCCAGTTGGGCAGATGGTCGAGGCCCGCCAGCAGGTCGTCGGCCATGTCGGCGATGCGGAAGAACCACTGCGTCAGTTCCCGCCGCTCCACCTGCGCGCCGGAGCGCCAGCCGCAGCCGTCGATCACCTGCTCGTTGGCCAGCACCGTGTGATCGACCGGATCCCAGTTGACCATCGACGCCTTGCGATACGCCAGCCCCGCCGCCAGCATGTCGAGGAAAAGCGCCTGCTGGTGGCGATAATAGGCGGGTTCGCAGGTGGCGATCTCGCGCGACCAGTCCAGCGACAGGCCCATCAGCCCCAGTTGCGCCTTCATCGCGGCGATGTTGTCGCGGGTCCAGGCGCCGGGGTGGGCGCCGCGCTCCATCGCCGCGTTCTCGGCCGGCATCCCGAAGGCGTCCCAGCCCATCGGGTGCAGCACGTTGAAGCCCTGCGCCCGCTTGTAGCGCGCGATCACGTCGCCCATGGCGTAGTTGCGCACATGGCCCATGTGGATGCGCCCCGAGGGGTAGGGAAACATCTCCAGCACATAGTATTTCGGGCGCGTGGGATCATGCCGCGCGGTGAAGCAGCCGCGATCCTCCCACACCGCGCGCCATGTCGGCTCGACGGTCGAGGCGTTGTAGCGGGACATGGGCGCGGCGCTCCGGCGATTGTGGCTGACCGCCCTCGTCTTACGAGGCGCGGGCGGCGGTTTCAACGGGGCGCGCGGCGGCGTCAGCCCTTGGCGCGCTCCTCAAGGCGCAGCTGGCGCGCGCGCACCAGAATCGAGTCCTCGATCTTGCGCGGCGTGTCCTCGGCCACCGGCGCCGCGATCCAGGCGCCGCGCTCGTCCAGCACCTCGCGAAACACCGCGACGCGCAGCGCCCTGGGGTCGAGCGCGACATCGGTGACGTAAGCGGTCACCTTGAACCGCTCGCCCGGCTTCTCCGCCGTCGATCCCCAGTCGGTGGCGATCACGCCGGTGAACGGGTCGGTCGAGGCGATAGGCAGGAACGCCAGCGTCTCCAGCGACGCCATCCACAGATGCTTGTTGACCGACCCGGCCAGCCCCTCGCCGCCATTGCGGTTGCTGCTGAACAGCACGCCGCTTTCAGATGTTCCGCCGCCGAACATGTCGAGGATCGAGCCACTCTCCTGACGCTGCAGCACGGTGGCGCGCGACTCGCCGGAGGGAAACTGCTCCTCCCCCCCGCTGAGCGACGAACAGCCCGCAAGCGCCAGGGCGCTGAGGAAAAGGGCGACGGTGCGAGAGGCGAAAGGCGACATGGGCATCCCCGGACGGTTGTTCTCCTCTGCTTATGCCCCCTCCGCGCGCCGGGCGAAAGCGCAGATTGTGCCATGATTGACACAGGCGGGGCGCGGTCGGCCCCGGCGGGGTTCACAATGCTTGACCCAAAGCGCCGTCGCGCCGATTGATGGCCACAGATCGCGGCTTCAACGACCGCGACGACACCTTCTTCATGCGAGGGACCAACGATGAAAAAACTGCTGATGGGCGCCTCCGCGCTCGCGATTGCTGGGTTTGGCGGCGCCGCCGTGGCGCAGGAGTGGTCGGTCCGCACCGGCGGCTTCATGACCGCTGGTATCGGTTACGTCGATAACGACGCGCACCTGGCCGAGGTCGAGATCGTCAACAACGCCGAGGTGATCTTCAACTTCACCCTGGTCGCCGACAACGGCATCACCTTCAACGGCAAGGTTGAGTTCGAGGCTTCGGGCACCTCCGAGAACGCGGACGAATACGTCGCGTCGGCGCAGGGTTCGTTCGGTCGCCTCGAGATCGGCCGTGAGGACGGCGTGCATGACCGTCTCGCGGGCGAAGCGGCGGGTTCGACCGCGTTCACCTCGTCGGCTGACGGCGGCGGTCTGCTGTTCGACTATGC
>Ga0210044_10006569_pt1 | contig 15234 bp, 10 predicted proteins | sample CryGey13umfilter_2_FD_183959 | JGI IMG/M metagenome (GOLD analysis project Ga0210044, IMG submission 183959) | Groundwater microbial communities from aquifer in Utah, USA - Crystal Geyser 4/9/14 3 um filter (SPAdes) (version 2) | ecosystem: Environmental > Aquatic > Deep subsurface >...
CCTAGGCCACTCTGGAGGTCCAAGTCGGGGTCACCCGCGACGCCCTAGGCCACTCTGGAGGTCCAAGTCGGGGTCACCCGCGACGCCCTAGGCCACTTTGGAGGTCCAAGTCGGGGTCACCCGCGACGCCCTAGGCCGCTCTGGAGGTCCAAGAACACGACGTCGGCTTCCACTGCTCACAAGAAACCGCTAAAAGCCATGCCTCCCCTTTCTCCGAGGCCCCCATGACCCGTTCCAGAATCCTCGCCGCTCGCGTCCTTCACGCCGCGCTCTTCTTCCTCGTCTTTGCTCCCGTTGCAGCCTGGGCCGAGGACGCCTCGTTCCAGGGTCGCTGGGAGACGACCTACGGCGTGCTCGTCCTGAGCCAGAACGGCACCGCGGTGACCGGGAGCTACACCTACGGCGGCGGCACCGGGACGGTCGCTGGGACGGTCGAGAAGCGGACGCTCACCTTCAAGTACGAAGAGAGCAGCGGGGTGAAAGGCGAGGGGAAGTTTGAGCTCAACGACGCGGCGACGCGCTTCGACGGGACCTGGCACGAGGAGGGCGAGGTGACCTGGCAACCCTGGAGCGGAGTGGCCATTCGGACGGCGACGGACACGTCGTCGGCGGGCTTCGATGGCCTCTTCGACACCACCTACGGGCCCATGCGACTGCGCCAGAGCACCGACGCCGTGACCGGCACCTACCTCTTCCAGGGGGCCGAGTCGACCATCAAGGGTACGGTCAAGGACGCCACACTGACCTTCACCTACAAGGAAGAGAAGGCCTCGGGCGAAGGGACCTTCGACCTGAGCGACGACGGGATGGCCTTCTCGGGCGCTTGGAAACCGGCGGGGACCGATGCTTGGAGCCCGTGGATCGGCACCCGCGTCGTGCCCGAGGTCGGGGTGAGCTGGTTGGTCGTGTTCGAGACCCAGTGGGAACGCTCCTTGTCCGACAATGAGTACAGCTACGGCGACATGCTGCGGTCCTTCTTCGAGCGGCTGCCGAAGGTACAAGTGCGCCAGCGCCGCATCGCCGACAAGGCCGACTTTCTGCGTGCCGGCGCCGAGCTCGCCTACCTGGCCGAGCCCGTCGCGCTCTGGGTTTCCGGGCACGGCACCGAAGAGGGGCTGAGCATCTCGGGCGACAGCATCGCCGCCAAAGAGCTGCTGGCCGTGCTGAAGCCGGCGCCGAACGTGTTCCTCGTACACTTCTCGTCGTGCGCCATCATGGGCGGGAAGGTCCCGGCGGCGCTGCTCAAAGACCTCTCTGACGGCCGCTCCTTGGACGTCTCAGGCTACGCGGTGCCCGTGGATTGGGCGGGCAGCGCGGTCCTCGAGATGCTCTACCTCGACCTCATCTTGGGCCGGCAGCTGACGCCGAAGGCGGCGGCGGAGGTGGTCTTGGACGAGATGAACTTCGCGGACGACACGGCGACGACCGGGTCTCCGCTGGGGGCTTTGAAGTTTCGGATAGAGGGCATTCGGTAGCAGCCTCTGGGCCTCCATTTTGACGCAGTCATCTGAGACGCTGCGCGTCACCCAAGAGGTGAGAAAACACAGAACCCGACTCACCGTTGCCACCATGAGTTTACGACGGGACAGCTCCTTAGCTCAAACTCTCTGCGCTTCGGCCGCCCTCTGCGTCTCTGCGATAAGATCGAAGCAATATCGACAACATACCGCTCGATCCCGGCGATTTTCATGGCAGAGTGTCGAGGGCTGGTGGGGTGTACGATATGCCCTGGGTCGGCTTGTCGTTCCGGACGCTGCTCGCCCGAGTCGGAGTTCAGACCGCAGCGACGCACCTGACGTTCTATTCGAGCGGCGGCATCACCACCGAGTCACCTGGCCGTCGCGCTCGAGTCTAACTCCCCGCCGGAGGCACGGTACGCGGCGGCAAAACTCTGGCCTGCTTACGCGCCATAGGCCTCCCACAGCGCCTCCAGCGCGGCGGCGGCGCGTTCGGGGACGTGGTGCTTTACAAAGCGTGTGATTTGGCTGGTCCCGGGGTTGATCTCGACCGTCGGTTTGCCCTGGCGCGCGGCGTCATAGATGGGCCCAGCGATGTAGGGGAAGACGGCGCTCGTGCCGATGCTGATGACCAGTTCGAAGCCTCTGGCGAGCTCCAACTGGAGGGTGTCGAGCTGCCTCGAGGGCAACATCTCGCCGAAGAGGACGACCTCGGGGCGAATCACCGCGCCACATTTGGGGCAGCGAGGCAGCGCGGCGAGCGCGGAGTAATCGGCGACGTCGGTCTCGTAGTCGCAGTCGCGCGACATGCAGAAGAGGTGGTGCAGTCCGCCGTGGATGTCTATGACGTGGGTGCTGCCGGCGTCGTGGTGAAACCCGTCGACGTTCTGAGTGAGCACGAAGGTGTTGGGAATCGTCTGCTCGAAGCGGGCGATGACCGCGTGTCCGAGGTTGAACTTCGCTCCGCGGCAGGACTCTTCGAGCTGGCGGATGACCTTCCAGCAGACCTCGGGACGGCGCAGGAGCATTTCTCCAGAGAGGGCGTCCTCAATGGCGTAGCCCTCTTCGGTCTCGCCGCGGTCGTAGAGCCCGCCGATGCCGCGATAGGTCGGCAGCCCCGAGTCCGCAGAGAGGCCAGCACCGGTGATGAAGAGCAGCCGTCGCGTGGCTCTTAGGAGCTCCGCGACCTCACCCAAGATTTGCCTCGACGCGCGGGAAACCATCGCACCCTCCCCATTGGGGTTTCTTGCCTCGCTTGCCCAGCCGCCAGGAAGCGCATACAAGCTCATCAATTGAGGAGCAACGAAAATGCAGCGAGCAGACAACCCAACAGGAGAGGACCTCCAAAGCTGGCAACCTTGGCTCACGGTCATCACGACACTGTGGCCATACTCCGACGCCGAGAAACGGTGGTTTCTCGCCGAGCTGGCCAAGGTCCCGGCCGACGCTGGGATCGCGGGGGCGTTTACGACCCAAGTGCTGACGACGCTGCGTCAAAAGGGTCACGACGTCGAGGACTTCCTGCGGCACTTGCGCTTTGCACAGGCGCCGAGCAAGTTCAAGCACATGCCGATGAACCACTACCTCCTCTCGACGGTCGAGGCCGCTCGCCGGATGGGGGAGGGGAAGTCGTTGGAGGCGGACCTCGAGAGCGTGAAAGGCTCTTTTTCGAACTCACTCTTGGCGGCGCTGATCCGGCAAACTTTGCCAGGCTTCACAGGCTCCATGCGGGTTGGCGAGATCCTCAGGCTCACGGCCAAGGCGCTCTCGGGCGTGCTCTATAAAGGCGGCCGGTACGAGGTCTCGCCTCGCCCGACGGGTTGGACCCTCGATTTGGTCGGAGATCGCAACTTTCTCGGCCGCTATCTCTACGCCGACGCCTTTTACGAGCTCACGGGCGGGGCCCGCGGTCCTGTCACGAAGGTGGTCTTCGAGGAAGTGGAGCCAGGCCATTGCCAGCTCCACTTCTCGGTCCCTGGGGAGTCGCGGGCTAAGGATTGACCGGGACCGCCAGCGCGCTCGACGCCCCTACACCGGCTGCGCCTTCAGTGTAGGTCACGGTGAAGTTGCACGTGCCTGCGGTCAGCCCTTCGACCTCCAGCCAGCCGAATTCCTTGGCCACGCCGAGGTCTGCGGTGTCGGGGGCGACGATGGCGGTGACGGTGCAGACCTCGGGGCTGTCGGTCACCACCGAGTAGTCGGTCTGCGCCTGGCAGATGGGGCGTCCGTTCGCGGTCGGCAAGACGTAGAGGGCGCGTTTCTTGCCCACTTCGGCGGGGAGCAGGCTGTCGAGCTGGAGCATGCCGCCGTCGACCGAGCCGACCTCGACCAGCTCGAGCGTGAGGGTCGTCGAGTCGATGCTGTTCGACAGCGTCACGTTCTGCGCGGTCGCGCCGGTGGTGAAGTGGAACCACTGCTGGTCGACCGACGTCGTATCCAAGGTCATCCCAGTCGCCGGCTCCAAGGTGATCGGGAAATAGCCAAAGCCAATCACCGGCTGTCCGTTCGACATCTCGAAGTCGTAAGGGATGATGATGTCTTGGCCCGTGAGATACTGCGCCGAGGCCTCGGTGACGCAGGTGTTGGCCAATTTCATCACCTCGGGCACGCGCGCCAACATGTTGACCGAGTCGCCCAGGGCGCCGCCGGTCGTGTTGGCCTCGACGAGGACCAAGGTGCCGCCGCTGCTGACGCCTTCGAGAATCAATTTGCTGCCAGAGAACGAGACCACACGCAGCACCGAGTCGTCTTCGGTCGATGCCGAGGTGAGGGAGACGGCCTTGCGACTGCCCGCGTCACGGACCTCCAGCTCCAGCTTGGCGCCGACGGCGATGGGCTTGTTGAAGTCGGCCACTCGGTCGTCGGCGGGGTAGGTGAACTCGAGGTTGCCCTCGTTCCCGGTCAAGACGGACTTGCATGCGGGCATGAGCACGAAGGTGAGCAGGGCGAGTAGAACGCTGTGTCTGAGTTTCATGAGGAGCCTCCGTGAGGTGGGGAGCGGGGGAGGTCGCTTACAGCGGGCGACAGAGCATGGACGAGCGGCCTCGGTCGCATCTTCATACTCGGAGCAATTCCCGGGCTTGTGACTGCAACCTAGCGGCTCTTACTCGGATGTCCAACCGATAAGGGCGTCGGAGCGCGATTGTCGGGTCGAGGCCGATGCGGCGCCGATATGGCGACGGCGATGCCGATGGCGATGGCGATGCCGGTAGCGATGCCGATGGCGATGGCGATGGCGATGGCGATGGCGATGGCGATGGCGGTGGCGATGGCGATGCCCGAACGATTTGAACCGACGCGGTTCCCCAGGGGTTAAAACCCCTGGCTAGGTTCGTTGGCCGCTGCGCGGCCTCGAGCCACGGGTTCGATCGCGCGTGTGCGCAGGTGGCTGCGGTTTTGAGATGTTCCCCCATGTCCGCACACGCATTACCCCTCGGTTTTAGGCCCTTGTGGGCGCCCGCGTCTCGCATTGCGGGCGCCCACAAGGGGCGCCCCTACATGCCTAATGGGGTGTTCCCCCACGTCCGCACGGGCATTACCCCTCGGTTTTGAGGCGTTCCCCCACGTCCGCACGGGCGTTACCCCTCGGTTTTGAGGCGTTCCCCCACGTCCAGGTGTGCGTTGCCCCGCCATTTCAATGGGGTGCCCCACGTTCGGGTGTGTGTTGCCCCGCCATTTCAATGGGGTGCCCCACGTTCGGGTGTGCGTTGCCCCGCCATTTCAATGGGGTGCCCCACGTTCGGGTGTGTGTTGCCCCGCCATTTCAATGGGGTGCCCCACGTTCGGGTGCGCGTTGTCCCACGGTTTGAATGGCGTGCCCCACGTTCGGGTGCGCGTTGTCCCACGGTTTGAATGGCGTGCCCCACGTTCGGGTGTGCGTGGTCCCACGGTTTGGACGGAGTGAGCTCCGCTCGTCACGAGCTGGGTCTAGGAAACCGAACAGCAAAAATGCAGGCAGGGAACTTTTGGTCGGGGCGTCTGTCTCACCCCGCACACCCACTCGACGTGGACCGCATCTTCAGACCGTGAACCTTGGAGCTCACCATGGCACCGATCCGTCTGCTCGCCTTTGCCGCAGCGTTCTGCACCGTCTCATTGCTCTTGCCCACAGGTTTCGACGGGCTCCTGGAAGCCCACAAGGCACAGGCCGACGAGATCACCAAGAAAGAAGCGAAGAAGTTGCTGGGCAAGCCCCTCTCGGCGAAGGTCGACAAGACCGGTGAGCCCTTGGAGCTCGACGACGACCTGCTGGGACTCGTCGAGACGGTCTGGACGGACCCTGGGGAGACCCCCCGCTTCGAGGTCGTCGCGGGCAAGAAACGCTACGCCTTGCCGCTCAAACACACGCACGTCGACGCCAAGATCCGCGGCACTGTGGTGCAGGTCGAGGTGACCCAGAGCTACACCAACCCCTTCGACCACCCCATCGAGACCCTCTACGTCTTCCCGCTGCCGGAGAACAGCGCGGTGAACGCCATGCAGATGGTGATCGGAGACCGTGTCATCGAGGCGGACATCAAGAAACGCCAGGAGGCGCGCAAGCTCTACGACGACGCCAAAGCGGCGGGGCACACCGCGTCGCTACTCGAGCAGGAGCGGCCCAACGTGTTTACGCAATCCGTCGCAAACGTGGGCGCGGGCGAGTCGCTCGACGTGGTCATCGGCTACGTGCAAGACCTGACCTACGACGCTGGGACCTATGAGTTCGTCTTCCCTATGGTCGTTGGGCCCCGCTACATCCCTGGCGACAAGGTGAGCGCGACCAAGAAGGGACACGGCTGGAGCCTCGACACGACCGAGGTCGGCGACGCCTCGCGCGTCACTCCTCCCATCGTCGGCGCCGGTGAGCGCGCCGGCCAGGACATCTCTTTGGAGCTCGAAGCCGACGCCGAGCTCGCCATCCATAACATTCGGGTGTTGACCCACGAGGTCGTCGTCGAGACCGAGAGCGACGGCTCCTTCAAGCTCGCGCTGGCCGAGCTGGACTCGCTCCCCAACCGTGACTTCGTGCTGCGTTACGACGTCGCCGAGACCGCGCCCGTCGCCACACTGGCGAACTACAAGGACGACAAGGACGGTTACTTCACGCTCATGGTGCACCCGCCCGAGCTGGACCTCGACGCGCTGGTGGGCGCTCGCGAGCTGATCTTCGTCGTGGACGTCTCGGGCTCGATGAACGGAAAGCCTCTGGCGATGTGTAAAGACGCCATGAGTCAGGCGTTGGCGCAGGTCCGGCCGGTGGACACCTTCAACGTCATCACCTTCGCGGGCTCCGAGGCCATGTTGTGGAACGAGGCCCGGCCGGCCAACCAGACCAACATCAACGAGGCCCTAGGCTTTGTCGACCAGCTCAGCGCGGGCGGCGGCACCGAGATGAAGAACGCCATCGACGCGGCCTTGGACTCCAGCGGCGAGTCGCGGCGCAACCGCTATGTGTTTTTCATGACAGACGGGCTCGTCGGCAACGAGGAAGCGCTGCTCCAGAGAACCGCCGCTTACGTCGCGGATTTTGAAAAACTCGAGCGCAAGGCGCGGGTTTTCGGCTTCGGCGTGGGCTCGGCGCCCAACCGCTACTTGATGGAAGGACTCGCCGAGGCGGGCAAGGGCGCGACGGTGTTCGCGAGCAACCGCGAGGACCCGACCCTCGCCGTCAACCGCTTCTTCGGCCTGATCGACCACGTGATCGTCGAAGACGTGCAACTTCGCTGGGAAGGCGTCGAGGTCTCGGAGGTCTACCCAACTGACCTGCCGTCCCTCTTCGCGTCCAAGCCGTTGGTGGTCCACGGCCGCATGGCGAGCAGCGGCGAGGGGCAGGTCGTGCTGACGGGGAAGGCCGCGAACCAACCTTTCGAGCTGCGACTCTCCGTGGACTTCCCAGACGGACCCCAGGGCGACCCGGTCCATGGCACGCTCTGGGCCCGCGCCAAGATCAAAGAGCTGGAGCGCGACCAGTGGTCCGGCTACGACACTGGCGTGGTCGAGGCCATCACCGAGGTGGCGCTCGCCCACCGCATCGTCACGCCCTACACGAGCTTCGTCGCTGTCGACCGCTCGCGAGTGGTGAAGGGCACGTCGAAGACCGTGGTGCAGGGCGTCGACGCGGCAGAGGAGGTCGACATATTCGGGCTCGAGGCGGCGGTCGAGACGCTTCCGCCCGTGCAGCTCGGCGACTCGTCTGGCGTTTCGGGCGAAGGGTTTGGGGTTGGAAGCTTCGGCACTTCGGGTCGTGGCGGTGGCGGCGGCGGGAGCGGCGCGGGAGTGAGCGGCAGTGGGGTCAGCGGCCACGGAGTCAGCGGCTCGGGTCGGACCTACGGTTCTTCGTCCAGCTCTCTCGGCGACAAATCCGTGAGCAAACCCATGCTCAAGCTCGGCCGACCTCAAGTCTCGGGCTCCCTAGACAAACGGGTGATTCGCAAGGTGATTGGGCAGCATAAGAGCGAGGTCAAAGCCTGCTATGAGAAACAGTTGATGGTCGATGGGACCTTGGCCGGTCGGCTCGAAGTCAAGTTCAGCATCAGTGAGGACGGCGTCGTGATCTCGGTGGTGATCGTCTCCAACACTCTCTCCGCGGAACCCGGCGAGGCCGTTGGCGCCTGCGTCGCGAAGGCAATGGAGAGCTGGAACTTCCCGGCTGCGCAGGGCGGTGGGCTGGTTGTCGTGACGTATCCCTTCAACTTCGAGGTGGGCAAAGAGTGACGCCAACCGTCAATCCAGGGCGGCCGCTGGCCGCCACTACGGGCCAATTGGGGTGCTTGAGAATCCCTCGTTGACGTCTCTGTTTGCTCGTTTACACTGTGAAGAATCCACGAATCACTGAAGCGCGGCAGAAATCGAGTCCAGAGGGCGTTGCTCGATATAGTCCGTTGTGCGCCGTCAGTGTTTTGTGGCGGGTGAGAAAATGCCAAACGAAGCCTGCAAAGAGTTCGTATGCGCCATCATGGCGGTCCTCGCCGATCTGACGTTGACACGAGAGCGCCGCGGCACAGGCGAGCGCCTGGTCGCAGGGCTGGCCGCCGTCATGGAGGGCGAGGCCGTCGGCCTCTACGAGGTGCGCCCGGGCACGCCCCCCGAGCTGGTCCTGCGCTGGGTCGTAGGGGACCCCGACCGCCTGAAGATCCCCAATGAGTGGACGCTGGAAATGAGCGCGAACTCGCTCACCTGGGTGACGGAGGATTGGGGCACCCTGACATGCTTCCCCATCAGCGAGCGGCGCGGCCAGCTGAGCCAGATTCTGGCTATCTCCGGTCAAATGGAGCCCGACCGCCAGCACATGCTCGTCGCCGCTTTGGGCGTTTATGCCCACCACCTGTGGCTCTTTGACGAAAGCCATCACGGCGAGCTGGCCCCTGCGACGAGCCGATGCCTGAAAAGCACCTAGAAATCGACGAGTTGCTGCCTTTTCGTCGACCGAAGAACGTCGAATTCGAGCGGGTGCGCGTGAGACCTATCGCCAGGGTCTGTCACGGCGACGCCAATTGTACGATGATGGCTCGCCGCGCCCACAGGGCGCGTCAAAGTGCCTGACGACGACGAACGGAGTGGTCTCACGATGGTTTCGAGCCAAGACAAACGAGGCGGGCAGGCCCGCAAGCTCTATCAGCTCTGCGCGCAAGTCTCGCAGTCCATCTCAGAGGTGCTGGGCGGAGAGTGCGAAGACCCCGTGCTGCAATCCCTCTGGGTCGAGGACGTGCGCCCCATGGACGGCAGCCGTCGTCTGCTGGTCTCGCTGCGCATGACCGAGCCCGGCGAAGGCGCCGACGAAGTGAAAGCCAAAGTCGACCGCATCGCCAGTTGGATTCGCGCCGAGGTCGCTGGCACCATTCACCGCAAACGCGTGCCGGAGCTCAGCTTCGTGGTGCTCGACGCGACGATGCAGAGGGTCGATTCCCTCGGAGCGTCCTCGAGCGACGAAGGCGACGAAGGCGACGAAGGCGACGAAGAGAACGACGAAGCGGACGACTGAGGTCTTCTCTCTTTCTTGCTCGCCCAGCGGCGAAGCGGGTCAGGGCGCGGCCGTCGGACTGGCACCCTCGAGATCGACGAACGAGTCGAAGAACAGCGAGAGCTTTGCTGCGTCTCCGGTGGGTGGGCCGACCACGACCAGCTGCACCAGACGTGTGGCGGTGACCATGACCATTGCCGTGCTGAGGCGATCGCCGACCTTGAACTGCAGCACTCGCATGGGAAGCCCCCCAGCCACGCCCTCTCGAACCCCCAGCAACTCGCCCTGCGCGCCTTTGACCAAGCCAGCGGCCGTGCTGTTGAGGAGCAAATCGGCGTCCTCGCCGCTGACCGGGCTCTTCAGCTCGGTGAAGGTCACCATGAAGGTCCCTTGCGACGCGCTGGTCGCCGAATAGACCTGCAGCTTCGTGTCCCCCTCCTCCTTCACCTCGTAGGATGGGGTCGACGGGAATTGCGCGGCGAAGCCCCCGCCCTGCGGGCGGTACTCCTGCCACTGATCGGCCGGCGCGATGGCTGGCATCTCCCCCAGAATCTCGTCGATGAGCTGGTCCTCGCTGATGCCTCGTGTCATGGCGATGGCGTGCAGTCGTTTGTCGGCAAAGTTCATGAGCGCCGTGAGGTCGATGCGCCAACCGCCCTCGTTGACGAAGCGCCAAGAGGCGGCGGTCTCTTCGCCATCCGTCAGCACAGGAGCGGTCGCGACCGCGCCGTTGAGCACCAAGGGCCCGAGGCCGCCGTTGGCGAAGGTCCTCTGGCCAACCCAGCCTTCCCGCACGCCCAAGACGTAGACGTCCCGGCCGGACATGTTCTGGATGTTGGTGTGACCGATGCGCATCAAGATCATGGCGGCCATGATGCGGTCGCCGATCTTCATGGACTTGAGCGCCTTGCGCGCGGGCCCGCCGTCGGACTCGTCGAGGGCCGCGGCGACGTGGGAGCGCAGGAGCTCATAGCGGTCGAGCGTCGCCTGGCTGACGAGGCCAGCGGCCGCTTCGCCATCCTTGGCGGCCGTCGCCTGCTGGTAAGCCCGGAACACCTCGGTGATCTCAGCCACTGCGGCAGCCCTCGCGTCGGCGTCGTTGGGTTTGAGTGCTGGCACAACGTCTGGCCCAGCGGGCTCCTCCTTCGTCTCCTTGTCACAGGAGACGAGCATCAAGAGTAGGAGAACAAGGAGGAGTCGTAGATTCACGGTTGGAGCTCCAGCGCCAACGCCAATATCATTGGCGAGGGTTCGTGAGGGACAGGAGAGAAAGGCCTCCGAGTGGCGGACGTTTTTGCGATCGCGCGTAGTGCTCGCTTCGAGTCACCAAGTGGCGCGCAGGCCCCGAAGGGGGCGACGGCTGTGAGGCAGGGGTTTCAACCCCTGGCTCGGCGGTTACGTAGGAGAAAGGTCTGTACACTCGCTTCGAGCCACCTTTGTTCCGAGCATCACGCCAATCCAATCGACGAGTCAGGCGAGTTTTCGGCATTCGAGATAGTACCGCTTTTCGTGGGCCTCCCCCATGGAGAAGGTCTTGCGAGGCAAGGCACCGTCGAGAATGACGGTCTTGAAGAGGTCGTGTTTGCTCATCCCCGGCAGGTAGAAGGCCATGTTCGACGGGCGGCGCCCGAGCAGGAAGAGCGCCTCGTGGCCGTGGATGTAGTCGAGCTCGCGGGCTCCTTTGGAGGCCATGAAGGTGTCCAAGAAGCTCTGCAGCGTGCCGACGGCGAGGTTGACCTTGGGCTCGAAGACCTCGACGAGGACGAGCCGACCGGCTGCGCCGACGCCGAAGACGTGGGAGGGACCTGTGTGTTTGCGGACTGCGTCGGTGAGCTGTTCGACGCGTTTGATGTCGGTGAAGGAGACGTGCCCGCCGCAGAAACTCGCCAGCTCCGCCAGCACGTCGCGTCGCTCGTCGAGCTCGAAGAGCATTCGGTGGATGGGCTCGAAGACCAAGGAGGATTCGTGCAGATTGACCAACTCGACGAGGGCGTAGCGAGCTGGGTCGTCGTCGAGCGCCGTGTGGCTCTCCTTCTTCCCCTCCCAGATGGCTTTGGCGGTGGCGAGGGAGTGGTTTCCGTCGCCCATGGCGTAGAGCAGGACGGGGGTTTGGGTGGGCAGGTCGTAGCGCGTGCAGAAGGCGTTGGGGTCGGCGAGGGCTTTGAGGGCGTCGACGATCTCGAGCTCGCAGGAGGGGGGCACGAGGAAGCCCTGGATTCGGCCTCCTCCCTGCATCAGCTCGAAGTCATAGAGCGAGGTCATGGCTGCCTTTTCGGAGGTCAGCGGCGCGAAGATTCGGTCTTCGGGGTCGTCGACCAGGACCATGATGTGGGGCAACTCGAGGGCGGCGCCACGTCGGATTCGAACGCGCGGAGGCAGTCGGTCGACGATGGTGCCTTCGGTGGCGCGGATGAGGCTAGTCGAGCCCTTGGCGAAGTCGTAGTCCTCGAGATCGACGCAAACGACCAGTCCACGGCGCACAGCGCTGCCGACCTGTCGCTCGACATAGACCATGGCTTCGTGCTCGACGAGCTGCTGGTCCTCGAGCATTCGCCGCATGTTGGCGTTGATGCCCTCGATGCGCTGCTCCTCATCGTCAGAGCCCAGGTACAGCTCTGGCAGAATCAGGTTCAGGGTCGAGGGCTGGTTGCCGACGAGCGACGCCACTTTGTTCCAGTATTCTGGCTCGGAGGTGAACTGATCACAGGCGACGACCGACCAGGTTTCCATCTTGATTCGAGGGCTGGGCAGAAGGACCTCTGGAGTCGCGAGCGCGATGCTCGAGTATTTTCGCATGAGAAGGGAGCCTCCTGTGTTGCATGGTGGACCTGGCGATGGATGCGTGGCTCTCGCAGATGCCGAAGAGCGCCAGGAAACTATTGTTTGCCCTGCTCCGAGACAAGCGTTTTGAGCGTCGTCGCTCGTTTTCGTCGCCATTGCGACGCCAAGGGCGAGGCGCCACACTGGAAGGCAGCTTTACCACGGACGTTCTGGCACCATGGCTGGTCAGCCCCACCAATCCCCACCCAATGCATGGCGTCGCTACGCGACGATGGCGCTGGGTTGCGCATTCTTGGTGACCTCAGCGGCGCTCATTCAGCACAAGGTGGTGCTCGGCCTGCAGTGGTCAGAGATTCGGGTTCACTACTTTGTCGTACCGACTTTGGTCGGAGCGTTCTTTGGGCTGCTCATCGTGCACGTTCAGCTCATGAAGGAGCAGCTCGAGCGTCTGAGCCAGACGCTCCTCGAGCGAGAGAGCCAGGTGAAGGCTCTCAACGGGCAACTGGCGGCGATGGTCGAGTCCAAGAGCAACGCCTTGGAGCAAACCCAGAACGAGCTCGCTCACGTCCAGAAGATTGAGCTCGCAGGGCAGCTCGCTGGCGGCATCGCGCACGACTTCAACAACCTCCTGACCATTGTTTTCGGCGCGGTCGACGAGCTTGTCGAGATGCTTCCGGCAGAGACTCAAGAGCACCGGCTGGCGACCGAGATCCTGGGGGCCGCGGAGCGCGCGACGTCGTTGACGCAACAACTCCTGCACTTCAGCCACAAGCAGGTCGTGCAGCCCACGACCTTCGACGCCTCGAAGGCGCTCCGAGGGTTGGTTCCAATGTTGGAGCGCGCTCTGGGGCGCTCGGTAACGCTGCACACGGAGCTCGACGAGCGGCTGATCGTGCGAGCCGATCGTGGGCAGCTCGATCAGGTCGTGGTGAACCTGGTCCTCAACGCCCGGGATGCCCTCCCCGACGGCGGCAACATTACGTTGGCCGCGCATCACGTCTCGAGGCGTGGCGGCGACGTCATCCTCATCGCCGTCGAAGACGATGGCGTCGGGATGACCGCAGAGACGCTCAAACACGTCACCGAGCCGTTCTTCACGACCAAGACACAGGGCAAAGGCACAGGGCTCGGGCTGTCAGTGGTCCAACGCATCGTCTCGACCAGCAGCGGTGAGCTGCAGATCCATTCCACGCCGCACGTTGGGACCAAAGTCGAGGTCTCGTTGCCCGAGGTGAACACCGAGTCCAGTCTGACCACGCCGGTCAAAGCCATCGACTTGCCGCTCGTCGACAATGTACTGCTGGTCGAGGACGACGCCGTGTTGAGGGAGTTCGTTTCGAAGATCCTGCGCACCGCAGGGTGTGAGGTATTCGAGGCCGGCGACGTGCGGCAGGCCCTCGAGCTGCTCGAGGCCAGCCCGGACGGGCTCCAGGTCATCTTGAGCGACGTCGTGCTTCCAGACGGCTCAGGACTCGACGTGGTCCAATGGGCCAAGGAACGGCGAGCCCCAAACCGCTCGCTGCTCATGACGGGGTATGCCGCCGCCGACCTTTCGCAGCGAATCACTGCCGAGAACCTGAACGTGCTCCACAAACCCTTCACAGGGGCCAAGCTCATCGAACGGCTTCGCGCCCTGCGCTGAGCGTATCACGAGGCCTGCGGCCGGATTTCACGCGGCCAGCTCGAAGCGAGCGGCGTCCCTGCGCGCGAGCCCGGCGCATCGGCCGCACCCGTGCGCAGAGATTCATGCTGACATTCCGACGACGCCGTGATAGGAAGGCCGTCGTTTCGGAGCGATTTCAAACCCTGTCGACATAGAAGGGAGAAACTATGACACAACAGTCGTTCAGATGGATCCTCTTCCTCTTGCTCATCGCGGGACTCTCTGTCTCCTGCGGCAAGAAGGACGAGGCCCCAGCCGAAAAGAAAGTCGAAGAGAAGGTCGAAAAGACCGAGCCTAGCGACAAGACAGAACCCACGGACAAAGCGCCAGTCGACACCGCGAAGCCGGATGACACTGTGAAGCCCGACGACACCGTGAAGCCCGACGACACCGCCGCCGTTGTGGTCGACGACTCTGCGGAGCCCGGCGAAATCGACGGACGCAGCATCGTTAAGATCGACGTGGCCGACGAAGCCACTTGTGCGCTCATCAGCGACGGCGGTGTGCGCTGCTGGGGTTCGAACGACGATGGCGATCTGGGCGCAGGGACCGACATCCTGACCGCGTACTACTCAATCCCCGTCGCTGTCACAGGCGCCAAGGAGCTCTTCTTCAACAAGGGCTACGGCGCGAGCACGGCCTATGGCTCGCTCGACAAGTCCGTGGGCTGCGTGAAGCTGGAGGACGGGACGTTCAAGTGTTGGGGCGGCAACGATGGCCTCTTCGGCAACGGTGAGTCCCAAGGCAGCAACACCCCCATCGAGATCCCTCAGCTCAAAGACGCCAAGATGGTCTACCACGGAGAAGGGACCGGGGCCGCAGTGGCCGCCGACGGCAAAGTCCTCACCTTCGGAGCCAAGGCCTTTGGCGTCCTCGGACGCGACCTGGAAGACCCGAACGCCTGGACCGCGCCTCCTGGACCGGTCAAGGGTGTCGAGAAAGCCAAGAAGGCCGTCTGCGGCCAGAACCACTGCTGTGCCCTCCTCGAGGACGGCAGCGCGACATGCTGGGGCTACGGCTTCGGTGAGGCCGATCCGGTCGTCATCGAGTCCGTCAAGGGCGCGACCGACATCGCCACTGGCAACAGCGACACCTGCGTCCTGATGGAAGGCGTCGCCTACTGTGCGACCGGAAACAACACCTTCACCGCGATGGAAGGCGCCACCGACTTGACGGCCATCTCGCGCAGCACCAACACCACCTGCGCGTTGAGCAAAGATGGCAGCGTCTACTGCTGGGGCTACAACCACTACGGCGAGGTCGGCAACGGCACCACGGTCGAGCAGGTCAAACCGGTCAAGGTTGCCAACCTGCCCGCAGCCAAACAAGTGGACGTCGGCACCACGCACGCCTGTGCGCTGCTCCAGGATGGCCGCGTCATGTGCTGGGGC
>Ga0210044_10006573_pt1 | contig 15227 bp, 8 predicted proteins | sample CryGey13umfilter_2_FD_183959 | JGI IMG/M metagenome (GOLD analysis project Ga0210044, IMG submission 183959) | Groundwater microbial communities from aquifer in Utah, USA - Crystal Geyser 4/9/14 3 um filter (SPAdes) (version 2) | ecosystem: Environmental > Aquatic > Deep subsurface > Groundwater...
ATCTTTGCCTTTTCCGTTTCCATTTTTGCTTAAAGTAATTGAACCAATTAAGTCAATCAATTCTCCTAATCTCTGTTTATCTAATGCAGGTCGGGCATAGTCTTTTGGCAAAACTCCTTTGAGCGTAGCGTTATCTTTTTCAATGGCATCCATTGCATCGTCAATGTCTTTGCCAATAGTTGGCAACTTGGCTCTGCCTTGCAACCATTTCCAACGTGCTTGTGGTGGTACATAGAAAACTCTCTCGGCTGTATATTCGTCTTTATCTTCGGGGTCGGCACCAGTTTCGTTTTTCTCACTCTCCAACTTTTTGAAAAGTTCATCAAAAGCATCGGAAATGTATTTTAAGAATATCAAACCCAAGACTACGTGTTTGTATTCAGCCGCATCCATATTGTTGCGGAGTTTATCGGCTGCTTGCCAAAGGGTTTTTTCTAATTCTAAATTATCTGTCATAATATTTTCTGTTCACTATTTTTAAAAGCTCAAATATAACAAATTAGCACGGGTGCGTAAGCAAAATTGCAGCTCTTTTGCAAGCTCTGGTTTTGAGCGTTGGCTCGTGGGGCTTGCAAATGTGCTGCAATGTGGGTGGGGTTTCCTTTTTCTTTTTTGAGCGTGGGGAAAAACAAAATAAATTCATCCAATTTGCACCAACCTATCAAAGAGCTAAATTCCTATTTCAATCTTGTCAATTATGCACGTATCTATCGAGCTGCACGATTTTTTCACACTTGTTGCTAACGGATGAGGCTATATGCAGTAAGGGATTGCGGGCGACTTTCCTGTCCAACTACACCGAAGTTTGAGCGGGGCAGAATGCATGGATTACCACTAAAACCCTTATTGCATATAGCCTTTGTTACAGGCTGCCCTTCGTTATTTCTTTTTAACTGTCTGATTTGGATTCATTTGCTTTCCACGATTCCCTTGATTTTGCGAATTTTGTTTATTCGTGCCACTTGTCCCTTTGTTAAAGTTTTGTTGGTTCGATTGATTTTGTTGTGGTGTGATTTTCTTTGCCATTTTTATTGATTTTAATTTGTGTCTAAATCTACTCCTAATTTTTTGAGTTCCGTCAGAACCCAGTCAATAGCAACTTCATCTGAAACCTCGCCGCTAAAAATTTCTTGAACATAAATATCTCCTTTGCTTGTTGCTGTTGCCGGGTATCCGTAGTATTGAGCGTAGTCTGACCAGCCTTCTATTTCTGCGATTGAAAACATAATTTTTCTAAGCATCGATGGATGCGCTAAACAAAATGCAAGTTCAATCATTTCTAATGGTTGGTCGGCTTTTTTAATTGTTACATCAACTTCTAACCAACCGTATTCCTTATTGTTTCCTGCTCTATAATGGCTATTATCTGCCCTTGAAACAGCCCAATTACATACCACTTCTGCTCTGTGTCCAGCATATTCAATTGCGTCTATTAAAGCACAAATCATTGCGCCACGTTGAATAATTGTCTCAGGTGTAATAGATGCCGAAAATGATATTGAGCAAACTATTTTAAATATTTTTCCAGGGTAATTTTGTTCTTCGTAAACTCGTGAAATAAAACATTCAGGGTCATTTGCTAAAAAGCAACCAACGTCTACATTGTAACCTGAAACTCCAAACACTTGCTGGTGTCTTAAAACTTTCTCTGCAATGAATGGGCTTATCTTAGCTTGATATTTTTCAACTTCTCTCAAACCTTCTTTCCACCCTTTTAATGCTAAACTCTTTGCTTCATCCCAAGACAAGCCGCCCGACCAACGGTCGGCAGTTTGCCTTGAGCTTTTTTGATATGCTTTGCTTTCTTGCATTGCATACTTCCAAAAGCGGTGCAAATCTTCAAAAACAATATGCTTGTTAATTGTCATCTTCGTCCTCTTCTGGGTTGTACTCGTAGTTTTCTAAATTTTCTAAAATCGTGCTAATCGTAGAAGTGTCCAAACCTTTCCAAATTACTGATTTTTCAATTGTTTTTCTGTCTATGCCTTTGGCTAAGAGTTTAGAACCAAACATTGAAGCTCTTGGACTTACAACATGACGGATTTTTAAATCAGCAATTGCTTTTCTAACTTCTTGAACAAAATCAACCCATTCATCATTACCTGCCAATTCTCTTTCCAAATTCTCGTCAAATTTCCAGTCGATGAAAACAAATCTGTCAAGTGAAGCTGCGTCAAGTTGATTTCTCCCTACATATTGTCTGTCAGCACCTTGTCCAAACGTGTTAGCTGCTGCAATGCAATAAAAATCTTTGTGTCTTGGAATTCGCTTGTCAGGAAAATCCATATAATCATTTGCAAGGGCAGCATTAAAAGCTAATACTGCTTGCGGATAACTGGCGTCAATTTCGTCAAAAAGAAAAAGTCCACCTTTTTCGTATGCTTGACGAAATTCAGTTAACACTATTTGTCCTTGTGCATTCATAAAGCCTGTCAACTTAAACTCACTCGCAATTGCTCCTGTAAAATGAAAAGGAATGTCAAGTGCCTTTGCACAATTTATTGCAGCAGTTGTCTTGCCGGAGCCAGCAGGACCAACTAAATAGACATTTAATTTTGTTGATAAGATTTGCAGTAATGTTGGAAACTGAATATGTTGTGTTCCTATATCGTTAGCTTTTTTATTATCAACTTTTACAATTACATCTAACGGTTTTCTCTTTTTGATATTTTCAATTTCTTGTTTGATTTTCTTAAACTCATCAGACAAGTTTCCTTCATTACTTCCAAGACGTTTCTCAATTGATGAAACTTTTTCTTCAATCGATTCAACATTTGCTTTTATCTGATTATCAATTTCAGTCAGCTCTTCTTTAAGTTCTTCGTCAGCTTTTTCCCATTCTTCATTTTCAACTTCAATTTCAAATGAAGGAATAACATTATAGATGATTTCATAGATTTGCTGTTCCAGAGCACTGTCTGGATATTCTCGGTCATCTGGTTCAATAAATTTTCCTTTACTCATATATTTGCAGAATTATTATTATGGTTGTTTTGTCTTTTTAGGGTTGCCTGTAACAAATGTATATCTGCCATATGGTAGTTATTTCTCACTTAGTTTGAGGTTAATAAATTTATTTAATTCTCTGTATTTTAATACTATATCCGTTTTTAAAGGCTTCCTTCGGCTTTGCTCAGGGCAGCTGTTGTCGGTTTTATCCATTTTTTTGGTTTTAAGCAGATTTGTAATTATTTTCGATACAAATATACCATTTTATTTTAAACACAAACTAAATATCCAAATTATCTAATGGACTTTTTATCTGGTCAAAACCTTTGGTTGTAATATGGGTGTAGATCTCTGTAGTTCTGCTTCTCTTATGACCAAGCAAATTTTGTATATAAAGAAAAAAATATGAATTTAAGATAACGGGAGTTCTAACCCCTCTTAATCCTTACTATTCAGCAAAATAATTATTTTAAGAGCTCCTTTTTTTTAATATCTCAAACCAATTTATTTTGTACTTTTACGCTACACAAATTTTAAAAACCATCTTATGAAAAATCTCTTCTCTTTAGTATTTTTATTGTTTGCGATTTTTTCTATCAGCAAAGCTCAAGTAGTTATAACACCTTCACTTATACCAAGTTATTATGTACAAAATGTACTCATGGGAAATTATGTAGGAATTTCAAATGTTAGTTCCACCTGTACCATTAACTTTGGCGGAGTATCAAGTTTAGGAGAGTTTCATACATTTACAATTCCTAATAGCACTTTAAATGATGGAATATTGTTCTCTACAGGCGATATAAATATTACTGTGGGGCCAAATTCGAGTTCTTCATCCTCTACCAATTTAAATTTACCAGGAGATTCAATGTTAAATTTATTAGTAAGCTATCCAACTTATGATGCTGCAGTGTTAGAGTTTGATTATGTGCCCTTTACAAATGTTTTAAATTTTCAATACATCTTTGCTTCTGAAGAATATCCAGAATACGTAGGGAGTTCTTTTAATGATATTTTTGGTTTCTATGTCAGCGGTCCAAATCCTTATGGTGGTAATTATATCAATAAAAATATTGCTATAATTCCTGGAACTACTAATTCCGCAGTCTCCATCAACAATATAAACAATGGGGCTTCCAATAGCGGTCCGTGTGTAAATTGCCAATATTATGTGCAAAATACAGGCAGCAGTTCTATTATTTTCGATGGCTATACAGCGCCTTTAAATGCAATTGTTTCCGTAATTCCTTTTGCTTCCTATCATATTAAAATGGCGGTGGCGGACGTAGGAGATTACATTTATGATTCGGAAGTGATGTTGAAACTTCATTCTTTTTCATGCCAACCATTACAGTATTCATCTTCAAATTCTACCAAAAATATTACAAATAATTATTCTGCTAAGGAAGATTCTTCTTCGGTAAGCATACATATTACTCTGCCCGATACAGCCATTACCGACATCAACTTTCATTATCAAATATTAGGAACAGCTATCAATGGTGTTGATTATCAACAAATTGCCGACAGTATTTTTTTCCCAGCTGGCACCATCACACAAAGTATTAATATTAATCCTCTTCATGATACAATTTCGGAAAGTACAGAAATAATAAGCTTAATATTGAATTCTTTAAACGATACTATAAATGTGGAAATATTAGATAATTCGATATTAAGTCCATCAGGAATTGGAAAATCTATCGATCTTAAAAATCTTTCTATTCTTCCAAATCCAGCAACAAATATTCTAAATATTGAAACAACTTATTCTTTCAATCAATATCAAATTTTTGACATCTCTGGGAGATTAATTCTTTCAGAAAAATTCTCAAAAACCATTGATATTTCTGGAATCAACACAGGAGTTTATTTTATTAAATTAATAAATGCAAGCAATGTGCTTGTGAAAAAGTTTTTGAAAAAGTAATAAAATATTCCTTAGATATCTACCATCTTTCCTCCTAACTTATTTGATGCACAGCATTTTTCAAGATTAAATTTGCTTAGTTTATTCTAATGATAAATCTTAGCTTTCGTAACTGTCATTCCAACAGCAAGAAAGATTTTCATACTTTTGCAGCCAATTAAATATCTTGCACTTAGTGAAAAAGAAAATTGCCTTTCAGACCTTCGGTTGTAAATTAAATTTTGCAGAGACCTCAGCCATAGCACGCTCTTTTCCTAAATCGGATTATGAAGTGGTTGATTTTAATGAAGTGGCTGATTATTATGTTATTAACACTTGCTCCGTAACAGGTAGCGCCGAGAAAACTTGTAAATCTGCAGCAAAAAAAGCCAAAAGAAATAATGCAAAGGCGAAAGTGTCGATGATAGGCTGTTTTTCGCAGATAAAACCAGAAGTTGTGGCGGCATTCCCCGAAGTAGATTTAGTGTTAGGAAATGAAGACAAATTCAATATCTATAATTTTATCCAAAACCCTGATAATGAAAGAACAACAGAGGTACATAATCTCAATATAAACCTCAGCAAAAACTTCATGCCTGCGTATTCGTCGAACGACCGCACGCGCTCATTTCTAAAAGTTCAAGATGGCTGCGATTATTTTTGTACTTATTGCAGCATTCCTTTTGCTCGCGGCAGAAGCCGTTCGGCAAGCATTGCCCAAACTATAAAAGTTGCAGAAGAAATAGGCAGAAGTCAAGCAAAAGAAATTGTGCTTAGCGGTGTAAACATTGGTGATTTTGGCAAAATACACAACGAAAACTTTTATGATTTTCTGCTTGCCCTCGAAAAAGTCGCTGGTATTGAGAGAATTAGAATCTCATCGGTAGAACCTGAACTTCTCTCTCACGAAATAATTGACCTCGTTGCGCAATCGAACAAATTTCAACCACATTTTCATATTCCAATTCAAGCTGGTTGCGATGCTGTTTTGAAAGATATGAAAAGAAAATATAAACGCGAGCTTTATACCGATAGGGTCGAATATATTAAATCGAAATTGCCTCAAGCCTGCATAGCTGCCGATGTTATCACTGGATTTCCAACAGAAAACGATTCCTTTTTTCAAGAATCTTTCGACTATTTACGCCAACTTCCAATCTCCTATATGCACGTATTTACTTATAGTCCAAGGGAAAATACCTTCGCCTCACATCTTCCAAATGTTGTTTCTAATGCTCAAAAAAAGCTAAGAAGCGAAGCTCTTCATAAGCTCTCAGAAATAAAAAAACAATTTTTCTATCAAGAAAATCTTGGTAGCACTCAGCAAGTTTTGTTTGAAGCGCAAAATCATGGTGGAATGATGTCGGGCTGGACAGGAAATTATATTAAAGTTGTTACGCCTTTCATGCCTGAGCTGGTAAATTCTATAAAAAATGTTAGATTAGAAAAATTAAATGATGACGGGAATTTTGAATGGAAAACTTCCTGATTATTCTATAAAATTTATTTAGGTTAATTACTCTGAAATTGTGAAAAGCCTTAACAAACCAAAGAAAATATTTTAGAAATTCGGAAGTAATATTAACCAAAACACTTATAATACCGATTACCAATTTACTATTCGGGAGTTCTAAGCCCTCTATTGTCCAATAAACTGTATTATTTATTTTGTGTGTCGGCATTAACCATTGTAAAATATAAAAATATCCTTTGAACTATTTTATATTAACAATTGGCATAAAATCCTTTCTTTTATTCAGCAAAGGAGAAGTCAAGGAAGCAGCAATTTAATTACCTTTGCGCCACAATATAAATGATAAATTATGTATTCATATTTTAAAGGTAAGTTGGTAGAAAAAAATCCCACAGATGTTGTTATTGAATGTGGAGGAGTTGCTTATCATTTGAATATCAGCTTACAAACATACTCGCAGATAAAAGACCGTGAAGAGGTTTTACTCTTTGCCCATCTTATCGTTAGAGAAGATTCGCACACTCTCTTCGGATTTTTTGAAAAGGCCGAGCGCACTATGTTCCGCCATTTGATTTCTGTTAGTGGCATTGGAGCCAATACAGCTCGCATGATACTTTCCTCGATGAATAGTGAAGATGTTTTTAATGCCATTATCACTAACAATATTGGTGCTTTTCAGTCTGTTAAAGGCGTAGGAGCTAAGACCGCACAAAGAGTGATTTTGGATTTAAAAGATAAGGTTGCTAAATCCAGCGGTAGCGCCGAAATTATTGATGGCGCATACAATACAAATGCCGAGGAGGCGTTATCTGCTCTTGTTATGTTAGGTTTCAACCGCAACATTGCAAATAATGCTATTCAAAAAGTTATTAAAACCAATGGGCATTCGCTTACCGTTGAAAACATGGTACGTCTGACATTGAAACAGTTATAAGATTTTGTTTTTAAATTGATAAGGAAATTTGAAGTTAAAAATTAAAAATATTTCATTCCTTTTTGTAGGAGTGTTTTTTACTCTTTTGGTAATTTCTTCTCCTATAAAGTTGATTGTAGAGAACTCCAAATTGCGTACATATCAGTTGCCTGTTTTGCCTTTAGATACTCCTGCCGTTGGCGACAGTTTGCATTATCCTATTCCACAAGGCGATGGAAATCCATATAACAAAAACCCCAAAAGTCCTTTATACCTCAGCAACCCTACCGACAACGATCAAGAAATAATCTACGACCCAATAACAGGAACATATACTTTCAGAAATAAAAATGGTCTGGGAAACCCATATAATATGACCATGCAGGAATATATGAACTGGGATATGCAAAACTCGGTGAATAAATATTGGGGCGACCGTGCTTCGCAAAGCGGCAAAGGAAATGCTGGTGGAATAATTCCAAAACTCCAAATTGGCAACAAAGTTTTCTCGCAAATCTTCGGAAGTAACACTATCGACATCAGACCTCAAGGCTCTGCTGAATTGATTTTCGGAATCAATAGCTCTAAACGCGAAGACCCTGCTTTAGACGTTAAACAGCAAAGAGTTACTAACTTCGATTTCCAAGAAAAAATACAAATGAATGTTAGAGCCAAAGTAGGCGATAAAATTGACTTTGGGATAAATTACAACACCGAATCATCCTTTGAGTTTGATAATAAAATGAAACTCGCCTACCAAGGTGATGAGGATGAAGTTCTTCAACTTATTGAAGCTGGCGATATTAATTTTCCTCTTACTGGCACTCTAATCACTGGTAGCCAAACCCTTTTTGGCATAAAAACTAAATGGAAATTTGGCAAAACTTCTGTTACCACAGTTTTCTCACAACAGAAAAGCCAAACAAAAAATATTACCGTTTCTGGCGGAGCTCTCACACAAGAATTTTATGTAAAAGCTGATGAATACGAGGAAAACAAACATTTCTTCTTGTCTCAATATTTCCGCGATCATTATAATCAGGCTCTTCAAACTATGCCTGCTATAAACTCGCCAATAAATATTAATAAGATTGAAGTGTGGGTAACCACCGTAGGTGCACCAATAGACCAAAACCGTAATATTGTGGCTTTTATGGATTTAGGAGAAAGCCAACCTTTCAAAAATGATGTGATTTTCTCTTCAACACTCCCTGGAAGCTTTCCTGCAAATAAAAACAATAGCTTGTATTATGACTTAAATCCAAACCTTGTTCGTAATATCAACACTGTTAGTGGCTATCTCTCTGGTCCATCGTGGAATATGACTTCAGGAAGAGACTTCGAGAAAGTTGAAAATGCTCGTCGCCTTACACCAAATGAATTTACTTTGAATGCAAAACTGGGTTTCATTTCTATCAATTCCCGACTCAATCCCGACCAAGTGTTGGCAGTGGCCTTTCAATATACTGTTGTTGGCAGTGACTCAGTTTATAAAGTTGGTGAATTCTCTGATGAAGGCATAAATGCACCAACAAATCTCTTGGTTAAACTGTTGAAATCCACCACAGTAAATACAAAAACTCCTCTCTGGAATCTTATGATGAAAAATGTTTATTCCATAAATGCTTATCAAGTAAATCCAGAAGATTTTAGATTAGATATCGTTTATGAAAGTCCTGAGTTTGGTGTTCCTACAGGTTTTATCACCGAAGGTGCTATCAGCGGTCAGCCTTTGATTAGAGCTTTAGGCCTCGACAAACTTAATCAACAAATGGATCCTACACCCGACGGAGTTTTCGACTTTATCGATGGTGCTGCAACTAATGGAGGCTCCATACAGAGTAATTTTGGACGCATATATTTCCCATTGCTGGAGCCTTTTGGCAAAGACCTTAGAAAAGCCATTGACCCTAATAATCCCGAATCGCAAACTGCTTATAAATATTCCTACGATTCGCTATATACTACCACCAAACATGTAGCACAGCAATATCCCGACAAAAACCGCTTTGCTATGGAGGGAAGATATAAATCATCCTCAGGCTCCGAAATTTCCCTCAATGCCATGAATGTTCCTCAAGGCTCTGTGGTGGTTACCGCTGGTGGCGTGCCGCTTCGCGAAAATATTGACTACACCGTAGATTATACACTGGGTCGTGTGAAAATAATTAACGATGGAATTTTAAGCTCTGGCACGCCAATAAACATTTCATTGGAAAGTAATAATATGTTCAATGTGCAAACCAAAACACTCTTGGGGACTCATTTAGATTATGACTTTAATAAAGATTTGAAACTTGGTGCCACCATTATGAATCTCACTGAGAAACCATTAACTTATAAGGTAAATACTGGCGACGAGCCCATTTCCAATACTATTTGGGGACTTGATGGAAGCTACCAAAAAGATTCACGATGGCTTACTAAAATGATAGATAAACTTCCATTTATTGATACAAAAGTCCCTTCCAGAGTAAATATCACTGGCGAATTTGCGAATCTTATTCCAGGTCATCCACGAGCTTTGGGAAAAGTTGGCGTTTCATATATTGATGATTTTGATGGAAGCACCTCAGGAATTGACCTTTTGAACGTTGGTCAGTGGTTTTTGTCGGGAACTCCACGAGGGCAAACTAATTTGGGTATGTTTCCCGAATCAGCATTTCAAAAAGATACAATTGCCGTAGGCTATAACAGAGCCAAATTGGCTTGGTATGTTATCGACCCTTTATTTGTCAGAAACAACAATCTGACTCCTGATTATATTAAAACCGACAAAGAACAGCAGTCGAATCACTTTGTAAGAGAGATTTTTGAAAAAGAAGTTTTCCCGAACAAGGAGCAAAGCAACAATGTTCCTACTACTTTGCCAGTGCTTAATCTTTCTTATTATCCTTCGGAGAGAGGCTCATATAATTTCGATGTAGAACCTACTAATGTATCTTCCGGTATAAATACCGATGGGACTTTGAAAAATCCAGAAAGTCGCTGGGGAGGAATAATGAGAAAAATTGAAGCTACTGATTTTGAAGCTACTAACATAGAATATATTGAGTTTTGGCTTATGGATCCTTTTATTGACCCCGATGGTGCTGGAACGAAACAACCTCTTCAATTTGGTGGAGACTTATATTTTAACTTAGGAGATATCTCCGAAGATGTGCTCAAGGATGGCAGAAAAGCCTATGAAAATGGACTTCCAACTTCATCGACTCTTACCAATGTTGATAGCACAATATGGGGTCGCGTGCCTACTTTGCAAGCCATGACAAACTCTTTTGATAACAATCCTGCCTCGCGTGAATTTCAGGATGTGGGCTATGATGGACTCTCCGATGCCGACGAAAGAAACTTCTATAAGACTTCATATATTGATAGAATTATTAACCTCTATGGCACTGGTTCACAAGCTTATTTGAATTCAGATGCAGACCCATCAAACGACAACTATCATTATTTTCGTGGCTCCGACTACGATAATTCTAAACTTTCGATACTTGATAGATATAGAAAATATAATGGAGTGGAAGGCAACTCACCAACATCTTCGCAAAGTTCTGAATCTTATCCTACCGCCTCTACTCCCCTTCCTGATGTTGAAGACATTAATCAAGATAATACTTTGAGTGAAGAAGAGAGATATTTTCAATATAAAATACAATTGAAACCCGATAAAATGGTTTTGGGCGAAAATTATATTAGCGATATTTATTCGGCACCAGTAAAACTCAAAAACAATACCTCTACTCAGGTAAAATGGTATCAATTTAGAATTCCAGTAAGCTCACCAGACCTTGTAGTTGGCCAGATAAAAGACTTTAAATCAATACGTTTTATGCGTATTTTCATGAAGGGATTTTCGGAAGAAGCTGTCCTGCGTTTTGGCACAATGGATCTCGTTCGCAACGAATGGCGCAAGTTCTCTGATGAACTTCTCGACCCAGGAGAATATATTCCAAACGATAATGTTAATGCCACTTCTTTTGATGTTACCAAAGTAAATATTGAAGAAAATGGAAAACGATCTCCAATAAATTATGTTTTGCCTCCTGGCATTGAGCGTGAAGTAAACTATGCCTCGGTAAATATGGCCAAACTTAACGAGCAATCCATGGTTTTAAAAGTGATGAACTTGAATGATGGTGATGCAAGAGCTGCTTACAAAACTACAGACTTCGATTTCAGACGTTATAAAGTCTTGAATATGTATGTTCATGCTGAGCAAATTAGCGAGGATAAACCACTTTATAATGGAGAAACTCATCTTTTTATTCGTCTTGGCACCGACTTTACAAACAACTATTATGAATACGATATTCCTCTGGAGGTTACTCCTTGGGGAAAAAGTGACAGAGAATCAGTGTGGCCATTATCCAACAAAATACAATTGGCACTACAAAAATTTCTCGATGCAAAACAAGCCAGAAACGCAATTATGCGCGATCATCCAGAAGGCAATATAAATCTTTACACACCATTTATTGTAAAAGATGGCGACAGCAGCATTACTGTGAAAGGCACTCCAACACTTAGCTCCATAAAAACTATCATGATAGGATTACGCAATCCAAAAGCCGTTACTGGAAGTCTCGACGATGGACAGGAAAAGAGTGTGGAAGTTTGGGTGAATGAGCTCAGAGTTACCGACTTTGATGAAAAAGGCGGGTGGGCTGCTAACACAGTTATTGCCGCCGACCTTGCCGACCTTGGAAATGTGGTTTTAGCAGGAAATATTAGCACCGCTGGTTTTGGGTCGATAGAGCAAAAAATATCGGAAAGGCAGCAGGAAAATATTTATGGTTATGATATAGCCTCTAATTTGGAACTCGGTAAATTTTTCCCCGAAAAAACTGCCATGAGAATCCCACTACATTTCGATTATGGCGAACAATTTAAAAATCCAGAATTCAACCCTTTAAATCCTGATATAAAATATAAAGATGACCTTGAAGCTTATAAAGATAAAAACCAAAGGGATTCTATAAAAGCTATCTCAAGAGACTACACCAAAAGGTCCTCTCTTAACCTGATGAATGTAAAGAAAATGCGCACTGGCGCCACTCAGAAACCAGCTCTTTACGACATCGAAAATTTCGACTTTTCCTACTCATATTCTGCACTTTATCATAGTAATATCGATATTCAATATGACGATAAAAAACAATATAAAGGTGGTTTTGGTTATGACTTTGCAAGTTCACCTAAGAACTATAAACCCTTTAGCAAATCTAAATTTCTAAGAAAGCATAGATCTTTAGCCTTAATTAATGATTTCAATTTTTATTTGCTGCCAAAACAAATTGGGTTCCGCACGGATATCGACAGGATGTACAACGAGACTTTGATGCGCAAAAAAACTCATTCAGACATCATTATAGAGCCAAATTATATTAAAACTTTTAGCTGGAATAGAAACTATAATTTAAGATACGATTTCTCTCAATCTCTAAAACTTGATTATTCGGCAGTAGTTATAGCAAGAGTTGATGAGCCAGCCGGCATTGTCGATAGAGGCTCGCAACAATGGGGAATTTATAGAGATTCGGTCTTTTCGAGTCTTTCAAACTTTGGACGTACCACCTCTTTCCGCCACAATTATAATGTCAACTATAGCGTGCCAATAAATAAAATTCCTCTTCTGAATTGGGTGTCGTTGACAGCAAGATACGGCGGTGAATACCATTGGCTTGCTGCTCCTTTGGCAACACCATTTTTGGGTAACACCATTGAAAATTCGCAGACGATTCAACTTAATTCAACAGCCAATATGGTGAGCTTATACAACAAAGTGAAATACTTGAATAAGCTAAATAAGAAAAATAAAAGTAACGATGCTATGCAAGGCAGGCGATTAAATCTTCCTCCTGATGGCAATAATATTAATGGAAAAGATAGTACCAAAACCAAAGATGGCATTGGCAAAATAATTCTCGACAATTCCTTAAGATTTTTAATGGGAATAAGAAATGTGAGCATTGCTTACTCAGAATCAAATGGCACAGCATTGCCTGGCTTTAATCAAGTTCCAGATGTGATGGGCATGAATCTGAATTCCACCGCTCCTGGTTGGGATTTTGTCTTTGGTTCGCAAACAAATATTGCAAAACGTGCTGCCGACAACGGCTGGATTTCGAAAAGTCAACAGCTTAATACGCCATATATAACAAAGCTTAACCAGAATCTTAGCGGCAGAATTTCCGCTGAACCAATCAGAAGTCTAAGAATTGAAATTAGCTTCCTGAGAACTTTTGCCAACATAAAACAAGAATATTGGCGCTACGATTCTGTTAATTCAAGCTATGGCAAATTTAGTCACAATGAGAGTGGTCAGTTTTCAATTTCATACCTCACTTGGGCAACGGCATTTGCCAAAGATGATGCAAAAACTTATAAAAATCCTAACTTCGAAAATTTTAAAGATTATCTCCTTGTGATTGCCAACAGATTAGCCTCACAAAATGGACATTGGCTTTCAAATCCTATTTATATTAAAGATTCTGTTAATGGTATCAGCTATCCCGATGGCTACAGCAGAACTCAACGCGATGTGATGATGTATGCTTTTATGGCTGCATATTCTGGTCAAAATCCAGCATCAATTTCACTTACCCCATTTCCTAAAATTCCAAAACCAAACTGGAGAGTTACTTTCAATGGACTTACAAAAATGGAGTTTTTTAGTCGTTATTTCAAATCTATTTCCATAAGCCATGCCTACAACTCAACATATTCTTTATCAGGCTTCAACACTAATATTCTATACAAAGAAGGTGCAGATGGTTTTGCTTATATTCGCGATGAACTAAAAGCAAATTATCTACCTAAGTACGACTTCAACATAATTTCAATAGCCGAACAATTTAGCCCACTTCTGGATTTAGATATGACTTGGGAAAATAGTTTAATAACCAAGGTTTCATGGAGAAAATCGAGAAACTTAAGCATGAGCTTTGCCAATAACCAGATGACTGAAATGAATAGTAATGAACTCATTATTGGAACTGGTTATCGCTTTAAGCAAGTTCCTCTTTCGTTAAATTTGGGGGGAAACAATAAAACTTTTAAATCTGATATAAATATAAAACTTGATTTTTCGGTTCGTGAAAACAAAATAGTTTTAAGAAAATTAATTGAGAATATCGACCAAATATCATCAGGCCAGCGCATTATGTCGATTAATTTCTCTGCCGATTATCAGTTCTCGCGCATGCTTACCTTCAGAGCATTCTACGATCAAACTATCAACAATCCCTTTGTATCGAATCAGTATCCCAATTCAAACACCAACGCCGGAATAAGTTTGAGGTTCACTCTGTCGCAATAAATTTTTACGCTCAATTAATCTGCGACTATCAAGCCCATTTTCATTCGTTTATCTTTGTCATTGATGCTTATTCCTGTGGGCTCAATTCATAGCATCCGCCAAATAAACTTCCTTTTTTTAGCTCTGCAAATAGCACGAAAGAAAAATTATATCTCTGCCAAGACTTGATTAACAGATTCTATTTATCTTCCTGAAAATTAAGCTGATAAAAAAGAATAAATCTAATTCTTTAAAGGAGAGCTCCTCTCCATTTAAAATACTCTTTAAACAACCTTGAATGAAAGCTTTTTTAAAAGATATTTCTATTAATTATTTTAATATATTTGGAATTACAAAATATTGAAGATTTTCATTTAGATTTAGAGCCCATGAAAACTCGAAAAAATATATTAAACCATTGCTTTTCAACAATTAATGATATTTATCGGATTTCGGATAAGGCAAATATATATTCAATTAGTATGTGGGCATTGCCAATGCTATTAAAAGCATCGTACCTTTGAGATGAATAAATGATATTCAACAAATTGGAAACCATGAAAAAAATACCTTCTAAAAAAGAAATTTCGGTTGCTAAAACAACAGAACATCAAGCTTCAACAAAAATAAGATTTCCGATTGTTGGCATAGGCGCATCAGCAGGCGGGTTGGAAGC
>Ga0210044_10006575_pt1 | contig 15221 bp, 20 predicted proteins | sample CryGey13umfilter_2_FD_183959 | JGI IMG/M metagenome (GOLD analysis project Ga0210044, IMG submission 183959) | Groundwater microbial communities from aquifer in Utah, USA - Crystal Geyser 4/9/14 3 um filter (SPAdes) (version 2) | ecosystem: Environmental > Aquatic > Deep subsurface >...
CAAAAGTTTATCCTTTTACACCTCTACCAGTAGCACCATCAACACCATCACCAATCTTACCACCAAAAAAATTTAATAATCAAAATAATAAATTAAAAAATAAAAATAGGTTGAATAACCAACCTAAAGTTGTGGAAGAAACAATTTCACTTAAAGATTTAATTCCATTAAAAAAAGAAAAGTAATATATGACTTTTTTAAAGAAAAATAAGAAAAGTAAGTACGAAAAACTATTTTCAAAAATAGGAATGGTTTTGTTTTTTATCGGAACTATTTTTATACCATTGTTCTATCTTCCATTTACTTCGGATGTTCTAACATTACCAAAACAATTATTGTTATATCTTTTGGTTTTGGTTCTTTTTTTGGTTTGGCTTACAAAAGTTGTTTTATCAAAAGAATTAATTATAAAGCGCACAATCTTTGATATTCCAATTGTTGCGTTATTTATTACCACACTTTTGTCTTCACTTTTATCATTTTCTTCTTCAATTAGTCTTGCCGGAAAAACCGATATATTTTTGTTAAACGCAAGCTCAATTATAGCTTTTATACTTTGGTTTTGGTTATTTTTGCAGTTGGTAGATACAGCCAAAAAATGGAATTTACTTATTTCAGCTTTGTTAGTTTCTTTTTCTCTTTCCTCTTTCTTTTTTATTATTTTAGATATATCCATCTTTGATTTTTTAAATAAATATATAGTTCAAAATACAGTAAGTCAGAAAAGCAGTCTTTTTGGTATTTTTTCTGGGGTGGGATCTATAATTTCTTTAGGGTTATTCGCTATAAAACGAAAGAATTGGCAATCTAAAATCTTACCGGTAATTACGTTTATTTTAACCTTTGTTGTTTTGTTGAAGGTTGGTTTTACAATTTCTTGGTTACTTTTTGCAGTTGGGGTTGGAATATTGTTGGTTGTTAGTACTAGCTTATTGGCAGAAGTAAATATAATAGGACTTTCCTTTATGTTTTTTGTATTTTTAATTTCTGTATTGTTTATTTTTTTTGGTTCGCCTAGCTTTATGAAAATGAACTTACCAATCGAGGTTTCTTTGGGTACAAGACCATCTTTTGAAATAGTAACAGAAAGCTTTCTTTCCAGTCCAAAAGTATTTTTGTTTGGTTCCGGCCCAGGTACTTTTGTTTACAGTTTTTCAGAATATAAGCCGGTTGAGTTTAATGTTTCTAGTATGGTTTGGTCTACTAGATTTCAATATCCATATAGTTCTATATTCTCCATTTTATTAGAGTTAGGAATTTTCGGTTTTGTTAGCTTTCTTTTTATTCTTTTATTAGGGCTTGGAAGTGTCTTAAGCGGTTGGTTAAAAACAAGACCATCTGTGTGGAAAAAGAAAGGCGCAGAATTAGATTCAGATTTTATTGCTGAAGAAGAGGGCTCTATTGTTAGGGTAGAAGTATTTATAATCGTTGTGGCTTGGTTAGCCACTTCTGTTGGTTTTGTATTGGTATTTTATGGCTTAGTTATGTGGTGGTTGTGGTGGTGGCTTCTTGGCGCAATGATTGTAAGTTTGTCTGCTGTTACACCTGGGTTAGTTAAAGAAAAAAGAATTTCCCTCCATGTTTCACCACAATATTCATTGGTTTTATCGTTTGTTTTTGTAATTTTAGTAACAGTAATTATAGTTTTTGGAGTTTACAGTCTAAAAATTTATATGGCAGAAGTTTACTTTACAAAAGCAATAAGATCTTCAAATTTAGAAGAAATAGAGACAAATCTGCAAAAAGCAGTAGGTTATCGACCAAATTATGCAGACTATTATGTTGCTGTGGCTCGTGTAGAATTACAAAAAGCAAGAATAGAGTCCTTAAAAGAAGAACCGAACTCAGACTTAATTTCATCATACGTTGCAAATGCCGTAAATAGTGCTAAGGTAGCAACAAGTCTTCAGCCAAAAAATGTAGAAACATGGGAGACTTTGGCAGTAATGTATATGAATGCCAGAAGTGTAGCACCAGAGGTAAATTCTTGGGCAAAAGACGCAGTGCAAAAATCTTTAGAATTAGAACCTTCAAACCCAGTTTTTTATTGGTATCTTGGTGATATATCTGTTTTTGCAAAAGACACAGAGGGCACAGAAAAGGCCTATAAAAAAGCAATTGAGTTAAAACCAGATTATTTAAGTGCTTACCTTAGCTTGTCAGAATTTTATGAATCTCAAGAAAATTTAGATTCTGCAATTTCTATTTATACACCTGTATTGCGTTTGGTTCAGAATAGCCCAGAGGTTTTATTTAGCTTGGGAAGAATGTTTTATAACAAAAATGAAGAAAATGATGACAAACAGGCAGAACTTTTATGGTTAAGGGCAATAGAACTAACACCAAATTATTCAAATGCTTTATATAGTTTGGGACTTCTTTATGAGCGAAGGGGAGACAAAGCACTGGCGTTAAACTATTTCAAGAAAGTAGAAGAATTAAATCCAAACAATGTGGATATAGGGAATAAAGTTAGGGAAATGTTGCAATAAAATAATTAGTTAAATTAAAATAATTTAAGATTATGCTTTTTTCAAAAAACTATAGAAGACCTTTTTGGCGAGGTTTTGTGCACGCAATTGCGGTAGTATTTTATTGCCTTTTTGTATCCACTTTAATTTTGTCTTTTAGTAGTCTTTTTAATGGTGAAATAGCCGTGGTGATTCAAATTACTTTTGGACTATTCTTGTTTGTAGTTTCAATGGCTGTAATTGCTTATCTTATATTTTTTGAACCAATGAAAAAAACGATTCATAAGAATTTTAAAGCATCAAGTGTTATGCTTATGTCTACTTTTGGTTGGTTATTTGTTTTTTTAAGTGTGTTTATTATGGGATTAGTTTATACTTTATAGATTATGAAAATTATTAGACTACTTATTTCTTCGTTATTTTTGGTTTTATTCTTCATTCTTTTTAGTTGGTTTATAGAGGTAATTATTTCGGGATATTTTCAAATTGGATTATCAGAGATTGTTTATAACATAATTTTGTGGATTTTATTATTTCCTTTTTTACTTTTTATTGCAAAATGGTATTTTAAACAAGACGAGCCAACCACAACAAAAGGGGCTGTTTTAGGAATATCATGGATTGTTTCTCTGGTTGTACTAGAATTAATTTGGGGCAAGTTCTTTTTGGGCTTAATAAGCTATGTTTCATTTGTAGAAATTTTCTTAATCTCTGTTTTTGCTGGTTTTGAATTTGATTCTGTTTACTCTAAACCTAGAAAAATTACTTGATTTTTTCTTTAAATTCTTGTAGGGTTTTAAATTATGAATAAGAAAAAAGAAAAAATACTGGTAGCGATGTCTGGTGGTGTAGATTCTGCTGTGTCTGCAACTCTTCTTGTAGAACAAGGTTATGAAGTAACTGGCGTATATATGCGTCAGTGGAGTGATCAAGAAAAAATAAAAGGGGTTTGTACATGGAAAGAAGATAGAAGAGAAGCAATGAGAGTTGCAGCTTTTTTAGGTATTAAATTTTTGACTTTTAATTTTGAAAAAGAATATAAAAAATGGGTTGTAGATTATTTGTTTAATGAATACAAAAAAGGAAATACGCCAAACCCAGACGTTTTGTGCAATAAATTTATAAAATTTGGTTTTTGGCTAAATAAAGCTAAAGAATTGGGATCTGACTACTTAGCTACTGGACACTATGCTTCTATTTCTTTTAAAAATGGAGAATATTTTTTAGGTAAAGCAAAAGATGAAGATAAAGATCAAACATATTTTTTGCATCAATTAAATCAAGATCAACTTAAACACACACTTTTTCCACTTGGCAAATTAACGAAAAAAGAAGTTAGAAAAATTGCACAAAAAAAAGAACTTCCAAATGCAAACAGAGAAGAAAGTATGGGAATTTGTTTTGTTGGGGAAGTTTCAATTGGAGATTTTCTTGCGCAAAAAATAAAACCAAAAAAAGGAAAAATAATTTTATCAGATGGTACTCAAATTGGTGAACATAATGGTTTACACAAATATACTTTAGGACAACGTCAACTTGGTGTAGATATAAAAGCAAGAAGTAAAAAAAGTACAGCAATGTATGTTGTTGCAAAAAACTTAATTAAAAATGAACTTGTTGTAGGGGAGAGAGAGAATCCACTTTTGTATAAAAAAGAAATAAATGTAATAGATACTTCTTGGGTAAGTGGACATGATCCAAAATTTCCACTAAACTGTGAAATAAGACTTCGTCATAGACAGGTTTTACAAAAATGTATTGTAAAAAAAGACAAAAATAACAATATAATTGTATATTTTTTAGAAAAACAGTGGGCATTAAGTCCTGGACAATTTGCAGTATTTTATAAAAAAAATATTTGTTTGGGTGGTGGTGAGATTAAATAAATCTATATGAATTTTTTCTTTTTACAAAAAGATAATCAGAGAACAAAAAGACTAACATTTGTGATTATTTCTATATTTATAGTTACACTTGCAGATTTTTTGTTTATTAAACAGTTGCCGGGTATAAATGTTTTTATAGTTACATTTGCCTACTTGTTTGGGTTTAGTGCAGTAGCACTTGCAACAAAACATGTACAAAATAAAAAGTTTTTTCTATTGACTATCCCAATTCTGTTACTTTCTTTATCATCTGCGTTATATTCAAATTTATTGGTTCAATCTGTGGGACTATTAGTTCTTAGTATTTCTCTTATTCTTTATGGTTTACTTTTAACATTAAAAAACCCAGATAGACATCCTATTATATTTAAAAATATTCCAACAATAACAAATATATTTGATCCTTTATTTAAGGTTAAAGTATTATTTACAGATATTTTTGTATGGGAAAAAGGAAAAAAAGCACAAAAAATAATTAGGAAAATTTTATTGGGTTTAGGTATTTCATTACCAATTCTAGCAATATTTACGCTTTTATTATTGAATGCTGATGCTGTTTTTAAGGATTTTTTTATAAACCTTACCGATAATTTTGTTGATTTTACTATATTTGATCGTATTATCAGAATTGTAATAGGCACGGTTATTATTGGTACTTTATGGTATGTTTTTATTGATCAGGCTCATAAATTGAATCACAGAGAAGCTAATATAAAGAAATTCGATAGTATTGTGTTGGGAATTATACTTGGTTCGGTAAATGCTTTATTTGTGGCTTTTGTTTTTATCCAAATTAAATATCTGTTTGCAGGTTCTCCGCTTGATTTAGATTTAACATATGCAGAATACGCAAAACACGGTTTTTTTGAATTGGTTTGGGTAGTACTTTTATCGGCTGTTTTACATTTGATAGTTTTCAGATCAACTTCAAAACACAAAACACCGATATTGATTAAGATATTTCAAGTTAGTCTTATTTCACAGGTTGGCATTATAGCATATTCTGCACTTATGCGTATGAATATGTATCAAGAAGCATATGGCTACACAGTAAAGCGTTTGTATGTAGAATGGTTTATCTATGTAATAATTGGGCTATTATTATTTTCAGGAATTGCATTATTTGCAAAGTTATCATTTCAAAAGTTTTTTAGTCGTAGTTTATTATTGGTATTTTGTGCTTTTGTTAGTGTTAGTTTGATAAATGTAGACTATTTAATTGCAAAAGAAAATGTTCGAAGAGTAATTCAAGATGGCGAGAGCCTTGATATTATGTATTTAAGTACATTATCACCAGATGTTGTACCGGCGTTATTACCATTATTTAAAGATAAAGAGTTAGTAACAAAAGTAAATACTGACTATTTAAAAAAAGTTAGTGGAAAGGTAAGAATTCATAGTTTAGAAGAGCTAATAAGTTTTTATATAAGAGATATCGAAAAAAGAAATTCTTGGCCGTCTTGGTATTATGGGAAAAAGAATTTACAAGAAGTAAAAGATGTTTTTGATTTGAGAATTAAACTTCTTTTAGAAGAACAAGAAAAGATACAAGAGAATATATAGTAAAATCAATCAATAATATATCAAAATATGATTTCAACTAACGAACTAAGGGAAAGATACCTTGAATTTTTTAAAGGAAAAGGGCATGAACGCATTTCTTCCGCTTCACTTTTGCCGGAAAATGATCCTACAACATTGTTTACAAGTTCTGGTATGCAGCCGATGGTTCCATATTTGCTTGGTGAAAAACATCCACTTGGTGTTAGAATTACAGACTCACAAAAATGTTTTCGTACACAAGACATAGAAGAAGTGGGGGACAATAGACATACTACTTTTTTTGAAATGTTAGGAAACTGGTCGCTCGGCGACTATTTTAAAGAGGAACAAATTCCTTGGTTTTTTGAGTTTATTACAAAAGTTGTTGGTTTGGATCCATCTAGAGTTTACGTCACAGTTTTTAGAGGAAAAGAAAATTTAGGCCTTCCAAGAGACGAAAAATCTGCACAAATTTGGAAAGAACTTTTTGAATCTATTGGAATTAGTGCAAAAATTGTAAATGATCCAATTTATGGAATGCAAGACGGGAGAATTTTTTATTATGATGAAAGTAAGAATTGGTGGAGTATGTCTGGAAAGCCAGAAAATATGTCAGCGGGCCAACCAGGAGGACCAGATACAGAAGTATTTTGGGATTTTGGAGTAGAATTAGAGCTTCACGAAAAATCACATTGGGCGAAAGAAGCTTGCCACCCAAACTGTGATTGTGGACGTTTTATGGAAATTGGGAACAATGTTTTTATGGAATATTTAAAAACAGATCTTGGGTTTGAACTTTTACCGCAAAGTAATGTTGACTTTGGCGGAGGGTTAGAAAGAATTATGGCCGCAAAAAATGATGTACCAGATGTTTTCCTAATAGACGTTTTTGATAAAATGAGAGAAACTTTAGAAAATTTGAGTGGAAAAAAATATAAATCAGAAGATATTAAAGAATTCTTCCGCGTAATTATGGATCATTTGCGTGCAGCGACATTTTTAATTTCAGATGGAGCTTATCCTTCTAACAAAGATCAGGGATATTTTACTCGCAGACTTATTCGTCGCGCAGTTAGACATGCTAGTAAAATTGGGATAGAAAGAAATTTTTGTGGAGAACTTGCATCTTCTGTTATAAATTCGTACCAAAATGCGTATCCTGAACTATCTCAAAACAAAGATAAAATTTTAAACGAACTTTCAAAAGAAGAAGAAAAATTTATAAAAACTTTAAAAACAGGGCTTAAACATTTCGAAACTTTGGTAAACGAAAACATTTCAGGAAAAGATGCTTTTGATTTATATCAAACTTATGGTTTTCCTATTGAAATGACTCAAGAATTGGCTCTTGAAAAAAATAGGATAGTGGATATGACTGGTTTTAATGAAGAACTTAAAAAACATCAAGATCTTTCTCGCAAAGGTGCTGAACAAAAATTTAAGGGCGGTTTGGCCGATAGTGGCGAGATGAGTACAAAGTATCATACCGCAACGCATCTGCTCCACGCAGCACTTAGGAAGGTGCTAGGAGATCAAGTAGAACAAAAAGGGAGTAATATAACATCAGAAAGGTTACGTTTTGATTTTTCTTATCCAGAAAAGCTATCAGATAGTCAAGCTTCACAGGTTGAAAAATTGGTAAATGATGCCATAAATAGTGGTTTGCCAGTGGATTTTAAAGAAATGAGTATAGAAGAAGCAAAATCACAGGGTGCAATTGGTCTTTTTGGAGATAAATATGGAGATATGGTGAAGGTTTATACTATTGGAGATGAGTCACAAACTGCTAGCAAAGAAATTTGTGGAGGCCCTCATGTAGAAAATACAAGAAACTTGGGTAATTTTAAAATTACAAAACAAGAAGCTGTAAGCGCAGGAATTCGCAGAATTAAAGCCGTGCTTGAATAATCAAAATGAATTTAGAAACCATAAAAGCAAAAGTAAAAAATTTACTAAACTTAGTTTGGGAGATGCACACAGAGTTTTTAAGGTATTTTGTTGTAGGAATATCCGCGCTATGTCTAGATGTGCTTTTACTCGTCTTTCTAAAAGAGGTTTTAAAGCTAGATTCTGTTCGCGCAGTTATGCTTGGACAAGTCCCAGTCTTTTTTTATGTATTTTTGTTGAATAAATATTGGTCTTTTGGTAGTCAAAAAAAAGGTCTTATTCATTGGCAGTTTATAAAGTACTTGCTTGTAGTTGGATTTAATTATATAATAGGTATTGTAACTATGCTTGTGTTTAGTCATTTTTTAGAATTTGACTATAAATTTGTTAGAATTGGCACAATAGCTCTTGGCGTTTCTTGGAACTTTTTTCTGTATAGATATTGGATTTATAGGTAAAATATACTACAACAATAAACACCAAAAAACGGCTAAATTAAGAAATAAATTAAAAATATAAATTTTGGCTTGACATTTTTTTTACTTTGATGTAAAATGTTGCCAGTTAATTAAAAACACATGTCGAACAAAGCAGTATTAGAGATTAGAGGAACAATTGAGGAACTTCTACCTGGTGCTACCTTCAGAGTTAAGCTAGAAAACGAGCATGAAGTGTTAGCGCATTTATCAGGAAAAATGCGAATAAACCGTATACGTCTTGGCGTGGGAGATGAGGTAAAGGTAGAGATGACTCCCTACGACCTTAAAAAAGGAAGAATTACTTATAGATTTTAAACTTAGTTTATGAAAGTCAAGTCATCAGTTAAAAAACGTTGTATCAAATGTAAAACCACACGTAGAAGTGGTGTTGTTTATGTTATCTGTGAGAATCCAAGACACAAACAAAGACAAGGTACTAAACAAAGAAAAAAAGCAGCTTAATTAAAGTATTTTATGAGATTATCTGGAGTAACAATACCTAAAGAAAAGAAAGTTGGAGTTTCCCTTACTTATGTATATGGGATTGGTGCAACTAGCGCAAAAAAAGTTTTACAAAGTGCTGGAGTTGATCCAGAAACTTCTGTTAAAGATTTAACACAAGAACAAGAAGATGCAATTCGCAGTATTGTAGAAAAAAGTTTAATAACAGAAGGAAATTTAAGAAGAATCGTTTCTTCAAATATAAAAAGATTGAAAGATATTAAGTCTTACCGTGGTTCTCGACATGCAAAACGTTTACCTGTGCGTGGGCAAAGAACAAAGACTAATTCTCGTACAGTTAGAGGAAATGTTAGAAACTTGGCCACTAGTGGAAACAAACCAGTAGCACAAAAGACATAATTAACTTTTATATAATTTATGGCTAATAAAGTAGCAAAAAAAGCAAAGAAAAAAAAGGTAATAAAGAGTGTTCCGACAGGAAGGGTCTATATTCAAGCTACCTTTAATAATACTATTGTTTCAGTAACCGATCAAAATGGAAATGTTCTTGGTTGGGCTAGTGCTGGAATGGTTGGTTTTAAAGGACCAAAAAAAGCTACTCCTTATGCTGCAAGCCAAGTTGTTAAAAAAGTTACTGACGCTATAAAGGAATATGGACTTAAAGAAGTAAGTATTTTTATAAAAGGAATTGGCGGAGGAAGAGAATCTGCAATCCGTACTTTTAACACTGGCGGAATTCAAGTTTTATCTATAAAAGATGTTACACCTATTCCACATAATGGATGTAGACCTAGAAAAAGAAGAAGAGTGTAATTTTAAAAAGAATAGTTATGGGAAAGTATATTGGACCAAAAAATAAACTAGCACGTCGTTTTGGCGTACATTTAGGATTGAAAAGTAATTCAGCAAAGGTTGCAAAACGTTTAAGCCAACCACCTGGGATTCAAGGTTTAAGCAAAGGACGTAAAAATGTTTCTAGTTATGGTAAACAACTTTTAGAAAAACAAAAAGCTAAATTGATTTATGGAATTAGAGAAAGACAATTTAGTTCTTATGTTGGAAAAGCAAACAAAATATCTGGTGACTCTGGAGTAAATCTTCACCAACTTTTGGAAATGAGATTGGATAATGTGGTTTATAAAATGGGTTTTGCAAAAACAAGAGCTCAGGCAAGACAAATGGTAAACCATTCACTTTTTACCCTAAATGGTAAATTCATGAACATTCCGTCACACACAGTTAAGGTTGGAGACGAGATTGCTATTAAAGACAGCAAAAAGAAAAAGAAAATGTTTGAAAATTTACAAGAAGATCTATCAAATGCAGAATTACCATCTTGGGTTTCTGTAGATTCAAATAAACTTTCCGGAAAGGTTGTTAGCACTCCACTTGAAGATGATTTTGAAAAGGTTTTTGATGTTAAATTAATAATTGAGTATTACTCATCACGTTAATATAAATAAAAAAGAGGGGGGTTCCTCTATAAAACATTATTATATGGAGCAAATTTTACTACCAAATACAATTGAGTTTAAAGATGGCGAACAACCAAATGTTGGTCAAGTTGTTATTACACCTTGTTATCAGGGTTATGGTGTAACTTTAGGTAATGCTTTTAGAAGAGTATTACTTTCATCGTTACCTGGTGCTGCTGTTGAATCTGTAAAAATTAATGGTGTACAACATGAATTTTCAGCGACAGAGGGTATAGCAGAAGATGTTGTGGAAATTATAATGAACTTAAAAGAGTTGGCTGTACGTTCTTTCTCAGAAGAACCTGTTACATTATTTTTAAACAAAAAAGGACTTGGAGATGTAACAGCTGCAGATTTTGATAAAAATGCGGATATTGAAATTGCTAACCCAGAATTAAAATTAGCAACCATTACTTCTGCAGACAAGAATTTTGAAATGGAGATTACAATTGGTAATGGTCGTGGCTATGTACCAGTTGGAGAAAAAGATATAAAAAGTTTTGATTTAGGTACAATAGGCGTGGACTCACTTTATACACCAATTCGTAATGTTGGTCATACTGTAGAATTGATTCGTGTTGGAGATGTTACAGACTATGAAAAATTAGTTTTAGATATTGAAACAGATGGAACAATTACCCCAAAAGAAGCTGTTGCACAAGCGGCAAAAATTTTAATGGACTATTTTGGACTAGTTTTAGAAGCTTCAGGTGGAAATGAGGAAGTAAAAGCTAAGGCAAAAAAAGTTGCAAAAAAGAAGACTACAGCTAAAGATAAAAAAGCAACTACAAAGAAGTAGATAAAAGTAAGAAGAATTTTATGCGTCATAGAAAACAAAAATTTACTTTAGGAAGAGAAAAAGCTGCCAGAACTGCTCTTATTAAGAATTTGGCAGAAAGTTTGATCTTACATGGTTCTATAAAGACAACCGAAGCTAAAGCTAAGGCTCTTAGAACTTATGTTGAACCTTTAGTAACAAAAGCAAGAAAAAATACGTTAGCTACACGTAGGCTAGTTATTAGTAAATTGTTTACAGAAGAAGCTGTAAAGAAATTGATGGAAGAGGTAGGGCCAAAATATGTTGAGAGAGATGGTGGCTACACTCGTATTATTAAACTGGAGAACAGAAAAAACGATGGTGCTCCAATAGTTAAGATAGAGTTTGTTTAAAAATATGGCTATAGAAATAATTAGAAAATTACATGAAATTGATGCAACAGATAGATCTGTTGGTCGTGTTGCTACAGAAGTAGCTACGATTTTGCGCGGTAAAAATAAGACTTCTTTTGCTCCCCATTTAGATTGTGGTGATTTTGTAACAATTGTAAACTCTGGAAAAGTTAAATTTACAGGAAGAAAATTGGTACAAAAAGATTTTTTTCACCATACGATGCATCCAGGTGGATTAAGAAGATCTCCTTTAAAGAAAGTTTTTGATAAAAATCCTACAGAAGTTATGAAAAAAGCTGTTTACGGTATGTTGCCAAAGAACAGATTGCGTAACAATATGATGAAACGTTTGACTATTAAGGTTTAATATTATGGTTGGTGATAAAGAAATTACAATTATACGCGCTGTTGGTAGAAGAAAAACTGCTGCCGCTCGTGTTCGTATCCAAAAAGGAAAAGGTAATATCGTTATTAACGATAAAGACCTAAAGGAATATTTTCCACTTATTTTGTGGCAAGAAAAAATTCTTGCACCTTTTCTGCTTACTGGAAAAGAAAATAAATTTGATGTTTCTGTGAAAGTTTTGGGGGGTGGAGTTAATGGCCAGGCAGAAGCTATCAGGCACGGAATTACAAGAGCTTTGATTAAACTAGACGAAACTTTGAAACCAATTTTGAAAGCAGAAGGATACATAACTAGAGATCCTCGTTCAAAAGAAAGAAAGAAACCAGGACAAAGAAGGGCAAGACGTGGACATCAATGGAGAAAGCGTTAAAAAATATGCTTTAAACAAAAAAATCATCGGTACCGCGCCGATGATTTTTTTGTTGTTAAAAATTTAATTCATTTAGAGAGTTTATCTCCAGATGTTTGTATTTTGGTTTGTCATTTGATTTGTTACGGTTTAACCAGATGGTTATAATTTTATTTTCAGAATAGCCTTCGTCTCGTACAGCATCTAGCTCTAAAAATGAATTATCTATAAATATAATTGGTCCATTTTTTTTTATTTTTGGTGCTAAAGAAGTTATAAACGATTTGATTGTATGTATTTTTGGAAATTTTTCAGAGAATAAAAATAAGTCTGGTTTAATTTCTACGGCATTTATTTTTTCAAGTTGATATTTTATGTTTCCAAAAGTAAATAAAATAAATGAAAATCCTTTGTTTTTTATAAAACTTGCATCTGGGTAGAGAATTATGTTTTTGTTTAACCAATTTTGCATTTCTATTATAATCCCTGTTTTCTCTAGATTTTCAAAAGAATCTAAAAATTTTTCTAAATTAAAGGCACTATTTATAACCTTTTGGTAATTTTCTTTGATAATTTCGTCTGAAATTCCTTTTTTTAAAAAAATATTCCACAGTCCTTGTTTTTTGTCTTTAAATGTTACTAAAGTTCCGTCGAGATCAAACAGTAGACAACAATTTTTTGGTAAATTCATAACAGTGACAAAATTAATTTTGCTAATTTTTCTGGACTATGGCGAACTAAACTTCTTTTTATATTATCTCCTTTTTGTGTTTCTATACTAACAGAACTAAGTAAATCGGTTCCCAAAAATTGTGTTTTTGATGATGATTTTCTTTGTTTTATTTTTTCTAAATTTATTAAAACTGTTTCTTGTCCATCTTCTTTATAAATCTTTGTTAAGTCTAATAGCGGTTCAGATGTGTTAAACAATACAAAGTCAAAAGTGTCTTTTAGGTATTTTTCTATTTCTTCAACTAAATCTACAATACAAAAATTGTTTGTATGCCCAAGTTTATTCATTAGATTACATACAAATACTTTTGGATTTTTATTTTTTTTGATTGCTTTAGGAACTCCCCGAACTAATAAATTTGGTAACAGACTTGTATAAATATCTCCTGGGCCAATAATTATTAAGTCAGCTTTTTCTATAGCTTTTAACGCTTTTGGATTTGCTTCTGCATCTTTTTTTAAGTATATTTTTTCTAGTCCAGTTAAATTACTGGTATCAATTTTATGTTCTCCTTGTAAAACCATTCCGTTTTCTAGTTTTGCTATTAAAGTTATATCTTCTAAAGTTATGGGTATTACTTTTCCTTTTATGTTTAAAATTTCAGATGTTTTTTCAATTGCTTTGTCAAAACTTCCTGTTACTTGTTCTAAGGCGGAGATAAGGATATTTCCAAAGCTGTGTCCTTTTAATGAACCTTCTGTAAAGCGATGGTTCATTAACTTATTCATAAAAACATCAGAAGTAGAAAGAGCCACTAAACACTGTCTAACATCTCCAGGTGGCAAAACTCCAAGTTCGGTTCTTAGAGCACCAGTAGAGCCACCATCGTCTGCCATAGAAACAATTGCTGTAAGATTTACATCATAATTACGTAAACCACTTAAAACAGTAAAGGTTCCAGTTCCTCCTCCTATTATTACAATTTCTTTTTTCATAATATAATTTAATGTTATAATAATAATATTATTATAAATTGACCTAAGTAGCAATGTTTTTATGAAAAAAAGTTTTTTATTTCTTTACTCCTTTTTAGCGTGTTGTTTATTTGCCTTGATTTTTTTGTCTTTTTTTTATTTAAAGTATGATAGGTTTCCAGAATCTTTAACAAAAACAAAGGAAGACCTTGTATCTACTACTAAAAATATATTTCCAAATAGTGACAAAATAGTGGTAGATGAATTGCCAAAAGAGGAAATGGCCAGTGCTGTAGAAGAAAAAGTTGTAGAACCAGTAGTAGAGGAAAAAAGTTTAATTACAAAAATAGTTGAATTTGTGGCCCCATCTAAAATAGACGCCGAAGGTGTTCCATTAAAAATAAATTATGATGTGCCGTTTACATCTCAGGCACCGTTTGCTCAATGGGATGACGTTAGATACCAAGATGCGTGTGAAGAGGCTAGTGTGCTTATGGCTATAAAATGGGTAGAAGGAAAAAGTTTGAGTAAAGACGAGGCAACAAAAGAAATTGCTGATATGTCTGCTTGGGAGGTTCTGCAATGGGGAACTTATCATGATAGTTCTGCTTCGGATACAAAAAGATTGTTGACAGAATATTATAGTTATCCAAATGTTGAATTATTTTATGATATTAGTGTAGATGATATAAAAAAGCATTTGGCAGACGGAAAAATTGTTTTGATCCCTTCTGATGGTAGACTTTTGAATAATCCATATTTTGTACAGCCTGGTCCAGAAATCCATATGCTTGTAATTCGTGGTTACGATGAAAATAAAAGTGAGTTTATTACAAATGATCCTGGTACAAAACGTGGAAAAGAATTTAGGTATTCTTACAGTACAATTATGAACTCAATTCGAGATTACAAAACAGGATCTCATGAAAACCCGCTTCCTAAAAAAGTCACTGCAATGTTAGTTGTTGCAAAAAAATAATAGTGTTATACTGGGGGTGTTATTAAATAATAATTTTATAATTATGAAAGTTTTAGTTTATAGTACACCAACCTGTCCATATTGTCATAAGGCAAAAGATTATCTAAAAGAAAAAGGAGTTGAATTTGAAGATATTAATGTTGCAGAAGATAGAGAAAAAGCAGAGGAAATGCAAGAAAAATCTGGACAATTGGGAGTACCAGTATTAGATATAGGAGGAGAAATTTTGATAGGTTTTGATAAAACTCAGATTGATGAAGTTTTAGCAAAATTAAAAGAATAGTTTTCTTATAATTAACAGAAAAGGTGCTTTTTGCACTTTTTCTTTTATGTAAAAGTTTATATATTATGTCAAGAGAAGTAGTATTTGATATAGAAACAACAGGAGATATTAGAAATTTTGCAGAATTAGAAATGACGGTTGTATCTATTTGTGAAACTGAAACTGGAAAATATTCATCTTATACA
>Ga0210044_10006577_pt1 | contig 15220 bp, 14 predicted proteins | sample CryGey13umfilter_2_FD_183959 | JGI IMG/M metagenome (GOLD analysis project Ga0210044, IMG submission 183959) | Groundwater microbial communities from aquifer in Utah, USA - Crystal Geyser 4/9/14 3 um filter (SPAdes) (version 2) | ecosystem: Environmental > Aquatic > Deep subsurface >...
TCCTGCGGCGCGACGACCGGCTCAAGCCGTCGCGACGCTTCGCGCAGCGTCGCCTCCGCCTCGGCGCAGGTCTCGCCGCAGGCGATCAGGCCGTGGTTGCCGAGCACCACAACCCGCGTGTCGGCGCGCAGCCGCGCGAGGATCGCCTGCGCCAGCGCCAGGCCGGGCTTGACGTAGGGAACATGGATCGCGCCCATGTCGCCCAGCTGCGCCGCCGTCACCGCCGCCGCGTCGGCGCGCATCGCGGTCGCAATGGTGGCGACGCAATGGGTGTGGATCACCACCGGGGCGGGGATCACGGCGTGCAGCGTGGTCTCGATCGACGGGCGCAGCGCGCTGTCGGTCTCGCCGTGGGGCACAAAATCGAGCGCGTTCTCGCAGTCGGGGTCGCCCCGCTCCACCGCCGCCAACAGGCGTTCCGCGTTCACCGGAACCATGATGTCGCGCGTCGCGGCCTCCGCCAGCCAGGTTCCCGACGCCTTGATCCACATGGCGCCGCCGGCCTTCAGCGAGGTGTTGCCTCCCGCGCCTTGCACCTGGAGCGGCTCCGCGCCCAGCCGGGCGGAGAGCGCGCGCAACGCGGCGAAGGCGGGGGAGGCCTTCAGGCGGGCGTAGGGGATCATGCGGCTTGCCTCGCCTGCGTCATCCAGTCCGCGAAAGCGTCGCGCTGGGCCTGCGTCATGAAAAGCCCGTGCTTGGTGCGCCGGGTCAGCACGTCCTCGGGCGCGCGCGCCCATTCGCGCGCGATGGCCCAGCGGGCTTCGCGCTCGTAGAACAGCCCGCCGAAGCAGCGGCCCAGATCGCCCAGCGCGCCCGCCCCCTCAAGCAGCGTCTCTGCGTCGGTCCCGTAGGCGCGGGCGTAGTGGCGCGCGAGCGGCGCCGGGAGCCATGGCCGCGCCTTGGCGAACACCGCGAGCCAGCGCTCGAAGTCCGCGTCCGGCATGGCGCCGCCTGGCAGGGGCGCGTTGGCGGTCCACGGGCCTTTCATCTGCGGGAAAAATGGCTTGAGCTTTTCCAGTCCGTGCTCGGCCAGCTTGCGGTAGGTGGTGATCTTGCCGCCGAACGCCGACAGGATCGGCGCGCGGCCCGCGCCGCCGTCGAGCTCGAACGCGTAGTCGCGGGTCACGGCGGAGGCGCCCTTGGCGCTGTCGTCATCGAACAGCGGCCGCACGCCTGAGTAGTCGGCGATCACGTCCGCCGCCGTCAGCGACGCCTCGAAATAGCGGTTCAGCACCCGCAGCAGATACGCCACTTCGTCCGCGCCGGTCGCCACGTCCTCGGGGCGTCCCTCGAAGGGAATGTCTGTTGTGCCGACCAGCGCCAGATCGTCGAAATACGGGTTGACGAAGATCAGCCGCTTGTCGTCGTTCTGGAGCACATAGCCGTTCTCGCCGCTCCACCAGCGTTTCAGGATGATGTGGCTGCCCTTGACCAGCCGCACGCGCCGCTGCGCGTTCACGCCCGCCAAATTGCCCAGCACCGTCTCGACCCACGGCCCCGCCGCGTTGAACAGCGCGCGCGCCCGCACCGTGCGCTCCGCGCCGGTCCGCGCGTCGCGCAGCGTCGCGCGCCAGACATCGTCCTCGCGCCGCGCCGAGACGCAGGCGGTGCGCGTCAGAACCTCCGCCCCCAGCCGCGCCGCATCGACTGCGTTCAGGATCACCAGCCGCGCGTCGTCCACCCAGCAATCGGCGTATTCGAAGGCGTGGGTGAAGGTCTTGCGCAGCGGCGCGCCCTCCGGCGCCGTAGTCAGATCGACGGCGCGGGTTCCCGGCAGGCGCTTGCGCCCGCCGAGATGGTCATACAGGAACAGCCCCAGCCGGATCAGCCAGCGCGACCGCTGTTCGGGGCTATGCGGCAGGATCAGCCGCAGCGGCCAGGTGATATGCGGCGCGGCCTGCAGCAGCACCTCGCGCTCGATCAGCGCCTCGCGCACCAGGCGGAATTCATAGTATTCCAGATAGCGCAATCCGCCGTGGATATACTTGCCCGAGCGCGAGGAGGTGCCCTCGGCCAGATCGCCCTTCTCGCACAGGATCACGCTCAGGCCGCGCCCAGCCGCGTCGCGGGCGACGCCGGCGCCGTTCACGCCGCCGCCGATCACCAGCAGATCGACGATGTCCTCCGCCGCGCCCGCCATCGCGGTCACGCCGCCTTCTTTCCCTTGCCCTTCTTCGGCGCGTCCTGAAGGCCGTAGGAGCCGAAGGACTTCACCGTGTCGGCGATCTGGGCCTCGTCCAGCAGCACCGGCCCGCCGATCAGCAGCGTCATGTAATACTGCCTGGCGATGGTCTCGAGTTCGACCGCCAGCCACATCGCCTTGTCGAGACTGGCGCCGGTGGCGATCATGCCGTGGTTGGCCAGCAGACAGCCGGTGCGCCCCTCCAGCGCCGCGATGGCGTGGCGTGACAGCGCCTCGGTGCCGAAGGTGGCGTAGTCGGCGCAGCGGATGTCCATGCCGCCGAACGCCGCCATCATGTAGTGGCAAGCCGGGATCGGCTTGCGCGCGATGGCGAGCACGGTGGCGTAGGTGGCGTGGGTGTGCACCACGGCGCCGATCTCGGGCCGGGCGCGCAGGATGTCGAGGTGAAAGCGCCACTCGGTGGAGGGCTTGAGCGGCCCCTCCCACGCGCCATACTCGCCGTCGATCGGCATCGAGGCGATCATCTCCGGCTCCATCGCGTCATAGGGCGTCGCCGAGGGCGAGATCAGCATCCGGTCGCCGAAGCGCGCCGAGATGTTGCCCGAGGTGCCCTGGTTCAGCCCGGAGGCGTTCATCCAGCGGCACTTGGCGATGATCTGCTCGCGCAGCGCGCGTTCCTCTTTCTTCATGGCTCTTGATCCTGTCTTCAACACGGGTTGCGCGGCGGCTCGCCGCTAAGGTAACGGCGCACTTCCTCCGCCGCCTGCGCGGCGGCGATCTTCACGGTTTTCAGCGACGCGCCCGCGATGTGCGGCGTCAGCGTCACGTTGGGCAGTTTCAGCAGGTCCCAGTCCGGCGGGGCGGGCTCCACCGCAAAGGTCTCCAGCATCGCGCCGCGAAGATGGCCGGAGGCGAGCGCATCGTAAAGCGCTCCGTAGTCCACCATCGGCCCGCGCGCGGTGTTGACGAAGATCGCGCCGGGCTTCATCGCCGCGAAGGCGGCGGCGTCGATGAAGCCGGTGGTCTCGGGCGTGACGCGCGCGTGCAGCGTCACCACGTCCGCCTGCGCCAGCAGCGTCTCACGGTCCACCAGCCGCACCCCGTCCGCCGCGTCCGCCGCCGAGAGCTGCACATAGGGGTCGGCCACCCGCACCTGCGCCCCGAACGCGCGCAGCAGCCGCACGACGCGGGTTCCCACCGCGCCATAGCCGATCACGCCGACGGTCATCTCCGACAATTCCATGCCCGTCACGTCGGCGCGGTAGAGATCGCCGCGCCACTCGCCGCGCCTGAGCGCGTCGTGGCCGCGGGTGATGTTGCGGGTCTCCGCCAGGATCGCGCCCAGCGTGAACTCGGCGACGGCGGAGGCGTTGCGCCCCGGCGTGTTGACAACCGTCACGCCGTGGGCGCGGGCGGCCTCCATGTCGATGTTGACCGGCCCGCCGCGCGACACCGCCACCAGCTTCAGCCCCGGCATCCGGTCGAACATCGCCGCCGACAGCGGCGCCAGATGCGTCACCAGAACCGGCGCGGCGCCGACATGCGCCACCACCTGATCGGGATCGCCCATGTATTCCTTCAGCCCCGCCATGCCCGGCTCGGCGTAGCCGTGCGCCATCGGCTCGTCGGGCCAGGGCAGGTCGAGCAGGCGGCAGCGCACCGCGTCGCCGCAGGCCTCCAGCAGCGCGCTCTCGAACATCGCCGACAGCATGAAATGGTCGCCGATGATCGCGACCTCGGTCGCCTCGTTCGCCGTCATCGCCCCCTCCTCGCCGCCGCCAGATCGCGCCAGACCGGCGCCAGAGCCTCGCGCGTGGCGCGATAGACCGGATAGAGCCGGTCATAGAGCGCCGAGAGATCGGGGTCGGGCGGCTCCGCCGCGCCCAGATGCGGCGTCACCCACGCCGCCACGCAGGCGTCGATGTCGGGGTAGAGCCCCTGTTGCAGCGCCGCCATCATCACCGCCCCCGCCGCCCCAGGTTCTGCGCGGCGCACGACGCGCACGCTGGCGCCCAGCGTCGCCGCGAGGATCCGCCGCGCGGCGGCGGAGCGCGCGGCGCCGCCCGCCAGTCGCACTTCCGCCGGGATCGGCCCCATCGCGGCGTAGCAATCGCGCGCCGACAGCGCGAGGCCCTCGAACACGGCGCGCGCCATGTCGAACCAGCCGACGCTCTGATCCAGCCCGGTAAAGCTGGCGCGCGCGTCAGGCTCGGCGAACGGGCCGCGCTCGCCCGCCGCCGAAATGTAGGGATGATAGAGCGCCGCGCCGGGCCGCGCCGCGAGCACGCGCGCGTCAAGACCCTCCAGCAACTCGGCGCGGCTGCGCGTCACGCCCTCCGCCTCCAGCACGCCGCGCGCCAGATCGAGCAGCCAGTCCACGTTCAGCGTCGCGGCCATGTTGGTCTGCATCTGCGCATAGGCCGCGCCGGGGAACGCCATGACATAGCCGCAGCGGTCCGGGTTCAGCCGCACGGCGCCCGCGTCGGCGGCGAAGCTCATGTGCATCCCGGTCGAGCCCAGCACGGTGAGGCCCGGGCGCGCGGCGGGGTCGTGCAGCCCGGCGCCCAGCGCGGTGCACATGATATCGACATAGCCCAGACACACCGGCAGCCCTTGCGGCAGGCCGGTCTGCGCCGCCGCCTGCGCCGTCAGCGCGCCCGCCTTGCGCGCGCCGTCCACGATCGGCGGCAGCAGGCGCTTCAGGTCGTCCAGCTCCAGCGCCGCGATCACGGCGTCGGAATAGGCGCGGGTGCGGAAGTCGCCGAAGGTGAACACGCCTTCGGTGGGACAGGTGGCGCGGTCGCCGGTCAGGCGGAAATACAGCCAGTCCTTGGGGTGCAGCGCGGTCGCCGCACGCGCCAGCAGCGCCGGCGCGTGCGCCTTCATCCAGCGCAGGTGGGTGCGCATCTGGCAGACGTTCACCCCGGCGCCGGTGGTCCGGTAGATCAGATCGGCGCCGGGCGAGGCGGCGATGGCGCGCGCCTCGGCCCCGGCGCGCCCGTCCAGCCACAGCCAGCCGTCGTGGACCGGCGCGCCTTCGGCGTCGATCAGCCAGCAGCCGTCGCCCTGCCCGGTGACCGCGAGCGCGGCGGTGCGCGCGGAGAGGCCGGGGTTGGTCTCGACCAGTTCGCGCAGCACCGCCGCCACATCCGCCCATGTCCGACGCATGTCCTGTTCGGCGCCGCCATCGGGCAGGGTGGTCCAGGCGTTGGGGCGGCTGGCGACGGCGATCTCGCGCCCGTCCGCTTCGAACGCCACCGCCTTGATGACGGAGGTGCCCGCGTCCACCCCGATCAGCGCCGCCCCGCTCACGCCAGCCGCCCCCCGTGGCTGAGCGCCGCGCCGCTGGCGGCGTCGAAGATGTGCAGGTCGTCCGCCGCGAAGGCGACGTCGATGCGGTCGCCCTCGGCCAGCGGCGCGCGGTCGTGCTCCACCGTCACCAGCGTCGCGCCTGCGAAGTCGGCGGCGATGTGGGACTGGTCGCCCAGCCACTGGTTCGCCGTCACCCGCGCAGGCGCGCCGTCCTGCGTCAGCCGCACTGCGTGCGGGCGCACGCCCAGCACCACTGCGCCGCACTTCAGCATCGCGTCGCGCGCGGCGGGCTCGAAGTCGGCGGCGGCGTAGTCCAGCGCCACGCCGTCGCCAAGCGTCAGGCGGATCGCGTCGCCTTCCGCGCGCGCGGCGGCGGGAAACACGTTCATCGGCGGCTCGCCGATGAACGTGCCGGTGAACAGGTTGGCGGGACGCTGTTTCAGCTCCAGCGGCGTTGCGAATTGTTGCAGCACGCCGCCCTCCATCACCGCGATGCGGTCGGCCAGCGCGTTCGCCTCGGTCTGGTCGTGGGTGACGAGGATCGCGGTCATGCCGCGCTCCTTGATGAAATGCTTGATGCGGCCGCGCAGCAGGGCGCGCAACTGCGGCTCAAGCTGGCCCATCGGCTCGTCGAGCAGGTGCAGGTCGGCTTGCCGGATCAGCGCGCGGCCAAGGCTCGCGCGCTGCTGCTGGCCGCCGGAGATCGATGAGGGATAGCGGTCGAGCAGCGCGCCGATGTCGAGCAGGCGGGCGACCTCATCGACGCGGGCCGTCACGTCCTCGCGCGCCACGCGGGCGGATTTCAGCGCAAAGGCGATGTTTTCGCGCACCGTCAGCGGCGGGTAGAGCGAATAGCCCTCGAACGCCATCGCCACGCCGCGCTTTGCGGGCGCGAGGCGCTGAACCTCGCGGCCCATCAGCCGGATCGCGCCGCCGCTGACCGCCTCGAACCCCGCGATCATGCGCAAGGTGGAGGTCTTGCCGCAGCCAGACGAGCCGAGCAGCGCCACGATCTCGCCCTTCGCCACCGTCATGTCGAGCGCGCGCACCGCGTTGATCGGGTGCGCGCCGTCGGGGTTGTAGATCTTGGAGACCCGCTCCAGAACCAGCGCCGCCTCGCTCATGCCGCAGCCCCCCGTTTCGCAGCCCCCCGTTGCGCCGCGTCCGGCGCGCGCGGCGCGATGCGGGCGCCGGTCTCGCGGTCGAACAGCAGGGCGTGGGCGGCGTCGATGGCGATATGCGCCGGGCCTTCCGCCGGGCCGGGCGCGCCCGCCGGGCGCGACACCAGGATCTCGCGCCCGCGCCTGGTGACGGTCAGCGAGACCACCTTTTCGTTGAGCGGCGTCTCCGCCTCCACCGTCACCGGGATCGCGCCGGGCGCATCGGCGTCGGCGAAGCGCACCGCCTCCGGCCGCAGCCCCAGCACGCAAGGCCGCCCCACCGCGTGGCCGAGGCCCGGATCGAGCGGCGCGCGCATGTCCGACAGCCGCGCCAGCGGGCCGTGGGCGTCCGTCTCCGGCGTCACCTCCAGCAGGTTGATCGCCGGGTCGCCAAACAGTTGCGCGATGCCCAGCGTGGCGGGCGCAAGATAGATCTCCGCAGGCGTCCCGATCTGCACGATGCGCCCCGCCTCCAGCACCGCGATGCGGTGGCCCAGCGCCATCGCCTCCTTGTAGTCCTGGGTGACGTAGATCGTGGTGGCGCCCTGCGCGGCCAGCAGGCGCGGCAGCTCAAGCCGCATCTCGAAGCGCAGCTTGGCGTCCACGTTGCGCAGCGGATCGTCCAGCAGCAACACCTTCGGCGCGCCGGCCAGCGCGCGCGCGAGCGCCGTGCGTTGCTTCTGGCCGTTGGACAGCGCGCGCGGCGCGTGGTCGAGCACATGGTCGATCTTGAGCAGCCGCGCCACCGCCTCCACCCCCGCCTTCAGCGCCGCCGCGCCCTTGCGCTGGGCGGTCAGCGGCGCGGCGATGTTGTCGAACGCGGTCATGTGCGGAAACAGCGCAAAGTTCTGGAACGCCATGCCGACGCCGCGCTCCTCCGGCGCCACGTCCGCCATGTCGCGCCCGCCGAGCATGATCCGGCCTGCGTCCGGCTCGATCACCCCCGCGATCAGCCGCAACAGCACGGTCTTGCCGGCGCCGGAGGCCCCGAACAGCGCCAGCGTCTCGCCCTCCGCCACGCGCAGCGACACCGCGTCGAGCGCCACGTCGCTCTTGAAGCGCTTGGTGACGTCGATCAGCTCGATCCCGCTCATGGCGCTCACCCCTTCACCGCGCCGAGGGACAGGCCCTCGACCAGATAGCGTTGCGCATAGAGCGCCAGCGCCAGCGTCGGCGCGATCGACAGCACGATGGCGGCGGCGATCTGGCCATACTGGATGCCGCTCGCGGTCACGAATGCCAGCGCGCCCACCGTCACCGGCTGCTTGTCCGCCGAGGCCAGCACCAGCGCGAACACGAAGTTGTTCCACGCGAAGATGAACGCCAGCAGCCCTGCCGCCGCGATCCCCGGCCCGGCCAGCGGCAGCGCGATCTTGCGGAAGGTCGCGAACCATGAGTGCCCGGCGATGCGGTAGGCGTATTCTACGTCCGCCGAGATGTCCTCGAAATAGCCGCGCACGATCCACAGGATCAGCGGCAGGCAGATCAGCTGATAGACCCAGATCAGCCCGATGTAGGTGTTGGCGAGGCCAATGTCCTGAAAATACAGCGCCAGCGGCAGCAGCACCAAGAGCGGCGGCGCGAAGCGGAACGACAGCAGGGTGAAGGCGATGTCCTCCGAGCCGCGGAACTTGTGCCGCGCAAAGGCGTAGGCCGCCGGCACCCCCAGCACCAGCGCCAGCGCCACGGAAGCCGTGGACAGCAGCACCGAGTTGCCGAGGTTGCGCATGAACGCGATGTCGAGCGTGCCTGCGGCGGACTCCAGCTTGCCGGTGATCAGCGCGACATAGTTCGACAGCGTCGGCGCGAACACGATGGAGGGCGGGCTGCGCAGGATGGTCTCGTTGGTCTGGAAGCTCATCAGCACGATCCACAGGATCGGGAACATGAAGAACGTCACGATCAGCGCGATGGCGAGCCCGCGCAGGACGCGCTCAAGGGTCGAGGTGTGCTCCATGGCGGCGCTCCCTCACGCTTCGCCGCGCGCGCGTTCGCGCAGGCGCAGCCAGTTCTTGATGAAGATCGACGACAGCACGTAGGTGATCGCCCACAGGATGATCATCAGCGCCGCCGAGCGCCCGACGTTGGTGGACTGGAAGAAGTTCAGATACGCCTCGACCTGGAACACCAGCAGCGTGTCGCCCGGGCCGCCTTGGGTCATCGCATAGATGATGTCGAACTGCTGGATGCTGTCGAGCAGGCGAAACAGCGACGCCGTCAGGATGTAGGGCGTCAGCATCGGCAGGGTGATGCGCCAGAACACGAAGCTGCGCGGCACGCCGTCGAGCGCGGCGGCCTCGAACGGCTGGGTCGGCAGGCTGCGCAGGCCGGCCAGCAGCAGGATCATGATGAACGGCGTATAGACCCAGATATCCACCAGCACCACGGTCAGCAGCGCGGTGTCGGGTGAGGACGCCCAACGGAAATCGGGAAACCCCATCAGCGAGGCGAGCCAGCTCAGCACGCCGAAATTGGGGTTGGTCATCAGCTTCCACATCAGCGCGGCCAGCGCGGGCGCGGTCATCAGCGGCAGAAGCAGCATGATCGAGACGAAGTTGTTGAGCCGCGTGCGCTTTTGCAGCAGCAGCGCGATGCCGAGGCCGAGGCAAAGCTCAAGCCCCACAGTCAGCGCGGCGTAGCTCAGCGACACCTGCACCGTGTTCCAGAACGCCGGATCGGTGAACAGGTTGAGGTAGTTCTCGCCCCAGTTCATCTGCCGCGCCCACGGCTGGCTCAGGCGGAAGCGTTGCAGCGAATAGTAGATGGCGGTGCCGAACGGGATCAGGATCGCGATGCACACCAGCAGCGCGGGCAGGCTGAGCAGGTAGGGCAGCGCGCGGGCGCCGATGCGAAAGCGGCGGCGCGGCGCGGCGATGTCGGCGGCGGTCATCGGCGGCTCCGGTCTGTCATGGGCGGGCGCGCTGTCCCGGCGCGGGGCCGGGACAGCAGTTGGCGATCGGCGTCAGCCGAGGCCCGCCTCCTTCAACTGCCGATCGACGCTCGCCGCCAGTTTGTCGAGACCCTCGTCCACCGGAACCTGCCCCGCCACCATCTGTTGCAGCGACGCCGCCCATTCGGTGGTGAGGTCGAAGAACAGCGGTTGCGCGGTGAAGTAGATTTTCGCCCCCGGCGCCGACACGTCATGCTGGTTGACGTAGCCGGGATAGGAATTCTCCAGCCGCGCGCGGAAGCCTTCGTCGGACCAGACCGACTGCCGCACCGGGTTGACGAAGTCCATCTTCGACGCCCCGAACAGGCCGTGCTCGGCGCCGGTCGCCCATTGCAGGAAGTACCACGCGGCGTCCTTTTTCTGCGACGCGGTGGCCATCGCCAGCGACCAGATCCACACGTTGGGCGTCGGCGCGGCGGCGGCGGGGTTGGCGGCGAACGGCGCATAGCCGAGCTTGCCCGCCATCGCGTTGTCGCCGCCGTTCATGAAGTAGCCCAGGATGTCGGCGTCGAAGATCATCGCCGAGGCCCCGGCCCCCAGATCGGTGCCGACCTGATACCAGGTGTAGGTGGACCAGTCCTTTGGCCCGCTCTCCTGGATCATCTTCACCCATTGCGCGTGGAACGCCTTTGATTCCGACGTGTTCATCGCCGCCGACAGCTTGCCGTCGGCGGAGACGTTCAGATCCTTCTGGCCGAAGTTGGCGTAGGCCGACAGGAAGCCGGGATGGATCGTCGCCCACGAGCGCGAGCCGCGCACGCCGACGCCATAGGCGCCGTCGATGTCCTTGGTCAGCTTGGCCGCCGCCTCGGTCAGCTCGCCCATGTTGGTCGGCACCGCGACGCCCGCCTTGGCCAGCATGTCGCGGTTATAGGTGAGATTGTTCATCTCATAGCCCCAGGGCAGGCACCATTGCTTGGCGTCCGCCGAGCCGAGCGCGCCGCCGGGGACGCCGTTCCACGCGGTCGAGGCGCGCAGGCCGGGCAGCATGTCCTCCCACGCATAGTTCGGCGCGGTCTTGGCGGGATCGTTGATCCACTCGTTGAGATCGGTGATCCAGCCCGCCGGGCCGTAGGTCCAGGTCATGTAGGCGCCGGTCATGAAGGCGTCGTATTCGCTGGAGCCGGACGCAAGCGCGGCGGTCACCTTGTCGAAATACACGTCCTCGGGGAACACGTCATAGCTGACCTCCATGCCGGTCAGCGCCTTGAAGCTTTCCAGGTTGGCGATCATCGCGTCGGCGTAGGGGTGCTTGTTGAGCAGCAGCTTCACGCCGGTTCCGGCGTGCTTTTTCCAGTCGAAGTCGGCGGCGAGCGCGCGGCTCGTCGCCATGCCGATCAGCGCGTTGGCCGATGCCGCGCTGACGCCCAGCGCGCCCAGGCCGCGCACCAGATCGCGGCGGCTGAGCTGTCCGCGCATGAAGGCGCCGACCAGATCCCGTTCCTTCTCAAGCATGCGTCTCACTCCCGTTTTTTTGTTGTTCAGCTCGCGATGGCGTCGGCCTCCGGCGTTAACCCGTCGGCGTCTCCCACGAGGCGGCGAGCGGTCGCCTCGTCGGTGATCAGTCCCGTGAACACGCCGCTTTTCAGCGCGGCGGACAGGGCGGCGGCCTTGGTCGGGCCGCCTGCTACCGCCCATACCTCGCGCCCCTTCAGCGCGAAAAGATCCGGCGCCATCACGCGGTTGTCGTAGGGCGTGGACATCAGCGCGCCGGAGGCGTCGAGAAACTGCCCCAGCACTTCCGCCCGGGCGCCGCGCGCGCGCAACGCGCGCAGCGAGGTCTCGGCGTCGAACACGTTGGCGCGCGCGATCGAGCCGTCCATGTCCACCGCGCCGACGCCGAGGATGCAGACCGTCGCCGCGTCGATGGTGCGCATGATCTCCGCCAACCCCGCCTGCGCCAGCAGCACCTGCTTGTCGGCGGGGGAGTTGGCGAACATCGGCGCCGGCATCAGGAACGCCTCCGCGCCGGTCCGCTCCGCCAGCTTGTGGATCACGTCATAGGGGTTGGCGGCGAACTTGCGCGTCAGCCCGCCCAGGATCGACACGAACTGCACGTCCGGCGCCGCGCGGCTGGGCAGCATCGCGACCATCGCCGCCATGGTGGCGCCGTGGCCGACGCCGATCACGCGGTGCGATCCCTGCTCGAGGATCGCCATCAGCAGCGACGCCGCCGCCAGCCCCAGCGCGCGCAGCGGCATCGCGCCGGTCTCCCCCAAGTCGGGCGCCACGGTGCAGGCGTGCAGGCCGAATCGCGCCGCCAGCCGCTCCTCCAGCGCGATGCAGCCCGCCACCGAGGCGTCCACGAACACCCGCACCAGCCCGTCCTTCGCGGCGCGGGCGATCATGCGGTGCGCGCGGGTCACGGGAATGCCGAAGCGTTCGGCGATCGCGCTTTGCGTCATGCCGCCCGCGTAATGCAGCCACGCCGCGCGCGCCGCGATCTCGGCGTCGTCCATCGGCGCATCGCGCAGGACCGCAGGCTTTCGCATCTGCGCTCGCCTCCCCGCTGTTTGCTCCCCGGCAAGCGCGACAGCGCCTGCATTTTTTATTCTTAACTGAATTATTTTTCAGAAATCATCGCGTGTCAACCCATTTCTCGCCGCGCCTGCCGCCGCATCCATGGCGTCGGGCGGCGCCTTTTCGCCTTGGGCATATTCTGCTAATGTTCTCATGGTCAGAACCCCGGACGCCAGGCGCCCCATGTGCAATCTCTATTCCCAGACCAGGAGCCAGGATGCGGTGCGGCATGTCTTCGACGACGTGCTGGAGGGCGCGGTCGATGATCTGACCGGCAACCTGCCGCCGCAGCCCGGCATCTATCCGGACTATCCGGCGCCGATCCTGCGGCGCGGGGCGGAGGGCGGCTGGCGCCTTGCGATGGCGCGCTGGGGGATGCCCACGCCACTGAAATTCCTTGAAGGCAAGCGCCGGGATCCCGGCGTGACCAACATCCGCGCTGTCGGCTCGCCCCACTGGCGGCGCTGGCTCGGGGTGGAGCACCGCTGCCTGGTTCCCTTCACCAGCTTCTCCGAGATTGACCGCCGCGCGGGCGCGCCGCGCAACCATCCGGTCTGGTTCGCGCTTGGCCGGGACAGGCCGCTGGCGTTCTTCGCCGGGGTCCGCGCCGAATGGACTTCGGTGCGCAAGGTGAAGGAGGGCGCGGTCACGGCCGAGCTTTTCGCCTTCCTCACCTGCGCGCCCAATCGTGAGGTCGGCGCCGTGCATCCCGCAGCCATGCCGGTGATCCTGACGCAGCCGCAGGAATGGCGGCTGTGGCTCACTGCCCCGGCGCCCGAGGCGCTGAGCCTGCAACGGCCATTGCCGGATGGCGCTCTGGGGATCGTGCGGGAGGGCGCCGGTGAGGACGCGGTCTGATCCGGCTCTGGCCGATCCGCTGCGGCTCGCCCCCGCGCGCGTGCATGAGGCGGAAGGGGCCGGGCGGCGCGCCTTCGCGCTGTTTCAGGCCGCGCGCTGCGCCGGGCCGCTGGTCTGGGTGCTGCCCGCCCATGCGCCCGAGCAGCCGTTGCTTGCGGGGCTGCCGCAGGGCGTCGGCGCGCGTCTTCATGTCGTGCGGGCCCGCGGCGGCGATCTGCTCTGGGCGACGGAGGAATCGCTGCGCGCGGCGCCCGTCGGCTTCGTCGTCGCCGAGCCGGAAAAGCCCCTGACGCTGACCGCCGGCCGGCGGCTGCAACTCGCCGCGGCGGCGGGCGGCGCGACGGGTCTGCTGCTGATCGGGGAGGGCGCGGGCTGCAACGCCGCCGAAACCCGCTGGCGCTGCGCGCCCGAGGCTGTCCTTCACGACGGCGCGCCGCCCGACTCGACTCTGCACCGCTGGTCTCTTATAAAGAACAAAAAAGGAACACCCGGAGATTGGACGCTGCACTGGGATGGGACGTCGGCTGCTTTCCATCTGGTTTCCGCGGCTGGCGAGCGACGCCATCCTGCGGCGGCGCCCCTGTGAAGGGGCCTTCGCCCTCACCCTGCGGTCGGGGGGCGCCGATCATGTTCACTGCCTGAACGTCGCCGCCGAGGCGCGCGGTCTGCGGCGCGGCATGGCGCTCGCCGACGCCCGCGCGATCCACCCCGATCTCGCCACCTGCCCCGCCGATCTTGTGCGCGAGGCGGGCGCCCTCGCCGCGCTGCGCCGCTGGGCCGGACGCTATGCGCCGATGGTCGGGCGCGACGGCGCCGACGGGCTGATGGCCGACATCAGCGGCGTGGCGCATCTCTTTGGCGGCGAGGCGGCGCTGCGCGCCGATCTGCACGCGCGGCTGGAGCGCGCCGGGTTCACCGCGCACAGCGCCATCGCGGGCGCCTATGGCGGCGCTCATGCGCTGGCGCGCCATGGCGGGGGGATCATCGCCGAGGGCGCTCTGGCCGAGGGGCTTGGGGGCCTGCCGGTTTCGGCGCTCAGGATCGGCCACGACGCCGCCGGTGCGCTTGACCGGCTGGGGCTGCGCCGGATCGCCGACCTGATCCCGCTGCCGCGGGCGTCGCTTGCGCGCCGTTTCGGGCCGGGTCTGGCGCTGCGGCTCGACCAGGCCCTCGGGCTTCAGCCCGAGCCGGTCGCGCCTGACCCGGAGCGCCCGAATTTCGCGGTGCGGATGACGCTGCCCGAGCCGGTCGGCCTGCACGCCGATGTCATGGCGGCGCTGTCGCGGCTGCTTGACCGGCTTTGCGCCACGCTTGGCCAGCGCCAGTGCTTGACCGGCTTTGCGCCACGCTTGGCCAGCGCCAGATGGGCGCGCGCCGCCTGCGGCTGGATCTGGTCCGCGTGGACCGCGCGACGGCGCAGGTCGAGATCGGCCTCGCCCGGCCGATGCGCGACCCCGGCCGGATCGCGGCGTTGTTCGCCAGGGGCGTGGAGGCGGTGGATGCGGGTTTCGGCATCGAGGCCATGCGGCTCTGCGCATTCGTCGCCGAGCCGCTGGCGCCGGTCCAGATCGCGGCCGGGCGCGCCGCGCCGCAGGATGGCGTGGCCGATCTGATCTCGCGCCTCGGCGCCCGGCTGGGCTTCGAGAATGTTCTGCGGCTGGCGCCCGCCGAGAGCCTGATCCCGGAGCGCAGCTTTGTCACCCTTGCGGCGGCCTATGCGCCCGATTTGCCCTCCGATTCGGCGTCCGATCCGGCGTTCGGGCGCCGTGACGGCCCGCCGCGCCCGATCACGATCTTTCCGCCTGAACCCGTCGCCGTCGCCGCAGAGAGCCCTGCAGGCCATCCGCCCGCGTGGTTTCGCTGGCGGCGGATGCGCTTCACCACGCTGCGCGCCGCCGGGCCGGAGCGGATCGCGCCCGAGTGGTGGCTGGACGATCCGGCGTGGCGGACGGGCCTGCGCGACTACTGGCGGATCGAGACGCATCAGGGGCCGCGGCTGTGGCTTTTTCACACGCCGCAATCGCCGGGGGCGCAAGGCTGGCGGATGCAGGGGGTGTTCGCATGAGCGCCTACGCCGAACTTTGCGTCACGTCGAATTTCACCTTCCTGCGCGGCGCCTCGCACCCCGAGGAACTGGTGACGCGCGCCGCCGAGCTTGGCCTTGCGGCCATCGCCATCACCGACCGCAACTCGCTGGCCGGGGTGGTGCGCGCCTACAGCGCGCTGAAGGAGCTCGCGCGGCAGCGGGAGGAGGCGCGGGTCAGCGCCCCGGAGGCG
>Ga0210044_10006583_pt1 | contig 15212 bp, 14 predicted proteins | sample CryGey13umfilter_2_FD_183959 | JGI IMG/M metagenome (GOLD analysis project Ga0210044, IMG submission 183959) | Groundwater microbial communities from aquifer in Utah, USA - Crystal Geyser 4/9/14 3 um filter (SPAdes) (version 2) | ecosystem: Environmental > Aquatic > Deep subsurface >...
ATAAAAATGGCTCTTCTCGTAAAAAATTTTTTGCCACTTTAATCACGTGAGCTAAACCCAACGGACCGCCAATCTGAGGAATATAGGTTACACGAAGTGAACCGACCCCCAAAACATGGACATTGAATAAAAATGGGGATTGCTGTAAGATTAACAATTATTAACCCCATTAACCCATTACGTCTATGAAAAGAAGAACGTTCACCGACGAGGAGCGGTCAATTCTCCTTAGCCATACAGACATAGTGAAAGTGACAGCACACTGCGTCTCATTCTCAGAATCCTTTAAGCGCTTCGCGCTTACAGAGCATGCTAAAGGTCGTCGCCCTCAAGACATCTTCATCACTGAAGGTATTCCTGTCTCCATTATCGGAAGCAGAATCCCAGAGCGGTGTATCGGTGCATGGAGGAAGATGGTTAACACTCATGGCATTGATGCTCTCGGAAGTGACAAGAGAGGTCGTCCGAAAATCCTCGTCACGCGAAAGAAAAAAAAAGAACACATCGATGAGAAATCCATGACCGATGCAGAACTCATCGCGTACTACAAAGCAAGAATTGCATACAAAGAAGCTGAAAACGATTTTTTAGCACGCACCCGGGGGATACCACGGTGGAAGCCATTCACGTACCACTCCGGGTCAAGTACGAAATCATAAAGAAGCTTCGTGATGCTCACTCAATACGATTCCTTTGTCATTCGGCCGATGTGTCTTCCAGTAGCTACTACGCATGGAAAAGCCGCGCCCCCAAGCGACAAGAAAAGCAAAAAGAAGACGAGAGAGTTGTAGCGCTCATACGCACCACATGCAAGAAATACCTTGGAAAATGGGGCTCAAAACAAGTCACTATGCAGATATCGACGCCTGAGAGTCCAATCAATCACAAGCGCGTGGCACGGATTATGCGAGAGCACAACCTTCTCTCAAAACGCCGACGGGCGAATCCGTACAAGCACATACCTAAAAATGGTGACGACATTGAGATAGCGGAGAATCTGGTGAATCGGCAATACGCATACACGCTCTTGTGGCCTTGGCGAGTATTTGGCACCGACCTCACCTTTATTCGCTTCAACGGCGGATGGGCATACCTCTCCGTGATCAAGGACTTCTGTACCGGAGAAATTATTGCGCATGTACTTTCTCTGAAGCCGAATACGGAGCTTGTGCAAAAGACATTAGATATTTTCGCACTCCGAGTACCGCTAGAGGATCGCCTTGGTGGGATACTGCATTCCGATCGCGGAAGCGTCTATACCAGCAAGATACGCTGTAACAGAACTAGGGAGCTTGGTTTGTTAGTCTCCATGTCTCGCAAGGGAAATTGTATCGACAACGCACCAACGGAGTCATTCTTCGGACACATGAAAGATGATCTGCAAAACACGAACGTTATGAGCTTTGAAGATTTGCGCGATGCGATCGATACCTATATACTTGAATACAATACAGTACGCAAGCAATGGCATCGGAACAAGATGACCCCGGTCGATTACAGGAACTACCTGTTTGGTGTCGACTCGCGATCCCTGTTATTTAATGTGTCTACATTACGGGGTGCGGTTCACTGTCCCCAATGAAATAAAAGATGGCTATCAATTTACTTGATGGCCATTAATAAACTAAAGTTTCTGGAAATCCGCACATAATATTCAAATTCTGGACAGCTTGACCAGCCCCTCCCTTCCCCAAATTGTCAATTACTACCTTGATGATAGTAAAAGAATCTTTTATTTGAGGGAAGATGTCGCAAAAGTTCGTTCCAATGACGTCCTCTGTTTTGACTCCAGCACGTCTTACCCTCACAAAAAACTCGTTTCTGTAAAGCTGCTTATAAAGATCGAATATCTCTAATTCGCTTGATATTTTTGCGTAAATATCGACTTCAATTCCTCTCGGCCAAGGAGCAATTTGCGGATAGAATAATAATTGTTTTTGAATGCCCAATTCCTGTTCCACTTCTGGAATATGCTGATGTTGACGACCACCTTTGTAAGATGTAATGGTTTTGGGAATCTTTACTCTTTTCCCCGCTCCTGTATAACCCGACATCGCTTTAATAATAACTTTGGATGTTTGGGATATTAAACCTCTTTTCACTAATGGTAATAGTCCCAAGTTTATGGCCGTAGCATAACAGCCGGGATTAGCAATCAATCGAGCCTTACTAATATTGTCTCGATTATTTTCCACCAATCCATACACTGCTTCGTTTAGCAACTCAGGATGTGGATGTTGCCAACCAAAATATTTTGTATAACTCTCGGGCTTCTTTAAACGATAAGCACCGCTTAAATCAATTACTTTTATTCCTAGGGATAATATTTTAGGAACCAAAGGTAATGATTCATTTGCTGGTAGAGCCAAAAGAGCTATCGAAGCATCTTCTATCTTTCCTTTTTTCTCTTTACTTGTTGCCGTATAAACAATCTCTACCTCTTTCCGTTGAGATAATATCTTTATCAATTCAATACCAAGATATCCGCTGATTCCAAAAATAGCAACTTTCATTTTTTGCATCCTTTTCTTTTAAAAAATCTATTTTTATGTTAATTCTGTATGAAAAATTTTCTTTTACTTACAAAATTAAAAATTAAGTTTTTGATTGACATGTCCGAAGTGGTAGGCACGGTAAGAATCGCCTCGTCATTCGACCGAACGCCGAGTCGAATGACTCGGCGAACCTTCTTTAGTATAATTAGAATATTGTCCTCTGTAGTTTTAGCGTAGTATGGTGGGCACGGTAGGAATCGAACCTACAACTTCTTCCTTATCAGAGAAGCGTTCTACCACTGAACTACGTGCCCGAACGCTCACCTTCTCACCAATATTTGATATTTTTCTTTGTCTACACAATGCTTTAATCCCTCTTCAAAAGTGATTTCTCCAGCAGACACAAGATCGGCCAAATAACGATCTATGGCTATCGCATTGCCAGTGCCTAATTCTAAAATATTATTGAGTTGATTAATTTTATTTTCGTTAATCAAATTTTTTACTGCCGACGTTCCAGGTAATATTTCTAAAGCCCTCACCCGCTCACCGCCGCCAACTTTTGGCACCAAACGGGTTACGATAACTCCTCCTAAATTATCTGCGAACAAAGAGCGGATCGAGTCTTTTTTTTCTGCGCTAGCAATAAAACGGCTAATAAATTTAATGCTTGATTCGCCATTTAAAATTGTAAAAACCAGCACTCCGGACTCAGCCAGACTTAAAAGCTCCTCCACGATTCCTATTTCTTGACAGAGAGAAACCATTGCCACATCAATATTCCTTCTTTTTATATATAAAATACCTTCTTTAAAAGAGGAAACGTCTTTCCCGACTTCTCTTTGCTCAATCACGCTTTTGACCGCTGCCAGCCTATATCTAATCGGCTGCTCAACTGTCGCGATAAACCTCCCCTGATTTTTATTAATATCATCAAGCAAAGAAGCGGCTAAAGCAGATCTCCCAGAATCGCGCGGCCCGACAATAAAAACAACTCCTTGTAAAAGATGTTTAAAATTTAAAACAACTGGTGGCAAACCAGCTTTATCCAAAATTTCAATCTCACGAGATAGTAATTTAAAACAGATTGATAATTGGTCTTTTTGATAAACAAAACTAATTTGAATATTGCCCATTTTTCCAATTTCTTTGACCACGATTAATTGTTTTACTTCTTTAAGCTTTGCTTTCTCTTCAGGAGAAAGCAAAGAGTCAGCTATCTCTTCAAGTAAAGAAACGGTTAAAATTTCTTCATTAACTAAAGGAATAATTTCACCGCTAATTCTTAAAAATGGGGGCTGAACAGGGAAAAAATAAAATTCTGTAGCTTTCTGTTCAGCGGATGTTTGACAAATTCTATTTAAAATTATGTCTGAACGAGTGCTCATATATACATAAAATTACAAATCACAAATTACAAATCACAAATAAATCACAAACTACAAATCCAAAACGTTTAGAATTTTAATCATTAGAATTTGTTTGTAGTTTGGTGCTTTAGTCTCTCGCTGCTTTCAAAACCTCTTCGATGGTCGTGACTTTCTCAAGGGCCTTCAAATAACCATTTTCCAACATGGTCATCATTTTTTGTCTTTTTGCTTCTTTTTCAATATCAATCATCTGACGCTCGCTAGTAAGAATCTCTTTCAACTGCGGCGTCATCTCTAATATTTCATAAAGCGCCACCCTCCCTTTATATCCCTCATGATTACAGTAAGAACAGCCTACTCCTCGATAAAATTTAAGTTTCCCTGTTTTTTTATCTCTATATTTATTTAAATCTACCTCTAAATAAGGTTTAGAAAGCATCTCAATCACCTCTTTCTCTGCCTCAGGAGACAGAAATATTTCTTGCCGACAATGATCACAAATTTTTCTAATAAGTCTTTGAGCTACAACCATATTTAAACATGAGACAATTAAAAATGGTTCTGCCTTCATATCAATCAAACGTGGAAGCGCCCCTACCGCGCTATTTGTATGGAGGGTGGACAAAACTAAGTGCCCCGTTAAAGCCGCGTGAATGGCTAATTCGGCTGTCTCGTTGTCTCTAATTTCGCCAACCATGATTATATCAGGATCTTGTCTCACAAAAGAACGAATGCCCGAAGCAAAAGTATAGCCAATCTCCGGTCTGGCCTGAGATTGATTAATTCCTTCAACATGATATTCTATCGGATCTTCCAACGTCATCACATTTACCTCTGATCGATTTAATATTTTTAAACAAGTATAAAGCGTCGTTGTCTTACCACAACCAGTTGGGCCAGTAACCAGGATTAAACCATGAGGTTGTTCTAAATTTCTTTTAATAGCCTCAATCCCTTTTTTTTCAAAACCGAGATTTTCTAAAGTGAAATCCATTTTACTTGGATCAAGAACTCTCATTGAAATCTTTTCTGCACCTAAAAGAGGAAGGGTAGAGACTCTCAGGTCTATCTCTTTCTCGGAAACAATGGCTCTAATTCTACCATCTTGAGGTATACGAGTTTCATCAAGTCGTAAATTAGCCAACACTTTAACCCGGGAAACAAGAGCAGAATGAAGATAACCGGGCAACATGGCTCGATCATGAAGAATACCATCAATTCTATAACGAATTCTACTTTTTCCCATGTATGGTTCTATGTGGATATCAGAAGCGTCATTATCAACCGCGTACTTTAAAAAAGAAGCTAAAAGTTTTGCGACAGGCGCTACTTTTTCTTCTTCTTCGGCTGTCCCTTTCCAAGAAACTTCTCCGCCATATGGAGCAAACTTCGCTTCGGCTTCACCCATGACTTCTTCTATTTCTTGAGAAAGACCCGCATATTGAGAAAAAGCATTTTTAAAACCAGCAGCAGTAGTCACCCCATAAAGAGTTTTTAATTTTTTTGAACGAGCAATAAAATCAACTGCTTCCCTGGCTTTAAAATCAGAGGGATCAAGTATTGCTATTGTCAAAACATTGTCTTTTTTTTCTACCCCGACCAACTTATAACTCTCCGCAATTTCTTGAGGAATTAATGCTAAAATTTCTTTCTTAATTATCTGACCACCAAGCTCAATTAGAGGAATGCTAAAAACCTCTGCTTTAGCTTTAGCAATATCAATCTCAGGGACAATTCGACGTTCTTCTAATATTTCATCAACTGTAAGTCCCGTTCTTTTTGCGTCTTCAGTTAATTCTTTGACTCTTTCCGCAGAAATTTTCCCTTGTTTAAAAAGATAATCCGTAATTTGTGATTTTAATTTTATCTCTGCCATAAAATTATTTTTCTTTAATAATTATTGGCGCAAATGGTTTTGGATTGCCTCTTGGCTCTCCTTTTAGAGGAGGGTATGCTTTCATTTGTTGAAATCTTGGATCTTCCATAATTTTGCTAAAATCAGAGACCGAGGGAACTGTTTGGCCTTGATAAAGAGGCTGCTGCTTTTTAATTTCGCCAAGGATAGAAGATGGCAGTTCAAAATATATTATTAAAACAATAATATTAACAAAAATAATAGTTATTAGAATAACAAGAAAGACATAAAAAGTAATATTTTTTCCTTCCCCCATAAATTTATTATTTACTCTTGATAATAGGTCTTAATAGTTACTGTAAAACTTGTTCCATCCGCAGCCAAATTTAAATCAGTGACATCCATAATTTGAATATTGTTTTCCGCTGCCGCTAAAAATTTTTTGAATATCTCATAAGTACTATTTCCAAGCCCTAAACCAACAGTGGTGACGCCTCCAGTTGAACTAATAGAAAAATTTTGGATACTTAAATTTTGAAGGCTAGTTAAAAGATAAATTTGATTAAGGACGCTGGCAAGATTTTGACCGCTGCTTACTACATAATCCAATTTTTCTAAATCTAATTTAGAAATTTTATCTGTTTCTTCTTTTAGAGCCTTCAATCCATTAAGATACTTCTTCTCTTCTTCTAAGGCCTTCTGATAAGAACTGACTTCAGCGGCTCCGCCAACTTTTGCCATTTTAAAAGCAGGTTTAATAATATAATTATATTCTGAAAAAAATAAAATTAAAGCAATGCCAATAATCAAAAGCCAGTTAAATCTCACTAAAACATAACGATACCATCGAGTTTCAAATACTTTTGATTTAAATTTAGCCATAAAAAATGAAGAAAGGTTACTTCCCTAAATAAAAAACGTTTGGTTTTAAAATCAGCTCTAAACTAAAAGTTACACCTTTGGCACTCATGACAATATTTGAAATTTCCGCCTTTTCAACAAAATCTGAAGCCTCTTTGAGCGCCAGCATCTGACGACCAACGGATGGGAGACTAAGAGTCCCGGCATTGAGATGAATTGAACCGCTGGTATTGCCAGAAAAACCATTAAAAGAAACTTCAGGAACAGTATATTTCTCCAAAAGTGTAAAAAATTTTGTCCAATAAATATGACCTCCTAACACACGCTGCGCCTTACCAAATTTATTTTCAATATTAGCTATCCTTTGTTTTACCTCAAGATAAGGTTCAATTTCTTTCTCGACTGTTTTAATCTCTTCTTGCACTGCTTTTACTTTTCCTAGCGATTTTTTAAGATAATTATTTGTCCACCACCAAACACCGGTAAAAATAAATAATAAGACCATTGTCCCAACCAATAAAGAGAGTAGTTTTGTTTTAACTGTTCTTGGAAGGATAACAATTTTTCCTGGCGATAGACTCACTTCTGGTAAAACTCCGCCCCCTTCTTCCACTTGTTTAGGAAGAGTCCATTCCTCCTCAAGTTTAGGAGCAGGAGGAGTTATGACCTTTTCTTTTGGAGCTCCGACGCTTTCGATCGGAGTCCCGACCCTTTTGGGCGTCGGGATTTGAAAAACCTCTCCGGGTTTGCCAAATTTCGGAAATTTAGAAGACTCTTGAGGTTTAGTTGGAGGAACAGCCCCTTCAAAAGGTTTAGCGGGTATAGGCTGTCGGGGTGGCTCTTTTGGCAATTCTGGCTCAACCATTTCTATTTCTTTTTTAATCTCCCCTTTCTTTTTCTTGTTATTTTCTTCTTCCCTTAATTCTCCAGGTAATAAATTAACCATAGATTACATAATAAATTAAATAGAAAAATTTTCAATTTTCAATTTTCAATTTTCAATAAATTATCAATTTTCAAACAAGGCGCAGGGTCATATCGCTAAGAAAAGTGTTGCGGAGACCGAACGGGCATGGTTCGAGCGAGCGAAGCGAGCGAGAGAGTGAGGTCGAGCACCAAGCGGCAAAACTCGCGCGAAGGGCGAATTGACCGCGTCTTTTCGTGCGACTGACCCGAGCCTGTAAATAACGTGTGAAACTTTATAATTAATTTATTCTATCATTTTATTCTAATTCTCGCAAGGCTAAACCGATCGCCACGGCAAAACGAGGGGCCACCTCTTCAAGAGCTGGTTTTAAATCTGCCGGATAAGCGATTCTCGCCCAAGGATCACCAACGATCACTTTAAGATTAAGGGTTTTTGCTAAATAATTATCAAAATTTGGCAAAAAAGCCGAGCCGCCAGAAAGAATAATTTTTTCTATTGTTTTTTTAACCTGAGACTGATAAAGATTCAAAGAATAATTTGCTTCATCAACGATTGGCTTAATTATTGTTTCTATTAATTTAGGAACTTTTGATTCACCAGACATTCCCACATCTCTCTTAAATTGATCGGCTCTTTTGAAATCAACACCTAACGCATTAGCAATAGCGCGAGTTAAAATCACTCCCCCGACATCAATACTTCTATTTAAAATAGGAATTCCTCTTTCGACGACAATAATGTCTGTGCTCATAGCGCTAGCATCAACTATCATGACTGGCGAAGGATCTTTCCCGATTAAAGACCGCGCAAGAGCGAAAGCTTCTGTTTCTAAAGCTAAAAGTTTTAAATCAGCCTCCCCAAAAACTTCCATATATTTTTTAACCAATTCTTTCGCGGCAACTGTTAAAAGAATCCTATATTTTTGTATTCCTTCAGTCACCACTGTTTCAATAATTTTCCAATCTAAAATCACGTCTTCAATCGGCAAAGGAATAAATTTTTTTGCTTCCCAAACAATAGCCGCCTGTAATTCTTTTGTTTTCATCGCTGGTACGATAATAGTAGAATTAAAAACAGCAAAATTTGGTAAAGCAGTCACCACCTCATAACTGCTAGCGCCTGATGTTTTATACAACCTTTTCAAAAGGGAGACCATTTTTGGAATAGCGTCTTTAGCATTTTCAGTTAAACGCAAACTTTTTTCCAATGGCCGTTCAATATAACCATAGGTAGAAAGAACAGGAAATCTTCCTTTTTTAGAAAGCTCAACTAATTTAATACTGGTTGAGCCCAGGTCTACCCCTAAAATTTTCCTTGATCTAGAAAACATGCTATAATTAAATTACATTAGCGTTAAATTTAGATATTAAGTTTAATTTCAAGGTTCTGACGAAGTCAGGTTCTTATAATTAAATTACCTTAGCGTTAAATTTAGATATTAAGTTTAATTTCAAGGTTCTGACGAAGTCAGGTTCTTATAATTAAATTACATTAAAAATATATTGGAAGTTTAATTTCAAGGTTTAATTATAACTTATTATAAAAATTTAACAATAGAATATGAAACTTTTCAAAAAGATCTCTAATTACCTCTTCCCCGTCAGGTGTCTTGGCTGTCAGAAAGAAGGGCTTCTTTTTTGTGAGGAATGTTTTAAAAAAATCTCTTATAGTTCCTCATATAATTTATTCGATAGGAACTTTAAGGTTCTGCGAGCGGAGCGAGCAGGTTCTTATTTAGAAGAAAATTTCTGTGCTTTTTGTACAAGAATTTCAAAATTCGGTTCCACCTGTTCTCATTGTAAAAAAAGCTATTATCTTAATGGCGCCTTGATTGCTTTATATTACGATAACTTAATCAGAAAATTAATTAAATCCGCTAAATATAAACCCTATTTTTATTCTCTACTAGAAAAATTAACCCTGATTCTTGTCAAAAAAATCAAAAATAGTCCTCTCTATAAAAATTACTTTCTAAAAGAAAATTTTATTCTTCTCCCTATTCCTCTGACTTTAAGAAAAAAAGCGGAAAGAGGGTTTAATCAAGCAGAAATTATTGCCTCAACTCTCTCTCTTCAACTTAATTTACCTCTTAATCTAAAAATTTTAAAAAGGATTAAAAATACTAAATCTCAATCTCTTCTCAATCTCAAAGAAAGAAAAGAAAATATCAAAAATAGTTTTAAAGTTGATCCTTCTAAAGTAAAAGGAAAAAATTTTATTTTAGTTGATGACCTGATCACTTCTGGCTCAACGATTAATGAAGCGGCAAAAATTCTTAAAAAAGCTGGTGCTTACAAAATCTGGGCCTTTGCCTTGGCCCGCAATCTAAAAAATAGGGCAAGCCCTACTCCTATTAAAATAAGAGAAATAAATTGAGCTAAGCGCAGGCCTAAAATAATTGGTTGAAAGTCAAGTCTCAAAAATTCAATAAAAAATCGGCCAAGAGGATAAAGAATTAAATAAAAAGAAAAAACCATTCCCGGTAAAGGTTTTTTATAAAGTAAAAGTAAAATTAAAAAAACTCCGAAATTCCAAAGAGACTCATATAAAAAGCAGGGGTGATAATAAAGATTGCCAATCGGAATTCCCCACGGTAAATTGGTTGACAAACCATAAAGTTCTTGATTAAAATAATTTCCCCAACGACCGATCGCTTGACCCAAAATTAAAGCTGGCGCAAATAAATCAAGCAATAAAAGATAAGAAAGGCTATGTTTTCTGGCATAAAAAAATATAACTAACAGCCCGACAAAAACTGCGCCAAAAATTCCTAGACCTCCTTGCCAAATTTTTAAAATTTCTAAAGGATGAAAAAAAAAATAGCTCGGAAAAAGCAAGACATAAAAAATTCGAGCGCCTAAAAAGCCAAAAATTAAAAGGCGGAGAACTAGATTAATAACGTCTTCTTTTTTTATTTTATACTTCCCAGCCAAAAAAACAGTCAACCAAGTTCCTAAAAGAATAGCGATCACAATCAATAAACCATACCAGTAAATTTCAAAAAATCCAATTTTAAAAATAACAGGAGAGGGCTCTAAAGTATGAAGGAAATTCATCATAACTTTTCTATAATTTTCCCTAAAGATAAAATAATATCTTCGCGAAAAGCCGGTCCAATAATTTGTAAACCAACTGGTAAATTGTTTACCTTTCCGATTGGTAAAGAAATAGCCGGCAAACCAGCTAAATTTACAGGGACCGTATAAATATCTGACAAATACATTGCCAAAGGATCACTTACCTTTTCTTTAAGTTTAAAAGCTGGCGTTGGACTAACTGGTGTCATGAGACAATTAACTTCTTTAAAAACTCGATCAAAATCTTGCTTAATGAGAGTTCTAACTTTTTGCGCTTTAAGATAATAAGCATCATAATAGCCAGCCGATAAAGCATAAACACCTAAAAGAATTCTTCGCCTTACTTCTTCTCCAAAACCTTTGGTCCGTGTCTCTAAATAAACTTCTAAAAGGTCTTTTGCTTTTTGGCAAAGACCATATCTAATGCCATCAAATCTGGCTAAATTAGCCGAAATTTCAGCTACCATAATCAAATAATAACAGGGAAGAGCGACTTTGGTGTGAGGCAGGCTTACTTTTTTGATTCTCGCTCCTTTTTTTTGAAGAAGAGAAATATTTTTTTCGATGACTTCTTTAACCTTGCTATCTAAACCTTCAACAAAGTATTCTTTAGGAATGCCTATTTTAAAATCAGACAAATTTTTCTCTTTCAATTCCGCCTCAAAAGGAGCATTTTGAGTGGTTGAATCTTTTATGTCTTTGCCTTCAATTACTTTTAAAAGTAAGGCCGCGTCATCAACTGTTTGAGTTAAAGGGCCGATTTGATCAAGAGACGAGGCCATCGCAATTAAACCAAAGCGGGAGACCCGGCCATAGGTTGGCTTCAAACCAACCACCCCACAGAAGCTGGCTGGCTGACGGATAGAGCCTCCGGTATCAGCACCTAAAGCAGCCGGACACATTTCTGCGGCTACGGCCGCGGCCGAACCGCCGGAGGAACCACCTGGTACCCGGGTTAAATCTCTAGGATTTTTAACTGGCCCGAAATACGAAGTTTCAGTTGATGAGCCCATGGCAAACTCGTCCATATTTGTTTTACCTAAAAAAATAGCGTCAGCTTCTTTAAGTTTTTTAATGACTGTCGCATCATAACTCGCTTTGTAATTTGACAAAATTTTTGAACCAGCTGTACAAAGAACATCCTCAATAAGGATGTTATCTTTAATCGCTATTGGCAAACCTGCCAAAAGACCAAGTTTTTCTTTTCTCAACCGGCTTTCATCTATTTCTTTAGCTTTTTTTTCTGTGATTTCTTTCTCGATCACGGTAATAAAAGCATTAACCTCCGGATTTTTTTCTTCAATCCTTTTTAAATATTCTTTTGTCAGCTCTGTGCTTGAGAATTTTTTTTCTTTTAAACCCTGAAGGGCTTCAACTAAAGTTAAATTTTTCATTTTTTATATATTTGAATTTATTTAGAACGAGGAATCGTCACACGGCTGTTCTCGAAGCCACATCCGTAGGCGAGCGGGCAAGGCCTCCGACCCAGGGTCGGAGGAGCGAGCCGAGGACAGAGCAAGATTTCTCGCCGGGAAATCTTGCGTTGGCTGAGAGAATCTGCCGTGGGGCGAAAGTCTGAGTTCACTTTTCCACCACTATCATTACTTTTTGACCTTCCAAAATTTCTATCGCTGCCTCGTCTTTTGAAATTTCTTGGCCAAACTTCAAAGGTCTGCCTATACCGGCTGGCCAATCATGGATTGCTTGCCAAAGATTGTCTTCTTTGAAACGGAAATCTTCTCCTCTCTTTGTCCCTGGATCATTAGTAATAATTCCTTTCTTGTCAAAGCCTTTAAGCACTAACATATGATAAACAGGCCCTGGTTGACGATAATAAGGATTATCAAGCAATCTGCCGGCAGCCGGCACCAAAACTAAATTTCCAGCCGCGATCTTTTCTTTTATTTGTTCAACGCTTTCTATGTTATAAATAACTTTGACTTTTTCTATTTTAAAATACTCTTTAGCTAATTCGACAATCTTTTCTACCGGCAAATCATAATGTCCTCCCCAATTTTCCTCTTGCCAGGCAACCGCCTTTAAAATTTCCTCTTCCATCTCGTCAGCAGTTATTCTTTTATTTTCTAACCAATATTTAGCCATCACCAGAGATGCTTCTTCGCAGGCCTCATTATGCAAATCATCCCAAACTGCTTTTGGCGCTTGAGGGGCCCAAGGAACCTCTAAATAAGCTTCCTCTGGCACTTCGTCGGGGCTCCTCAGCACCTTCGGTACTTCCCCATTTGATGGGTTCAGCACCTTCGGCAAATTTTCTGTTTTTTCTATCTCTGTTTTAACTGAACTGTCAGATTTCTCTTGATTTTTAGAAGGAAGAAAAATCCAGGCATCAAAACCTAAAATCGTTATAATAGCAACCAAAAGAATGATAATTCTCCGAAAATAAGAACCTGCTCGCTTCGCTCGCAGAACCTTGAAATTAAATTTATTATCTAAATTTGACATTAAAGTAATTTAATTATAAGAACCCTTCGCTTCGCTCAGGAACCTTGAAATTAAACTTACTATCTAAATTGAACGCCGATGTAGTTTAATTATAAGATTTTTTGGAATTTTGATTGATAAGATTGGTCATTTCAAATATAACTCTTTATTTTTCTGATGTTCTTCATAGGTTTTACTAAAAATTGTTTGTCCATCGCCAGGTGAAAGAAAATAGAGATAATCTGTTTCAATCGGATAAATTACCGCTCTAATCGCCTCTAATCCTGGATTACAAATTGGTCCAGGCGGCAGCCCGGCCTGAAGATAAGTATTATAAGGAGAAGGAGTCCGAGTATCCTGATAAGAGAGTTTCTTTTTTACTTCGCCTAAAATATAATTAATCGTCGCGCAAGATTCTAATCTTTTCCCTGCTGCTAACCTCTTCAAAAAAATACCTGCAATAATCCGACGATCAATTTCATTGGCTGCTTCTTTTTCTACTAAAGAAGCCAAGGCGACAGTCTTAAAAATGCTTTCTCCTTGCTCTTTAATCTTATCTCTATCTTCGTTCGTTAATTTTTGACCAAAATTGTCTAACATTTTTTTAATTATCTCTTCCGCTGAAGTTTTTTTGTAAACTCGATACGTATCAGGGAAAAGATAGCCAGAAAGATTGGCCTCAACTGGTTTGTCAGCTAAAAAATCATAAGTTTTTTCTTCGCCAATTTTTTTTTGCGCGGCCAAAAATTCTTCCTCGGTTGTCAACCCTTTTTCTTTCAAATAATTAATTATTTCTTTATTCGTCCATCCTTCGGGGATAGTGATCATTTCTTCCTCTCTTGATGGCTGACTCGCCAGAAGACTGATAATTTGACTTAATTTCATGCCTGGCTTTAATTCATATTCGCCCGGCCAAAATTTATTTCTTGCATTTTTTAAAAAAGCATAAATTTCAAAAATAATTTTATTCTTGATTATTCCTTTTTCTAAAAGCTTCTCTGCTATTTCCTTCGTCCCCTCATTTTTTTCAATAATAAAAGATGGGCCGGAGGTACTAAAGAGCCCATCGGGCGACGAAAGCCGAAGGTCCTGAGGAGTCCCTTCGGACGACGAAGGATTTTCCACTGCTTTCGGCCCAAAATTAAATTGAAAATAAAGAAAAATAATCAAAACAACAATCAAAATATAGCCAATAAAAATTAGTGTTCTTTTCATTTTTTGTAAACATTCTTTAAAAAATCGAAGGCTTCTTTTTTTGTTTTAACTCGGCCAGAAAGCTGCTCCTCTCTTAAAAGTTCTAAAAGTTTACCGACTTCTGGCCCCGGCTTTAAAGAAAATTTCTCCATTATCTCATTGCCGTCCAAAATTTGTTTTGGTAATTCTTTTTTTGAAAGACTTAATAACTTAATTTCTTCAATCCTTTTTAACATTTTTTTAAAATCACGAAAATTAGGTCTGCCCCCTTCAGGAATTGAGGCCATAATATCAACAAAACCTAACTTTAAAAGATCTTGACCATGATAATAAGGATGGAAAAAATATTTTTCCAACGTGTTTGCTCTGATCTTTTCTATCTCTTTATTAACAAAAATCATATGCGACTTAACCAACCAAGAAATTTTTTTAGGATCAACACCTATTAAAGAAGGAGCGGAAAGTTTTAGGCGTTCACAAATTTTAAAGCAAATTTTTGCTCCCTCCACGTCATGTCCATTAAAACGAATTCTATCTGTTTTATCTTTCTGCGGCGTTTTAATCACATAAGGTTTGCCTAAATCATGAAAAAAAGCGCTTAGAATCAACTCTCCAGAAAGCGGCTCATTGCCAAACTGTTTTTTAAATTCAGAAGAAGAAAGATTTTTTAAAGATAAACGACTATGAACCCAGACATCTCCTTCGCTGTGATATATCTCCGGCTGAGGACATTTTTTCATTTTTAAAACTTCTGGCATCAATTCTTTAAAAACTCCGCTTTGATCATAAAGATCAATCGCCTTAGTTGGATTAAAACAAAAACTTTTAAGCAGTTCTTTAGCAATTACTTCATGAGGAACAACTCTATACTCAATTATCTCCGGCAAGAAGAATCTTCTTGTTTTTTCGAGAGTAACTTCTCTTCTTATTTTATTAAGACCTGCGGCCTGTTTAACTATTTCTCTCCAAGTTTTTTCTTCAATTGAAAAA
>Ga0210044_10006587_pt1 | contig 15210 bp, 15 predicted proteins | sample CryGey13umfilter_2_FD_183959 | JGI IMG/M metagenome (GOLD analysis project Ga0210044, IMG submission 183959) | Groundwater microbial communities from aquifer in Utah, USA - Crystal Geyser 4/9/14 3 um filter (SPAdes) (version 2) | ecosystem: Environmental > Aquatic > Deep subsurface >...
ATCCCTTTCGTTTTAATGTCAGAATTCCACCTTAGCAACATGTCCGATTTTCTGGGACCACCTCTATTCGCATATGCCAAACAGCAAATGTGCCGCAAGTTTTGATCAATTATTCATATTTATCTGAATTGTCGTCCAAAAAAAAACGTCGCCGACAATTGTGGAACAGACTACGTGTGCAGGCAACACATTTTACACCTTTGAAACTGCATGCATGGTTAGGGATTTTGAAAACGCTTATATTTTTTATTACGCCAATGAAAGTTACAACCAAGTTGAAAAAAATTCTTATGAAGGTAGATAACAAAAATGGCGTATAACGCATGCTAATGGGACAAAAGAAAATTTCTTCTTCACCAGAGAATAGCCAGAGCAAAGTAATATTATTTATCTTTGCATTCGCGGTTTTTCTACTGCCTATTGACTGGGTATCAGGAATACGCGTATTTGGGGAATTCTCCATTATGTCGAGTTTTTATGTCTTCCTGCCGCTTGTGATGATTGTCTTGCCGTTTGTGGTTTTAGGAAATCAAAAAAAGAATATGGAAAAAGAGCTTTGGTGGTTCACTGGCTTGATGTTGTTCGCATTTTTTATCAGTTGTGCCTTTAATATTTCAGATATTTTATCAGCAAGCCTGAAAGAGCGTTCAGGTCTCCATAAAGTGGTGACAACGTTTATTACCTTTTATTTTGGCGTGGCTCTGATGTTTGTAACGGCCAATTTATCGCGTTGCCCTGATTTCCTGAAAACCTCACTTTTTAAACCGGTGAGCCTTAGTCTTCTTTTGGTTTTTTTCGTCTGTATGATTGAGCTTGCAGGCTGGTTTTCGGGAACTGCGCAAGATATTTACCTGATGCTCTCTAAAGTATTTAGAAGTGGGTATGTTGAATCTAATGTCAATGACGGCAGGTTACGCGGTGTATCTGGTGAACCGGCAAGTATGGCGGTGTTCCTTGGTTTTGCCTTAATATGGGCTTATGGCATAATCAATGTCTCTGCATATAGAAAGAAGGGCGCAATTTGGGGTTATCTGCTCTTTTTCGGAGTGTTGTTTTTCTTTGTCTTATCCGGTGCGCGAACAGCTTATGTGATGTTGTCGGGTATGATGCTTTCTTTGGCCATCTTCCCGATATTGCTTCGCTTATCAGTTCCAGAGCAGTATAGACCATTCTCATTCATTACATTTTGTTTGTTTTGTTTGGCGTTTACGGCACTGTTTTTCCTAAGCCAGAGCAATACAATCGCAGAGATTGTTTCAAAAGGAGACAACGTATCTAATCTGAGCCGTTATGCGTCCAATTACACAGCTTTTAAATTATTTGCGGAAAGTCCTTTTGTGGGGCACGGCCCTGGACAATACGCATTCGCCGCACGAGATGCTATGCCCTCTTGGGGATGGCAAAGTTGGGAAATACGCGATTGGTTCACCAATCCGATGCGAACCTGGCCACCTGTTTTTTCTCTCCCCGGACGTTTGGCATCAGAGCTTGGTATTATTGGAGTTTTTGCGTGGTATATCCCATTGTTGGAATTATTCAGAAGGCTGTTGTTTACAATTAAAAAAGAGTTTATTCGTTTAGAACGACGCACTCCCGCCTTAGGTGCTACCTTGTTTCTAGGAATGGTTTATGTACTTTTACAAGGCGTAGCACAGGAAAGCTACCGCTTTTTCGAATTATGGATCACGCTTGGCTTTGTTTCTGCTTATACGCAACAAAAAGATCCGGAGACTGTTTATTTGGAGAAGATCGCCCCATCAAAGACTGTTCGGCATTTGCTTAAAACGCCCTCATATGAAGAAAATTCCTTGTTAAGTAAAAGGTAATAATAATGTCAGATATAAAACGTAAATACGGTTTTCTCTCACTTATAAAATCTGATGCAGTGCGCTGGAATGAAAATATGAATATACTCAATTTTTTGGCTATACTGCTGTTTCAGCCAGGCTTTCAATTGTCTTTTTCCCTGCGATTACAACAGGCTTTGTGTGCAATCCCTGTGTTGGGTAGTTTATTAAGAAAAGTTGTTTGGTACTTCACCTGTATTTTGTTGGGCTGTCATTGTAGCTCCCGTGCGACATATGGGCGTGGTCTTCACTTCCCGCATCCAATAGGGATTGTGATTGGTGACGGTGTGCAGATTGGTGATAATGTAACCGTCTATCATGGGACAACAATCGGATTAAAAGACTTTGGTAAAGATGCCTATCCAATACTTGAAGATGATGTTATCATTTATGCAGGGGCACAGGTTTTGGGGTCTGTCACAATTTCAAAGAAATCCATTGTTGGTGCCAATGCCGTTGTTTTGAAAAATGTGCCGGAGGGTGCGGCGGCGGTTGGTATACCCGCGCGTATAATTGAAAAAATAAGTCATATAAAAAAGGTCTGAGAAATTATCTTTTTCTGTATATAAAATATACCCCAAGGAATGACATAAACATCGTAACAGAGCTTAAAATCAAGACATAGGCTGCGCCATTTAATCCGTATAAGGGAACATAATACCACGCGCCCAAAATGCTTACGATAACAATAATAAGTTGAGCCGGTGCTTGTGCCATAAAGATCCTTTTTGCATTAATGGCATAGCCGATGATATTTGCCAAATACGTGATTGCGGCGGCAATGGCAACAAAGGGCAACACATTTGCGTGTGCAGAAAATTCAGGCCCATACATAATATCCAAAACAGGCTTGCCAATCAGATATGCAGCAGAAATGCCAATAACATCAATAATGCACACTAAGCCAAAAGTAAAAAGTACTATTTTTCTGAACTTTTCTTTCTCACCATTTGCATGATTCCGCGCAAGTGCAGGCATAATGGCTTGTCCAAGCGCGTAAACAACAATATTTCCCACTGTGATAAAATAGGCCATACTGGAAAATATCCCTAGATCTGCAATACCGTGCGTGCGTTCGAGAAAATAGCGCGGAATATAAAGGCCTAATACACCTAAAAGCGCCGTGGTTCCCAAAGGGAACCCGGATAATATTACGAGCCACGCATTCTTTATCGTATCTTTGTCCAAAAGATGTAGCTTTTCCGTTACATTGTTCCTGTCATATAAGATCAATGTTATAAGCCAGCTTGCCGTATAGGCGATGGCAGAAACCGTAATATCTTTTGTCATCAGATAAACCAGCATCAAGATAATTGTACTTGCGGTGCCGCGCATAACAAGTGAAATGGAGATTCTTTTATGATTTTGCTGCTGTAGGGCGTAGCCGTAATACATCTGTGAAAAAGACTCTGTCGTTTTTGACAGGCCAATAATCATAATGATCCAAAATAGCGAGCTTCCATATAAAAGCGCAATAATAAGGCAAATGATAAAGCCTGACAAGGATGCCGCAATTCGTGCCACAAAATATGCGGAATAATCTTTTTCATTTTTTACATCAGTGGCAAGAATCGTCCGCATGCCAAACTCAAAAAACAAAACAATAGGACCTGTTATAGAAAGAGCTAACATAAAAACACCAACATCCTCGGCGCCGCCAAGACGGGCAAGGGTTACCAAAACCATCCATTGACATACCGCGTAATAGGTATTTCCAAACATCATCCAAGCCGTGTTTTTTTTAAAACTGTCTTGGCGATTTTTGTTATAAACTGATGTAGCAATGTTTTTTTGTTTTACCATTTCATGTCAGGGGATTATCGCTTGTTTAAACTTAATAAGAGAAAGGTCAACCGATGGAATTTCTGCTAGTATAGGTGCAGACTCCATTTTATACCACGTCTCTGTTTTTGGGATAGAGCGTCCGCATAATGAAGTGAATTTAGTTGTTGCTGGAAATTTAACCCATCGGGGTATTGTCGTTGTAGCCATATCCCATATGGCTACACGCTTTGTTTCTTTATTCAGGTCATATATCGCAAAATTAGCCTTCCAATAAGGGTTTTGTATTTTTGGGGATGTTGTTTCATCTATAAACTGCCAAACAGTTTTTGCAGCGCAAGCCGCAGGCTTTTTATTCTTGTTATAGTCATAAAGGCCAAAATGATCTTCCCTATCTGTTGGATCTGTCCCTTGATCCAATAACTCATAAATCCAGATACCTTTTAGCCAAGGGAGAGCTGGAGCTTCTAAAAGAATTTGTGCTACGTTTTCTGCAATGATATCAAGTGAAACGCCACCACATTCTCCATCTGTATCTGGCCATCCAATTTCCGTGATATAGATCAGTATATCTTTATCAGGATATGCTTTTTTTAATTCACGGTGAAGAGTTTTAACAGAATATAGCACATTCCATCCAGTTCGTGGGCTTAGACGTGAGCAATAATTATAGGGATGGACTGATATGCCATCTCCGTAATCCATAAGCCCCATTTCTATGGCCTTTAAAATCCATCTCCAGTTTTTATCATCACCTGCACCACCAACTAGCACCGTACCATTTGGGATTTCCTTTTTTATTGCTGGATATGCTGCTTTTACAAGCTCTAAATATTGTTCAACTGATCCAAGCTGTGTGTTTTCTCGAACTTTTAAATTCCATTCATTCCATATTTCAAATATTGGATTATAATTCTTCAGAAGGGTGGCAGCGTGCTGTGCCATATTTGTGTATTTTTCTCTTTCCGCTTCGGATGTTGGTTGTATTCCTGGAAGTTCTTTAGGGTCGCCTTTTAAGATTATGACTGGACGGGCAGAAATAATATCAAGACCATCACCCATTTTACCAATTGCATTTGGCAGATCATCTTGTGAATGCGCATCCAAAATACCCCATGGTAAATCATCGCGTGTTGCATTTACTGACAAGTCAGAGAGTATTGATTTTACATCTTGCGGAGATTTATATGTTTTATTCCATTGCTGACCAAGGTGCATACCGACACCAAAAAAGAATTGATCCATAATTTTTTTTGTTTCTGCAGAATTAGCCGAAGATGTGTCAAACATAAAAAACAAACAAAAGCTAAGTACTGCATTAAATATTAATGCTTGGATTTTAATTTTTTTGCTTATGATCGTAAACAATATAATCTCATTCGTTAGTGGTTTTAAAAAATATAATTCAGATAATATAATTACGTGGCATTTAAGTATGATGTGGGTTTTTAGTAAGATTTCCTATGCTGAAATATTGTTGATACCATGCAACAAAGCGATCCAAACCTTTTTCAAGCGATGTAGCAGGTTTAAAGCCTATAGCCTCTTCCAATGCTAATGTATCGGCAAAAGTAGAATAAACATCACCAGGCTGCATAGGCAGCATATTTTTTTTAGCTTTTATGCCTATTAAATTTTCTAGTGTTTCAATCATCACTATTAAAGAAACAGGGGTATTATTACCAATATTATACAGGCGATAAGGCGCATAACTTGTTGCAGGATCTGGTGTTTTTCCCGACCAATCTGGATTAGGTTGTGCCTTGTGCTCTATCAAACGTAAAATACTTTCTATAATATCATCTATGTAGGTGAAATCTCGTTTCATGTCTCCGTAATTGTAAACGTCTATACTGCGATTTTCATAAATAGACTTTGTAAATTTATAATACGCCATATCAGGGCGTCCCCAAGGACCGTATACAGTAAAAAACCTTAATCCTGTGCAAGGAAGCCCGTAAAGATGTGCATAGCTGTGAGCCATTAGCTCATTTGCCTTTTTAGTTGCTGCGTATAAACTTACCGGATGATCGACGTTATCTTGCACCTCATATGGTAACTTAGTGTTTGCACCGTAAACAGAGCTTGAAGATGCAAAGATCAGATGCTCAACGTCGTTATGGCGACACCCTTCCAGAATATTTGCAAAACCGACTAAATTACTGTTAATATAGGCTTGAGGATTTTCTAAAGAGTAACGTACACCAGCTTGGGCGGCCAAATTTATTACTACAGACGGTTTTAGCATTTTGAATAAACTCTCAATTTGTGGGCTATCTGCCAAATCTATCTGGGAAAATATAAAATTTTGTAAGGTGTTTATTTCCGCAAGTCTGTTTTTCTTTAACGTTGTATCATAATAATCATTCATATTATCAATTCCATAAACATTGTATCCTTCTGCACATAGGCGTTTCACAACGTGAAAACCAATAAAACCAGCAGCGCCTGTAATAAGAATTTTTTTCATTTGATTATACTCTTTTAAAATTGAAGGGAAGTTGCTACAAGAAATACTATATAAGCTCAAGTCTGGCTTAATTTCTAATGAGAAATACCCTTGTAGATTTGAAGTGCTTTTTGCGCCATCGGGTATAATGTAAAATTCTTTATAAACTCTTTATTAGCCATTTCACCCATAAATTCTAATTGGCAACGATCAAGGCTTTGAATACAAAGCCTTAGTGCTTTAATATCTTCTTTTTTAAATAAAAAACTCTCTCTCCGCTAAAAATATTATATTACAAGAGTTACTGAGGGTTATAGACATATAAAGTAGCCGTGCGCAAGAGTTGAAATCTAAAAAACTTGCTTTCTGCGTGAATATTGTTTAACGCTAAATCACAGAATTAGGAAAATTAAAATTTTTTATTGGAATTTAGAAGTAGGCCATGAAAATACTGCATGTTTGCGAAACAGTCAAAGGCGGGTTGGCATCTTACCTGAACGAACTTGTGCCGGCTCAACAGAAAGCACTCGGTGCAAACAATGTCTGTCTTTTAGTGCCGGACACCCATAAAGATTGCCTGATCGGCATGGGTAATATCCATACTTTCAAACGATTGAACCGCAAAAGTGGACTGATTCATTTGGTAGTTGCCTATATCCGGGACATGTGGGTGATCCGCCCCGACATTGTCCACGTTCACTCAACCTTTGCGGGTGTCATTGTGCGGATGCTGCGTCCATTTTTCTTCTATACACCAATCATCTATTGCCCGCACGGATGGGCAATGGATATGGAACAGTCAAGCGTCCGGAAAACCATCATTGAAAAGCTGGAATGGCTGCTATCTTTTTTTTGCGAAAAAATTATTGCTATTTCGGAATATGAACGCAAGGGCGGCATTGCAGCGGGTATCCGTGCGGACAAGCTTATCACCGTTTATAACGGCATCGCTGCAAAAGTCCCCGCCTTTACATCCATCACATGGGAGGACGAGCGTCTAAAAGTCCTGTTCGTTGGCCGTTTTGACCGTCAAAAGGGTGTGGACGTCTTGCTGGAAGCAGTGGCGCCCTTGCAGAACGAGATCACCCTGAAACTGGTTGGCGAGGCTGTTGCTGGCGATGAAACTTTTGATATGAGCTGTTATCCTTTTGCCGAACAGTTGGGCTGGCTTCAGGTGCCGGAGATTAGCGCGTGGCTAGCACAATGCGATGTAGCGGTAGTGCCTTCACGCTGGGAAGGGTTTGGGCTGGTAGCCATCGAGGCCATGCGGATGGGCAAGCCAGTGATTGCCTCCAAAGTAGGGGGGCTGGCCGAAATCCTGACCGATGGCGAGAGCGGCGTGTACGTACCCCCGAATGACTCAGAGGCTCTACGGCAGGCTCTGCAATCTCTGGGCAAAAATACGCTTGCGCAAATGGGGCGTTCGGGTCGAAACAGGTTTTTGGAGCGTCTTACAAGCGAAAAGACAATTGCGCAGGTTATGAGCCTGTACGAAACGGTTCTATGCGCACGCCCCAGATGGCAAACGGCCACAAAAGGTAATTAGGCTTGAGTAAGCAGGAAAAGTCTAGCCGGATTTTTTGGATTGCTGAAGGAGGCGCTTTTCTGGCCGTCGCTTTTTGTTTTCTGCCATATCTGAGCGGTCTCTGGATCGCATGGCAGACCGCAGAATACAGCCACGGAATCCTGATCCCCCTCCTCGCTCTGCTGATCGGATGGCACAGGTTAACAGAAAAAAAGCCAGCACTTTCTCCCTCATGGGTCGGCTTGCCGCTCATCCTAACCGGGTTTGCATTTCTAGGCATCTCACAGCTTTCCGCTTTCGAGCCACCTGCGCATTATGGTTTTGTAATCTGTCTGGCTGGTCTGATACTATCCTTTTTCGGCTGGAAGACGCTCAAGACACTCGCACCTTCCTTGATCTACCTGTTTTTTGCCATTCCTCTACCGCGCTTAATCGAGGTCGTCCTAACAGATAAGATGCAGCTTATCTCAACGACGATAGGCGTCGTGATCCTCCAGACTTTTGGCATTTCCGTATTTCAAGAAGGCAACATCATCGATCTCGGCACAGTAAAACTTCAGGTCGTGGAAGCATGCAGTGGTTTGCGTTACCTATACCCGCTTCTGAGTTTCGGGTTCATTGTCTCTTTTTTATTCGACGGCCCTTTTTGGAAACGTGCGGTTATTTTTCTTTCCACGGTTCCCCTGACGCTTGGGATGAACGCTCTGCGGATTGCGTTGGTGGGTATTCTTGTCAATAGATGGGGCAGCGGCATGGCCGAAGGATTCATGCACTATTTCGAAGGATGGTCGATTTTTGCGCTCTGCGTGGCTGTCCTTCTGATGGAAACCTGGTTACTGTCAAAGATTGGTAAAAACAAAGATCATCTGCGCTTCGATTATATCAGCTTGCCTACTGGGTCACTTTTTGCAGAGTCGTGCCGTTTAAAGTCGTCAGGTATATCGGCTTTGGTGCTTTGTGTGCTACTGGCCGGGCTATTAACTTTTGCGAACTTGAACAGGCGCGAGGAAATCGTTCCGCCGCACATGCCCTTCGCACTGTTCCCGCTGACGCTCGGACAATGGCACGGCCGTCAGGAAAGTCTCGACCCCACGATTCGCGAAACCCTGCGTGCCACCGATTACTGGAACGCCGATTATCGGTATGGAGAAGTAGGAACACCCATCAATCTGTTCATAGCCTGGTACGCTAGCCAGCGTGTGGGCGTGGCGGCGCATTCCCCGGCCAACTGCATACCGGGTAGCGGCTGGCAAGTCGTTCAGCGCAGGATCACTCCGATCACACTTGATACAATGACGCTCTCAATCACACGCATGATAATTAGTAAAGATACTACCTCTTTGCTTGTCTATTACTGGTTCGACCAGCGTGGGCGCATTATGAATGAACAATACGGTGCAAAATGGTATCTACTGGTGGATTCGATCACAAAGAACCGCACAGATGGAGCCATCATACGTCTTGTTACGCCGCTGGTAGAAAACGAAGATGAAAGAGCCGGAGATGCCCGGCTCCTAGATTTTATGCGCGTTCTATTTCCGACAACTCAATCATATATACCACGATAGATATGGCCAACTTTTGGTAAAGTGAGCGTTCATGTCGTATGAAGCCAAAAATATAAATATTATTTCAGTTTTAATGAGTTAGCTTTATACAGAAAGTGAGATATAGACATCTTAAAATGAAATCGAATTCTGATAATATACTGAAAAATAATGATACTTATAAAAAATGAGCGATATGACAGTTATGCTCACTTTAGGCCTATCTGTCCTGTATTTGCTATTTGTTAGCCGCCAAAAATCCACCAGCCCTTTTTCTTAGGTTTTTGCTGCTCGGCCAGGTTTTTCACCAGCTGTTCTAGATCCGCTAACTTTCTGGCCTGTTCCGTGTCCTGGCCGGTCCGTTTCTCAGCTTCACTGCGCTGATCGGAAAGCATGCCGGTAACCTTAGAAACGGCTTCCTGCTCTTTCTTGAGCGATTCCTGTAGATTGTCGATTTGCTCAGTCAGCTGGCGCCGTTCCCGATCGCGCTCTGCCTCGATCATCTGGAGTTTTTCTTTTAAGACGGCGTTTTCGGTCACTAAAGCCGTCGGAGCGCTTTCATTGGCGGGCTTGGCGCTATCGTTGAGCTTTTCCAGCGGCGTGATGTTATTGGGTCCGTACACGCGTATTAGCTCGGATACGTCAATCTTGGGTCGCTTCGTGTCAGAGTCAATTAGGGAAATACCCTTCTCCTTTATGTGGTCATAAAGGGTAGAACGGGTAATTCCAGCCATTTTTGCTGCCGTAGAGATTGAAACTTGCATTGTATCTCTCTGTATAATCGAACAATTAGATACACAGTATTACAGGGAAAGGATTTTTTTTTCAAGGGTTGTCTAATAGACACCCATAGAATTGTATGAAAACTGTTTGGGTGAGCAAGTGTTTAACCCTGTATGATCATCCAGACACTCAGACACTTTAAATCTGCTGAAACCGATTCGCTGTCCTCCCCCGATTCTCTCAGTTTTTTTTCTTACAAAATCTATAGCCCCCCTAACTTGCTGGCCGCAAACCAGATTCTGTGGATAACGAGAGCCTGCGACTCGAAGAATTGCACCAAATAGCTGTGCATAATATAGTTTTGTAGTGTCTGATTGTGAATAAGTTAATGATGTGTTATCGTTTTTTCAGACACTCCATCTGTATAGGGGAGTGTCTGTCTATCTGACAATTTTTGTTCTGTTCATGAATGGGGATTGTCGGGGATCTAAGCCCATTCCGGGCATATTTATCCGAATCAACTCTAACTAAAGAAAGGAGGCGCAAACCTAGACCCTAAAAAAGCAAAAACCGCGGTTGGCGCCGCGGCTGCTTTTAGAAAGCGAGAATTCGTTATCTGCTAACAACGAATCTACCGCAATTCGAATCGGGCATCAAGCGAAAAAGTGATTTTTCGTGACAGATTTTTTGTTGCTTGATTTGGGGGTCAGGAACGCGAAAACAGCATGGAAAGTCTCAATTTTTATGAACCGCCGAAAGGCGGGCGGGTAAGTTCACCCAAATTTCGGGGGTTAGCCCAAATTTCCGAAGATTTTGAAGGCCTGCCGAAAGGCGTCACACACTGGGATCTGGTGCATCTAGTCAAGGATGTGGGGCCTCATGCCGGCTTTACCTCGAAAATGATTACTCTTCTGGAATATTATGTCCGCTTCACGCGTGAGGGGGACTGGCAAGAAGGCGGCCGCCCGATCGTGTATCAGTCGCAAGCCAAGACCGCCATGCATTTCAGGGTGTCCGAGCGCCAGATTCAACGTCTGGAAACCATGCTGTTCGAGCGCGGCGCCCTGACCTGGGATACGGCCGCCAATAACAAACGCTTCGGGGTACGGTCGGAATCCGGCGAGCTGCTTTACGCCAGCGGCGTTGACCTGGCCCCCCTCGCCGCCTTGCGTGAGGAGCTGGAGAAGAAAAAGGAGGAAATCCGGCTGGCCGATGCCGCCTAATTTGAAACTAAGCGCCAAATATCATGGTATCGCGGCCGCATCAGATCACTGATCGCCGAGGCATTAGATCATGCCGGCCTGGAGCGCGCCGCGGCGGAAGCTCAACACGCTTATAAAGGCATCGATGAGCATATCCGGACATACATGGATCTGGCCCATTTGAGGGAACTGCTGAAAGCCCATGTGGAAATCCATAATACCCTGTCGGAAACGATCGAGAATCACACACCGGCGAGCGCAGACTGTGGATATAATAGTGAAGTAACGTCAAATATGTCGCCCACGGACGATCAGAATGTCGTCCACAAATACTCTACAAACAAAAACCAATCTCTTAAAAGAGATACAAGTAGTAGTCCTGTGGACAGAAAGGCTTCCGAGGGAAGCGTAGCGGCTTCTTCCGGAGTAGAACCCCAGCACTGCGCAGGTGGAGAGGCTTACAGGGAAGAGTGGATCGCGGCCCTTGCAACAGAAAAAGCCCGTATCAGCTGGAAACAGGTTCTTGCGGCTTGCTCTGAGCGCTTCAAAGATCGTTTCCCGATGACGGGGCGGCCTCTGGGATGGCCGGATATTACAAATGCGGCCTATGATCTGTTGCACACCTTGGGAATCAGCAAATCTGCATGGGTCGAGGCCTGCATGGTGCTTGGCCGTGATGGTGCGGCCCTCGCCGTCATGATTATCGATCGTAAAGTGCAAGATCCGGCAAATACAATCAAAAATCCGGGCGGTTATCTGCGCGCTATGACGGCACGCGCCAAGGAAGGTAAACTTAATCTGCATGGGTCAGTTTTCGGGCTGTTAAAACGGGATGGTGAAAAATATGACGCATAAGCATATCAGGCTGATCTTTTTTTACACCCTTTTTACACTTCTGACGGCTTTGCCGCCGGGGATGGTGGGTGCCGCTGATAATAAAATCTATGTGATCGACGGCGATACCTTCTCCTGGAATGGGCTGACCTACAGGCTTTGGGGAATCGATGCCCCGGAGAAAAATCAGCCTTGCCGTCGCGGGCCGGAGGATTACCAATGTGGCGTCGTTGCTCGGTCATATCTGCGGTCTTTGATCGATCCGGCGGACACTCGCCTGTGAAATCAAGCCCCGGGCCAAAAATGAAACGCGTATCGTGGCCTTGTGCCGGGTCGATGGTGAAGATTTGGAGCAGATGATGATTTCGGCGGACGGGGCTATCGATTATAGATTTTTCAGCAAAGGGTATTACGCCGTGGCCGAAACTGATGCGCGCGCGGCCAGGCGCGGGTTATGGGCCGGAGAATTTCAGTCGCCGCAGGCCTGGCGCAAGTACAATCCGCGCTGAATTTTCGGTAACATGGCCGCTTCTCGCGCAGCTGAGGATGAAAAAGCGGGCTTGGATACGATGAGAAGCGCGAGAGCGCGCCTTTTTTAAGCGGTTTCTTGTTCCGTGCCGGCCTGCCATCCGGCCGCAAACGCTTCGGGTGGCGTTTTGACTTCGCCGGCAACAATGAAAAGCAGGAAGCCCAGGCCGACCGGTGACAGACTTTGCACCCCCTGCCCGTCAATGTGAACGAAGCCCAAACGCTTACATTCATCAAGGCCGCCGACAATTTCTTTCAGCTTGTCGAGCTGGCGCAGGTGATCCAATGAGAGAACGTCCTGTGTCATACGGCATTGATTCTGTCTTCCAAATTTTTCAATGCTTCTATGATTTTTGAGAATTCCGGCTTGTCGCCGGCGATCATGTGCTGCATGGCGTTATAATCACGCTTCAGAAATTCTTGTTGTTCCACTGATGGCACAAGCCGGAATGTGCCGCGCCGGGCGGTTGGATACCAGTCCCAGGATTCAAAGAAGTAAGCTCTTTTGTTCTCAACAATCGCTTCCAGCAATTCCGTGTCTGCGATTGTGCGCGCAATCAGATCCGCGTCCTGCGCCAAGTGGTGAACATCATAATAATGGCGCGAGAAGCGTTCCCGCGGCGGTTTTGCTTCCGGCCGGCAACAGACTGAATGAAGGATGGTCGCTTTTTCCCAAAGGGTGCGCTCGATCGCCAGCACGTTTAAAGGAGTTGATGGCTTGCCGACGAAAGCGTCCGGGAATTGTTCTTCGATGTAGGATTTGACTGTTTGTTTTGTCTGGGGCGAACGATCGCCGCGCGCACCGAGTTCAAGCCGGACAAAAGGTTTGACGTAGCCATCAACCGCGGCATTTGGATTGCGCGGGTAATCGAAAAACAGGTTCAGCGGATCCTCTTCATCAAAGCGTAGTGCCGGCGCCGCGCTCCCTGCCCTTCCCGCCAGATGTTTCTGGATTTCTGCATCGAGCCAGGGCGCGAATTCCTGTGTGATAAAATCAGCCGTCTTATCATCGAAGGCCTTGTTTCTTTTCGTGCGCTGCGCGGTGCCAAGATCCGGCACTTCTAAAGATTTCGCCGGGTCAAGGGCGATCAGGCTGCGGTCAATCGTCAGATCCACATCTTCGGAAAAGCGCTCGATCACTTTATAAGCTTTCGAAAGCGAAGTGCCGCCTTTGAAGGTCAGTAGATCGGCATACGGCCCTGAAAACAGGAGTTCGAGCGCCCAGGTGACCCAGTAATCCTTTTCAATGATTGGTTCAATCAGCCCTGTTTTCAGGGCCGTTTCCCGAATGTATGTGGAGATATCCCCCGGGTCGATCGTATTCATACTTTTTCCTACATAGTGAGCTGGCGGGCAACATCGGCCAGCCAAGGGTTTCGAATATAGCGCAGATTGGCATGAATGTCCTTCTTATCCGCAGGTTTTAAAATTTTCGCGCATTTGTCTATCATTTTCTGATCGACATAATCCGGCCCTATATTGTCGAGTGCCTGCAGCGCCAGATACGCCCCGTAATGCGTCAGCGTTTTCGGTAGCGTGGCCTTCTGCAGCTTGATCACATATTTGTCGGTGATGCGGATAGTTTTAGGATTTCCTGTCGTGATGAACCAGGGGTGCGCCGGCACCTGCGTCGTCAGACCCAATGCGTTCGCGGCGGAAGCGCCAGTGGGCCAGATGCGGTCGCCGGTGGCGCGGGCAATCGCGTCCGTGAGCTGGTCTTGCGACGGGGAAAGCAGCCCTAGTTTGGGGTGCGATTGCGGATAATCATAGATGCCGCGCGCGAAGCGGCGGATTTTTCCGCCTTTCACCAAGGCGTGCAGAGCCACGCCCACATTGTTCCGGGGCGCGAGATCCAAGAAATCCTTGGGTGTGAACGTCCAGCCGCGTCCGTGGCGGTGGATTCTGTTCATGATTTTTTGTGTTACAGCGGTCATTTCTTCACCTTTATACTTAATATTTTACCACATAAAAATATTAAATTCAATCGTGACATAATTTTAATATAATCAATATATAACAACAAGATATAATCTTAAATACTATAAATCAATAACCTTGATTTCTGTTTTATCATGATTCTGGGCGCACCGCGCCGTTGCCGGCGCGACCAGGCTCTATTCCGCTAGGCGCCGCGCAGCTGCGGCGCAAGCTCCACCGAACCCCGCCAGGGCGGGTTTCGGCCCATTCGGGTAGACCAGATAAAGACCCGCTATAACGGTCTTCCCCCTGCGTCTGTCCGGCAGCAGATACACAAGGTTTTGGGGATTGATTTGAAACAATCAACGGGCGCGGCCTATCCCATCCAAGGCGCCATCTACATGGAGAACTTGCGCCGTGTACTTCCTGTCTTGCGCCAGCATGGTATCGACAAAGTAACCGTTTCCTTCAATGGCGAAGGCGATAGCGGTTCTATTGAGGATATTCTTTATGAACCTCGCGGTAATGAAGAAGCTGTTAAGGCTCTGCCTGTGGAACATATCAGTACATCAAGTTTCTTTGATGATGGACAATGGCGCAGACATGCAACGCCGGAGCAGTCCACGCTTAATGAAGCCATTGACGCGCTGACCTATGACTATCTCGAAGAAACAAATGTCGATTGGTACAACAACGATGGTGGCTATGGCGATCTGGTCATTGATGTTCAGAGGTGGTCCCAGAAAATCGGACATGTTGCTAAGGTGGAATTCTGACATTAAAACGAAAGGGATCTACCGATATGACAAAAAGAAGAAATCACTCTCCTGCATTCAAAGCCAAGGTTGCATTGGAG
>Ga0210044_10006589_pt1 | contig 15206 bp, 13 predicted proteins | sample CryGey13umfilter_2_FD_183959 | JGI IMG/M metagenome (GOLD analysis project Ga0210044, IMG submission 183959) | Groundwater microbial communities from aquifer in Utah, USA - Crystal Geyser 4/9/14 3 um filter (SPAdes) (version 2) | ecosystem: Environmental > Aquatic > Deep subsurface >...
CTCCAATGCAACCTTGGCTTTGAATGCAGGAGAGTGATTTCTTCTTTTTGTCATATCGGTAGATCCCTTTCGTTTTAATGTCAGAATTCCACCTTAGCAACATGTCCGATTTTCTGGGACCACCTCTGTTGGCTCATCCGGTTCACCCGGCAGCGCATCAATAATCAGCAGGGCATGCCCATCGGGATTGAACAACAGCGTATAATCTTCCAGTTTTTTCATCGCACCCCCTATAAAAACGGATTATCATCAAACAGCCCCGCGAAGCGCGGCTCCTGATCGTAGAATGTTTTGCTGCACTCAATCGGGTATTCACCCTGCATGAAGCAATAGACCATATCCGGCGGCATGTTTTTCATGTCTTGCGGCAGGATCAGGCGGCGCTTGTCGATGGTCAGATTGCCGCCCTCATTGGCATTGACCCCTCCGCCAGCACCTTGAATATTCTGGCCAGCGCCTGCCGATGCGCCGCGTTTGACAAAACCATATTCACCGCCATGTTTGGAAAAATATTCTGCCGTGTCATTATCATTGATCCCGAACACCTGAATCGCCCCGGCATTGGAGATAAAGCTTTGCCATTCATCTTTGTAGGCCGCCTTGAGCTGATTTAAGTCCTGCCAGATTGTCCAGAGCTGCATGCCGTAACCACGCATAAGCCCGACACTCTCGGCCAGCTTCTGCATATGGCCCAGCACCGCCGCTTCATCCAGTATGAACAGCACTGGCTTGTCCGGCGTTTTCTGCTCCGCTTCCAGCACAGAAATCGCCATATTCACCATGATCCGCAGCCAGCGATTATGGCTCTTGAGCCGTGATGGCGGCAGGCAAAGATAAAGCGAGAGCTTGCTATCGCGCTTCAAATCGCGAATATCGAAGGTGGTTTCCACCAGCACCTTGCGCATAGGCTCCGGCGCATCATCGAGGAATTGCGTATGGCGTTGCGCGGTCGAGAGTATCGAACCGAATTCCTTCTCCGGCATATCGCGGAAACGATTGCCTGAACGCCGGATGACTCCATCGGCCTTGTCACTCTCGCCCATCTTCGCAAACAGGGCTTTTAACGTGCCGGGCATATATGACAGCACCTCACGCAAATAAAGCAGATGCCGCTGATCCGGCTTTGCCTCAAGCGCCACATAAAGGATCAAGCCCTTGATTAAATCCCTTGCACTATCTTCCCAATGCGTATCGCCAGACCGCCCCGGCACCACGATGGCCTCGGCCAGACTGGCCGCATCGGCAATATAATGCTCATTCTCTTCGGTGATCCAGCTCAGAGGATTGAATGAGGCCGTTTCAATACCCGACTTGCCCCAAGGGTCAAGTACGGCCACCTGATGCATGGTAGAGCGATGCCGCGCCGTCACCGCAGCATTCTCGCCTTTGGGGTCAATCACCAGCACAGAACCATCATAATCCAGCAGATTGGGTATAATCGTGCCGCGCCCTTTGCCAGTCCCCGTGGCGGCAAAGGTCAATAGATGCGCCTTGCCCGGATAACGCACCAAACCTTGCGGCGGCTTCTCATCGCCAAAGTCGATATACTCGGCCAGCGATGCCGTGGGCATCTTGCCCATAAAAGGCGCATGGGAAACCCCATGCCGCACCAGCCCCAGCATTTGTTTGCTGAACACCTCAACAGGCGATAAAAAATGCGCATCGCCAAAGAGACGTTTTGCTTCCGCATCCAGCGCCTCATATTCACGCTGCAAGGCATCCTTTGGATGTTCCAGCGCAGGCGGTGCATTGATACGTTTATAATAGTCCATGACCTTGACACTCAGAAAAACAGCCGTGACCACGCCAAGCACAAAGCCTGCTTCCGCATGGATAAAAGACACGATAATCGTGGCGGCGATGGGCAGGAAGGCGTAGCGCATAATCATAATCGTCAGCCAGACAGTTTTGACCAGCACCACAATCGGCAAGCCAAAGGTCAGCAGGCAGAGCGTTTCGATAAAAGTGCGATCATCCCGCCGCAGAACGACTTCCAGATGATCCCTATGCGGCCAAAGATATTTGGCATAGGCGATACTGCGTATCAGCCATTGGCCAAAAGCCAGTGCCGCCACGCCGCCTGCAACGCAGGCGACCGCCGAGACGATGATGCGGCTTTTGAGCAAGGCCACCAGCTCCATCTCCGCAGGCGTTGGCTGGACATGTGGCTGGGCGATAAGCACATCTATGAAGGCTGTATCCCAGAACAGCCACGCCCAGACAGCCGCACCGATAGCCCCGGCAGCGACATAAAGTAAGGTGAAAACCTTGCGATAATTGATGCTTGCATTTTCCGTGTTCATGGCTAGACTCCCTGTAATGACCGCCGCGCATATATTCGCTATTTGTTCTGAAAAGAATAATACGCGAAAACTGGCATTTTGCCTAGACTCAGCGCTTGAAAAATTTCCATAATCATGCTACATTAGGATAGTTCCGTAGTGTTGAAGCCATGTTGCGGTAATACCGCAACGCTTGGCAGGGGGTTCAAATACCACCCCCGTGCACCCCGGCTATTTGCAGCTTTGCTGCAATATCAAGGGCGCTGCCCTTGAAAATCCCGGCAAAGGGCGATTCGCCCCTTGCGACCCCTGTATGGCTCTCATGTGGGATGAGAGGGCCATACGCTTTCCGGGGTTGATATAGGATCATCCCTTGGGGGTACGGCAGACTGGCCAAAAGTTCGCCAGTCCGGCACGGACCCCGGAAAGGCAGTTCATCATGTCCGGTTCGGAAACCCGCCAGCGTCAAAAAATGCTGACCATTCGCCTGACGGAGAATGAGCATCGCATGTTGCGCGAGCGGGCCGATATGATCGGCCTCAGCCTTGGCGGCTATGCGCGTAAAATGGCCATTGGCAAGCCCGGCCCCCGCAGCAAACGCCAACCTGTGGCTCCCAGAGATGAACTGCGCCGTCTCAAGGGCGAATTGGGCAGGATCGGCAATAATATCAATCAGATTGCTTATTGCCTCAATACTGGCGAAAAGCCAGTGCCCAATGAGCTTGAGACAGCCATCGCGGAGCTTGCCGAGATCAATGGGTTGATCCGTCACGCTATGGGATTCCGCGATGAGCACCGACCCGGTGCAGGGGAATCTGATCCTCTTGACGGAGGGAAAGGAGGCTCAGATGGTGATTAAGGGCCGTCCACGTTGCAATGGTGTGCAGCTTGCCATGTATCTGCTTGATGCCGAGCGGAATGAGCAGGTTGATATTCTCGCCATCAATCACCCTGATCGGGATAATCTGCATCAGGCGCTTGCCGATATGCAGGATATGACCGATACCGGGCAACGTGGAACAAAAGGTCTTTATCACGCGCAAATCAGCCCGGCCATTGGCTATGAGATGAATGAGGATCAATGGCGGGATTGCGTCAAGGTGCTGGGGCAGGAGCTTGGGCTTGAGGCACAGCCCCATGCACTTGTTTTACATCAAAAGGAAGGCCGCATACATGCGCATGTTGTCTGGCAAAGAACTGATCCCGATAGCCTCACCCTGATCTCTGACAGCAATAATTATGCCGCGCATGAACGCGCCGCAAGACAGCTTGAAAATATGTTTGGCCATGAGCGGATCGAAGGGCCACACACAGGCAAAACCAAGGATGATAAATCATACAGCGCAGCAGAGCTTGAGCAAGGCGAACGCGCCGCTTTGTCACCCGCCGAGCGCAAGGCCCAACTGACTGACCTCTGGAAGCGCAGCGATAATGGCCAAGCCTTCACCGCCGCCCTGAATGAAAACGGCTATGTTCTGGCGCGTGGAGATAAGCGCGGCATGGTGATTGTTGATGAGCATGGTGAGGTACATTCCCTTGCCCGGCAAATCAATGGGGTAAAAACCAAAGAGATTGAGGCGCGGCTGGATCATATCGACAAGGAAAAACTGCCGAATGTCACCGATGCACTTGCCATGCAGATGGATGCGCGAGAAGAAAAATTCGTGCAGCTTGATCCTGATAAAGAGCAGCAGCAACAAAAGACGCAGGATAAAACCGCGCCAAATTCCACAAAGGGGCCGGGCCTCAAACGTGGGGATGAAAACCCCGATCAAAAAGAAAAACGCCTTCGCGCCCTGACCCGCAATGTGATTGGGCTAATAAATAGCAAGATTGAACAGGTGACGGATAACAGCCGCCTCTATCAATCTGCTAAGGCCGTAGTGCAGGATGCCAAGCAGAAGGTCACAGGCTTTATGCGCAGCATCGGCCTTGCCGCGCCGGAGCGAACTGCCCAGCCGCAGCAGATGCAGCAACAGGAGTCAGTACAAAAAATCACCGCGCCAGAGTTGCAGCGGGATGATCTACCTGATCCCGAACCACAAAAAGCCAAGGATCATGACAGGCAAAATGAGCCGTTCGATCTGGAAGCCTTGGAACGCCAAAACCGAGAAAAGCAACGCGAGAATACCAGTCAGAAAAAAGAGCAAGGCTTTGACCTCGAAGCACTGGAAAAACAAAACCGCGCCAAGCAGAAAATTGATGACCAAAACCGCAAGCATGAGCGTGGCGGTCGTGCTACTGACAGCAATGAGCGTGAGTAAGAATAAATTGCGGCTTGCGCCAGTCTTGTTGTTACACCGCTTCTGAGGGCGCGTCTCCACGAATTATTGATTCCGTTTTTTTAGGCCGCCGATAGGCGGCATTGCTCTATGGGCTTTGCCCCTTGCGCCCGCAAGGCTTCGCTTCGCTCACGAGCCATAAGAGCGGTATCCCCAATCTTCCGCTCTCCGCTGTGCTCCGTTTGTGCAGACCGGGCGATGCCCCTCCACCCTTATGGGCCTTGCAGTTGCTCACCCCAGCTTCGCCAGCAGGCAAGGGTTATACGCGCGCTGTTATGCGCGGGTATGAACCCCGCTTACAATTTAGGAGAAATGAGCAATGACTGAGTTACACGCACAACCTTACAATATTGACGCAATCGGTTTTTACTTTGACAGTGTTGAAGATTACCGGGCAAAGGCCGCAGGCCTGACAGACAGCTATGGCGAGCCAGTAGAAGAATTTGAAATTCAATTCATAGATGGCGATGATATTGATTGCGATCTGTTCAAGGCAATCGGCGTTTATCAGAACAATATCGGCCAGTTTTTTGAGGCGGTAGAAAATTGGGATGAAGACGAAAAAACCCGCGTTATCATTGCCTGCAATGAATGCGGCTATAACATCGACCGCGACACGCAGCCGGACGATTTTGATCTGGATATATACGAGCTGGACACGCTCAAAGAACTTGCAGAGCAATTTGTAGATGAAGGCTTATTCGGTGAAATCCCCGAAAATCTGCGCAATTATCTTGATATGGATGCCATCGCCTATGATCTGGGCATGGATTACAGTGAAACCCGCATAGCAGGCCGCAACCTGATTTATCGTTGCGGCTGACAAGCTGGCCCGGCCTTCCACGGAAGGCCGGGCATTCTTTGTTTTTTGGGAAGCAAAGCAGAATAAACTTGTAACCGCGCAGCACAATATACTTGTACTCGCACAGAAAAATTTTGCCCCGGCGCACCGGGGCAATGGATAATCCGGCATAATCAGGTATCTATTCAGGCATAGATGCCCGATTATAGCTTTTATGAATGTTATTTGAGCGTAACTCACAAAATAAGAGGTTTTTGTGAGTTGGCCTGTTTCTCATTTAAGGCTCATTTTTTATGGGGCTGGCAAATTGCCGCCTTATCCCTGACATCTAAACCCCGCCCCGCAGAGCGCAAGCAGTTTTTTCCTCTTGCCCAAAGAGGCAATTCAGCGCGACCGCGATGCTCCAAAAAGACCGCTTGCCCTCATGCGCTTCTGGCGCGGTTTGAGGGTGATGGCAGAGGCGGCAATCAAGCAGCCTCAATCAGAAAAGGAGCATATCATGTCCAAGAACCAACCAATCGACAAAATCCGCTTTGGCCGTCTGGCTGTCACAATCTGGGAAAACACATCCCAAGAAGGGGATAGCTTCCACAGCTTTAGCCTTGAGCGCACCTACACCGATGCGGAAGGCAAGCCGCAAAGCAGCAATTCATTCCGCCGGAGCGATCTTCTCACGCTGGCCGAAGCCTTACGCAAGGCACATAACCGCGCCTTTGAGATAGTTGTATCAGATGCCTGATCCGGCTGGCCGGAATCCTAAAAAGGATTCCGGCCATTCTTTTTGTCATAGCCAAAAAGCAAAGCCGAGGGCTATTGCCCGGATAGCAAATTTTGGTTACGCTATATTCAGCCATTTACACCCACCAGAATATGGAATAATTTACAGCCATGAGATTAGAGAAACAGCGCAGAATCCAGTGTGGCAAGCCAACAACTTTCTACACAAATCGAATAAATATCCTGCACAGTTCCTACACAGGCAAAAACAGGCCATTTTATCTATTGAATATCAACAACTTATGTTAGCCTCTAGTTCTCGCCGGAATGACGATGTGGAGCAGATTGTCATTGCGAGGAGCGTTAGCGACGAAGCAACCCAGAGGCCACAAGAAAGATTCTGGATTGCCACGCCGCCGTTGGCGGCTCGCAATGACAATGGGTGGGGGGAGTCGCTCGCAATGACGAAAAAACTCTGCGTGCTCTGCGCCATGCGACCCTCCTTTATCCGGCCTTTGAATAATGTTTTTAAAATAGTTTTTCCAAACAAATGTTTGATATAATCACAAACTTCCCGAATACAGACCCTTCATAGTGACAACTAAAAATTGTCATGGCTAGTGAAAATGTCAAGCCATGATTCAAAAGCAAGAACCATAAAGAGAGACTAAAAATTTCCGTCCCTTTTTTCTTTTTGAACGTCTTTTAACAGCAGAATAGTTTCTATAACTTCGGATTTTTATGGCGCTGCTATAAAAATTGAAAAAAATCTGAACCTTTCATGAATTCATCAGTTGGACAGTGACACTAAGATCTGAAACCCAGAAAGAAAGAAGAATGCAATGTTAAAAAAAGCATAGTTTTATACCTTGCTCTCGACCTCTGCTCCAGGAATCAGTCCGGTGTTTCCGTCTGCATTCAGTCATGCGGATATTGATAGCGATAAATTGAGCCACGTTTAAGCAGGTAATGACCAATATAATATGAAAGGAAAATACTATGGAGAAATCAGTACAAAATCAAGCGTCCGAAGCAAACAGAATAACTCAGGAACTGGCTAGTCAACAGGTTCAGAAAGCACAGGAATTTTTCTTCAACCCCATCCTGACCATGCAAAGACAAATGAGCCGGATCATGGCGGATATGTTGGAAAATTTTTCGCACATTCAGCAATCCATGCCCGAGATTCCTTCACTCGAAAAAGTCATGCCCAAAGTCGATGTCTGGGAAGATAGTAAGGCGTTTTATCTGGAAACGAAAGTACCGGGTATGGAACCGGATGAGATTGATATTTCTGTTAATGATAACGCGATGACCATTACATGCGGTTCGGAAAAAGCATCGGAACAGACGGAAAAAGGGCAGACACTTTATCAAAAGCACAGCGCCTGCCGCACCGTGATGATCCCGGGTAATGCCGATGCAGACAAAGCAAAAGCGGAAGTCAAAGATGAAGCTTTAGTCATTACCCTGCCGAAGAAAAAAAGCGCGGCTGATAAAAGAAAGAAAATTCTTGTTGAACGCACCGCATGATCTGGTAACCAGAATCAGCGTGAAGATATTGTAAATAATAGAATATGGAGAAATTACGTTTTGGTAAAAATCTTTCCAAACATGATGGAGGAAAATGATTCTGTCCAGGATAAGTTTTGCACCAGACTGCACTGGTTAAGGGATTCCAGAATATTGGCGTTGGCGCTGGCGATTGATGAGCAAATCATTATCGCCCGCCATACGCGCAAGCTTTGAAAAAAGTTCTGAAACCGGATCAAAAAAGAAATCATTATACCAAAGCATCCTTCCATAAATTTTGCCACGAAGGAAGCCAAGAGCGTTACGAATTCTTCCGGGATTTTCTTTCGAAAATCCCGAGAATGACGGAGAAAAAATATCTACAAAATATGGACAAAAAAACCGAACGATGTAGCATTAACACATTCCCTCACACCGCAGGACTAAACAGTTAGAAAGAACTATCATTCATCCATTCGTAAAGCGTTGCGCAGATTCTCCACGGCATCCTGTTCAGCGGGACTGATATTCATAAAATCAATTTTTTGTGTATTGCCTTTAAGTTTATCAGAAATTTTTCCGAGAAAACCGGATAGTATATTTTCATTCTCGGCCTCCATGCCAAATTCCCCATAAGCAGCGGCGACTGTTTCTGCAACATGAACCAGCATATAGCAGTAATCTTTTCTCTCCCTGCTATTGACCTTCTTTTGCAAAAGTGCCAAAGCCACTTCGCAATCAGGTAAAATATCAAAAGACTGCTGCACCCACAGAGGCCAGTCCTTCCGGCGGCTCACTGTCTCCTGCGCAATCTCCCGTACAAAATCAGAACGATCCCCGAGCTTTGCAAGAGACTCTATAATATGCTCCAGCGCTTTCATCTCGCGGATATCATCTGTCTCACCATGTTCGTCATCGGCATAACTCAGCCATATTCCGGCACGGTAGAGCAACCCGGCCAGTAAACTGCTCTCTTCAGGAGATAGCTCCGAAAGTTTTGTCATGGCATATCCTTTTCAGAAAAAATGTTAAGCGGCAATCGCTTCCAGTACGGCATCACCCAAACCCGCAGGACTATCAGACACAACAAATCCGGCATCACGCATCGCTTTCATTTTCGCCACAGCCGTATCATCACCACCGGAAATGATAGCGCCAGCGTGTCCCATCCGTTTCCCCGGGGGGGCGGTTACACCGGCAATAAATCCGGCAATCGGTTTTTTCTTTTTCAGGGCTTTATAATATTCGGCCGCCTCGATTTCCGCCGTTCCGCCAATTTCGCCGATCATCAGAATGACTTCGGTTTCATCATCCTCCATAAACAGCTTCAGGCAATCAATAAAGTTCGTACCATTGACCGGATCACCGCCAATCCCGATACAGGTTGACTGCCCCAGCCCCGGCGCGGTTGTCTGCGCCACGGCCTCGTATGTCAATGTACCGGAGCGGGAGACAATTCCGACCTTACCGCGCTTATGGATATGACCGGGCATGATCCCGATTTTACATTCATCCGGGGTTATCACGCCGGGGCAATTAGGGCCGATCAACCGACTGTTGGTCCCTGTCAAACCGCGCTTGACCTTGACCATATCCAGAACGGGAATGCCTTCGGTAATACAGATAATCAGCTCAATCCCTGCATCGGCCGCCTCCAGAATCGCATCGGCAGCAAATGGCGGCGGTACATAAATAACCGAAGCATTTGCGCCTGTCTGTTTCCGCGCCTGCACGACCGTATCAAAAATCGGCAGCCCCAGATGGGTCTGTCCGCCTTTCCCCGGTGTCACCCCGCCCACCATTTTTGTGCCATAGGCAATAGCCTGCTCGGTATGGAAGGTTCCCGTTGCACCGGTGACACCCTGACAGATCACTTTCGTATCCTTATTGACAAGAACAGCCATACTTTCCTCTTTCTTTTTTTAAAAAATTTAATCTCTTCAGAATTTAGCAGCCTCTATCTTTTTCGCAAGTCTCAATTCCAGAGATATCGAACAAATATGCCCATTCATCTTCTAAAAACCATTTTACAAAAGAAAACCGCCATATCGGCTATTTCATTTATTATAATTTGGTTATGTTAAAATGTTGTCTGCGCGCTCATATCGCGCTCATATGATGAAGACAAATGAGTTTATGTATTAACTTGTAATATTATACCCGGCATCAATATATATCGTCTGTCCGGTTATCTGGTGTGCTTTGTCCGAGGCAAGAAAGGCTGCCATCTCTCCGATTTGTTCCAGCGTTACCAGTTGATGTAATGGTGCTTTATGCGCGGCTTCCTCCATCAGGCGGTCGAAATCGGTCAAACCGGAAGCGGCGCGGGTTTTCACGGGACCTGTAGAAAGCGCATTGACACGGATATTTTGGACACCGAGTTCAACGGCAAGATATTTTACACTCGTTTCAAGTGCCGCTTTGACAGGCCCCATAATATTATAGTTTTTGACGACTTTTTCCGCACCATAATAGCTCATGGTCAGGATCGCCCCGCCTTCCGGCATAAGAGGTTCAGCCGCTTTGGCAAGCCGCATCAGCGAATGGCAGGAAATATCCATTGCTGTCACAAACCCGCTTGACGAACTGTCAATGACGCGTCCCTGCAAATCAGCTTTTGGAGCAAAGGCAATGGAGTGTAAAAGAAAGTCCAGTCTTCCCCATTGTGCCTTTATGGCATCGAAAAGCGCCTGCTGCTGGTTTTGATCCGTAACATCAAGCGGCAGGCATAACGGCGCATCCAGCTTTTTCGCCAGTGGCTCAACATAGGTTTTAGCTTTGTCATTCAGATACGTTACGGCAAGCTCTGCCCCTTGCTCGTGAAATATTCTGGCGCAACCCCATGCTATTGACTCGTCATTGGCAATGCCGACAACAAGCCCTTTTTTTCCTTCAAGTAACCGTGTCATTGTTTTTCCCATCCAGCTCCATATTTTTCCGGGCGATGATGTCCACATCCTGCCTCGTTTCATTTTTTACCAGTTCGCCGCTGGTTTTTACTTCGATGCCAGCGGCATTGGCTTCATCGGTGTCAATATGCATTTCCGTTACATAACCTTCTTTAACGCGGATCAGCGTGTTGGTGAATACCGTACCGCGTCCTCCCGCGCCCAACCTGACATCGACATAATCGCCATCTTTCAAGCCCATACGAATGGCATCTTCCGGACTCATATGAATATGACGAGCGGCGATAATCAGGCCGTTTGTCTCTATTTCACCTGTCGAACCACGTAGTTTGACAACGGGCGTATTGTCGAGTTTACCGGACGGACGGATCGGCGCTTCGATACCAAGAGTAAATGTATCCGTTTTCGAAACTTCGATCTGTGTCCGCTCTCTCGCTGGCCCCAAAATGCGTACATTTTTCAGAGACCCTTTCGGCCCGACAACTTCAACTCTTTCTTCCGTCGCCCAGCCTTCCGTCTGGATCAGATCCCGCAGATGCGTTAATTGATGCCCTTTACCAAACAGTTTTTCTACGTCTTTCTGCGATAGATGCATGTGACGGGCGGAAACGGCAACCGGGATGTGCCACGATTTTTGCGCGGATATAATATTACGCTGTGAGAGTAGATGCCGGGTTTCCTGCGCAATCATATATTGCTCGCAAGTCTGGGTCACGATCACTTTGATGCGGGAGTCAAAAGTCTGAACCTGCGGCGCTTCAAATCCTTTTAAGGAGACGGTCTGATTGTTATCATCATCCAGATGCAATCCCAGAAATTCGAATTTATCACAGATGCGGCGGCGCATGGAGGCAGAGTTCTCGCCGATACCACCGGTAAAAGCAATCACATCAAGCCCGCCCATGGCAGCGGCATAGGCACCGATATATTTCCTAGCACGGTAAGCATAAACGTTAATGGCAAGCTGGGCGTCTTCATCACCATCGGCCGCTTTTTGCTCAATCTCCCGCATGTCATGCGTGCCCGCCAGTGCCTTTAGTCCGCTATCCTTATACAGTCGGTTTTCAATCGCTTGCACCTCCAGTCCACATTCGCGGCCAAGATAGGCAAACATGCCGGGGTCGACATCGCCGGAGCGCGTTCCCATTACCAATCCTTCGAGCGGCGTCATGCCCATTGAGGTATCAATAGAAAAACCGCGATTGACGGCACAAACGCTGGCTCCGTTGCCGAGGTGGCAACTGATGATCTGCAAATCCGTAACCGGACAGCTCAATTCTTTGGCAATGCGCAAGGCGATATATTTATGCGAGGTACCGTGGAAACCATAGCGGCGTAAACCTGTATCGCGCCATTCTTTCGGAACAGCATATGTATAAGCACGGGCAGGGATTGTATGATGAAAGGCTGTATCGAACACCGCCACTTGCGGCAGGGTAGGCCATAATGCGCGGCTGACGGCTATCGCATTCAGGTTGGCCGGGTTATGGAGCGGCGCAAGCGGTGTGCAACTTTCAATATAACGCACCGTATCATCATCAATGAGGGTTGCCTCTTCAAATTCACCACCGCCGTGGGCTACACGGTGGCCGATAGCGTTGAAATGTTCATAGCCGAACTCCTGTAGCAATGCCGGAACGTGCCGGATAGCCTCTTCAATCGTTGCGGGCTTTTCATGGCGCTGCCGGGTTTCACTTTGTTCACCGCCAACGCGGTAATGCAGGGTGCAACCGCTGTCTTTAAAGTTCTCGAACTCGCCCTTCATGACCCGGCAATCTTCAATGGCCATATCGAAGACACCGAACTTCAGACTGGAACTGCCCGCATTAAAAACAAGAATTTTCATGCCGTCTCCACTCCCTTCTGCCGGAATGCCAGCCGGATTTGCTTTTCCGTTTCAATTATGGCAAAAAGGGCGACACCTATGCTCATAATGATCAGGCCGTCAAATAGCGAGACGGATTCGGTTGCAAAAATACTCTGAAAAAACGGAACATACGTCATGGCAAATTGTGCAACCGTCACGACGATAACGGTCAGCCATACAACTTTTGTTCCCCGCACTGCTTTCCATGTCAGCGATGTACCATAAATGTTGCGAATGAAAAACAGGTGAAAGATTTCCATGACAACCAGTGTATTGACTGCCAGAGTGCGGGTCAATTCGATAGAATATCCCTTGTCGAAGGCATAAGCGCAAATCCCGAACACGCCGCACAGAAACAGACCGGAAACCAGAACGATATGCCAGATCAGATCGCCCGTCAGGATCGGTTCATTTCGCCGGCGCGGCGGACGGCGCATCGTATTTTCCTCGGTCGGCTCAAAGGCCAGTGCAATGCCAAGTGTAGAGGCCGTAACCAGATTGATCCATAAAATCTGCACGGGCGTAACAGGCAGGGTCATGCCAAACAGAAGCGCCACGATAATTGTCATGGCTTCACCCGCATTGGTGGGTAGCGTCCAGATTATGACTTTTTTAATATTATCGTACACGGTGCGACCTTCACGTACGGCGGCGGCGATAGAGGCAAAATTGTCATCGGCCAGCACCAATTCTGCGGCTTCCTTCGCCGCCTCGCTACCTTTGCATCCCATTGCGATTCCGGCATCGGCGCGTTTAAGTGCAGGCGCATCATTGACGCCGTCCCCCGTCATGGCCGCCGTTATCCCGTGTGATTGCAGCGCCATTACGAGACGCAGTTTATGCTCCGGACTTGTGCGGGCGAAAATGTCCGTTTCCAGCACAGCCAGCGCCAGCGCAGTATCGTCCATACGATCCAGATCAATGCCGGTCAGCACCTTATCCTGATTTTGTAGACCAACCTGCCGTCCAATAGCAGCAGCCGTTGCGGCATGATCTCCGGTTATCATCTTGACACGGATACCCGCGCCATGACATTCGGCCACGGCTTGAATTGCTTCCGGGCGCGGTGGATCAATCAGACCTGTCAGGCCGAGTAGAGTAAGTGTTCCCTGCACATCTTTCTTTTCCAGCGTCCTGTGCTCCGGCTTGACTGGTCTAACGGCAAAAGCCAGCACACGCTGGCCTTGCGCGGCGATTATCCCGGCCTGATTATGCCAGTATTTTTTGTCCAGCGGCTGCTTTCCACCCATCAGGGTGCGCTGGCTATCACACATGGACAGGATTTGTTCCGGCGCGCCTTTAACAAAAATGAAAGCATTGCCAGCACTATCATGATGAAGTGTCGCCATGTAGCGGTGCCGCGCATCAAAGGGGATCGCATCAGTGCGCATAAATTCCGATTGCTCTTGCCGGATATCCCGTCCGGCTTTCCCGGAAAAAGCCAGCAACGCCCCTTCCATCGGATCGCCTTCAACGCTCCACAATCCTTCATGCTCGCGCAGGGCGGCATCGTTGCATAGCGCGGCGGCGCGGGCGAGTTCTGTCAGGACATCATGTTCGATGCCATTTACAATTTTTCCATCAAGGCGGATTGTTCCTTCTGGCTCGTAGCCTGTGCCCTCAAGCGCAAATAAATGCTCCGCCGTCACCACTGAAGATGCCATCATTTCATTACGGGTCAGCGTTCCGGTTTTATCGGTGCAGATCACCGAAACCGATCCCAGCGTCTCAATGGCTGGCAAACGGCGAACAATAACATTGCGCCGTGCCATGGCCTGTACACCGACGGCAAGCGTGATTGTCAACACGGCGGGTAGTCCCTCAGGGATTGCCGCGACAGATAGACCCACAACGACCATGAATATATCGGTAAAGCTGTAATGTTCTACAAAGTAACCGAAAACAAGAAGAAGAGCGGCGACCAGAAGAATAAAGACCGTCAGCCAGCGGGAAAACATGTTCATCTGACTGACCAGCGGCGTTGTCAGGGTTTCAACTGTGGAAAGCAGGGCGCTGATGCGACCAATCTCGGTCGTGCCACCGGTCGCGACAGTCATGCCCATGCCCTGACCGCTTGTCACCATCGTGCCACTAAATGCCATGCAGCTCCGGTCTCCCAGTACGGCATCGACGGCAACCGGCTTGACATGCTTTTCGACAGGGACGGATTCTCCTGTCAAAATCGCTTCCTGTATCTGCAGACCATGCGCTTTTAAAAGTCGAAGATCGGCAGGCACTTTATCGCCTGCCTCCAGTAGTACGATATCACCGGGAACAATTTTTTCACCTTCAACACTGTTCCGCTGTCCGTTTCGAAGCACAGCAGCATACGGAGCAAGCATATGACGGATTGCCTCCATCGCTTTTTCCGCTTTTCCTTCCTGTATATATCCGATCACGGCATTGGCCAGCACAACGGCCATAATAACGCCGGTATCGACCCAGTGACCCAGTGCGGCAGTAATCAGCGCCGAGCCTACAAGCACATAAATCAGGATATTGTGGAACTGCAGCAAAAAACGCATAAAAGCGCTTCGTTTTAAAGGTGCGGGCAGAAGGTTTGCTCCGTATTGCGTCAGGCGGTTCTCCGCCTCGGATTGATCAAGGCCGTCATATCCTGACCCGAATGTTTCCAGCACTTTTTCAGTTGAATGCGCGTGCCAATTTTCTTTTTGTTGTTCTATAGTTTTTTCCAACATGATTAAATATTCAATACGCCTTTACCGGAGAAACAAAACCATTAGGCTTCATGGCCAGCAAAGAACATTCCAGTTTTTGCAAAATATTTTCCGCCGTGTTGCCCATGGTGAATCCGGCAATGCCTGTCCGCGCTAC
>Ga0210044_10006590_pt1 | contig 15206 bp, 12 predicted proteins | sample CryGey13umfilter_2_FD_183959 | JGI IMG/M metagenome (GOLD analysis project Ga0210044, IMG submission 183959) | Groundwater microbial communities from aquifer in Utah, USA - Crystal Geyser 4/9/14 3 um filter (SPAdes) (version 2) | ecosystem: Environmental > Aquatic > Deep subsurface >...
AAATCCATCGAAGGCGGCGCGCTCCCACCAATCATCTTCATCCCAGTAAGTGTTATTTGAGGCGCCAACTGCCGCAAAGGCGCCCTTTTGTGGGGCCCTTACCCAGGTTTCCATAAAACATTCACTCTGCGAGAATGAGCCGGTTACGCAGGCATTTGAAAAAACCAGGGGGTACATTCCGTTATTGGTCAAGGCATTCACATTCGATTGGCCAAAAGCTGGCCCTCCCCACGATGTGGTGCTTCCGTGGCCAGAATAATTACATATCATCCTTCCAGCGTTCAAGGCATCGCGAATATTAGAGGTGCTTCCGCCAGAATGGCCCCAAACAGAATCACAAGCGATGCCGCGGGGGGCCATATAAGTTTGTATCACATAACGATGAGTTGCTTCAGCCACACTCCAATACCAGGAATCATCTGAAGCGATGAAACAAGCGCTATTCATCCAGCCGGTACCGTTCAAACCCCAGGTTTGCTCATAATCGACTGCCTTATCCACGATATTTGCCAAATGGGTGGTGCTTTGCGCCGGGAACCGTCCGATTTCAGCATCGGGAAAATAATCGCCGCCGGCAAGCTGGACATATTTTTGGTCCGTGGAATGCGATCCTGCCGAGCCAGTCCACGTAGGAATACCATCGGTATCGCCTATCAAGAGGACATAAGTGACCGGGATGCCACCGTTATCGTACTGAGTTTGAATATAGTTTTTTATGCCGGTGGTGTTGCCGCCGAGGTCGCCAGCTCTCTGGACATCAACATTAAATCCCTTCTGCCTCTTCCAAGTAACAAAGGTATCAATATTAGCATTGCCCCACAAGGAGTTAGAGACTATAACTATCATGCCGACCGGAATAGTCGGGTAATCAGTCAAAAGCTCGCCATAATTAATAAAGCTATTTCTGGCAATTTCCTCGAAATCCGGGGAGTAATATCTTCGGAGAATGCTTTCGGTTTCCGATGGATTCGAACCCGGCAATGCCAATTCAAATTCCAAATCCTCAATTACTCTGATTACGCCACTTGCAGGATTGTAGGAAATAGGATAAATATCAACGGTCGCAAAGCGATACCCCCTCATCACATTGATTTCCACCAACTTAACAGGATTGTTCTGATAAAATGCATCTGCCCGATAAAATTCATCATCTACAATCAACTTTTCAGGAACAGTTCTTAGTTTCTCTTTGCTCACCGGTTCCTGCACTGGATAAAGCGGCATATCAATGCCCAATTTAGATAACGAATAAGTATTCGATTTCATCAGCTTGATATCGATACTAACATCTGCGCCAAAGGGAATTTGGACCAATTTGCGGATTACCGGTAATTTGGCTTTGCCAATCTCAGTGGTGAATCCGCAATCGGGCAGGCTTAATTGGGCATAATTATCACCGCCAACCTGAACCTCTGTCCAGTCAAACTTCCCCAAATTCACTTCCAATCCGATTCTGGAATAATCGGAGCCAGTTGAGTTAACTTCAATTTGCCCGGCAAATTGCCCAATATTCACACTATTGGCGGCTGTTGAGATTGTCGCCCCACAAAATAGCACGACTATCGCCATTGAGATTAAAGCACATCCATAGAACCTCGACATCATTTCCTCCATCGATTTCTGGTTATTAGAGTATTTTTAATGATTTCGAATACCACTGGAGAAGAACACCTTCTACTTACACAGAAATATAAGCATTCAATGCCAAATGTCAAGGAATCAAATGAAAGAATCTGCAGAAATATTGGAATTCAAAATGATGTGAGGAGAGTGGGAGGAGGTTTGACCTGGAATTATTAAAGACTCAAGTGTTGGCGAATTTTTTCTCTTAGTTGCGGGCGGGAGTATTGCTTGACCATTAGGAAATATTTAATCAGCCAATCAAGGCGGCCTCTAAGAATAAATTGCGTTCCAGAATATCTCATTATTTCTCTTATCAATGCTCTTTTCTCAGGTTCGTAGCAGTGATTGGGGCATCGTTTGCAGGGCGGCTTGGGTTGATAAGGGCAATGAATCAGTCGACTTATCCCATAATCGAATAGCCCAAAACAGTTCGAACAAAGATTTGCCTTCCAAATGGTCGCCTCGAAATGGACTTCAATCTGAGATTGGTTTTGATGATGTTTGCGGCAATAAAGCTCAATAAAGCGGAATAAAACATCTGCGTCACGGCGATATTCGCGAGCCACTCGGACTCTGCTTTGGGAATAAACCATCTCTTCAGTCATTCGCAATATTTAACTTCCACCGAGTTTCGAAGTTCCCTGTGAAATCTAGAGCGGAAATATCAACGTTTATTCAATTTCGCCGCCACAGCATTGGCCATATCAATGGTGGAGGAGGATCCACCCATATCATAGGTGCGAATCTCCCCTTCTTTGATAACATCAGCTACTGCATTTTCGACGGTCTTGGCTTTGTCCCCTTCATTCAGCCAATCCAGCATCATCTTGACACTCAATAACATAGCTATCGGATTGACCTTATTCATCCCGGCATATTTGGGAGCGGAGCCGTGAGTGGGCTCAAAGACCGCGTAATTATCGCCTATATTTCCGGAGCAGGCAAATCCGAGACCCCCGACAAGTTGGGCACAGAGGTCCGAGACGATATCGCCAAACAAATTTGATGTCACTAGAACAGAATACGTCTGAGGATTTTTTACCAGCCACATACACATCGCATCGATATTAGCTTCCCGTAGCTCTATCCCTGAGTATTCTTTGGCGATTTTGCGCGTTTCACGCACCATCAATCCCGAAGTTTCTCGAATGACATTGGGTTTTTCAACTACGGTCACGCTCTTATAGCCATATTTTTGGCAATATTCGAAGGCGTCTCTGATAATGTTCCTGCACCCTTGGCGGGTTAGAATTCTTAGCGACATCGCCATGTCTTCGTTGGGCGTGCTATCGAATCTTAGCATCTTCTTATGGGAAGCTCGGAGGACCCTTCGGACATCATCGGGAACTGGGTGAAATTCCACTCCTGAATAAAGGTCTTCGGTGTTTTCGCGAAAAACTACGATGTCGATATCATCACGATAATTCAACGGATTGCCGGGATATGCCCTGCAGGGGCGCAAATTAGTGCGGAGATTAAATTCCTGACGAAGGCGAACTATCGGAGAGGAATAAATATACCCTTTGCCTTGCAACTTGGGGACAAGCTCCGCCTCTGCTTCCTGCTTGGGCTTTGAGGTAATCGCCCCAAATAGGGCGCAATCAGTTTCATTGAGAAGCTTGATAGTTCGATCGGGCAGGGGATTGGCTTCATTACGCCAGATTTCCCAGCCGATATCGCCGTGTATATACTCTGCATCAAGCCCAATCTTATCCAGAATAATTCTTGCCGCATTCATCACATCTATGCCGACGCCATCGCCCGGCAACCATGCAATCCTGTATTTCGCCATTATATATTCCTCCGACTTATCGAACATGTCCGAAAGTTATTCGATTCACAAAGTTTGCGGAAAATAAAAAGCCAACGCAAAGTTGGCAAGAACAATTTGAGCCGTCTGGGGAGTCTATATTTATCTGAATATAAGCCCCAATGTCAAATGATGGGAATTACCGAGATTGGAGGAATAGGGGACAAAGGCATAGTCAAAGGCATAATCCCGATATTTTAACCCGAATCCTGCCGTTATGTCCTTGTCGCTATAATTAAAAGAATAGCCCAAACGGGGCATAATGACATCTTCATAGGAATATTCCATGCCGATTTGGCCTCGAAGGTCTGCATCGATGGATTTAACCAGATCACCCGTTGCAATCCACTGGCCGGAAAGGAATTCCATCTGCGGATGATAAGCTAATCCCAGACGGAATTCACGAGGAAGGTCGAATTTCTCGGAGATGAATTTTACTTTGGGTCCGACATTTTTCACTGCGGCCCCTGCCCTAACCGTCGGCAGTATGTCATAAACCGCACCGAAATCGGCGGCATAACCGGTCAAATCATCAATATCGACCTTCTCATAGACCAGTTTTGCCCCGATCCCTAAAGCAAGCTTAGCTGTGATATGTTTGCCCCAGGAAAATCCGAGTGAGAAATCACGCGAATCGAATAGGAAATCAGGATCCTTGCTGGGAGAATCCCTTTTCTCGATATTCGGCACAGTAAATAAATTCAGACCGAAGCCGAAATAATTTTGGCCGAGCCACTTGAAATTGCCGCCGACATACTGCTGATTAACATCCAATATGAAATTATGGTAGGAGAAAAATAACCCTCTGGATAAGGTCAATGGCAAAAGAGCGGGATTATAAAATACGGCTGTGGCATCATTGGATGAAGCAACACCGGTATCTCCCATAGCGAGATTTCGCCCGCCAACCCCAACCTTGAGGAAAGCCAGCCCGCTCTTGCCGGAAGAGGAGGGGATGGAATAAGGATAGGCGTATTCGGCAGATGCTGTCATCATTCCGGCCAGAAGCAACATAACAAATATATTTTTAGTCCTCAAATTATTCTCCTAAAAGTATCCCACGCCAAGCGTAAGAAGATGATCTGGCGACAAACCGCTCACTGCACCTGTGGCGAAAGCATAGTCAAATTTCAAATACAATTTGCCAACCTTTTGTCGGGCTCCGGCGCCTATTGTGAATCGCCCATCATTGTATCCAAGACGGCCTGACAGGAATTTCAATTTGACCGGTCTGGTCTTGGTCTCTCCAGAGTATTCATCGATGAATGTCTCAACGTCATCCTTAAAATGCCAGTATTCTCCTCCAAAATGGATACTGGCTTCCCCCTTTTCGGCGCCCTCGTAATCAGCGGCCAAAGTAATTGATTTGTCCAATAATCGGTATGCTCCTCCGAACCTGTAAAGCATCGGAAATTTCTCATCGTATGTAGTTCCTGAGGTTTGATAATAATTGGCCGTTTCCCAATTATATTTGGAGGAGATGTTGGCGACTTTCGCCCCGATCGTCAAATCGTCATCAAGAAAATAACCCATCACACCAAAATCGATCCCGATGGAGGTAGTTAGAAGCTCAGCGAAACTATATTGAACATATCGCACATTGACTCCGACAGCGACCGGCTGGGCAACACGTCTCCCGAAAGTGAGATTGAACGAGTTCTGGTTATTTTTCAAGTCGGCGACAATCTCTCCATTTGAATTCCTCTCCTTGACATCGCTTACGCCGGCATTAATCCAACTTAAGCTGATGACCGCTTTTTTCGGCAGAGGGAAAATAACCTCAGCGTAATTTAGTCTTCGGTCCAGAGTCAAGCTACTGTAGGTAAAAGCGGCGTGCAGATGTTTAGCCTCCGAAATGCCGGCCGGGTTATAGCGGATGCCAGCGGAACCTTCCGCCACCGCGGTGAACGCCCCCCCCATTCCCATCGCCTCGGCGCTGAGATCGTAGTTGAGAAAAGCGCCGGCATAACCGCCCTTTTGGCTCTCGGCAAACGCCGTGGTTGCCAAGAAAGCGGCAAGGAAAAAATATAGCGAAGTAATTTTGAGCAGTTTCATTATTGACTCCATTGCAAATTATTTAAGGACCGCCAGCTTGCCCCACCAATCGGTACCATTGTCAAACTTAATAAGATAAAAATAAACGCCATTAACGGCAACATCACCTTCGCCATTCTGGCCCTCCCAGATGTCATCATCGTATTCCTGACCGCCGATTACCTGCTTGCCATCAATAACAGTCCTCACCAGATTCAATCCGAAATCATAGACCTTTATAGTAGCCTTGGTGGTCGAAGGGGCGCGATAGTGAAAGCGAACGTAGCCAGTGCCACGCTCCGGCGAGAACGGGACCGGATAGGCATAAGAATCTCCGGCATCTGCAAAATCAGCCCCTTGAGAGGCGGGAATATAGGAGCGGAAGACTCTCCAGGTAACACCATTGTCAGATGACCTTATCACTCCGTCGGGACCACCAGCCCAAAGCGTGTTGCCCACAATTGCCACCGAATAAAATGTCTCGGCAAGATAAGCAGTATGATTAGAATCATCAACGTAACCTCCCGACGGCCTCAAGTTAGTCCAGGTCTGACCATTATCCTCGCTTCTGAGCAAGCCCTGGGTTGTCGCCGTATAGACAGTATTTCCATCGAATGCGAAATTCCAGCACTCCAGGTCATAGGAGGGATCGCTGGTCTGCCAGGTCAGGCCATTGTCGATACTGCGCGAAATGGCAATATAACCCCCGCCTGCGGGTTTACATCCCGCCCAGAGAACCGATGTTGAATCAAGATATTGCACTCCCATAGAAATTACAAAATTGCCGGGCAACCATTGATCGGAAGTTAGCAAGGTGTCAGCATAGTAGGCATGATAAACAGTATCGGGAAGCGTGTCATAGGAAGTGAAAACGAATCGATATATGCCAGCCGCGCCGCCGCCATAAATGATGGTGCTGTCAGGATGAGAGGTATCAGCCTTTACTGAAAAAAACCTGCCCTGCAATGTGGGCGCAAATCCGCCAGAATTGGGATTAGCCGCACCTGCAGAATCGAATTGAGCACGGGTCGCAGAATCAGGAAAAACATTATAGAATGACGAGTCATTCCCAAAAGTGCGAATTAAGCCTCCATAAAAGCATGCGGCCCAGACGGTGCTGTCGGTGATTTCGAGGTCGTAGGCGATTTTCCCATAATAAGCCGCTTGGTTCGGTTCGTAAATTCCCCACGCCGCACCGCCATCTTTAGTCGTGGCCAAACCGGTTCCAACCGGGATCAATTCCCCTTCCTGAACCTCCGAACGGGAAGTTGCCGCCCATACCAGGCCGGGCATTGCCGCCAGGCCGGAAACCGAATTCGATTTCAAGCCGTCATCGATTCCAAATCTAATCCAATTCTCTCCGCCATCGGTAGTTTTTGCCACGCCGCCTGACGATGCAATCCAAATTGCGCTCCCATCGCTGCGAATATCCAGGACGCTGTTCGCCGGAAGAATCGCACTGCTATCGGAAAGAGTGTATTTCATATATGAATTGGCCGCGGAGGCATTCAACATCATAAACATCAAAACGAGCAGTATTTTTCGAATCATAGTTACTCCAATTATCATTCAACTATTCGAATATATTTATCAAGCGAATCAGAAACCGCGCCGTGGATATCCCTCGCCCAAAATTCAAAACGCCATAACCCCAGCGGTGACGCTCCATAAGATGTGATTCCGATGGTGAAAGCCCCATCTCCGGCAGTTTGGTCGCCATCGACTCCATCATCATGGAGATAATAGCGGTTGCCGTTGGAACTGCCATTCGGGCGGAAGGATTGAAACCAAACCGAATCGATATCGTTAAGACCCTGCGGGTCTGTAACCTCAAGAATTAGATAGGATGTATCCGGCGATGAGCTACTTAAAGTGTCGGGAGCGGCCACACTCAATAAAACCGGTGGTTCATTATTGGAAGGCATTATATGAATGAATGCTTTTAGCGGTTCTGATACTACTTCATGATTGTTCTTGGCATAGAACAGTAGCTGAAAATTTCCTAACTGCTGATCCATTTCAGCTGAAGAAATCCTCAGGCTATATCGACCATCTCCGGCGATAGAGTCCCCTCCGCTGAAACCATCGTCGAGCATAGTGTATTTTTGCTCATTTGTGCTGCCATCAGGCCGGAATATTTCAAACCACACTTCACTGATTTGGTCATCTGGATCTGGGTCCATAGCATAAATGGCTATCAATGAGCTTTCCGGAAAATCGCTATACATAGTATCAGGAGCATTCAAATCGCTTAGGACAGGAATATGATTGGCGGAGACATTGAACCAATCTTCAAGGACATTCGACTGATGATTACCGCGATCTGTCGCTCTAAAGCTCATCTTATACTGGCCGGCAGAATCCTGATCGGTAAATCCCGAAACCAACCACGCGTAGCGTCCATCGCCTGCGGTCGAATCGCCGCCGCTGCCGGTATCGGTCAAACTCGTCCAATTGCCGATAGTACCCACCGCTGGAAAATCAATCTTATATTCCACGGATTCGATATCATCAAGTCCTTGCGGATCCCTGACGCTTACCTCAACATAAAATGGTCCCGCGTTTCGGTAAAGGGTATCGGGATACATAGCATTATAAATTTCGGGATTAGTAATCTTGTGTTTACCGGAGCACCCCGACAATCCCAAAATAAAAATACTGGCAATAGGAATTATGAATGAAAAAAACTTTGAAACAAGCTTACCCCTCGACATTTTCATTTCTGGGTATTGGATTTTGAGACTTAATTGGGGCAAATTAGGCATATCGCTGAATGAACTCTCTTCTATTATCTTTATAAATTTCTCTTTTTCAGTCCGCGATATCAAACCTCAATTAGGATGTGGAATAAATATGATAATGAAATTATAAGTCAAGCTTTATATCGCTTAAACGCATTTCCACTTCGTTTGTTCGGTTCAGGTTATTTTTTCCCCGCTCAATTATTCCACTCATAAATTCTTAGATTTTCTAATTTTCTGAATAACGTTCGTGGTTGACATATTCGGTGTCAGCTTTATACGCTTCACTTTGCCGCCGTAGCTTTTGACAAACTCTGCTCCTACTATCTCATTGAATTTGTAATCGGCCCCCTTGACGAGAATATCGGGTTTGATTTTTCGAATAATCTCAAGTGGCGTCTCTTCCTTGAAAAGTATCACATAATCGACCGGTTTCAGGCCTGCCACCAAGGCGGCGCGTGCCTTCTCATCAATAATCGGACGCCCCTTTTCTTTGAACATTCTGATCGATGAATCCGTATTTACAGCCACCACCAATACATCTCCCAGAGATTTCGCCTTGGTAAGATATTTAAGATGGCCAAGATGAAGGATATCGAAACAGCCATTGGTAAAAACCACTCTTTTGCCGCTTTCAGTGCACATATTGCGGATGCCAAGAAATTTCTTCAGAGAAACAACCATCGCTATTGAAGTTTCAGCCGAGTGTTGGAAGATTTAATGCCGTTCTTGAGAGCGTAGAGCATCTTATCTTTTGAAATGGTGGAGGTTCCGATCTCGCCGACCACGATGCCTGCCGCCAGGTTTGCGATATAGGCGGATTGCTTGATGGTGGCGCCGGCGGCCTTACAAGCCACCAAAGTGGCGATAACAGTATCGCCTGCGCCGGTAACATCAAATACCTGCCGGGCTTGAGTGGGAATATGAGTTACCTCGGAATCGGGCTCAAACAGCGACATTCCTTTCTCGCCGCGGGTAATCAATACCGATTGGGCCTCCAATAAATCAACAAGCCCAAATCCCACCTGAAGCAAACTTTCTTCATCCACGATTTTCTTGCGATACGCATAACCGGCCTCGTGATGATTGGGGGTGATAATGGAAACCCGTCGATAGTTCATAAAATGAGTTTCCTTGGGGTCAACTGCGATGAATATACCTTTTTGATTCATCAAATCGATAATCTCAGTGAGCAATCTGAAACTTATAACCCCTTTTCCATAATCGGAAATTATCATACCCTGTATATTGGCGCAATTGCGCCTGATAAATTTGATTATCTTATCCTGGACTGCATCGGAGAGTTCCTTAGCATTTTCAAGATCAGCGCGAACTACCTGCTGATTATGCGCCACGATTCTGGTTTTGACTGTGGTAGGCCTCTCGGGATCCACCATCATCCCTCGGGCATCGATGCCGCCGTTTTTCAGAATCTTCATCAGTCCCTTCCCCTGGTCATCATCTCCCCTGGCGCCAATAATTAGCGGACATGCTCCAAGATCGGCAACATTCTTGGCCACATTCCCCGCCCCTCCCAGTGTAAAGGTCTGCTCTTTTACATTAACAACAGGCACTGGCGCCTCAGGGCTTATTCGAGACACCTCACCCCAAAGATAGCAATCCAGCATCACATCCCCCAGCACCATAATTTTCTTGCCATCAATTTTGGATATAAACTTCTTGATTGTCCCTTTGTCTAACTTCACCTGAATCCTTATCTTTTACTAAATGCTCCAAATTCAGAAAGCCAATATACTTTTTCTTGATATCCCGAGCAAGACTCTTTGCAATTATTTGGGATTTACTGCTGGAAAAAAGATCATAGACGTTTGAAATCCTATGGAAAAAACCTCTCGCCACCCGGATGATGAAATAGCATAATGTTTTTGATTTCGACGATAAGGTGATAAGTGCTTTCCAAAATCAATTCCGCCTGTTCCGGAATTTTAGCCATAAGTATGCTTTCATCATAGTCGAATTCAGCCAGGGAAGAGTCGCCTTGATTCTCAATCCGCTTTAATACAGCGGGAATGGTAATGGAGTTTGCGGGATATGAGGAATTTCTATCGGCAAGTTTTATGTGATGAGCGCGCATCCCTACCATGCAGCGCATATTCCTAAAGGCAGAAAGTTGTCCATATTGAGATAAATCGCAAACCTCTCTTTGGCCGATGATTAGTTTCAAGTTCTGATCGATCATACCCTCAAGCATATTCATCCGTGGATTACCGATGAAACCCGCTATATAGGCATTAATTGGCCTGGAGATTAATTCATCAGGAATACTGCATTGGATCAATTTGCCTTCCCTCATCACTCCGATTCGATCGCCAAGGGCGAGGGCTTCCTGCTGGTCATGAGTAACATAGACCATGGTTATTTTGGTTTGACGATGCAATTCGGCGATTTCGCGACGAAGACTTACGCGAAGGTTGTAATCAAGATTGGACAAGGGCTCATCAAAAAGAAATACCTTTGGCTGGCGGATCAATGCTCTCCCAAGAGCCACCCTCTGTCTTTGGCCGCCAGAAAGCTGTTTTGGTTTGCGCGCAAGAAGCTCTGAGAGGCCAACCAGTTTCGCCGTATCGGCAATTGCAGACTCAATGACCGCTCGCTTCATTTGCTTCATCTTTAGAGGGAAGGCAAGATTCTCTTTAACCGTCAAATGCGGATAAAGGGCGTATTCCTGAAAAACCATAGCCACGTTGCGATTCTTCGGTGGAACCCCCAGCATTGATTTTCCGTCAAGCATTATATCTCCTTCGGTCGGTTGCTCCAGTCCCGCAATCAGCCTCAGTAATGTAGATTTGCCACATCCCGAAGAACCGAGAATCACCAGGAATTCACCCTGGGAGATTTGGAGGTCAAGATGGTCGAGGCCAACCATTCGACCATCGAAATGCTTGGTCAATCCTTTGAGTTCAATGAAAGCCACAACCAGATAGTAGCAATACGCATCCCTTTTATCAAGAAAAAAAGGGCCGCTGGATGGCGGCCCAAATCAGAAGATTAAGGAAATTACTATGCGTTGGCTTTGACCCACTCGGTGGATACCGATTTGGGACGAGTGATAGCCGTGCCGATGGCGCGATTGATGATTAGTTGCGAGCACATTCCCATCGCTCTGGATACGCTAAACAATACGGTATAATAGGGGAACTCCTTTAGCCCGTAATGGTACAGCAAAGCGCCGGAACCGGCATCGACATTCGGTTGCGGGTTCTTGGCTTTGCCATGCTCAATCAGCACTGCCGGGATATGCTCGAAAATCATTTGCACGATCTTAAACACAGGGTCCTCAGGGCAATGCTTCTTGCCGAAATCAAGAAAAGCAATGAATCGCGGATCCGGGCATCTCAACACCGCATGGCCATATCCCGGAATCACTTTGCCGCCATTTAAAGTATCCCAAGCAAATTTCTTCAACTGTTCCACTGTTGGCGCGCCGCCGAACTTTTCCTTGATTTCCAATACGAATCCCAGACATTCCTGGTTCGCCAAACCGTGCAGAGGGCCAGCCAGACCATTAAGGCCTGCTGAAACGGAATAATACGGATCGCTAAGGGCAGAACCGACGGTATGGCAGGTGAATGCGGAAACGTTGCCGCCCTCATGGTCACAATGGAGGGGCAAATATAATCTCATCAGCTTTTTGAATTCGCCGCTCGGGTCCGGGATTCCTAACATAGTGGCATAATTCGCGCCCCAATCGAGATTCTTATCATAAGGAATCGGGTCTCCCTTTCCGTAACGAATACGATAGACACCGGCTGCTATCCCCGGCATTACCGCCAATAATCTCAGGGAATCCTCCAATGCCGGTTCCCAATAATTACTCTTTTTCATCCCTTCGGTATAACGTTTGCGGAACTGCGATTCATACTCCATAACCAAGATGGCAGTATTCAGCATTGCCATTGGGTGCGATTCCTTCGGCATAGCCTTCAAAACCTTCCAGACATAATCAGGCACATCACAGCGATCCGCATAATCCTTCTGCAATGATTTCACCTCGGCATCATTAGGCATCTCACCGGTTAGCAAAAGCCAAAAGATTTGCTCAGGCCATTTGTCAGTCAGACCCTCAAGAATGGGAATGCCGCGGATGATAAGCCCTTTGCCAGGATCAACAACAGAAGTATCGCAGATCATAGCTTTTACGCCGCGCATCCCGCCAAAAGCCTGCTCGACAGTTACCGAAGATATCACCTTATCTTTTTTCTCGGCGTGCAGCACTTTCAGTTCTTCACGGATACCCGGTATCTGAGAAGCAAATTTTTCCTTTAGAGATGGCATATATAAACTCCTCGTCTTGAGATTGTTAAATGTTTCACATACTTGAATAAAAAAATGACCAAATCAAGATATCAGCATTTCCAATCTACATTCTAAAAATATTTCCAAATTATGTCAAGGGATTTTTATTAAAATCACAATTTTATATGGATGAGCTTATCCATTACCTTGTAGTGGGTTAAATCGAGGTGAAGCGGAGTTACAGAGATTACTCCTCTTTTAACTGCCAGCAAATCGTTTGATTTTCCGCCCCGCAATTTCCCTTCCGAGCCTGCAATCCAATAATACGGCTTGCCTCGGGGATCGATTTTTTCGTAAAGAACGTCCTCGTATATCCGACGACCTTGGGTGGTAATGGCATATCTATCCGGTTTGGCATTTCGGGAATTGGGGACATTGACGTTCAGGAAGGTATCCTCAGGCAACCCGTTTTTAAGGACGAATCTTGCTAATCGCACCGTAAATTGAGCCGCCACCCCCCAACTCGGTTTGCGATGGTTCCGAGTAGCCAATGAAACTGCAATTGAAGAGATACCCAGAAGCATCCCTTCCATTGCCGCCGCCACAGTGCCGCTGTAGGTTATATCATCACAGAGATTAGGTCCCCAATTTATTCCTGATACCAGAATATCCGGTTTACGCTTTTTCAACAAGCCATGCACTGCTACCATCACGGCATCGGTTGGGGTGCCATCGACAGCATAAACATCCCGTGCCAATTTCTTCACCCGCAAAGGCCTTGTCAAGGTCAGCGAATGGCCGGTTCCTGACCTTTCCCGATCCGGTGCGCAGACCACCACCCTGCCAATTTTCTGCAAATAAGGGTGAACTGCCCGAAGCCCTTCCCCTTCAACGCCATCATCATTGGATAAAAGTATGAGCGGTCTGCGTGCCATTGGGGCAAATCAAGTGAAAAGCGAACGCAAAGTCAAGCGGATAAAGCGGAGGGTGTCTGATGCCTTGTTGATCGAACTGGCGGAGTCGTTGTAAATCACCGGTATCGGCATAAATCCGATCTTCATTCCGGCGCGGGCGGCTTTGATTATGATCTCGGTTTCCATCAAATACCCTGTTTCAGTCAAGCTGATAGTTTCCAATAAAAGCCGGGATATATAGCGAAATCCGCATTGCGAGTCCTGGATATTGGTTTTCGTGATCATCGAGGTGATAGCCGATGAAGTATAATTCGAGATTCTGCGGCTCAATGGGATTTCGTTCATCTTCTGCCGACGGGAGCCAATGACCATATCGAAACCGCCTTCCAGCGCATAGGCTATCAATTTGGGGATATATTCCGGCGGATGCTGAAGGTCGGCATCGATGGTAACTACCCCGCCATAATTTCTCATTCGCGCGTATTGAAATCCTGACACCAACGCCGCTCCCTTGCCACGATTATGGGAATGTATGATGACCTTGACCGCGTATTTTACAGCGACAGTTTGAGTATCATCAATTGAACCATCATTAACGATAACGGTATCTTTCAGAGGATGAATCTTACGGACCCTATCCAGCAGCTCCGGCAAGTATTGTCCCGCGTTGTAGGCGGGAATGAGGAGGAGGGTGCGGGCTTGAGAAGTATTAATCATAAAATGCTATGATGTGTCGCGACCCCAACGCAAAATCGATGAAACCGGTTTTCAGATGAGCATGCGACAATACCAAGACCCACAATTTCTCTCACCTAGTCCAAATACAAAAACTTCCAATCTTTAAGATTGTTTGGATCGTAAGCGTATTTTTTGCCGTCGTGGTATCGCCAACTATTCTGCTCTTTGATAACAATGCCGCCGAATAATTTTTTGCTCTTCTTGTTTTCCGCCGCAATATATTCAGCCAATCCTTCGGCGCGCTCTTTCGCGGTTTTGGCATAAATTCCACCCTTCGTATCAAACAAGCCAATCCTGCCATCATTGAGCATTACGATAAAATCGACATAGAACGGCTTTTCAATTCCATTCTCGACATACGGCACGGCAAAATACGAGGCGTCCTGCTTTCCGTTCTTAAACCACCATTTAACCTGATTGGCTCGTTCCAAATGATCGATAAAAGCAACCTCAACCTCACTATCTTCTTCAAAAAGCGAGAAATTGTCAGCCCCTTTTGTCTTCGCGTAATATGGCCGAATGATCGACTTGTTGTGATCCTTTTGAACAAAAGTCAGATTGTAGTTGATAATTGCCGGCACATTCCAGGGCTCATCATTTTGCAGCAGTTCGTGTTTTCCTCGGCCAACCAAATCCTGATATAGCTCCTTTGCCCGATTGATGACATCAATAACCAGCGGCTGGTTTTCATCCGCCAAAACCACGGCCTGAACCCTCGGCCAATCATCAACGCTCATCTTAAACGTTTTATCGAAAAAACGATAAATAGAGCTGTTGATACGCTTGATGGACCGTAATTCCGGCGCAAACGGAGCAAGATTTTCGCGCGCGAAGGAGTCAAAAGCGTTTTGTAGTTCAACTTCGTTTTTTGGAATATCCAGCGTGCCTTTTTTCTCAATACTTTTCGTTTCTTTATCTACATCCGTTATTTTTCCGCTTGCGATGAGTTTGGTATCAACAATGCTATGTTTGAGCGAAATCTGGTCCTTGAGTTTCTGTTCGTCAGCCGCTTGAAAGAAGATTGGCACGAAATCCGATGACAAGCGGGTTTCTTCGCGGAAACGCTTGGAGTGATAGGAAGTCAGATCA
>Ga0210044_10006593_pt1 | contig 15203 bp, 16 predicted proteins | sample CryGey13umfilter_2_FD_183959 | JGI IMG/M metagenome (GOLD analysis project Ga0210044, IMG submission 183959) | Groundwater microbial communities from aquifer in Utah, USA - Crystal Geyser 4/9/14 3 um filter (SPAdes) (version 2) | ecosystem: Environmental > Aquatic > Deep subsurface >...
AGGTAAAACCCGGCAATGAAGAAAATGGCCCAGGAAGCGTCGGGCAAATGCAGCGCATCGCCAAAGTGATGAAAGCGTGTAGCCAACATGAAGGCCATAAGGCTCAAGCCAATGAGCGTTTGCGTGCGGGGGGAGCCGTTGGAGCAGGTGTTCATGGGAGTCTCCTGAAAGTGCCGGAAATGTGGGCGGTGAGTAGCGCACCCTACGGGAGCCTGTGTAGGGTGCGCCGTGCGCGCCATTGAGCCGCAACGGGTTATTTGCCGGGTTGATAACGCAAGGTCAGATACAGGCCGCGCCCCGGCTGGTTGTAGCCGGCGGCGGTTTCGTAGGCCTTGTCGAACAGGTTTTCCAGTTTGGCCTGGAGCTGCCAGTCTTTGCTTAACCGCGTTTCCGCGCGCAAATCCACCAGGCCGTAGCCATCCAGCTTGGTGGTGTTGGCGAGGTTGTCGTAGCGCCGCCCCTCGGCGCGGAGGGTTCCACCGATTCGCCAGGCGCCGAATGCCCGGTCGAGGTCGAGGCGCGCGCTTTGCTCGGCGCGACGATTGAGCAGCTTGCCATTGTTGCTGCCGCTGCTCTGCTCCGGGTTCTGCAAGGTGAGGTCCAAGCGCGTGTCCCAGTCGCCCAAACGCAGCGACGTGGCGGCTTCCAGGCCACGCAAGCGCGCGCTGTCGATGTTCGCCGGGTTGAAGGCTGTGTCGAAGCCGATCAGGTCGGTAATGTGCATTTCAAAGACATTGACCGACCAATGCCCCGCCGCGAATTTGCCGGACAGGCCCGCGTCCAGGCTGCGTGATTTTTCCGGCATCAGATTGGGATTACCGAAGCCGGGCCAATACAACTGGTTGAAGGAGGGCGCCTTGAAGGCCGTGCCGTAGCTCAGTGTCGCTCGCAGGTCGCCGCCCAGGGCATGGCCCCATGCGAGATTTCCCGTGGTGTTGCCACCGAACTGGCTGTTGTCGTCGCGGCGCAGGGCAAGCTGGATATCGTTGCCCGCCACGCGGCCTTGGTACTGGGCGAAGAGGCCCGTGTTATCGCGCTGCGTGATGGCGTAGGCCGTCGTGCTATTGACCTTGTCTTCCAGTCGGTCCACTCCCAGGGTGAGAAGATGGTCGGCCGCCAACGCCAGGTCGTTCTGCCAGGCGTAAGAATTGCGAGTGGTATTGAAGACGCCTGTCGAGACCCCGTTCAGAAAACTTTCCGACTCGTCGCGCCCCTGTCCGGCGGAAAGCTTGAGGCTCCACCGGCCGTTGACGCGATGTTTGAGGTTGGCGCCCAGCACTTGTTGTACTGAATCGCCCTGATTCTGGAAAGTGCCGTCGTAGTCCACCTTGCCTTCCGCACGCAGGAAATGCACATCCAGTTCGCTGCCGGGTTGGAAGCGATAACCGCCGCGCAGATTCAGCGCGGTATTGCGGTAGCCGTCTTTATCCGGTTCGACGGTAAAGCAGGCGGCAGTCAGCGAGCCTTTGCAGGCATTGAAGCCATCGGTGATGAAATGGCTCACACCGAGGTTGAACCAGGCGTTATTCCCGCCGCCGGCCAGATTGGCCGTCGCCTGCCGGGTGTTGTAACTGCCGAGCATGGCGCTGGCGGAGGGGGTCAATTCGCCGCCGCCCTTGCGGGTGAAAATCTGGATGACGCCGCCGATGGCTTCGGAACCATAGAGGCTGGAGAGCGGGCCGCGTACGATCTCGATGCGTTCGATCTGGTTGAGCGGGTAGTCCTGGAATGAGGCGGTGCCCAGCGTGGCGGAGCCTACTTTGACGCCGTCGATCAACACCAATACGTGATCGGCATTGGTGCCGCGGAGGAACACGGAAGTGGCTTTGCCGGCGCCGCCGTTGTTGGAAAGGGTGATACCGGCCTGGCCCGCCAAAATTTCCGGTACGGAAGTGGCTTGGCTACGCTCGATTTCCTGGCGGGTAATGACGGTGGTGGCCGTCAGTGTCTCGTCGATGCTGCGTTCCGTGCGCGTGGCGGTCACCACGATTTCATCAAGAGTAGGAATTTCCGCAGCCTGGACAGGCAGGGTGAACAGGCCGGCAATGAGTGCGGCCAATGGGGTGCGTTGCATGGTGAGTTCCTTTTTCGTTCCCGGCGTCCCCGCAGGGAAAAACAAAAAACGCGGGCCGAAAAAGGCGTTTGGGATGGGGAAGCCGTGCTCCCTCACCCCGGCCCATTCCTGGATGGAATGGGGGGGGGAAGTGCTGCCCTCCGCAGCCCGCGTATACCTGCTTCGGGCCGGTCTCCGGGCTCACGCTTAGGGTTTTGCAACCCGGGTGGTTCGCCTTCCCGTCCAGGGGACAGTGGCATGGTGAACGACCGTTCAGCGCTTACCGTTGCGGGGGCAGCACAGGCTTTGAAGAGGAACTTCGTACCTGTTTCCCGTTTCACACCTTTGAGGGGCACGCCGGAGTCGTTGCCGCTTTAGCGGCTTGCGAATCCGGCGTGCCCCTCGCGGGTACACCAGAAGCGGGCGGCAGTGTAGTGGAGGGGGGAGGGGGCGGCTATCCCCCTATGGGGGTAGAGGTTAGTCGCGTTTGTAGAGGCCGCCGGACTTCAAGTTGCGCTGGATCTCCGGCAGCTTGGCCGCGCCTTCCACGGTGCAGAAGTAGTGGTAGAAGAGCTCGCGGCGGAAGTCGTTGAGGTTGCGGGCCTGGATCGGCTCCCATTTGGCGTAGCGGTTGCGCGACCACACGCCGGCGCCCTTTTTATCGCCGCGGCCGAAGGCATAGAGCTTGTGTTCGCCGCTCGTGCAACGCATGCCTTCGAAGCTGATGGTCTCGGCGCCGGAGGGGCTTTTCACCACCATGCTGTAGCGCACCACGCCGTCCTTGCCGGCGCTGGCTGAAAGGTAATCGACGAAGAACTGGTTGCCGGAGCGGGCGCCGAGGGGGATGGGGATAAAGTTTTCCGGCTTGGGCCAGGGGGGAAGCTGGTGTTGCACTTCCTCCCATTTGGCGGTGTCGTCGAACGCGTATTCGAACTGATCCCATTGGTTGCTTTCACCCCAGATCAGCGGATCGGCGGCATGGGCGGCCAGGCAGGACAGAGACAGAAGGAAGGCAAGGGTGCGGCGCATGGTATTTCGAGGGGAAAGGGGCTGCCGATGATAGCCGTAGGCGCGGGGCGTGTCCGCGATTCACCCCAGATCGGCGGCCAGCGCATCGCGCAGCGGCGCGGGCAGGGGGGAGAGGGTGGCTTGCAGGTTGGGGTGGTCGATGCCGGCCGAAATCGCGGCGCCGTTGTTCACCGCCGCGACCATCGCGGGGGTGAGTTCGAAGCGCATGAAATGGACCGAGGCGGTCTTGCCGTCGCTGGAACGGTCGAGGTCTTCGTTACTGATGGGATAAACCGGGTCGAAGCCCGCTACCCGCATCCAGACCGCCTTCTCGACGCCGATCAGTTTCGCCAGGGCGGCGCGGCGTTCGTTTTCGTCGGTGTATTCCAGCATGAAGGTGGCTTTCCAGTTGCCGCCGTCGGGAATCATCGGGTTGTAGACGTCGAGTTCGTCCTGAATGCCGCGGGCCTCGAAGATGCGTTCGATGCGCAGCATTTCCTGCACCTGGTACTGCACGGTGAGCGCGTCCTCGAAGTAGAGGGCGGCGCGCGCGCCCAGGGGCACGCGGCGATTCTTCTTGTGGGCGATCACACGGGCACGGAACTCGGGCCGAACCTCGGCATATCGTTCCAGGGAGTACAGGTCATCACGGGCCAGTTTTTTCATGGCTCACTCGTGGGCGATGGTCTTGTCGGTGAACAGGTAGTCCCTCAGTTCATGGTCGAAACGGGGATCCTTACGGCGGATCCATTCCAGCAACATGGATGCATGCTCTTTCTCCTCGTCCCGGTTGTGGGCCAGGATGGCCTTCAGTTCCGGATTGCCGCAGACATCGACGCGTTGGTTGTACCAGTCCACCGCTTCCAGTTCTTCCACCAGAGAGGCGATGGCGCGATGCATGTCGCGGGCGGCGTGACCGAGTTGTTCGATGGATTCCTGATAGGCGGACATCTTTTTCTCCTTGGCTTGATTTACAGGCCATAGGCCCTGCGCAGCAGGGTCATGGGGTGTTCCGGGCTGCTACCGTCATCCAGAGCGTGGCCGATATGATGGCCGGCCATGGCGCAGTCGCTGCCGTAGTGGTCGGCCTTGGCCTGGCTGACGCGTCCGACCACCGGTTTGACGATCTTCATCGCCGCCGCGTGCGATTCTTTTTTCACCGCATAGGTGCCGTCGTGGCCGGAACAGCGCTCGATAATTTCCACTTCAGTAGCGGGGATCAAGGTGAGAATCTCCCGCGTTTTCTGGCCGATGTTCTGCACTCGCTGATGGCAGGCAGCGTGGTAGGCGACCTTGCCCAGCCCCTGTTTGAAGTCGGTTTTCAGCCGGCCTTCCTTGTGCCGCAGCATGAGGTATTCGAAGGGGTCGTAGAAGGCGGCTTGCACCTTTTTCACGTCGGGATCGTCCGGGAACAGCAAAGGCAGTTCCTGCTTGAACATGAGCACGCAGGAGGGGATGAGGGCGGTGAGGTCCCAGCCGGCATCCACCCGTTTCGCCAGTTGCGGAATGTTGAGTTCCTTGGCTTTGATGACGGCGTCGAGGTCGCCCAGTTCCAGCTTGGGCATCCCGCAACAGCGTTCCTTTTCCACCAGCGTCACCGGGATGCCGTTGTGTGCGTAGACCGCCGCGAAGTCCTCGCCGATGCCGGGTTCATTGCGGTTCATATAGCAGGTGGCGAACAGGGCGACCTTACCCTTCGTGCGCCCGGCGGCCTCGCCCGGAGTGTTGCCAGGCAGCCGGCGCAGACGCGAGCGCAAAGGCTTGCTGGAAAACTCGGGCAGCCAGGCTTCGGCGTCGATTTCCGCCACGGCTTCCATCGCTCGCCGCACAGGGCCGAGTTTATTCACCGCATTGACCACCTGGGCGACCACCGGAATGCCGGCCAGGCGGCCGACGGCGTCGGTGCTGGTGAGGACGCGGTCGCGCAGTTTTCGCTTTGTCGTACCCTCGCCTTTTTTGAACTTCACCACCTTGGCGCGCAGCATCAGGTGCGGGAAATCCAGGTTCCACGGATGCGGCGGCACATAGGGGCATTTGGTCATGTAGCAAAGGTCGCAGAGGAAGCAGTGGTCGACGACTTTCCAGTAATCGGCCTTCGTCACCCCATTGACTTCCATCGACTCGCAGCCGTCCACCAGATCGAACAGGGTGGGGAAGGATTGGCACAGGCTGACGCAACGGCGGCAGCCGTGGCAGATGTCGAACACCCGCTCCATTTCCTGGTAGAGGGATGCCTCGTTATGGAAATCGGGATTGCGCCAGTCGAGTGGATGGCGAGTGGGGGCTTCGAGATTGCCTTCGCGGCTGGGGACGGCCATGGGGGACTCCTCGCGGATATGACGCGCCCCTCGCCCGCAGGCGGGTGAGGGGCCGGGGGTGAGGGCTGTCGTTCAGGCGTCGAATTCGTTCAATGCCTTCTGATAGCGATTGGCGTGGGAACGCTCCGCTTTGGCCAGGGTTTCGAACCAGTCGGCTATTTCGTCGAAGCCTTCCTCGCGCGCGGCACGGGCCATGCCGGGGTACATGTCGGTGTACTCGTGGGTCTCGCCATGGACGGCGGTCTTCAGATTGTCGCCGGTCGGGCCGAACGGCATGCCGGTGGCCGGATCACCACAGGATTCCAGGTATTCCAGGTGGCCGTGGGCATGGCCGGTTTCTCCTTCGGCGGTAGAACGAAACAGGGCGGCGACGTCGTTGTAGCCTTCCACGTCGGCCTTGGCCGCGAAATAGAGATAGCGGCGATTGGCCTGTGATTCGCCGGCAAAGGCGTCTTTCAGGTTTTGCTCGGTTTTTGAGCCTTTCAGTTGCATAGCGCTCTCCTGAGTGAAGTGCCCGGCATATAACCGCGCCAGGCTTACGGGTGAATTTAGATTTGATCTAAATACTGGACTTAATTTATTTTGCTTATGCCCGGGTGTCAACCCCGTTGTAGGAAGGGGGGACAGGCTACGTGGCGGGGTGATAACGCTGGCCGTTCACTTCGAGGGTGACGCGGCCACCCTGCACGGCGATCATCCGCATGTCGCCGACGGTGCCGCTGATGCTGACCCTCGTTGCGGCGTTCGCCCCCGCCATCCAACCGGAAAGGCATAATGCCGCGACTAGCGTTTTTACCGTCTGGAAGTCCGCCGTGAAGCCTATCGCCATTTTTCGCCACGTTGCCCATGAAGGTCCGGGCCATTTTGCCACTTTCTGCGACACCCACGGCTTGCCCTGGCAACTGTTGCGCAGCGACGCGGGCGAGCCGCTTCCCGCCACGCCGCAGGCGTTTTCTGGTCTGGTATTGATGGGCGGGCCGATGAGCGTGAACGACGATCTGCCCTGGATCGCCCCGACCCTGGCACTGATCCGCGCGGCGGTGGCGGCGAACATTCCTGTGTTGGGCCACTGCCTGGGGGGCCAGTTGATGGCCCGCGCGCTGGGCGGCGAGGTCACCCGCAATCCGGTCAAGGAAATCGGCTGGGGCGAGGTGCGGGTGTTGGATTCGCCGGTTGCCCGCGACTGGTTCGGCTCGGTGAAGGCGTTCACGGCATTCCACTGGCATGGTGAAACCTTTTCGCCGCCCCCCGCCGCCGAACGCATTCTGGAAAGCGTTTATTGCGGCAATCAGGCTTTCGCCCTGGGGCCGCATCTGGCGCTGCAATGCCATGTGGAAATGACCGAGGCCCTGATCCGATCCTGGTGCGAGGCCGGCGCCGAGGAGATTGCCGCCGCGGCCGCCAGCCCCGCCGTGCAGACCCCGCAACAGATGCGGGCGCTGAACGCGGCCAACCTGCCGGCCATGCAGTCCGTGGCGGAACAACTCTATGGACGCTGGGCGCGGGGGCTGAAAAGGTGAGCGAGGCCCTCATCACGCTGCCGCATCTGCGCACCCTGATTGGTTTGAAGGTGCGTCATCAGGGCGAAATTTGCGTGGTGGTGGAAGTGCTGGAATCCCCCTGTGCTCTGGTTCTGGAGCCACAAACCGCTCCCGCCATGATGGCCGATATGCATGGCCGCCCTTGGGAATATGGAAGGGAACACCGGATCGTGCCGGTTCTGAGTGAAGACCGTACTGGTTTGCACGACGCGCTGCTGGATTTGGAGATTCTAGATTGACGCCAACCGGGGCGTGCCGCCAGGATGCCGCAAGAAAAAGGATCCTGGAAACGGCAGTTGAACGTGCCCGAGTGTGCGGCTGGCAGGCCGGCTGGCAAGGCGCAACGACGCGCATGGCCGCCCCCTGCAAGGAGGCGCAACGCAGCCAGGCGGCCTGCCAGCCGCACACTCGGGCACGTAGCGGGCTCACCCGCTCGGTGACCGTGATCGAAGGCGCAAATCTCAGCACCCGCGCGGTCTCACGCGGGCTAACGAGCGGTCAACTGCCGTTTCCAGGATGATATGAGGAAGAAAAATGCGGGGTTACGGCCGCGAGCGATTCGCCATCGGCGCAAGCCTGTTGCCTGAGCGGTAACGCACACATGCCAACTTATCCCGTTGAACCAAGCGGCCGCTGCTGGCACTCGGCACAAGTGCCGGTCATCGCCGGTTTCGGCATCATGATCCTGCTGTTGCTGGGGGTCGCGGCCATTGGTGTCTCGCACATCCGCATCCTCAGCGGCCAACTGACGGCCATCGTCGCCGAGCGCAATCTGAAATCCGAATTGGCGTCGTCGATGAAGACGCTGCACGATGCGCGCTACCAGGCACTTCTGCTGGCCAGCAACCTGGATGACCCTTTTGATCGCGACGAGCAGCGGATGCGTTTCTCCGCCTTGGCGGGCGATTTCATCGCGCTGCGCGACCGTTTTCTCGCCCTCCCGCTCGATGCCGAGGAACTGGCTGCATGGGGCGAGGTGCGCAAGCCATTGCCGCGCGTGGAGAACCTGTCTAATGAGGCCTTCGACCTGATGCGGGCAGAGCGGCGCGCTCAAGCTAAACGGATGATCCAGCGGGATATCAAGCCACACCAGATGCGCATGATGAGCCAGTGGGATCGTCTGGTGGACATGCACCGGGCCAGGAATGCCGAGGCGTTAAGTGAAGCGGCTAGCGTCAGCAAGCAGGCGCGTGGCCTGGTTCTCGGGCTTTCCGCGGTGGCGCTGCTGGTGGCGTTCGGGGTGGCGACCTTCGTGGTCCGAGTAAGCCGCCGCACGGAGGCGGAACTGTTCCAGGAACGTGAACGCGCTGTCGTTACCTTGAATTCTCTCGCTGATGCAATCATTCGCTTCGATCAGGAACGCCGAGTCAGTTATCTCAACCCGGCAGCGGCAACCCTGATCGGCACGGATACGGAGAAAGCCGCCGCCATGCCGGCCGTCGAGCTTCTCCACCTGTATGAGCGCGAAAGCCGCGCAGATCTGACCACGGCCTTGCTGGACGAGGTGCTCAAGGGCAGGATTTACGGCCTGCCGACCTCCGCGTGCCTGCTGTCGGCGCAGGGCATGGAATATGAAGTGGAGGGCAAGTGCTCCTGCATTCATGGCCCGGATGGCGGGGTCATTGGGGCCGTTCTGGTCATGAGCGATGTCACCGAAGCGCGCGAATTGCAACGCAAGTTGCTCTGGCACGCCGACCATGACGCGCTGACCGGGCTGGCCAACCGTTACGCCTTCGAGGAGCGCCTGGCCCAGGCGCTCGGCGGCAAACGCGCGGTGGAATCGCACGCGTCGCTGTTGCTCATCAACCTGGACCAGCTCAAGCAGGTACGCGAGCAGGCCGGCCAGACGTGCAGCGACGAACTGGTGCGCCAGGTGGCGCACCTGATGAATCTCCGGGTACGGGAATCCGATTTTCTGGCGCGCTTGGGCGAAGACGAGTTCGGTATTCTGTTGCAGTCCTGCCCGGACGAAATGGCCGAGCGCATCGCCGAACAGATCCGCGATAGCGTCATTGGCTTGCGTCAGCCTTGGCAAGGCAAAACCTACCAGGTCGGCGTCCATATCGGGGGGGTGCACCTGTCCGGGGAATCCCATGAAGAATGTCTGGCGCTCGCCTATTCGGCGCTGCATGAGGCGGAAACCAGCGGGCAGGGCAGCGTGGTGGTGCGCCGCCCTGGCGCAGCCGCAATCCCCGCATCCGACAGCCTCCTGGGCTAATGAAAATTCTCGCTGGCGATAGCGGGGGTACCCACACCCGCCTGGCGCTCACGCAGCTCGATGGCGCTGATGTGCGCATCGAAAAAGTGGCGCGTTTCCTCAATGCCGGGCGCTCCGGCGTGGAGGCGTTGCTGGCGGATTTTCTGGCCCATTGCGGCGGCCACGTCGATGCCTGTTGCCTCGCCGTGGCGGGGCCGACTGACGGGCATAGCGCGCAATTCACCAACCTGCCCTGGCGGATAGAGGCCGCCAGCCTGTCGCAACGCTTCGGCCTGCCGTTTCGCCTGGTCAACGACTTCGCCGCCGTGGGCTGGGGCCTCAACGCCTTGCGGGAGGACGATGTCGCCATCCTACAGGCGGGCCTACCGCTGGCGAGCGCGCCCCGCGTCGCGCTCGGGGCGGGCACCGGCCTGGGTGTTTCGCTTTGCGTGGCGCGGGAAGGGCTGCATCAGCCACTCGCTTCGGAAGTCGGGCACATCGGCTTTGCGCCGGCTGACGCCGAGCAGGATCGTCTGCTGGCGTTCTTGCGTGAGGCGCACGGCCGAGTCGCCGTCGAGCGCCTGCTTTCCGGGCCGGGCCTGGTCAGCCTGTATCGCTTCTGCCTGCATGAGGCGGGGCAGCGGGAAACCGGCCTATTGGCCGAGCCGCAGGCGGCGCGCGCCATCAGCCAGGCCGGGCTCGCGCAAGGCGGCCCCGAGGCGGCCCATGCCTTGCGCCTGTTCACACGCATTTATGGCCAGGTTGCCGGCGATCTGGCGCTCGTGGCCCGCGCCGAAGCGGGGTGTTCCTCGCTGGATTCCGTGCCAAGGGGCGCTTTTCCGACTGGATGGAGCGAGTGCCGGTGCGGGCCATTCTCGACCCGGATATCGGCCTGAAAGGCGCGGCGCTGGCGGCTACCCTGTAGCGCCTACCGTCTCACGGATGCTTTAGCGCCGCTTCCAGCGTGTTGCGCAGCAAGGTGGCCACGGTCATCGGCCCGACGCCGCCCGGCACCGGCGTGATCCAGCCGGCACGCTGCTTTGCCACGGAAAATTCCACATCGCCGACGATGCGGCCGTCCTCCAGGCGGTTGATGCCGACGTCAATCACGCAGGCACCCGTTTTGATCCACGCCCCCTTGACCATTTCCGGCCGCCCCACGGCGGCCACCACGATGTCCGCTTGTGCTACCAGATCCGGCAGATTGCGGGTCGCGGAATGGCAGACTGTCACGGTGCAGCCCGCCAACAGCAGTTCCAGCGCCATCGGTCTGCCTACATGGTTGGACGCGCCCACCACCACGGCATGTTTGCCGCGCAGGGCCTCACCCGTCGTCTCCAGCAGGCGCATCACCCCATAGGGCGTACAGGAACGCAGTGTCGGCTTGCGCACCGCCAAGCGGCCGATGTTGTAGGGATGGAAGCCATCCACATCCTTGTCCGGACGGATCCGCTCGATCACCGTCTCGGTGTCGATATGCGCCGGCAGCGGCGCTTGTACCAGGAGGCCATCCACACTCGGGTCAGCGTTCAATTGGTCGATCAGCGCCAGCAGGTCGGCCTGGCGGGTGGCTGCGGGCAGATCGTGGGAAATCGACAACACCCCCGCCTTCTCGCAAGCCAGCCGCTTGTTGCGTACATAGATGTTGGATGCGGGGTCACCCCCCAGCAGAATCACCGCCAGCCCCGGAACCCGCTGTCCGGCGGCGATGCGTTCGCCGACCTCGCGCTTGATGTCCAGGAGGAGGGCGTCGGCAATGGTTTTGCCATCGAGGAGTTGAGCGGTCATGGCGAGGAAGTGGCGGGGTGGAAAACCCGTAATTTTACTAAACTGCCCCGCCCGCCGGCATTGCTTTTCCCGCTATCGGCGGGTATATTCCGGCGCCTTCGGGGTGTAGCGCAGCCCGGTAGCGCGCTTGCTTTGGGAGCAAGATGTCGGAGGTTCGAATCCTCTCACCCCGACCAATCGTTACCGGTCTAAAACTTCGAAAGCCCGCGGGACTCTGCCCGTAGCTCAATTGGATAGAGCACCAGCCTTCTAAGCTGGGGGTTACAGGTTCGATCCCTGTCGGGCAGGCCAGTTTTCCAGTGTTGTAAGTTGCTGGGAAAGCAGTGGCCACGTGGTTTGCTGTAATGGATTTGTCACTGGTGGCGGTAGCTCAATTGGTAGAGTCCCAGATTGTGATTCTGGCTGTTGTGGGTTCGAGTCCCATCCGTCACCCCAAATAATCAATGGCTTACAGTGATTACCCAGTTGGTATTCATCACGATAAGCTGCCGGCGCAATACCGGCACCTCTCACGGGATTGCACTCCCCTCAAGCAAGCCTCCCAATCCATCGAACTGAAGGGGCGATTTCGCGCGCCTGTGGCGCCGGCTCGGTTTCGCGGGGTGACAATGGCGTCCCGCAATGACCCAGGAGGCGACGACCATGCTGCTGTTGTTTACCGACTATGGCTGGCATGACCCTTATGTGGGGCTGGTGAAGGCGGTGCTGGCCGCGCGGGCGCCCGGCGTGCCACTGATCGACTTGCTGCACGCCGTGCCCGATTTCAATGCCCATGCCGGCGCCCACCTGCTCGCCGCGCTGTGCCGCGAGATCCCCGCCGGGGCCGTGGTGCTGGCGGTGGTCGACCCCGGTGTCGGCGGGCCGCGCGCGGCGGCGGTGGTGGAAGTCGATGGCCGTTTCTATGTCGGCCCTGACAATGGTGTGTTGTCGGTACTGGCCGGGCGCGCGCAGTCCTCGCGCACCTGGCGCATAGATTGGCGGCCGGAACCTCTGTCCGATTCGTTTCATGGCCGCGATCTATTCGCCCCCATCGCAGCGGGCATCGCGTCCGGCAACTTCCCGGCCGACAAGCTCACGCCGGCCGCGGGTCTGCAAGTCCAGTTCGATACGGCCGAATTGCCGCGCATCCTCTACATCGACCACTACGGCAACGCCTGGACTGGCCTACACGGGAGCCTTGCCGAGCGGGCATCGAACATCGAGGTGAAGGGCAGCGTGTTGCCCTGGCGCCGGGTATTCGTCGAGGCCGACAAGGGCGAGGCGTTCTGGCATGTGAACAGTTCCGGGCTGATCGAGATTGCGGTGAACCGGGGCAGCGCGGCCGAGAAATTGGGCCTCAAGGTGGGCGACCCGGTCAGGCTGATTTGACCCACGAAGCCGGCAGGGATGCCGGCGCTACGGGGGCGCCCGTTCAGCCGCGCAGCGCGGGTGCCACATGCGGCTGGATGGTTTGCAACAACTGCACGAATATCTTGGGGCTGCCGGCCACCACGTTGCCGGAATCCAGATAGTTTTCCTCGCCGGCGAAATCGCTCACCAGGCCGCCAGCCTCGATCACCAGCAGGCAGCCGGCGGCGATGTCCCAGGGGTTGAGGCCGATCTCGAAGAACCCGTCGGTGCGGCCGGCGGCCAGCCAGGCCAGGTCGAGCGCGGCGGAACCGGGGCGGCGTAACCCCGAAGTCTTCCGCACCAGGTCGCGAAACATCGCGGTGTAGGCGTCCAGGTGGGTGAAGTCGCGATAGGGGAAGCCAGTGCCGATCAGCGCGTCCTGCAACTTGTCGCGCTTGCCCACCCGAATGCGGCGGTCGTTGAGGAAGGCGCCGCGGCCCCGGCTGGCGGTGTAGAGGTCGTTGCGTACCGGGTCGTAGATCACGGCTTGCGAAAGTTGCCCCTTGTGCAGCAAGGCAATCGACACCGCATATTGCGGAAAGCCGTGCAGGAAATTGGTGGTGCCATCGAGCGGGTCGATCACCCACTGGTATTCCGACTCGCCGGCGGCGCCCGACTCCTCGGCTAGAATCGCGTGGCTCGGATAGGCGTCCAGCAGGATCGTGATGATGGCCTTCTCCGCCTTCAGGTCGATTTCGCTGACGAAATCGTTTTCCCGCTTGGACGCCACCGTCAGGCGATCCAGATTCTGGCTGCCTTGGCTAATGACTTTTCCAGCGGCGCGAGCGGCCTTGATGGCCGTATTGAGCATCGGATGCATGATTGTCTAAAGAACGATTGAACTGGGCCGGGATTTTACCTTGAACACACTGATTCCTCTGGCAAACATCCGCGTGGTGCTGGTCGAAACCAGCCACCCCGGCAACCTTGGCGCCGCCGCCCGCGCCATGAAAGTCATGGGCCTGGCCGACCTGGCCCTGGTCAACCCCAAGTGTGAAATCGACAATGAAGCGCGCGCCCGCGCCTCCGGGGCGGTAGACGTGTTGGAACACACCGTGATCCTCGCCAGCCTGGACGCGGCGCTGGCCGACGTCGCCCTCGCCGCCGCCTGCACCTCGCGCCGCCGCGACCTGCCGCACCCCGCCTGGACCCCGCGCCAGGCCGCGCCGAAACTGCTCGGCATCGCGCAAAGCCAGCGCGTCGCCCTGGTGTTCGGTTCGGAAACCTACGGCTTGTCGAACGAACAACTGATGAAATGCCGCTGGCTGCTCAACGTGCCCAGCAATCCCGAGTACGCCTCCCTGAACCTCGGCGCCGCCGTGCAGGTGCTCGCCTACGAACTGCGCGCCAGCCTCGACGACACCACCCTGGCCCTGCCGGAATTCGAACTGGCGTCTCATGAATCCGAGCAGGCGCTCATCAATGAGCTGGAAAAAACCCTGATCGACCTCGGCTTCCTCAACCCCGCCAACCCCAAACGCCTGATGCCCCGCCTGCGCCGTTTCTTCGCCAAGGCCGGGCTGGAAAAGGAAGAAGTGGCGATCTGGCGGGGGGTGTTGAGCGCGGTGAGGGGGAGAAGGGGCGGTTGAACCGGTGGCGGCTTGAGCTTCATCAGCGATGATACTAAAGTAAGGATTCCTTACTTTAGTATCGAGAAGCTCCATGCTCGCCAAGATGACCGCCAAGAATCAGCTCACCCTGCCCAAGAGCGTGACCAATGCCCTCGGTCCAACCGATTACTTCGATGTGCAGACCCGGGACGGCCAGATTATCCTCACCCCCGTGCGCATCCAGCGTGCCGACGCCGTGCGCGCCAAGCTGGCGGAACTCGACCTGCAAGAGCAAGACATCGCCGACGCCGTCGCCTGGGCGCGCCAACCCGCGGACAACAAATGAGCCAGCCACCGCGCGTGGTGCTGGATACCAACCTGGTGCTTTCCGCCCTGGTATTCGCCCAAGGCCGCCTCACCGTCCTGCGCCATGCCTGGCAGGAAGCCCGCTTTGTTCCACTCGTGTCCAGGGCCACCACCGCCGAACTGATTCGCGTACTGGCCTATCCCAAGTTCAAGCTCGATGCGGACCAACAGGGCGAGTTGTTGGCCGACTATCTGCCCTGGTGCGAAACCGTGCGCATCCCCAGCCCACCACCCGCCACACCAGCCTGCCGTGATGTGTACGACCAGCCCTTTTTGCAGCTTGCCGTCGCTGCTCAGGCCGACTACCTGGTCAGCGGCGACCTGGATTTGCACAGCATTTCCGGCCAGATTGCCTGCCCCATCATCAACGCCGAAAACTTCCTGAAGACCCTCAGCCCATGACCACCCACCTGCCGGTGGAATGAACGAAGGGGGTGTTTCCCCGGCGTTCGGGGAGCGCTTCAATCTGACCAGGATCGCGCGGTACGAGGGTAGGAGCGCCCGCTTGCGGCGCGAACAACCCCGGTTGCATGATCGCGCCGCAAGCGGACGCTCCTACAACGAGACCCACTGCGGGATTGGGGATCAACGAAGCGGGCAACCAGACTGAGCTTCCCTTGTTCGGGGCGCCCCACAACGACATCACCTGTCGTCGGCATCTTCCACACTGCGCGCGCATCCCTCTTCACAAGGACAAAGCACGTGGATACCTCCCCCAGCAGCGCCGCCCAATTCATCGTGGTGGGCATCAGGCAATGCGGAGCAAAGCATTGGGCACTTGCCGCGCTCACGGCAAGCCTGGCCATGACGAGCTTGAACCTAGCCCGCATGTTGCATAAATCTGCGGTTGTTCCGCCTCGTAACCGGATTGCCGAATTTTTCGATTTTCAGGCGAAAGCCCCCCTACCCCGGCTGTTGGGTTGAAGCATGAAGTAGTTGAAGGCCAGGGTGGGCGGCGCCGTCTCGTGGGCCAGACGTGGCGAGCCATGGAGA
>Ga0210044_10006595_pt1 | contig 15198 bp, 18 predicted proteins | sample CryGey13umfilter_2_FD_183959 | JGI IMG/M metagenome (GOLD analysis project Ga0210044, IMG submission 183959) | Groundwater microbial communities from aquifer in Utah, USA - Crystal Geyser 4/9/14 3 um filter (SPAdes) (version 2) | ecosystem: Environmental > Aquatic > Deep subsurface >...
TTTACACTTTGCACTTTTCACGGAAAAATGCTCTGCATTTTTCCTGAAATATTAGGAATTTGCAGAGCAAATTCCGTAATATTGAACTTTTCATTTGTTTACCAATGTTGCACATCTCCCTGACAGCGCAATTCCGAAGCTTTTTTAATCTGCATCTCCATTCATCTTATGATGGAACTTGTTTCTGCATCTGAAATAGAAAAATACACTTACTGTCCTCTTAGCTGGTGGCTGAGCAGAAAAGGCGTTGAAGGAAAAGGTAAAGAGTTAAGAGAAGGTATAGGCAGACATCATGAGATTGAAAAAAACATTGAAACCGTAAAAAAGGAAGAAGAAAAACTTTTCAGCTCTGAGTTCATGATTGCTGTTTTATCCACCGCTGCCACAATACTAAGCCTTGTTGGTGTTGGCATATATCTCTCCCAGCAGAAGGAGTTTGAGAGTGCTATTACAATGATCCTGTCTGCAATGTGGCTTGTTTCAGCTGCGGTCTTCATGGTTGTAGCATTAAAATCAACCCAGCTTGCAAGAAGCGCAAGAGATATTGTTAACCTTCCGAATGGTATAATAGAATATGTTTCTGGTGAGGGTGTTGAGGATTTATCCAGCAAAAAAACAGGGCTTATTGGGAAACCGGATTATGTTATCAATGTCAGAGGCTCTTTTATACCTGTAGAGATTAAAACAGGCAGGGTGCCAAGAGGTCCGTTGTTCTCACATATAATGCAGTTAACAGCATACTGTGTTTTGGTTGAGGAAAAGTATGGGAAGACAGAATATGGGATGCTGATGTACGGCAACCAAGCATACAGAATCAGTTTAACGGACGAGTTAAAAACAACATTGTTTAAGAAGGTTGATAAAATGAGGGAGGCACTTAAGACTGGCATTGTTCACAGGGACCATAGCAAACCAGGTAAATGCAGATACTGCTCTAGAAGAAATGCATGTCCTGAGTCACTTGCTTAATTTTTCTTCTATCTTTTCCAATCTTTCACCTACTTTTTTGATGTCCTCTTTCATCTCAAGCATCGATTTTTCAAAAGGTGTGAATCCACCAACAGACAGGGTCCTGTGTCCAAGGAACAGACCGATGAATATTGCCCCAAGAAGAGCCAGAACAATTATGAAGAACGCTGAAAATATGAACCATTTCATCCATTCAAGAACATTTCCAACATCAACCAGCTCGAACAGTACTGCGCAAATCATCCCAGCAATTATTGCAATGATTACTATCGTAACTATGAATGTTTTTGATATTTTAACCTTTAATTTCATTCTTCTACCTCACTTAATGTCTTTTTAAACGGTAAATTCTTTTCTAATACTGTGACCCCTTCAGGATGTTTGCTATCTACAATGGTGAAACGAGGGTTTTCTTCATCTTCTGTTTCAAACTCATGCACTGTTACATCACACATATATTCATAACATGTACTTTCAGTCCATACAACTATCTCCATGGAGAAACTACGAAGTGTTGAATTTATATTGCACTGCAAACAATATGTGTTGTTATCGGTTGAAACCATCTGCGTTTCATCTTTAGATATTGTGATTGTTATGTTTGAGTACCTGTAATCTGTTACCTCACCTTTCACCCATATTTTTGTTGTCCTTGTATCTTTATCATAGTCCATAATCATTCCTGGTGCCGATGACAGCGGGTTATCCATTTTCGGTGGGCTGCCAATGCATCCTGCAAAAAGAATAAAGAGAACAACAATGAACCATATTCCTTTTTTCATCAATGAATAAATAATGTTAATGCTATTTAAATCTTGTTTTTCACTGTTTTAATGATTTCATCCTTTATTCTTTCTCCATTGGATGTTACCGTTTCAACCTCATTTTCCATTTCAGACACAAATTTTTCATCTTTTATCCCAGAAAGATTAATTTCAACATTCAACGCAGCAGAGTTGAGCCCAGCTAATGACATTAATGCAGCAACACCCGCATCAGAAACAGAGCTCTTATTTCCTTTTTCAGAAACTGTTTTTGCAAGGGTAAGAACATTTACGCATTGTTTCATCACATCAAGAGGAACGTTTGTGGCGTTTTTAAGCGCATTCTGAACCGCATTTCTTCTTTTTTCCTTCTCCTCATCAGTTTCCTTTGGCATTTTGTACGCAGCCATAACATTGTTGAAAACGTTTGTGTCCTCATCAATAAGCAATGTAAGTTTTTCTTTCAGCGCATTCGATTTTTTCAAAACCTCGTTCATTTCATCTGAAACATTCTCATAACCTTTTTTTCCGATTGTTAAATGACACACCATTGAGACCAGTGCTGCGCCCAATGCACCTGAAAGGGCTGCAACACTGCCACCTCCTGGTGCAGGCGATGAAGAGCCAAGCTCAGACAAAAAGCTCTTTACACTTAGAGAAGCCAGATGTTCAACTTCCTCAATCATGTATTCTATTACTTTTTTCTCAGGTTTGAATAAGTAAAGATTGGACAACCCAAGTTTATCTATTGCTATTCCAACTGCTTCTTCTTCATCTGATGTTTTGTTCCCTTCTTTTTCTGAATAGAATTTCCCTGCTAATACAAGCGCTTCTTTTGGCACCAATCCTACAATTTCACTTCCAGTGACTTTTACACCAAGTTTTCCTGCTTCTTCCTTTGCTGCTTCAAACACATCATGAAGGTTCACATTATGATAATTTAAGAGGTTCATTGATACCTGTGCAATGTTTTCATCATACATCATGCCGCCTGCTTGAACCCCCTTAAAACGACCGGGAATCCGCTCAGGCTCACCATCAGGTCCAATTATATTTTCACCATGCTCATCCTTTTTTATAACCCCGCTGGTTCTAATCTTTCCTGCAATCTTAGAAGCAATAGATTTATCACCTGTGTTTAAATTAATATTATAGGCAATAAGGATCTCTCGCGCACCGGTTGCAGTTGCACCACTTTTTGGAACAAATTTCGTCTCGCCGTAATCTGGTTTAAACGCCGGGTCACTGAACTTCTTTTCAAGCGCCTCGTATTCACCTTTTCGTATGTCAGGAAGTTTAACCCTCTCAGGTTTTGTAGCGGAGTCTGCATAAAGAAACACTGGCACCCCAAGTTCTCTTGCCATTCTCTCCCCAAATCGCTTTGAAAGTTTAACACAATCATCCATACTCACACCTTTAATAGGAATAAAAGGCATAACATCTAAGGCACCCATTCGAGCGTGTTCTCCCTTATGCTTCGTCATATCAATAAGTGCTATACCGATCTTCGCAGCCTGAAAAGCTGTTTCAAGAACTGGCTCAGGTTCTCCAACAAAGGTGTAAACCGTGCGATTAAAATCTGCACCAGGGTCTACGTTCAGTAACTTCACACCATCAACAGCTTTTATTGCACCAGCTATTGCCCCTATTGTTGATTTATCCCTGCCCTCACTGAAATTTGGCACGCATTCCACAATCCTCATGTTTTCTTGCATTGTGTTTTAACTTTATAAAATATTGGATGGGTTTACAACTATAATGTTTAGAAACATACACTTTTAGACATTCTAAGAATATTTTCTCACTACAAGGTAGCCCAGAATGATAAAAATAATAATCATAAGTATTGTATTACCCATCAGGACCCAACGTAAGTATCCTATTTCATCTTTTAAAGCATTAATCTCATGCGATGACCCATATACCATAAGTGTAGCATTTTCCTCTTTTAAATTCATATACTCACCATACTCATATGAAGTGATGATATAGCTAATATTATAGTCTCCTGAGGGTATGTTTAAAGGGATTGTATACATCACTTCAAACACAGTTTCATTTCCTTTTTCCACCCAACTACTATAAGGTTTTATGGAGAACCAGCTATGTTTAAGTTCAATTCCCCCCTTAATACTTAGTTTCACCCACAAATCCTCCTCACCAATATTTTTCACTTTAACATTAACCGCTTTTGATTTTCCAGATTCAATTAGGACCATATTTCCAAACTCTAATTCTAAGTCAGGATATGAAAAATCTTGCTCCGTGAAAATAATATCTTCCCGTAGAGAAGATAGCCCGCCGTAGTAATTAAAAGTCGTTAAAAAAGGATCTGTCCCAAACAGTTCATAGATATCTGAACTAATTTCGTTTAGTTCCTCTTTTGTTAAACTAATGTAAAGTTGGAAGTAATACCTATACCCAGGAATTGTGTCTTTTTTAATCAATCCTTTACTAAGTATAAACACATTGACATGGGAATATGTTTCTCCAACATCAGAAAAAGCAGTTATATTAAGTGGGTAATATAGAAAACTTGTGTTGAATCTATAAATAATCGGGTTGACGGTTTGCTGTGTTTCATTTGACTCAATAAGATCAAAAACAAAGTATCTAATGTCTTTGGCTAGATAGTCTTCTACTGAATTTTTAAAGGATTCTGAAAAATTAATATTTGTGAGACCGCTCTCTCTCTCGCAAAACTCTGCGCCCAATCAACAAAAAATGTTAGATTGTTCACCTTTACAACAGTGATATTATGCGCACCAATTATATTTTGATAGGTTATCTCAATCCCACTCTCATTTGCCATTTCTGATGCATCATTTAAACTGTATCCTTTACCTCGATAGTGGCTTTTGAGTTTTTCATTTACAATCTCTTGAAGTTTTGTAAAAGAATCAAAACTCCCTTCTTTGATTTCTAAAGGATTAGAGGGTAGAGGTATAATACCAAGAATCAGACTTGACTGAGAGCTTCTCGTATCTGTGGAGAGGATCATTACCTCATGTGTTCCATTCCACGCAATTATTGCGTTCTGAGCATTCTCTTCAAGCCCAATTTGTGGTGGGCCAATTAAGCCCCTGTCTGCTGAGTTACTGGGAATAAACCATAAGATTGCAAGAAATAAAATGAAAATTAAACTAATTTTCCTTTCCATACCCGGAAAAGCGTTTAAGGGTTTAAAAAGATTCCGACTTAAAATATCTCGAAACATTTATAAGGAGCAGTGTTATTCTCTTCTTGCATGAAAAGCAATGCTGAACTAATTAAACTTATCGATGAACTGAAAAAGACGTCATATGAGCATAAGGCAAAAATATGGGAAACCGTTGCAGTAAAACTGGAAAAGCCACTTAGAAACAGGTTTGAGGTAAATCTGAACAGGATAGAAAGAAACGCTAAAAACAATGAAACAGTCGTCATTCCTGGGAAGGTTTTAAGCTCAGGGGAACTAAGTAAGTCGTTGACAGTTGCAGCCTTCTCCTTCTCAGATAATGCAAAAAAGAAAATACTAGGTGCAAAAGGAAAGGTGTTTACAATCAGGGAACTTATGGAAAAAAACCCTAAAGGAAGTAATATCAGGATCATGGGATAAATATGAAAATAATTAATGCTGAAGGGGCAGTACTCGGACGTCTTGCAAGCAGCGCGGCAAAATATTTGCTGAATGGTGAAGAGGTCAATATTGTAAATGCTGAGAAGGCAATAGTCATAGGTTCAAAGGATATGATAGTTGAGGATTTCCTGTCTAAAATAAGGCGAAGACAGGCACGAAAAGGGCCTCATTATCCAAGAAGATCTGATATGATACTGAAACGAACGGTAAGGGGTATGATTCCTTATCAAAAACCAAGGGGCAGGGAGGCATACAAAAAACTGAGGGTATACCTTGGTGTCCCCCCCGAGTTTGAAGGTAAGGCAGAAAAAATTGGGAAAACGGAAAAAACCCCTGTATCATTCATGACTTTGGAGAACATTTCCAAACATTTGGGTGGATAAGCATGGTGAAGGCTGTAAATACATCCGGGAAAAGAAAAACGGCTGTTGCAACGGCGACTGTTAAAAAAGGCATGGGCAGGATAAGGATAAACAAAAAGCCTGTTGAGATTTACACACCGGAACTTGCAAGACTAAAAATCATGGAACCATTAACACTTGCAGGTGAAAAAATAAAAAATGTTGATATAAACATAAATGTTGAAGGTGGGGGGGTAATGGGTCAGGCGGATGCTGTGAGAACAGCAATAGCAAGAGGGCTTGTGTACTTCTATAATGATGCAACGTTAAAAAACATGTTTTTATCGTATGACAGAAGTCTTCTTGTAAACGACCCAAGAAGGAAGGAGCCGAAACATCCTCTTGGCAGGGGTGCAAGGAAAAAAAGGCAGAAATCCTATAGGTGAAAGCATGATAATACCGGTAAGATGTTTCAGTTGTGGCAAGGTAATAGGCTCGGCATACGAAGAATATAAGAAAAGAACAGGGGCTGGCGAAAAACCTGAGATGGTACTTGACAGCCTTGGAATAAAAAGATACTGCTGCAGAAGAATAATAATATCACATGTTGACCTGATAGATGAGGTTGCACCATACGGTTGAAAACATGAAGATAAGCACATGCGGCGTAGTATGCTCCTTCTGCCCAAGATTTAAAATAAATAAATGTTCAGGGTGCAATCCAAATCCTTACTGCAGCATGCCCGACTGCGCAGAGAAGAAGGGGATAAAATACTGTTTTAAATGCAAAGAATTCCCATGCCCAAGACATTATGGTAAGGAAAACAATTTAACAATTTTTGACAAAAAATGGCTGGATTTTATAAAGAAGGAAGTGAAAGGATAAATGATAGTATGAAAAAAATAAGATTTACTGGCGGCGCAACAATTGGGATTACCGCAGGAATATTTCTGTCTTTTATGGGAATCCTTTACTGTTATTTAGGATTAACAAATAATGTTTGGTGGATATTGATTGGCGCATCATTTGAACTTTTTCTAGGAATAATAATCCTCATAGCAGGAATTAGGATTGGTCAGCGCAGTGCGGAGGAAGAGCAAGTTTAGATTTTCATTTTCTACAAATATTAAGATTTGCAGACAAACACAAAAATACTTGTAAAACCATTATCTATATCATGCGGGGCTGTGGGGTAGCTTGGTATCCTTCCAGCTTGGGGTGCTGGTGACCTGAGTTCAAATCTCAGCAGCCCCATTTTTAAATTAGGAGTGAGCGTAAGCGAACGAGTAATTTAAAAATACGAGGAATGCGAAGCATTCCGAAGTATTCACAAAATTGCGAAGCAATTTTGTGTGAGTAAGAACGAAGTGAGCAAAAACACGAGGAATTGCATAAGCAATTCCGAAGTATCTACAAATTTGCTTGCAAATTTGTAGCAGATTGCTATCAAGGAAACAAAAGCAAACAATTTAAAAATCCTGAAGAGGCAAGATATGAAAATGAAGCAGATAAAGAATAAAATATCAGATACTCAAACCATAGTAAAAATAAGAAAACTCCAGGAAAGAATCCATGAATTTGAATCTAAAAGTATATTCCATACATTTATTCTAAATCTTGCTGCGATTTCAATCAGCTTATTTATTTTTGTAACAATATATGTACTTTTAACACCCTCGCCGAACTCGCTTTACCCCATCCAGGTGATTGAGGCAAGAATAGTTCACATGATTCAAAAAGCGCTTGGTTTCCCTGTTGAAATTAAAAACAACATTGAATTATACTATTATCCCTCTGCTTTTAAGCATGAAAAACTTGGTATGGAGATATCAACAGCATGCACAGGCATGTATGAGATTGTTTTCTTATCTGCCTTAATAATCGGCTCAAGAGGGGCAAAAATTAAAACAAAAATTAAATGGATATGCATCTTTGCAGTTTTCCTTTTTATTGAGAACCTTGTCAGGCTGATAACGCTTTATCCTATTGCATTATGGATTGGCGAGGAGAATATGTGGATTGCCCATTACTATTTCTGGAAATATGGGCATCTAGCAATAATACTAACCCTTTTTGGTTTGTGGTTTATGTTTGTTGTTTGGAGAAAAGAGATTTTGTGTAAAAACAGAATGCCTCCTTCATGAGAGTCTCTTGTAGAACTAGAAAATGGCGGATTGCCTTTGGCAATCCGCCTAAGCTTGCTGGAAGCAAGATGTTTTTCTTCTTTTTGCGACGGAAAAGGCTTTGCATTTTCCTAGCATCCGACGGAAATCATCTTATGATTTCCTAGGAATCGAAGGAATTTCCTTCCTTCTTCTTATGGAATTTGCAGAGCAAATTCCTAAGATTTTACGGAATTCACAGAGTGAATTCCTAAAATGCTAGGAAAACCGTTTTACGGTTTTCCGTAGCATGCTAGGAATTTCTGCAGAAATTCCGTCGCATTCTCGGGAAATTCATTCGAGATGTGGAAAATTACATTTTCCACAGATGAGGAAAAAAATAAATTTTTTTCCTCAAGAGGGGGAAAGAATTCCCCTCGATCCGACGGAGAATGTAAAAACATTCTCCTAGGAACGTAAGGAGTGCTTTGCACTCCTTAGTACGTATGGACTTGCTTTGCAATTCCATAGTTAGGTAGGCAGTTTTTCTTCTTTTGTAAAAAGAAGAAAAGGGCTTACCAGAAAGCATTTTAATCTTCTCTACATATATCCAGTTATGGTCAAGCAGGCTGAAAAGAGATACGACCCCAAATCTTTGGAAAAAGACGTTCAGAGTTTCTGGGAAAAAGAAAAAATCTATGGGAAAACAAAAAAACTCAGAAGCAAGGGTGAAGACTATTATTTCATAGACGGACCTCCTTACACATCTGGTTCGATACATCTCGGCACTGCATGGAACAAGATCCTGAAAGATTTTGTTATCAGGTACAGAAGGATGAACAATTATAATGTCAGGGACCAGCCTGGTTTTGACATGCACGGATTACCAATAGAGGTCCAGGTGGAAAAGGAACTTGGGATAAAAAATAAGAAAGAGATTGAGGATTATGGTGTGGAAAAATTTGTTTCTAAATGCAGGGAGTTTGCCATCAAACATCAGAAAAAAATGACCGAGGAGTTTAAAGCCCTTGGTGTTTGGATGGACTGGCATAACCCTTATCTCACAATTACAAACGATTACATTCTTTCTGCATGGTGGACATTAAAAAAGGCTTATGATAAAAAACTTTTAATTCAGTCTGAAAGGGTTCTTGGCTGGTGTCCAAGATGTGAAACAGCGCTTGCAGAAGCAGAGATAGAGTACTGGGATGAGGAGGACTGCAGCATATATGTAAAATTTAAAATTAAAAACAAAAATGAATATTTGGTTATATGGACAACAACACCCTGGACACTGCCATCCAACATTGCTGTTGCTGTACATCCAAAGTTTGATTATGCAAAGATTGTAATGAAAAAAAATGGAAAAGAGGAAAACCTGATTGTTTTGGACAAAAGGGTGAAGGATGTAGCAAGCGAGGGGAAATATGATGATTACTATGTTTTGGAGCATATAAAAGGTTCAGAGCTTGAAGGAATAGAATATGTTCATCCTCTGGTTGATGAGGTTGGGTATCAGAAAAATATTGAACACAAAATTGTTCTTGCAGACTATGTCACAGATGAGAACACAGGGCTTGTTCATACAGCACCTGGTTTTGGCCCTGATGATTTTGAAACAGGAAAAAAATACAATCTCCCTCCTTTCTGCCCTGTTGATGAAAGGGGAATATTTACAGAGGACGCAGGCAAGTACGCAGGGCTGAGTGTAAAAGACTCGGATAAAGTTGTACTGGATGACCTGATAAAAAAGGGGTTGCTGCTTTCTGAGGGTAAAATAACACATAGGTATGGGCATTGCTGGAGATGCAAAACACCAGTAATTTACAGGACAACGAAGCAATGGTTTTTGAAGGTTACGGAGTTAAAGGAAAAAATGCTGAAAGAAAACGCGGAAGTAAAATGGTTTCCAGAATGGGCAGGTAGCAGAAGAATGCATGACTGGGTTTCAAACACAAGAGACTGGTGCATTTCACGTCAGAGATACTGGGGAATACCAATACCGCTTTGGTCCTGTGACTGTGGCGAAACAAAGTTTGTTTATAAAAAAGAGGATTTAAACATTGAGGATTTGCACAGACCGTGGATTGACAGGGTCACATTTAAATGCAAATGCAGTAAAACAATGAAAAGAATCCCTGATGTTCTTGACGTATGGTTTGATTCTGCTGTATGCTCCTGGGCTCAGCTGAATTACCCTCAGGAAAAAGAGGATTTTAAGAAATGGTGGCCATGTAAATGGATTACGGAAGCACAGGACCAGACAAGAGGATGGTTTTACTCCCAGCTCGGTGCAGGTGTGATAGCATTTGACAAGGTTCCTTATGAATCTGTTCTTATGCATGGATGGGCATTGGATGAGTCTGGCAAGCCAATGTCAAAAAGTCTTGGAAATATTATTGATCCTTTGAAGGTTGCAGATAAATACGGTGTTGATTCATTAAGATTCTATATTCTATCTTCCGCACCATGGGATGATTTGCTGTTCTCCCCCGAGGGTATAAAAAATGCAAACAGGAGCCTTTCAATATTATGGAATGTTTATGTTTTTGCCACAACATACATGGCACTTGACAATTTTATAGACATAGGGTTTGAAAAAATTGAAAATGATTTAAAACCTGAGGATAAATGGCTTCTTTCAAAACTTGAGAACCTGAAAAAAAATGTTTCTGAAAACATTGAAAAATATGAAATCCATAAGGCATGCAGGGAGATAGAAAATTTTATCCTTGAGGATTTGTCGAGATGGTATATCAGACTGATCAGGGACAGAACATGGGTTGAAGAGAAAACAAAGGACAAAATCGCAGCATACAAAATCCTCTATGAATCTTTGAAAAACGTTGCCCTGCTTATGGCACCTGTTGCACCATATCTATCTGAAGAAATATATAGGAATCTTACAGGATGCATTTCTGTTCACATGGGTGAATGTCCAAAAACAAATGAAAAATTCATCGATGCTGAATTAGAGAATCGTATGGATGCTGTGAGGGAAATAACAGAATCGATTTCATTTGCGCGTCAGAAGGCAGGAATAAAACTCAGATGGCCTGTGAAAAGAATAATAATAGAAACAGAGGATAAAAATGTGAAAGATGCAGTGAAATCACTTGAAGCAATCCTGATGGGGCAAACCAATTCTAAAAATGTTGAATTTGGAAAAGGTGCTGTCAAAGAAAATCTTTCTTCATCAGATTTCAGCAAAGGCACGGTTTATGTTGATACTGAAATCACTGAAGAGATAAAATCTGAGGGTTTTGCAAGAGAAATTATCAGGCGAATCCAGAATATGAGAAAAGAAGCTAATTTAAATGTTGAGGATTTCATTGAGACCTGTGTAGACACAAATCCTGAGATAACAGGTCTGCTTAAAAAACAGGAAAAATTCATTAAAAATGAAACAAGATCAAAAAACATAGCGTTTGGTGAGGTGGAAGGAGTCCTTGTAAAGGAATGGGAAATAGAAAATGAAAAATTTGTGATAGGGGTAAAGAAAGTGGTATAATGTTTCTTTCAATCATCATATCTATTTTCACTTCGAGCTATTTAGTATCATCTCCAATCGTATATTCCTTCATAACAGGCCATAAACCTGTTGCATTATAAATCAACATTGTAACATAATCCATTGACTTGTTAAGATATGGTTTGTAAGAATACAGCTTTTCTTTATCCTCACCCTTTTTTATATTAGGATAAACCTCAGGATCCAATCTAACATCCAGGTCAGTTTCATACTTACCCTGATATCTCCATGTGTCGGTCCAAACAGTACCTATTGTACTCTCAATAGTCTCATTATCAATTTGTCTCTTACTAAATGAAAAACTTAAGTCATTATATTCATTTAACTTGCATGTAATATTGTTCTGAGTGAATATTGTCTCAACACTCTTAATGTCTACTTTTTCATCATACTCCGCCCAATAAGAGATGGATAAATAATTCTCCTGAAAAGGATCTAGTATGCAACCAGAAGAACTACATACCAAGATTATCATGCAGGATAACGCAAATAAAGGCAGTTGTTTTCTGTACATATATTCCCATAGGTTTAGGCTTATTTAATCCTTATGGGATAAACTTAGCTATTATAAAAAATAAAAGTGCTTGAGAAGCACCGGGATCCAGCCTCAGAAATATATATGTATATAGACGTATATTTGGATTATGCCGGGGTGGCGGAGCGGTTCAACGCGTCCGATTGATGATCGGAATGACCCCACCAGGTCATCTTGGGTTCGAAGCCCAACCCCGGCGCACGGGGTCACCTATTTTATGGAAATGCGCTAATTTTCCATAACATGATAGAATCCACGGAAAAAGCGTGTCATAAAGACTCTGAAAAATTGTTTAAAGAAAACAAAAAGTAGGTGGCTGGAGCCACCCAACGCATTCCTCTTTCTCAGGAATAACCCCACCAAGTAATATATATGTTTCTTCCTCTTTATATACTTTGTGCTTATGATTGGCACATCTGGGTACTGAAAGTGCTTGAGGACAATTACTATTAAATCCTTTTTAACCCATTCATCCTTTATGCTCATCAGTATAGCATTGCTCATCCTTAAGTCGCTCTGGCTTATATTTCCAGCCTATGCTGCGAACTCTTTTGCTGTAATTGCTGGAGGCGGAACACCTGTTGATTTCGGGAAAAAATTTTTTGATGGGAAAAGGGTTTTTGGTGATGGGAAAACATGGAAAGGGCTAATTGGGGGTATTGTTTTTGGAATAGGCATAGGTTTAATCCAGACATACTCGGCAGATAGCATAGCATTTCCAAGCTTTAGTTTTTTTCCCAGTTTTTTTGTTATTCTTTTCTGCTTAACATTTGGTGCATTGTTCGGTGATTTATGCAAAAGTTTTGTTAAAAGAAGAATAAGCATAAAGAGAGGGGGGAAGTTCCCTGTTATAGACCAGCTTGACTTTGTAGCAGGCGCATTTTTATTTCTCATTATTTTCTCACCAGGTTGGTTTCTTCAAACATTTACCATCTACCACATAATTATTATATTGGTTGCAACACCATTACTTCACAGGATAATGAACATTGCGGGGTACAAGATTGGTAAAAAAAAGGTTCCATGGTGAAAAACATGTTGAAGGAAATGTTGAAAGAATGCGGGGCAATAAAATTTGGCAAATTTACACTGAGCTCAGGAAAGAAAAGCAAATACTATGTGGATATAAAGAAGGCAAGCACAAATCCAGAAATACTGAAAGAAATCGCAAAAGAAATGAGCAGGTATGTTTCACAGGAAAAAATTGCAGGTATGGAACTCGGGGCGGTGCCAATAGCTGTTGCTCTATCCCTTGAAACAGGTTTGTCGTACGTGATTGTGAGAAAACAGGAAAAAATGCATGGTACGGGAAAACAGATAGAAGGAGATTTTAAGGAAAATGAAAAGTTTGTTGTTGTTGAGGATGTGACTACAACAGGGAAATCCACCATGAGAGCAGTTAACGTCATCAGGGAAAACAAAGGGATTGTTGAAAAGGCTGTTGTTGTTGTTGACAGGGAGGAGGGCGCATCCGAACTGCTAAGAAAGAATAATGTGGAGCTAATTCCACTTGTCAGGGTTAGCGAGTTGATGAAATGAAAACATTGATTGTTTATGATTCAAAACATGGATCCACTGAGAAAATATGCAACTGGATTAAGGAAGGAATTGGTGATGCTGATATTTATAATGTTAACAATGTTTCATCCCTAAATTATGATTTAATTCTTGTTGGCTCGCCAATATATTTTGGCAAACCTCTGAAATCAGTAATAAGTTTTTTGGATGATAAAAGGGATGAGTTAAAAAATAAAAGAATAATTCCCTTTGTTGTCTGCATAAGGAATGGAAAAAAATATCTAAGCAAACTAAAAAAATTTATTCCAAATGCTGAGGACGGTAAGATATTCAGGGGAAGATTTCTTTTTCATAAGTTAAATAAAGAGGAATGCATAAATTTCGGAAGGATGATGAAATGAAAACATTGCTTGTTGGCGGAGGAGCAAGGGAGCATGCTATTGCAAAAGCATTGAAGAAAGGGGATGTGACACTGTTTGCCTGTATGCACAATAAAAATCCTGGTATCGCAAAACTGTGTGAGGATTTCAGGATGGTGAAGGAAACAGATGTTGAGAAGGTCGTTGATTATGCAAGAAGAAAAAACATAGAACTGTGTGTTGTTGGTCCTGAGGCGCCTTTGGAAAAAGGGGTAGGGGACGAGTTAGAAAAAAATGGTATAAAAACCGTTGGTCCAACAAAAAATGCTGCTGAAATCGAGACATCAAAATCTTTCATGAGAAATTTGATGAAAAAACACAATATCCCAGGGGATGTAGAATGCAAAGTTTTTGATAATGCGGATGATGCAAAGGATTTTGTTGAAAAAATGGGTGATGTTGTTGTAAAACCTGTTGGCTTGACCGGCGGTAAAGGCGTGAAGATTGTTGGGGAGCAGCTGAAGGATAGTGATGATGCATTAAATTATGCAAAGGAAATCATTAAGAACAAAATTGGTGGCATTCCAAAGGTTGTTGTTGAGGAAAAAATTGTTGGTGAAGAATTTACGCTTCAGGGTTTTTGTGATGGAAAAAAAATTGTTCCTATGCCCGCTGTTCAGGATAACAAAAGGGCTTTTGAAAATGACGAAGGACCTAATACAGGCGGCATGGGCTCATATTCGCAGGAGGATGGTTTACTCCCATTTCTTAAAAAAAACGAGTATGATGTTGCTGTAGACATTATGCAGAAAATTATATGGGCAATGAAAAAGGAGGGCAGGGAATACAAGGGAATACTGTATGGTCAGTTTATGCTGAGCAAAGCAGGTCCTAGGGTTATTGAGTGCAATGCGCGTTTTGGCGACCCTGAGGCAATGAATGTTTTACCATTGCTTGAATCAGATTTTGTTGAAGTCTGCAACAGAATAGTGGATGGGAAATTAAGTAATGCTTCTTTTATGAAAAAGGCGACTGTGTGCAAGTATGTTGTTCCAAAAGGGTATGGTGTAAAATCAATGGCTGACAGAGTGTTAACAGTTGATGAAAAAAAGATTGAGAAAGAGGGTGCGGAACTGTTTTATGCATCTGTGAATGAGAGAGACGGAAAAATATATACTACAACCTCAAGGGCGCTCGGTGTCTTAGGGGTTGCTGACAGCATCGAGAAAGCAGAGGTTATCGCTGAAAACGGATTGAAGCATATTTCAGGGGAAATATATGTCAGGCATGACATAGGAAAGAAGGATTACATTGAAAAAAAGGTTAAAAGGATGGAGGGGATAAGAAATGCAGTTTAAAACAGAATCAAACATTGTCATTGCAAAATTAGATGATGGTGAGGATTTTTTTAAATCAATGGAAAAAATTGTTAAAAAATGTAACATTAAATCAGGAATA
>Ga0210044_10006596_pt1 | contig 15197 bp, 14 predicted proteins | sample CryGey13umfilter_2_FD_183959 | JGI IMG/M metagenome (GOLD analysis project Ga0210044, IMG submission 183959) | Groundwater microbial communities from aquifer in Utah, USA - Crystal Geyser 4/9/14 3 um filter (SPAdes) (version 2) | ecosystem: Environmental > Aquatic > Deep subsurface >...
ATCAATCTTTATCAATTTTCATCAAATTTTATCAAAATCAATGTTCATTTACCTTCAAATAAAAACCAAACATGACAACAATTCTTATCATCATCTGACTTTTTATTCTCTGAAGCATCTTCTGATCACTGGGTTCTGTACTGATCACGAGACTCGGAGAGGGCGTGAATAAGAAAATCCTGGAAGGTATATTCTTCGGATTTTCTCATTGTCCCAAATGTAAAAAACAATTGAAACCGAGGAACCTTATCCCCATAGTTAGCTTTTTTCTGCAGAAATGAGTGTGTGAAAATTGTCATAAACCGATATCAAAATTTTATCCGATGCTTGAAATATTGTCAGGGCTGACGTTCGTACTTACGTACTTACTAACTAACAGTGAACAACTAACAACTAACAGTTTGGGTGTGCTTATATTTTTTCTGCTTATCAATCGATTACTTTTGCTTTTGATTGTGTATGATTTTCAGAAATTGGAACTTCATGTCCCATTGCGAGTTGTGGCTTTGGCAGTATCCTTACTCGGACAATTCTTTTACCCGATAGGAAATTATGGTCAGGCTTTTTTTCTTTCTCTGATCCTCGGCGGGATCTGTGTGGGACTTTTCTATGGAGCGAAATGGTATGTAAAGAAAGTCTATAAGGTCCATAAAGTCATAAAGTCTATAAAGTCTGATAGACCTTCGACCTTACAGACCTTCGACTTTACGACCGATATTTCTGAGGGATTCGGACAGGGCGATGTGATGCTAGGTTTCCTGCTCGGAACCTTAATGCCATTTGTTTTTCTGTTCAATCAGATCTCTTTTTCTCGGCTGCGTGTTCTGGAACTTTTGATAGTATTTTTTGTCTTGAGCAGCGTGTTGTGATTGATCTGGCATGGGATTCAATATCTTTTTAAGAAAGCTGGTCATTTAAAATTTAACATTTATAATTTATCATTCTCTTCGAGAATGTTGCCATTCATTCCCTTTATGATATTCGCATTTTGGATTCTGCTTTTTGCAGGGAAATTTTTTATCAATTTATTGTTTCCGCGATGATAAAAAAAAATAAAAATCCCTCTCCATGGAAATGGATTATCACTTCACTCTTGATAGGATTTTTTTATGTCATGGCATTTTATACGCTTTTTGGACAGGTCAATGTCTTACTTTCCATGCTGTATTTCTTGTGTTTTTTTGTGGTATTTCATTTTTTCTGCATTGAGACCTATCGTGTCAAATTTCGACATTTCCTGGTTGGAAAAAGTGTCTTTGCTATCATCATGTCGATACAGCTGGGGAATATGGATTTTCGGACTATCGCCTCCATCCTCGTCTTACATGTATGAATCGTGATGCTCTGATATTATCTCCAAGACGAATTGACCAATACTATCAAATTCAGCTCGCTCTCCTACTTCATATCAGGATGATATATCTTCACCGTCTATATCACGGTCGGCTATGGCCTGGCTTTGATAGGTCTTTACACTAGCTTCCCTTATACATGCGAATGATTGTCCGCATCTTCCAATCAAGTAGTCGACACCGTTTCCAAACCATTTAAACTCTGACTGAAAGAAGTCTGAAATCTAAAAGACCAGACTAAACTGTTTTTCTGAGCTCAGGTAAAAGATGTCGTACAACTCGACAAACAATTAAGCGTTACACCAAATTCCGGTCCTCTCAGCCGGGTTTCCAAAGGGCTTGTAAAACAGATCCAGACAGAGAACGTTTCTACTAGTATGGGAATCTGCGACTACCTCTTGAACAAAGTGAATATGGAATTTGGCAGGCCGGAATTTGCGGCTTCTTCGATCTTGCTTTTGTTTTTGCTGCTCTATCCTTTTGTCAGAATTGTGTTTTGGGTGATGAGTCTGATCGCATTCGTCATCTTCAAAATCTGCTATCTTGTTGGTATCTACAAGGTTTCTCTCCATGAAGAAAAAATCGAAAAAATCACATAGCTTTTCATAGGAATAATCTTATTATATATGTAATAAAAAACAAATATATTATGAGACCAACAAGCAATCTGCCACACGATAATGAATTTCGTGCATATCTTATCGTTATTGGCTTTGCCATTATAGGAGTAGCTGTAAGTTCTTTTATCGCTACAGCCTTCCAGGCTATCATGAAGGAACCTATTCAATTCTCGGTAGCATGGGATTTTCATTCTGGCTATTTTGGCATTAGCATTCTCGTCACTGGCCTTCTTTTGATATTTGGAACTAAGGCCACAAAAACTAAAAAAACCTGAGGCATTTCTGCAGCAGGTTTTTGCTTATATAATGAATTACACAGTTTCTCCAGTGATAGTATTTACGGTGATGGTATCTCCTTCAACTTTGTGCAGAGGAATCATCACTTCCATTCCTGTCTCTATAGTAGCTGGCTTTTTCCCTGTCTTTGCTCTATCTCCCTTTATTCCAGGAACTGTTGTTGTAATGGTATAAGAAATCGTATTGGGTAATAATACATTTAAGACTTGCCCCTTGTAAGTCATAAGGAATAATTCGAGATTTTCCTTGAGGTATGGGAGTACATCTTCAATAGCTGATTTATCCAAATCATACATTTCTCCACTATCATTTTCCATAAATGAATACGTATCTCATGAATGATAAAGATAGATAGCGTTGTTGGTTGCTACGTCTCATTTTTCTATCACGGAGCCTGATTTATATACGAATGTTTGTACGCTTCCGGTAACCAGATTTTTCATTTTGAATGAATAGCTCCCCTGTCTTTGTTGCATCTGCATAAAGGAGAAGTCGACAACTTTGAATAACTGACCATTAATTTCAAGAATGGTGTTTTTCTTGATTTCTGAGACATCTAATTTCATTGGCTTTGTAAATTAAAATATTAAAATATTTGGAAAATTAGAAGATTAATAAGCTGCCGCATAATTTTTAAATTTTTTAATCTTTTAATTTTCTAATCTTGCTTTTTGATATAGAATGCAATCATCAACATCTTGGTCAAAGGCACATTGAATAGCAGAACCAATGCAAGACAAGTGAGCATCATCGCACCGAATCCTTTGAAGATATTGATACCCATAGTGAAGAGCAGAAGCGCTATAAGACCCGTACTAATCTGACTATCTCTGATGGCCCTCCAACTTCTATCTCTTGCATAATCAATTGCTCATCATATACTTTTACCATCTTTGATCTCTTCATTGAATCTTTCATACATCAGGATATTCGCATCCACTGCCATTCCTATCGCTAGAATGATCGCTGCGATTCCACTAAGTGATAATGCATAGTCGCTTAATTTGATAAGGCCGAATAATAATATCAGGAATGATCCTAGGACCATACAGGTAAGTATCATTCTTTTGAGGTCATACATGAAGAATATCAATACGGCGATAGCGATGAATCCTGCGAACATGGCCCACAATGCTCATGTGAATGCATTATCTCCAAGCGTAGGACTTATTTTTTCTTCTTGCATGAGGATAAGCGGTGCTGGTAATGCTCCATCATTTAGCGCGTCTGAAAGTTCCTTTGCACTCTCTATAGTGAATGATCCATCGATCTGCGCACTTCCTCAGCATATCTTGCTTTGGATATTCGGCGCAGTAAGTAATTCTCCTCCTACGAAGATGGCCATCGGTTTGCCGATATTCGCTTCAGAGATACTACAGAATATTTCCTTTCCTTTATCATCCAAGTTGATTGCTACGACCGGTTCTCCCATCTGCGATGTACTTGTATTGGCAAACTTGAAGTATGCTCCATTCAGGATATTGTTGTTTTTGTCTGTCGCAGAAATTCGGTTTTCTTGATTTTGTACAAATACATCTTCAAGTGTATAGAGTATGGCCACATTGCCTGATGTATCTTTCCCCTCACTTTTATCTATCAAGCGTGTCATAGTAAATCCATCCAACTTGACTGTCTGACTTGTCGTTCATAGAGTATTCTGATTTGAGATAGTAGCATAGGTGCCTTCCAATAATTTGCCATATAATTTACCCATTTCCATTTTATCAAGTGTTGATTTGTTGTTCTTGTAGAGTTCTGGCAACTGATCGATTGTTGCCCCCGAAAATGCGTTATAGTAGATATCTTCAGACATTTTTCCATCAGTGATTTTCTTCATAAGTTCAGGTGTTTTTGCGATTTCTGCCATAAGATTTTGTGCTATGGTTTTTCTTTCGGCAATGCTTTGTATTGTTAGTTTGTTAGGATTTTTGAGTTTAAATTCCAATTCGACTGTCTTCCCGATGATCTCTTTTGCCTGATTAAGATCTGCGATTCATCATATCTCTACCACAATCTGTTGCTGATCGTCTAAACTTTGCACATATGCTTTGTAATCACTGACTCCAAGCTTGGAAATTCTTCCATCGATATTTTTGAGGATGATATCTTCTATCAATTTTTTGATGGCGGTGAGTTCGGTGCCTTGATATACTTTTTCATATTTATCATAGGATATCCTGTAGATAAGCCTGGTTCCTCAGGAGACATCTAATCACTTCCTGAAATATGACAATCCATTGCTCGTTATTATCATATGTCTTTTCCCAGTTGTCTTATCGAATTCTCTTCCTATAAAAAAAATCGTGAATAGCGAAGCGAGAACGAGGAGTGCAAAAACAACTTTCTTATTGAGTTTCATTGTTCACAAAAAAAATAGGTAAAAACGCAAATTAATGCTAGACATATATTGTTTTAGAGGTGCAATTCAAGATGAAATGTTTGCACTAAATTGTTGATTTATTTGGTGACTTTCTTATGTTTATCGAATCACATTTTACTCTATTCTCTGAATCTAATGTTTAAAAGACTCAAAATAAATAAGCGGACTGCCTTGGGCGCTTGAGCAATCATGCTTGCGGCATTATTCCGAAGTCTGGATTGAATTTTTCTGAGACCGCAATTTTATACACTTCCAGCAGTAGTTGTCGTATTTCTCGAGCATATATTAGGATTTTTAGTCTTGTTGCCTTGGCTGGTAAAAAGACGATGGAAGATAAAAGTCCTCTCCAGAAATGATTGGTTTGCTATCATCGGCGTCAGTGTTTTGGGTGGGCTTATAGGAACAGTCTTTATTACCAAAGCCTTTTTTGCAGCTTTCGGTGGGCAGATAACTCTTGCTACGGTCATACTTCTTCAAAAACTTCAACCTGTGTTTGCGCTTATCTTAGCGAGAATTATCCTCAAAGAAAAACTTCCGGCCAAGTTTTATGTCCGAGCACTTCTGGCCATCTGATCATGATATGTCTTGGCATTTGGCCAAGATTGATTGAATGTTTTTAGCATACAATTTTGGCATCATGCGGCCTTTTATTCTCTTATAGCTGCATTTGCTTTTGGAGCATGAACAGTCCTGGGGAAAAAAGTGGTGAATAATCTAGACTTTCAACTAACGGCAGGATTGAGGTTTGGAATAACCAGTATTCTTGCTTTCATCGTGTTGCTTGTCACTTGAGATCTATGAAGCATAAGCCTATTAACTCCGCATCATCGGATATCTCTTGTGATCATTGTCTTCACAAGCGGTGCTTTGGCAATGTTTCTTTATTACTTTGGACTCAAACGTGTCAAAGCTTCTCAAGCCACTATTTTGGAATTGTTCCGGCCACTGTCGGCGGTCATATTGGATTATTTTCTCAATGGAAATATACTCACACCGGCACAAATGACTGCAACTATAATACTTCTCTTTGCTATTTATCAAATCGTAAAATCACAGAATAAACTTGTTAGTTTTTCAGCAAATGTTGTCCATGGTCAAGGGCGTGGATTTCATACAGCAAATCTTGATGTGATAAATCTCGAATTACCGCATGGAATCTATCTGATAGATATGTCCTGGAAATGAAAAAAATATAAGTGACTGATGCACTTCGGCTATAGAGCTACCTTCCATGAAGCCATTTCTACAGAGCTCTATCTAGCTAATTTTGATGGAGATCTTTATAGGCAACATGTCAAAGTTACGGTCCAGAAAAAAATAAGAGACATCATCGAATTTCCTACTGCTGAAGCGCTGAAGGCACAAATTGCAAAGGATATGGAACAGGTTAAATAAGTACTATTTAATTTTTATTATCATTATCCCTATGTTTACATGAATAGTCGAAAAAGCTAAAATTATTGCTATCACATGATGAACTTTTATGATACAGGATATTTTTTGAAAACAGCTAAAACAATGAGAGAGCATCTCTCACGACTGAGCCTGTATGACACTTACAAAAATTGCCGGAAAGCAATATACTTTTTTTGCGATGGAGGAAACTTTTAGAAGGACGAATTTTGAAGACAAAAAGCCGGGAGACTATTTTAACGTAGAAAGGAGTTTGAAACTTTGATCTAGGCTGGATGGGCATTTTGTTTCAGGACATATTGATACTGTAGGGAAAGTTACTAAAATTATTCATAATAAAGACGGATCGATAGATATGTTTATCTCTTACCCCAAAACATACAATCGTTATGTTGTCTATAAATGAAGTATTGCAGTTAATGGCGTAAGCCTGACCGTGATCAAAGATGCAGCAAATACGTTTAGTGTGAGTCTGATTCCTATCACACTAGAAAAGACTAATCTTTCCCTCCTCAAGGTATGAGATAAGGCCAATCTCGAATTTGATATTCTTGCCAAATATATACTGAAAAGCCATGGTGTAGTATAGAGTTGTCATCCTGAGCGCAGTCGAAGCCTGCCTGCGGGATTTAGAGTGACAATCCAGCCTGCCTTTTAGTTTATTATCTATTTCCTTATGTCTACGTACAAAATACAAGCCAGTGATTATTTCAAGATGGCCAAAAATATAAAAATATGTACCATCACCTCTTCATTTAATAGTGAATATTCTTTTGCATTAGAAAAGAAAAATACTGATTTTCTCAAGGCGCAATGATTTACTAACATCGATAGCTATCAGGTTCCTTGAGCGTTTGAAATCCCATGAATGCTTGCCAGACTACTTAAAACATGAGGCTATGATCTGTATCTGTGTTTTGGCGTAGTAGTAAAATGAGAGACCCCTCACTTTGACTATGTGTGTGCCGAAGTTGCAAGAGGCGTCATGAATATGACCATACAATATCCTATGCCTATCATATTTTGAATCCTTACTTGCAATAATTTTGACCAGGTGAAGGCTAGAATTTCTGAAAATTATGCTATCGCAGGATTGAATCTGCTTGTAGAAATTGTAGAAAAAACGTAAATCATTAAGCGGCGATTTTTCTAAGTATGTTAATATTGAGTTTGTCAGCAGAATCCACGACAAGATCAGCTTGTGAAAAATCCTGATCTTTGGTATAAGTAGTAGGTATTATAATACATTTCATGCCTGCAGCCTTTGCAGCAGCCAATCAAATATCGGAATCTTCTATAGCTATACATTCTCATGGAGCTACACCAAGTCTTTGAGCCGTCAATAGATACGAGTCTGGATGTGGTTTTCTGTTTGTGATATCTTCTTCTGTGGTCAAGGCATCAAACAAGTTTTCTATATTTCCCCTTTTAAGTAATCATTGCGTGTTTTTCAATTCAGATGAAGTATTGAGTGCCAATAAAACTTTGTTTTTGATGCTATGACACAAATCTATGGCTTTGGGTATAAACGGCATTTTTTCTAATAGATTGGAATATATTGGAGCAACAATTTTTTGAAATTCTTCATCAGAAAAATTATATTTCGTATGAAAATATGTTAAATAATCTTTTGGATGTTTTCAAATAATCTGCTTCTTATCATCTTCGTCTATCTCTATACCTAATTGTTGAAAGGCCATAAAACCAGCAGTTACATTAGCATATTCAGAGTCAACTATCACTCCGTCTCTATCAAATATTACAGCTTTTAACATAAGAAATAGTAACCAGATAAATTATCACAAAGCTGATCATAAATTTATAATCTGTCTGGGACATTGGAAAAGATTCCATCAACACCGAATGCCTTCATTTTCTCGATATCTTCAACCCCATCCACGGTTCGAACCATAACTTTCAGGCCTTTTTGATGGGCATCATCTATGATAGCTTTGGTAATGAAATTTATGTCCAAATTCACTGAGTATGCTCACAAATCTTGTGCGGACTGAAGAAATCACTCAGGATAACCTTCGGTCAAAGCTCAGATTTTGATATATGGATTGAGTGTATGAAACGTTTTTAATTGCTCGTGGTCAAAAGAAGAGACGAGAAAATCGTCATAATTTCGACCTTTATCAGTGACGTATTGTCCAATTAGTTGTGAAGTTTTTTCTGCGGTATGTGGACCTTTGAGTTCTATATTTATTTGAACTTCCTTATCAACTAAATCTAAGACTTCTGACAACAGAGGGATTTTTTCACCATTACCGGTATCTAATTTTCTCAGTTCATCGATTGATTTTTCGATGACTAATCCATGTCCATCGGTTGTCCTATCAACTTCATCATCGTGAATGACTACAAGCTCACCTGTTGCACATGCATGTACGTCCAATTCGATCATATCGACTCAAAGTATAATCGCTTTCGCGAAGGATTTTAAGGTATTTTCTGGTTCGTATGCGGGCGCGCCTCTGTGTCCGATTTTGAGCATGTATGATTGAGAATGAATGTAAATATTACCCTGCTTTCACTACTTTAAAGGTCTTTTTCCCTTTCCTCAAGAGCAGAATTTCATTCACGAAATCAGCTTTGCTGAAGGTTTTTTGCGGATCGGAAATTTTTTCTTCGTTGCAATATAATGAATTAGACTGAATTAATTTTTTGGCTTCGCCGTTGGATGTGGCAAGTCATGACTGGACACAGAGGTCGAGAATTTTGAGCTCATCACCTTTGATTTCGCAGCCTCCTACTTCTTTTTCGAGAGCAAGAATATCTTTCTTGGGAAGACTTTTTACTAGTGCTAATCTCTCCGCCTCACTAAAAAATATTTCGCTAATTTTCTGCGCTTGCCCCGAAGCTTCGGGGCCGAAGAGCACCTCTACAACCCAGCTTGCAAGTTCTTTCTGCCCATAACGAAGTTCTGGATGTTCGTTATGTTTGGCAACAATAGCATTGATTTCGTCGAGTGTCTTTAATGAAAAAACTTTGAGTAATTTATCGACCAAAGCATCTTCTACGTTCATGAAGAATTGGTATACGAAGTATGGTGAGTTCTTGTTTTGATCTACTCGGATTGCATTGCCTTCAGACTTTCAGAATTTTTTGCCAGAGGCATCAGTGATGAGTGGAATGGTTAATGCGAATACTTCCTGATCTAATTTTTTGCGGATGATTTCCATACCGGTCGTCACATTTCCTCGCTGATCTGATCAACCAAGTTGTAGCTTCACCCCATGCTTTTCGAAGAGGTGAAGAAAGTCGTATCATTGGATGAGCATGTAGCTGAATTCGGCGTAGGTGATAGACAATGCCGGATCCTCTATTCTTTTTTTGACGGATTCTTTGGCGATCATCGTGTTGACGGTGATGAACTTTCCGACTTCGCGGAGGAATTTGAGGTAGTCCATCCCCTTATAGAAATCATAGTTGTCGACCATCTCATAATCGAATTTGATATCGTAGGCCTTTTTGATGTTTTCCAAAAAATTCTTGAGCTGATGATAGATGCATTGCTCGTTGTGTCTGAGTTGTTTCTCATCAAGAAAGAACCTCTCGGCTTCTTTGGCAGTGGGATCACCGATCATTCCGGTAGCACCGCCCACGAGGAAATAGCACTTGTTACCGTATCTCATAAGGTGTATCGCTGCCATCACGGAAAACATATTCCCTATCTGAAGCGAATCAGCAGACGGATCGAAACCGATGTAAAATTTCTGTCATCCCTTCTCACAAAGGTCGAAGATTTTATCACTGGAGAACTGATTTATCAAACCGCGTAATTCTCGTTCCTGACGTAAAGTCATACTTTCAAATTTAACAAATAAATTCATTTTTGTCTCCCTTTTAAAGGGAGATGTCCGCATGGACAGAGGAATTTTAAATCCTCCACCACAAGTGGTTTCCAGCTATGCTGGACTGTAGCCCCTCCTTTGCAAAGGAGGACAAATACATTTTGCTTTATATGTAATTCCTTTTGGATTTCAAACCAGTCCTTCTTGTCTATGAGGGTAGGCTTGACTTTTCTTGTCTAATATGTATGCTTTATTTGGAATAAAATGAGTAAAAACTAAAATTTTATACATTATGAAAAAGAAAAATATTTTTGCGCTTAAAATTGCGCTAGCTGTTATTCTCTTAGCCGCCACTATTGTGGGACTTTGGTATCAAACATTCCTTACTATCTTTGCCTGGATTGCCATCTGGAAAATCTCCGAAAATTGGCAAACTACCTTGGCAATCGTCATACCCGTTGTTATTGGCATGCCTCTTGCTTATGCCGCAGCATGGATTATTCATCTGATATTCACTCAGGAATTATTCATGGATATCCACAGTCTTTGGGGTATGGGTTGGTTTTGCATATGTATCTATACTATGGTAATCGTCGTAGATGAGGACAAGCAACAACCTTACATCTGGCCATGGAAACAGATGAAGAAGCTGGGCCGAATTGTTCGGAAAGTACAAGTATGTAAAATTTATAAATCAGCAGGTAATTTACTTGCTGATTTTTTTAAATCCTCAGTCTTACTACGCTCGCCAGCTCCTTCGCAAAGGAGCGCAAATGAGATTCCAGTTCCAATTTCATAATGCCGGAATGACTAGCCTTCGGCAGCGGTTAGTAATCTTTTGATTTTCGCTTCCTTATTGATCAATATCAATCCGTCCATATCTTCAGGTTCCCAGGTCGTGTCGAAGTAACTGAGATAGTCGGAATAGTGGAATGGCACGATGTAGTTATTGGAAATCTTCTTATATTCTTTGTCGAAGGCTTCAATGAAATGGACGTTTCTCGTGATCGGAGAGACGACCACGACATCATTTCAAATTAAATTTTTTTCGAAAAATCGTTTGCAAAATAGTGTCGAATAAAAATTAAGCGTCTCCATGATGAGTCATTTAGCAAGCTGGTTGGATTCGATGAAAGCATAATCTTTGTATCGATATTGGACGATGCTATTGTCTTTGTACATCTGTTTGAGAGCGGAGATTCATAAGTTGAGAACTTCGATATTGTGATAGAAGCCATTTTTGATGACGATGGCTTTGCAATAATTTTCGGTGATGTAGAGTAGAACAAAATTCTCTTTTTTGAGATTGTTCCTGAGGAACATGAGGGTGTAAAATGACTCCGGGATGATGGTGATATTTTTCTCCAAGAGAACATTTCCGTAGGAAGAATTGAACTGATTGATGGTCGTCTTGTCCACAAAAATGATATAGAGCCTGAAGAAGATTTCTCACTTCTCACCTATCACAAAGCGCTTTTCTTCACCGTCGACGAAAATCGTGTCTATATAGGTCATGATTTTTTCTCCACCTATACTTTGGATAGATTCCAATTTTTCTGCGATGATGTCATCGAGATTTTTGAGCGAAAATGTTTCGCCATATGTTTTAAAAATATCGAATCTGAAAAAGGAGAATCTGCTTTCGTCCAGCATGAAATAGTGGTCGTAAGCTGGATATTCGAGTGATTGTTTTATGATGTCAGAAAATGATTCGTGAAGTGTATATTGCATGATCTGGTGTTGATCACGGATTTTGTACACACGAAATCTAGGGTAACTTTCGGAGAGATATTCGTACCGAATGTGGAACAATGGAGGAGGAGTTAGGGAGGGTAAAAGTATTTGTAAATGTGGTTTAGATTTCAACTTTTACTTTTTCTAAGTATTCCAATTCTTCAATTAGTAGCTTCTGTGCTTTTTCTAATTTCTCATATTTTGAAGCGATTTTCCTTTGCTTTTCTAAGTCAAATTCTCAGTTTTCTTTTATAGGCACCCTGACGAAAATATTATCCTCTATCTTTTGTGGAGAAAGCTTCGTAAATTCATTTTTTCATTTATCTCCCAATCTTCATTTAGTTAGATTTCTTAAATCTCATTTGATGGAATATCCAATAAAATTAATATCTATGTTCTCATTTTTAGGAACAAATATTCATCTATCGGCGTTTATAGAGAATTTTCAGTTTACTTTTTTTAGGTGTCAAGCAAATCAATTGGTAGCCCAGGTTAAATATTCTCCATCAAAATCAAATGTGCTTATAAAGGTTAATGTTTCTTTTCATGCAGCATAGACTGGGAAATCTCATTTATGGCTATTTCAATATTGTCTTGTATAAATAGATTTTCACCTTTGAAGATCAAACAATGCTTTGATTGAAATTTCTTTATAATTTCATATTTTTTCTATTTCCAAATTTTTATTTTCAATATCCTCTTTAGTCATACCTAATTTGTTTTTAACTTTTTCTAGTTTTTCATATTGTACAGCGATTTCTTTCTGTTTTTCTAAATCGAATTTTCAATCTTTTCTTAACGGGATTTTTATTAATGTTTCCTCAATCTGCTTTTTAAGCAAACTTTTGTATGACGAATCTCATAGAGAAGAATAAATTCTTCTGTAAAGTATCTCTTTAATATACGGTGCAAATAAGTCATTTTGATCATATTTTTGTACCAATATTCAACAGTTTTGTGATAAAGAGAACTTTGCATCTTTTACTATTTTCATTTCTCATGCATTTCATACTGTGGAAATCAATATTATGAAATCATTATAAAAACTTTCTGATTTAAATGAATATGTGTCTGTTTTTCAAAAATATCATTCAATTGTATTTCAGCTGTATACAATAAAATCTCATTTGTTAGCATCAATGAATTTTTTGGTTAATCTAGATGCTCTAGAGTCCTTTATAAATTCAAAAAGATCAGAAACTTTAACTTCTTGAAAATTCATACTTTATTTAGTAATTTCTAAAATATTTTCTTCAATTTCGTTCATTTTAGCCTTCGTATCTCTTACTTTTTGTAAAAATTCTTCCAAATTTAATGTTTCTTCTTGTTCCTCCATCAATAATTCAATTTTTTCTTCTTTAGTCCACCATCTATCTACAGTCCAATTATTATTTATATTATTAATAAATTCATCTATTTGCCAAATCTTACATCTTGGGTCATTATTATGCTTTTCAAATATTTTTTCATTACCATCAAACATTTTAAATAAATCCTTGGCCTTCTCTAAATCACTTTTTCAAGTATTGAATCTATAAACATCTAAAGTTTCTCAAATATCACTCACAAGATAGGTAAATACTGGATTCGTCTGTTTTTGCTGTTTGTTATCCTTTTTTGTAATAGCTAATATATATGTTTTCTTGGGTGTTGTAAAAAACGTATTTATTGGTAAGGATGTAATTCAGTTTAGGAAACATTCATCGAGAATAAATTTTCTTAATTTATTATCATTCAATCTATTAAATATTCCATCCGGAACGACAACAAAAGCCTTTCATCATTTTTTTAGCTTATTTACTATCCATTCAATAGCTAATCATTCCACTCACATTCAATTTATCTTGTAGAAGTCTTGCTTATCTTGATCTTTCCCTATCTCTTCTTTTAAAATACTAGATCATGATGTGACATAGGGTGGATTGGTAATAATCAAGTCGTATTTATCTTCTTCAATATCCGAGACATCTGATAAAGTTCAAAGAATTCCCGTCTTCAATCTAAATGTTTTATTAAAAAGTTTGGAAAATTCTTTTGTGATAGTATCGTTGTTTTTTACTAAATCAGATAAATAAATTAACATGTTAGCTTTTGCTAAAATAATAGTTCTTTCTGCGTCACTGGCATTTCATTTATCAAATCAGAAATACTGTATATCCTCAGTTATTTTTCAATTTTTAATTGAAAAATCTTTGTTATTTCTTCTTGCTATAACTTCCAATGGAAATCATCAAACTCAACAAAAAGGATCACATACTCTTGATCAGGACTTAAGGCTTTCTACCTTCGCCATTTCTACTATACTTCATACCACTTTTCTTGGTGTAAAAAATTGCCCCATTCATTTTACTCAACTGTCCCTCTTTAGAAAAGTTTCATAAAGTTTTTTTTTAAAAGATTTTTCAATGTTCGTTAGATCTCAGAAACCATTATATCTTAATATTGATTTTTTAAATAATCAGGCATTTGCTAATACAGCTTCTCAATTTTCCACGAAAATAGTTCAATTTATAATGGTAGTTTTATCAGTTCATAATCATAACTCTGAATCTGAGGGGAATTTGTTTCTGATTTCGGGTCTAACATTTTTAGCGTAATATTCCAATGCTTTTTTTTCATCCTTACTAACTAGATTTACTATCTTATCAAAATTTGTATCATCATCTAAAACGCCTAAATCGCTTAAAAACTTAAAAATAAAAAGTTCCACAACATTATACAAACATTTTGTCGGTTCTTTTCATGTAGCAACATAAATATCTTGCCAAACTGATACTGCAAGGTTTGTGGGATCTACATAAATCGTGTCTTTTAGTTCTGAATTTTTTGATCAAATATCAGAATCTAATATTCTCTTCACAATTTTCAAAGTTTCTTTTGCTTCATCTGATAATTTTTCTTCATTTGGTTGATCAGATTTTTGTTTATGAAAATAAAAGTTTTGACTTAATTTTTGTTTTTCTTCATCTTTGATAAAACTGTAACTCCTAGTATTACCTAAACTATCAACATACTCATTTTCTTTATTTTCTTCATTTGGATTTATCCAAGCGGAAACATTTGTATCTGTAGCAACGCCAAAAACAGCTCACAAAACTTGTGCATATTCATTACATTGCTTTATGGCTTCTTCTATGTCTTTTTCCTTTTGAAATTTTTCTCATGATTTATATTCAATAACTGCTATAACCCTTGGATTTTTTTTATTAGATCTATCTACCAGTAATCAATCAGGCCTTTTTATATTGTAATCCCCATAATCTTTTTTGGGAATTATGTTATTTTTAGCAAGAGATTGAATTGTAACATTTCATAAATTGAAATATTCAAATTTCGCTCAAATTTTTACTCATGCGTCTAATTGTTTTATTTGTTCAGACATCTTTATAGTAATTAGATTATAAATATTAGGCCCTATATAATGATTTGAATGAAAAATTACAATAAGATAAGTCCCATATTATTTCTTTTTAGCTATAATCTTCTTGCTGATAGATTTTTTCGCTATTTTCTTCTCAGCTTTCTCTGTCTTTTTATCAGCTTTTTCAATCGGATTATTTTTTTTATCCACGATAGCAGCACAATCTTCTAGTGTCATATCAGT
>Ga0210044_10006597_pt1 | contig 15196 bp, 5 predicted proteins | sample CryGey13umfilter_2_FD_183959 | JGI IMG/M metagenome (GOLD analysis project Ga0210044, IMG submission 183959) | Groundwater microbial communities from aquifer in Utah, USA - Crystal Geyser 4/9/14 3 um filter (SPAdes) (version 2) | ecosystem: Environmental > Aquatic > Deep subsurface > Groundwater...
GCATTTAAATTCGTAGTAGATGTTATATTGGTGTCGTAATAAAAATTGATACCTGGATAAATATCTTCATCGGAAGTATCACTTGTATTCTCATTTAAGCTAATTCTAGGAGTCGTAATTTCAATATTTAAATATTGAGGTTGATCAATATCTATATACATATTTTCAAAAGAGCTTACTGCATTATTACCATATAAATTAACTGGATCTGTAAATGTTACAGTATGAAAATCCTTAAAAATTAATGTTTCTTCATTACTGTATGCCACATCAGATAATAATTCGTAATATGCGGTTTTTTTCAAAACATAACTTCCTTGCATTACTAAATCAAATTCTTCATTATCTTGTGAAACTACTAAACTTTCAATTTCGTCTCCTAAATTTTCTATAGTTATATCATCTACATTTTCAATAGTTATTACTAATTCAGCATTATTATCAGTAGATAAATATTCTTCGTTAATATCTCCAATTGTAAAACAAAAAGCTTTTCCTTCGTAATAATTTGGATCACTTGTAAGATAGACTGAATCCTCTCCTAAATGTTGGTATCCATAAATTGGAGAATTTACTAATTGTAGTGGTTTTGATTGCGTCATATAAATTTTACTATTTCGTAAATATTGTTGGTTTAATGACACCAAACTACCATTGGAATTTGTACTAATATTTCTGATATTTTGCAGTAATGATATCCTTCTGGCATTTAAATATTTTGGACTACTATCAATATAATTTCTTAGATGTTTTACATTGTCAATGTCGTACTCGTAAAAAGAGGTTCCATAATCAGCAGTATTGTTATATACTTTTGCCGCAGTATCAACAACATCATTATATGGATTACTCAAATCATATTCATAATCACTAAAGTTATACATATCATCATATAATACTATTAAATTCATCATACTATCTATGTTTAACAATGAAGCTAATCCAGAATTAGTAATTAAAAAATAATTAGCCCATAAATCTTCAGTTGAAATAGTACTTCTTGTTCTTTCACATACAATATGATTTTGGAGTTGTTTTGGGGTACCGTGTGGGTTGTATGTCGTTTTGTAATCATTTACTAGGTTTGTAATATCAGGATTGCATTGGAAAAATCTAAAACAATATCTGTTTTCCAAATAAAAATTCTTACCACCTAAATATTGGAATGGTATTTCTACTAAAGGAAAGTAGTTGTCCTCGCTATCTTTGATGTTTGTGATATGATCTGGTATATCAGATATAATTCCATTATTAACTAACAATGTTGGAGTTCCATTTATAGAAATATTTATGTCTGGTTTATGTTGTGGATCTGGTATTAAAATTTTAACTGCTTGATTATTTTTAATTTTAATTTTAATTTTTTTAGAGCCTGTTATAGTTGCTTTTTTAAATTTTTTCGCAGCAAAAGATCCAATTTTTCCATTAAATGATTCACCACCAATAACAGTATCGTCTTGAAAATTAAAGTTTAAAGATGTCATAGGTGACAAAAAATTAAGAATATTTTTTTCTGTTGTCCCAGATTTTAATAAATAAACATCATCCAATTCTACAAAATTTTTATCATCTGGCATATATAAATATTTTGGTGGATTATATTTTTTTGATGTAACAGTTTGGCCATGATATGGAATATCTGAAATTTTAGTAGCCCATTCATGTCCAATAGCTGTCAATGCGAAATTTATAGAAAAAAGCATCTGATTATCGTATAATGATGTAAGCGTGTTATCTGAAGAAGGATCAAAAGCATTTGTAGTTAAAAACATATCTCCAATATTTGGATATCCATCAGCTAATGTTGTAAATCCTAATGGATCTTCGTTATTTGTACCTAAAAAACAAGACGACATTTGAAATATACTCGTAGGTTTAAATCTATGAAACATTTTATATATTTATATATACTATATGTGCTTTAAAATTAATCAGTATTTGTTTCAAAATGATATCCAACATCTTTTGTTTGAACTACTAATTTAGCAAATAAATTTTTATCACTTACAGTAATATTTTTAATTGTAATAATTCTATTCAAAACTACAATATCATAATCTACATTTTCTTCAAATAAAACAGCAGTAATATCAATTGCATTTGCACGATTTTCAAATTCTAAAGGATCAACTACCACTTTAATTGATCTTACAACTTCATAATCAGATTCTCTTGCTTCAAATCGATAATTTTGGTATTCAAAAGGAAATGCATCAATTGGTATGGATGAATTTAAAATAGTAAAAATATTACCCATCACGTTAGTATATTCACCATCATTTATTTTATCACCTATGTCTATTTTTATTGACCCTCTTGGATAAACAAAAACTTTTTTTGCCATAATTGCAAAATCTAAACTTGCAAAAATAACATCATCCAGCTGTCCAAATCTATAATATACACTATCTCTTTCAATAAAACAAGTATTAAGAAATATTTTTTCATCTTCAGTTCTTAAATATGAAATAAGTCTATCTTCTTCAGGTCTAACTATTCTATTTTCAATATATTTGGCATTAATTCCAAAAAAAGTTTTTTCCAAATATTCAACATTAGATAAAGGAGAAATAGATCTAGAAATATTAGATGAATACATATCTGGGAATAAAATTTGAAATTCAACTCTATCAAATGTTATACCCATATCTACATTATTTTTAGTAACAATATTACCATCAAATAAATAATTGTTACTATCAATAATAATTTCTTTTCCATTTTCAAGATAAACTATATTTTCATTTATAGCAATAAAAATACCACCTTCAATAAAATAATTAATTACAGTATCGTTTATTAATGCATTATTAATATAATATTGCATATTGTCTGATGTATAAAAATACGATGAAAAAATACTTGCTTGCGGTGAAACTAAATTTTTAAAAAGTAATGTCTGAGTTGTATTATTAGGTTTATATAGAAAAATATCACTATAAGGAGAAGAAAATGTAATAATATTTTGTGGGATATAATCATCACAATATTTAGAATTTTTATTTATTGTTGTAATTTGTGTTTCATCAATTAAATATCCAGAAGCTGGTATGTAAAATTCTATAGTTGAATATGAAATATCATAAGTGGAATCAATAGTAAAATAAAATCCAGCATCGCTATCAAAATTTCCATATGGTGCATATATAGTTTCATCAACTCTGTATGTTAATAATGTTTTTTTACAATAGTTAAAAACACCATAAACTTCATTGTGAAATTGGAAATTTGGTATTTTATTACTCTCATTTTGTACAATTACATATGTTTCATATTCTTTTGATTGTAAAGAATAAATTATTTTTCCATTATTTTTAGAAATTGGAGTTACTCCATATTGATAAACAAATTGATCTTCTAAAAATTCTAAAATATTATGTGTGGGTGAATTAGTTACAAATAAGTATTTATTTGTTACAGTGCCAGTTGTAGTAGCTCCAGATACATATTTTTTACGATCATCTGTAAATGCAATTGTATAATTAGTATCTGTAACAGGTACTAGCACAGGAAGAGAGACACCAAATGGAACGTAAATAAAAATAGGTGGTGCATAAACATTGGATAGTACATTTTCACCATGTCTTGGTAACATGTTGGTAGTAGCAGGAAATGACTGTTCTGGATTACTGAGATCTTTTGTTATATTAAATAAATTATATTGGCTCATTTTAAATACCTCCATTTTAATATATCTTATTAAAAATACTCTAAAATATTGGTATACAGCATTTTTTAAAAAAATCGAAGGTCAAGGCAAAAATCGAGAAAAAAAATATAAATAATTTTTTTGCCTGCTCTCCATCGAGGCAAAATTTTTAATTTTACATGCATTGATTTTTTCGTATATCATCTCGTGTTTGGAATTTGTCCGTGAGCGATTTTGTGGCCATAAATTTATCTGTATAAAAAGCCATATTTTGACACCTTTATCAACGACCTTAATAGTTATAAAACGAGGCAAAAAAATTTGCATTTTTTGCATTTTTTTGATTTTTATGCCAAACGACGTCGTTTGTTCGATTTTTTTGAAGGTATCAAATTGATAGGTTTTTTATCATAAAATAAAAAATATAATCATCACAGACTTTAAAGCATACAAATTCATGTGAATAAGCATGTTTGATTTTTGATATATTAATACGTTATGCATAAAAGTATTAATTATTATACTGCCCGAAAATAACTAACAGATTAAAAAAGTGCAGTAATTTATATGTTTAATATTCAATATATATTATATACGATAAAATAATCAATCAAAATTTGCACAATTTAATTATTTGAAAAATAAATTATAAATATATAAATATATAAATATATTTTTAATTAACGCATTTACTAATAGGGAATCCAGGCATAACTCCACTCAAACGAGGATTGATGAGGGGCAATTCTTCGAGACGGGGAACAGTTCTGAACATACCAAATGTCATAAATCTACATTGGTTTTCTCCAGCATCCTTCTTAGGCAATTCATACGTAGGTGCAACTTCGCAACAAAAAAGCAAATACTTAGCACGAGGAATATACATTTGGGTAGTTACAGTTTGATCAAAATCACAACCTGTCTCTTCCTTAAATTCTCTCTTTGCACCATCAAATGCTGTCGCATCATCCTTGATAAGCTTACCTCCAGCATCTGAAAAATAACCCTTGGCTTCTTCACGAACGAGTAAAAATTCCATTCCTTCCGCTGTACGCTTGTACATAAGAATACCAGCTGCTTTAACTTCACAACCGAAATAATCAAAAGTTTTACGAACATCTCCAGTATGTAAATAAGGACATGTCTTATCTTCACAAACGCCCTTTGGATTGAACTTGCTTACGACCATCGTGGGACAAGGCAGCATTGCACAATCTTCATCCTTATGAGAATAATGACATTTCGGGCCAAACTTACAGTAGCGTGAGACCTTTCCATTAGCAACAGTATAATAATTCTTGCATGGCATAGTAGACGACATTTTTTAAAAAAAAATTAAATTTTTAAAGTCAAATTGTATTATAAGAATTATCGATGAATAATCACCAACACGTAAAAATTATTTATTATATACAAAATGGGACAATTATATTCAAAACTTGATAGTGAGTATATACCAATAAAAATTAATAAAACTACAAAAATTAATAAAATTAATAAAACTACAAAAATTAATAAAATTAATTCAGATTTAGATACTAATAGAATTACAGCACAAATATTGGGAAGGCGATATGAAAGTTTATTCGAATAACATAAATATTTTGTCTAATTAATTTTATATTTATAAATAATAAATATTTTAATAAATAAATTATAAATATATTTACTCTTCAGTAGTAAAAGAATTACACCATCGTGAAATATATTTAACATTATAAATATGTGATCATCAATAACTAATTATTAAAATGTATATAAATATACATTTAAGCGATTTTTTCAAGTGTAAATCTACCAAAAGTTGGTGATATCATATGTAAAACTCGTAAACTATCAGGATTAATTACAAAACCATCTTTAATTGTTATTCCAGTATCGTTAAATATAATATTACCTTCTAATCCTCCCAAGAATGATCCTACATAAATCTTTTTAATATTAGAAACTTTCAGAGTTCTTACAAAATATTTAATAATAAAATATTTTACGATTCCAGTATCTGTTGTTGCATAAAATTGATAATCATCAGTAAGTGAAGTTCCATCAAAAATAATTATACCATTTTGAAGATAAACATAACCATCAAGTTTAGTATTATCAGTAGTTACTATTTGTTGATTAAAATTACCCAAAAGAACAAATTTAGTTCCACTTGGTGGTAATAAAGGAGTTCCTAAAACAAATTGTTCGACAGGTAATTTTGTAATTATGTCTAAAGTTACATAAATAATTTTTGTTTTATCAGCTGATACAAATCCTATTGGTCTTGTAATACCAGTATTAGATAATGTAGTAACTGTCAATTCTGTCCCACTGACAGCAATATTGCCTAAGCGGAGATCATCGCCTTGTCTATATACAGGTAATTTTGAAATAGTTCCTCCAAGAATCATTGTGTTATATGTAATATTTTTTGGCTCAAATGGCAATACAAACTTTGTTATTTTATTAATTTCAACTTCATAAATATTTTGATCATTGGTATCTTTATTGGTATCTAAAATAAAACTTGATACTTTTACTTTTGTGTCAGTAATATTTTCATACTGTACTATAGTAGGTTCGAATTCAGATGTAATTTCAGAAACCCTGAGTGTTGTCCCATCCAAAATAAATTTCGCATAAGAAAGATCTATTGTATTAGTTAATAAGTCTCCATTTATTTTAACATTTATTAATCCATTGCCAAGTTGAAAAGCAGGAGGTGGATTTTCAACAATTATTTTAGTGGGATGTTGTGCTCCTCCTATGGATAATAATAGTGGACTAGTTTCTTTAATATTAACAGTTATCAGCAAAGCTGTTGTTGAATGAATATCAAAAGAACCGTCTGTATTAATTATCATGTGACCTGAATCAGGTAAAGTATACAATTGCCCAGGTAAATATGTACCAGTATTACTTCCAATTTCATAATTTTGAACTGTTAATTGTGTATTTTTGAAAAGATTGCCATCATATGCATACGCAGCAATTTCCATATTTTTTTCTGAAGATACTTGTGTTATTTTAAGATATGTAATTTTACCGTCTCTTGTATTAACACTAATAACTATAGGATTTGGTAAAGAATTAACAGCTTGAATTACTAAATTTTTCTTTCCATTTACTGTATCATATGAAATTTTAACGTTATTTATGATTAACTTGCCAGTAAAAAAATTATTATCAATTTGTGAAACATCATCATCAAACGAAATAATGGATGGGTTATTTTCAATAAGTGTAATAGACCGTTCTATTGTTTGTCCAGGATCAGTAATAATAATTTTAAATGCAATATCTTTAAATTCAGTTTCTAAAAAGGAACTAAATGCAGTAAATTTCATATCAATTACTTTTGCAACAGTTAACGAATTTGATTTAAGATAATAATCATCAAGTGTAAATCCACTGGGTAAACCTAATGTATAAGATGTTTGTGATGAATCTTTATAGCTCCAATTTTTAAAAATAACTTTACCAATTCCATCAACAATAAAATTTTGTAAATTAAAATTAATAGAATTATTTTTTTCAATAATAATATCTTGATCGAGAGTAACAATTTGTGATATTGTTTGAATTTTCGGCTTTGCAATAAAAACTTCTTCACGATTATTACCTGATGTAGTTGTATATGCATAAATACTAATAAAAATATTTTCCCAAACTCCAGGTTCCATACCAGTTAAAACAATGCCACCTAATGGATTTTGTTCAGCACCAGTTCCAGCAGTTGATCCAGATTTTGTGTAAAATTCATAACCACCAGTACTGCTATTTAAAGGTGGTGTATCATTATTAGTTTCACTGTCTGCGTCGTCAAAAGCAAATTTTAAAACTGGAGTAGTTTGCAATGTTGCGTTTTGTCCTTGGGTTGGAGATGGATCATAATTAACTAAATTTGTTATATTAGATTTATCAAAAGGTAGAATATTGCTGATATCTCTATATGTAATTATTTTTTGTCCTCCTTTTTTAAGATATATTGTGTTATCAATAGTTGTTGGTGTAACAAACGTAATATCTAAAATTGAAACTGGCGCGTTTGACATTCTAATAACAATTACATAATGTGAAGATGTAATAGATTTTTTAGCATTGATTTGTGTGTAATCATTACTTCCTTGACCAGTTGAATCAATAGAAATTATTGTAATGTCATTTGTATTTGTTAATCCATAATTTATATTGTTAACAAGATATGAAACTGCTTTTCCAATAAATGCATAATCATATTCTGTAGCATAAGTTGTTTTTGAAATAATATGAGCTTTAGATGGATTATAAACGAATAACGACATAGAAGCATTATTTTCAGCTATTTGTTCTTTTGTCATTGAAATATCTACTTTATATTCTTCAATATCATTTTGCACGTCTGAAAGTTCTTGAACATTAAAAATAAAAGATGTGGGTGTTTTAGCAAATGTAAGTTTTGAAACAGGTGTATCTGATGTATTTGTTAGGTTAGCGATACTAGTAACACGAATATCAGCATTAAGTGCGATATTAGTAAAAGGAATCTCAAAGGGTTTACCAATTTCAAAAACAAATTCCAATGGTGATGAAATCAATGTTGGTTCGGATACTGATATTGTTTTGTAATAAACTGTCATTATGTCTGTTGAAATAGTTGTCCCAGATAAAGCTTTAAAAATTAGGGAACTAGTATCTGAAGGCAGTGATATATTGTAATTTTGAGGATCTGCAATTGGCGTTGATGAAGTATTATAATAAACTTCAATATTAGCTTCAACTAACGAATCTGCAAATGTTGGAAAAAATTCATAAAAAAGATCAATAGTCCGCTGACCTGGTGGTGGAGTACTCGCAATATAAAATTGTTTAGCATATTCGGCTTTAGGATAGCGATTTCTTAAAGAAATAACTGTTAACATGTATACACTTTGCGTCGTGTACAATAAATAATTATTAACTTTTTCTGATTTTGTTTTAACTGTAAATTCTGCATTTACACCCCATTCTAGTCCTTCGTGGTTTGTACCTGATAATAAAGTTCCTTGGAATTCAATTTTTTTAAAATCACCCACAATCCCCAAATTTGCATAAGAATGTGTCTGGGATGCAGTGTCTGGATTAGAAACTAGAGATATGTTAGGAACAGATGCTGAATTCCAAAGATAGAGATTAAGCTTCGCTGTAACTTCAGTGTCAGATTCATTTTGGATACCAGTAGGCGTGGCAATTTTATATGTAATATCAAACATATATAAACCACCCACTGTACTACTAGGTACAGTAACAGTTAAATATTTTTTAGAACTATCAATTACTAGAGCTGTTTGATCAAAAACTGTGCCACCATTAGGAAGAGTTCCAATAGGAAGTGGTGGTATAGGTGAAGAAACTGAAACAATAGAATGCCCAGTTGTCTCACCAAAAATTTCATTGATTAGTTCAAGTTTTAATATTTCTCCAAATCTAACAAATCGTTCTATTGCATATGCTTTTGGTTTAGGGAAAACTTTAACAGTAAGTTCAGTTTCTAGCACAGATGAAAAATCATTATTTATATAATTGGGTAAACCTAAGTACTGATAATAAATAATATTTTTTCCTTGCGTTATTTGACTTGTTGATTCTGAAGCTGAAGGAGACGTACCATTTTTTATACCAACGACAGTAATTTTACCTCCTGTCGTTGGATTAGTAGATGCTGGTACATCGACAGTAAACCCATTGAGAGTTGTTGGTATATCAAATAATGTAGAGGCTGCAGTATCTCCCATAATTTCTAATTGTATACTTTCTGGTAAAGGAGGTGAATGGACAAAAATATTATATTCATATACATATTGAGCATTATTAGATAAATACCATAAATAAACCACAGAATGTCCAAGTGATAATGGTGTAATTTGAAAATTATCTAATGAAATAGACATCTTAATATGATTCATTTGCAGTAACTGAGGTGATTGTATTAATTCGACTGGTTTTGTTGGGTCACTTGCGTATTTGATAATAGTAGCATCTGTTTCTGTAGCATAAATATCAGTATCATTATCATTATATGTTTTTGAAAATAGTTTGCCTTGTAATAAAAGAAGATCGATTCTTTTTTGAATAGGTGAAAGATGCTTAATATTAAAACTAAAATTAGTATAATTATTATATTCTGAAAAAGTATTTTTGGTTCCTGGAACATTCATAGTTTGACTAGGATCTGTTAAGACAGTAACAATTGCTGTTTCTACTGGTACCTTTAGCGTAATACTAGATTTATCAACACCAATATCCTGAGTAGCCTTTGATGGAGTAATTTGGAAAGGTAATCCCGTTTGATAATACCAAGTTTTAGTCAAATATAAATGGATATCTGGTAAATTTATAGCTGGAAGATTTTCAAAACTAAGTAAATAAACTTCATTGGTTGTGTTATCTTCCACATATATTTGTGGAAGAATATATAAAGGAGCGTTTGTAGAATGATAAAAAGTATAAGTATTATTTGTTGTATTTTGATATATTCTTCTATCACTGTCGTTATCAATAGCATCAATTACTGTTTGATTTGGGATAGTTTGAACGAGAATTGTATTGTTGGGTGGTAACGGTTTTGATGAATATTCATATATTTTATTGCCTTCGATTGAAACAGATTCATAAATTTTTAAAGTTTTATTAATTGGTGTAATGTTTTCAAAAGAATATAATATAGCAGTACGATTTTGAACACTTTGCCCGCTTATAGTACTAGATCCTTTATTATTAATGAGAAAAATTTGTGGAATATTAACAGATGGAAATTCTTTTGTAAAAGTAAATCCAATAATTCCATTACCCCCGTCACTATCTAGAGATATAGTAAATCCAATTCCCTGATAAATATATTCTCCAGATCCAGTATCTAATTTAAATTCAATAACATTACCTTGAGGTCCTCCAATATGTAATTGTGGTCCATTTAAGTCATTGATAAACTTACTATCAATGTTATCAACTAAAATAGATTTTTCGATGAATATATTTTCAGTAAAACCTTCACCATCAAATTTAATTAATTCGACTTTACCTACAATTTCACCATAAGAAAAATATAAATTATTTCTCTGAGGATAAAGATCAGCTTTAGTATCAAAATCATTTGGAGATAACAATGTTCCCACATTTTTATAAGATGGATGATTTGTATTATTAAAATCAGTAAAATTTGGATTGTAATATGTATAATTATTGAGAGGAAGAATTTCGGCTAATGATTCTGTACTTGGTGCATCTGCATAATAAATAGGCATTGGTGTATTAATTTTTGGCAGTTGTTCAAAACTAAATGCAATAAAATCATTAAGAGTTCCGTCATATTTTTTACTTCGAGCAAATAGTGAAATACCAGATATATCAGTATCTCCTTTTTTACTAATGTCTAAAATAAAACAGTCGATATTATATATTGTTGTATTATTACCAGTAGTAATTTGAAAACTAACTGTTTCATTACTAATAAATGATGGCAACTTTTCAATTGCCACAACACCTTCTGGAATTAATGATTGATTTGTGATATAAAATTGTGGAACGTCAGTTACGCTACCTCCATTAACACTTCCTAATCCTATACCAAAAGGAATGGGATATCTCATCTTATTAACAAACCCAATATTTTTAGGAATAGCACTTTTAACTTCAATAGGAATTCTAAAAAGGGTTCTGGTATATTTAAAACTGCTGTATTCAGTGTAATATTCTATAGTCTCTATAATAAAATCTTTAATTTCAGTATTTGTTTTAGGATCTAATGCTTCAAATCGAATAGTTTCATTAAAAATCTGGTTAGCAAAATTAGTATCAGTAGCTGCACGCAATAAATATTTTGGTCCAGCTGGCAGTGTAATAGTAAAAACATTACTCGGTTGCTTAAGTAAGTAATATTTTGGATATTCCTTAATTAAATTATTATTTTCTGTAGTTGTTACAATATCAATGGGATTTGTGATAATAGATGAGTTATTATCTGATGGATTAATGACGATTTCTTTATAAAATAAGGAACCAGCAATATCGTTTAAGTCAGTACAAGCTAATATATATACAACTATTGGTTTTTTAACAAATATTTTCCAAGTATCATTAACATATAAACTAGAGCCACCTGGTTCTACACCTGGTGATTTATCTAGCACATAATCTGTGGAAACTATAGGAAAAGATATACTACCTATAGTACTTTCTCTAAAAGCAATTTCATTTCCTTCAGAATCTAAAATATGCAAATAAGGACTATCTTTGGGATTTTCTATTGGTGTAAGAATAAGTTTTGGGAGCTGAATGTATGGATCGTTGTTTATATTTGGTAAATTGGCTCCATCTGGTACATATCTAGGTATATAAGTTTTTTCACTATTACGTGACACAATTCCAATAAGTAATACAACTTCGATAAGTACTTTATTATTAATTTTAATATCACATGTGCAATATTTAATTTCTTTATCAATAACTTTAATAGTAGTACCAGATATAATAGCATATGTAGAAACATCTGGTCGAATATCAGTAATGACATCATTAGTTGTTAATCCTTTTAATTGAGGACGAATATCTACAACTGAACCTATTTTTGTAAATAACATTTCTGCTTGCACTGGCATATCTACTGGTTCTACATATTTAACATATCCAATTGTTAAACCATAAATACTTATGTAATATTTAATGTTTGGTTGCGTGACATCTGAGCCAATAGTATTAGTTTCGGAGTTATAACTAGGAATATTGAATGAATCAATAGATGTATATTTACTAAGACTACCACCTGTTGTAATTTGAATATTGATAGCAGAAAATAAAATTCTTTCGTCATATTCAAAGAGATTTGGTAAATAATGAAAAACTGTCGTGGATCTTATATCACCAAATGGATAAAAAGGTAATAAAACCTCTTGTTCTAATGTGGGTAATGAGACAATATTAATATTATATGTTTTATTTTTGAAAAATAGTTTTAGATCTCTAGTAGGTTTTAAATATGTATGTCCATTTTCTTCGAGTATTAATGCTTGTTCGTTTGGTTCAGCTAACGAATCACTTTTAAGTATAGTTGCTGATGCAGTTGGTTCATCATGTAATTCTTCTGTTGGTAAAAAAGTAACAGGGTCTAATAAAATAGTTTTGTTTTTAAATGCATATAGTGTAATTGTATTAAGAGGATCAAAATTTGTAAAATTATTTTCGGCTTCGATAGTTAATTCTACATGACCTCTAGTTGTGACTACATAAAATTTGTATGGACCAATAGCATCTGGACCCAGTTGTAGATATCCCTCAGAATAAATAAGTTCGTGATAAGAGGCATTGGGATTTGACGAGTTATATAGTAAAATATTATTATTACTTGATGATCCACTTGGACCATTCCATAATGTTTGAATATGATATGGATATTTATCACCCAATTTTATAGTTATAGTTTCCCTAAGAGGATTAGAATCGAATGTTACATAATCAACATGTTTACCAGCGTTATTAAGGCTACTATCAATTATGCGCCCATATGCATCTTTATACGATGGTCCTTCTTCTGGTGTTCCTCCTGTGGTAATATAAAAGTTCGATGGAAAAACTGGTGGAATAGTTTGTGGTTCTGTTGATGCAATATATTTAACTGTAAGTTCCGAACGAGGAGAAACATCCATATTTGCTGAATTATTACTTATAGCAAATCGATTAATTGATTGATCTATATCATTAGCAAATTTATTAAAGGACACATCATTTACTAAAGTATCCAAACGGATACCATTTGTTATAGATGTTGTATGGTTGGTTGCAGAGTTAATATTTGGATATGGAATAACAACAACTAAAAAATTATAAAGATTACTATCACTCGTTATTGCACCCTCTGAATTTCTAATACTAATTTGATTATATACTTCTGTAAAATTGAATTTTAAATTTGTAATTCTTATAATAGTACCTGATATAGTATTATTTAATATCTGCTGCTGTCTAACAGTATCTTCACTAGGCCATCCATTTTCAGGAGCTTCTGATCTTGGTATGTAAATGTCTGTATATGTAAGTTTATCATTAACGTAAACGTCAAAAAATCCGCCAGTTCTTAATTCTCCAAACCCAGCAAGACCTGTATCAGTAGAATCATAATCTACATTACATCCGAAAACGACATTTGATCTAGGTACCTCAAATTTATACGTAGTTGTCATTTTATAATTTTCTTTACATATATAAATATATGTACTTAAAAATTTCTTAGAGGAACTGGTAATGTGCCGTGATGAATAAGTAATTTTGTAAAATATTTATCTCTGTGACTGAGACTAAAAAAAGTAGGTGGTAATGTGAAAAATTTCAATTCAAATATATCATATAAAGATTTTTTAAATATTTTAGTCATTAAAGTTGGAGAGATGTAAATTTTGTGTTTATTTTCAGCGAAAAGTTCCATAAGAACTAATATATTCTTATTTCCGAAAATTGCCTCTTGTGGATTATATGTTGATAATATATTTTGCCATTCTTGCCAACTATATTTTTCATATATTGTGTGAAATATATTTTTATTAGGGCTCTTTTTTGTATTATTAAAGCCAAAATATGAAATCAATACATTAAAAGATATATCAACACTTGGAAATTTATCTTTTTTTATAGTTTTTAAAGCAAGTATTTTTTTCTGTTCTAATATTAAATCTGATTTGCAAAAATTATCATAAGCTTCAAAATCAAAATAAAAAAAGTCAGTACTACTGCATAAGATAAGCAAAATATTAATCATAGGTGAAATAGGAACATTATTATCAATAAAGAAGTTAAGAATATTAATTTTATTGTAAACAGCAGCAATTTCAGTATCTCTTTTATCGAAAAAATTTATATCAAATTCGTTAATTTTTTCCATATCATCATCTGCAATATATTTTTCTGCATCTGAAAGATTTTCGTAATTATATATTTCTAAATTAAAATTACTCATTTTAAATGTAAAAATAATATATTATGTATATTATACTAAATTACCCACTTTTTTCAGTATTAAATAGTTCATCTTGGAAAATTCTAATAAAATCATTTCTAACCCGTTGTTGCTCTAGTGTTAATGGCAATGTAGCATAACTTTTTGTAAATTTCTGATAACTTTTAAGATCACCCACGATAAAAACTTGAAATAATGATGTTAAAATTAATTGTTCTCTAACACTCATAGATTCAAAAATTTCACCTCTAAAAATAATATCTTGAGATCCATCATCACCAGCAACAAGTCCCATCATTGCTCCTTGCGGATAAATTTTAGAATCATATTCCAATGCTTTAAATACAATGATATATAAAAAATGTTCAGGTTCTTTTTTATCTTCGAATGCTATTTTGCTATTAAAAAATCCTAATGGGCCATTATAAAAAACACATTTTTGATGAGAACACGAAACATTATCATCTCTTGTTTGTCTAAGATTTCCAACAATCCATGGAATATTTCCATATGTTTCACTAGCAAATAAATTAGAATATGGTTTTACATAAACATTATGTAATGCTTTAGAAATAGTAATTTCTTTTGTAAAATCTTTT
>Ga0210044_10006601_pt1 | contig 15191 bp, 11 predicted proteins | sample CryGey13umfilter_2_FD_183959 | JGI IMG/M metagenome (GOLD analysis project Ga0210044, IMG submission 183959) | Groundwater microbial communities from aquifer in Utah, USA - Crystal Geyser 4/9/14 3 um filter (SPAdes) (version 2) | ecosystem: Environmental > Aquatic > Deep subsurface >...
CAGTTCAGTGCAACTCGGTTCGGTTCGGTTCGTTCAAGTTCAGTGCTCGCTCCTCGACGACCTTGAGGTCGCCTTCGTCGCTCGCTCGTCGCCTCCTTGCGGATGACCCCGCCTCGACCCGGCAAACAGTTCAGTGCAACTCGGTTCGGTTCGGTTCGTTCAAGTTCAGTGCTCGTCTGCGCGACCTGGCGGTCGCCTTGGCGCAGGGTTTGACGATGAAGTTTCTGAGGACACAGATTGAGAGCACCACGTCGCCCCCTCGGGTGAATAGGGGGCAGTTCGTCCGAGAGGGGTTTGGAGGTTTGGTCGCGGCCGCGTTGGAACTCGTGGAGCAATGCAATCCAATGATCCCGCCGCGAACTCAACAACCACACCGTCAGCTGGACTCCCCCTCGCCCGCGAAGTGGGAGAGGGGGCCGGGGGGTGAGGGCCGAAGCTGGACGCAGGCCGACGAGTCCGTTCCCGCGCGGGTACCCTTTAGGCCACCCGGCGCACTCGAGGAGCTGGCGTTCTTGCGCGACTGCACGCGCTGCGGAGACTGCGCCCGCGCCTGTCCGGCGAGCGCGATCTTGCTGGCTCGCGACGACGTCGAGCAAGACCCAAGGCACGGCATTCCTTATCTCGACCTGAAGGGACACAAGGCCTGCGTCTTGTGCGACCCGCTGCACTGCGTCGCCGCCTGCGAGCCGGAGGCGCTGCGCTGGCGCGAGCGCGAGGAGGTTCGCATCGCGCGCGTCGAGCTGCATCCAGAACTCTGCCTCTCCTATCAGGGTGTGCTCTGCAGGGTGTGCGCCGATCTCTGTCCGCTCTCTCGGGTCGCCATCACCCTGGATTGGCAGGAACAACCCAGCATCGTCACAGAGCACTGCACGGGCTGCGGTGCTTGCTATGAGCTCTGCCTCGCCTCGCCCAAAGCAATCTCAATCCATCCCCTCACTCCCCTCATCGAGGACCCCGATGCCACGGGCCTCGTCGACTCTGACTCTCGAGGAGTTTCATGAACAAGAACCTCTACGCCGCCTTTCTCATTTTCGTTCTCATCGCTCTCATCAGCGTCTCAGCGAGCGCCGAGCCTCCTGCTTCCAAACCGACCCCCGTGTCCTCTGAGCCCAGCGTCGCAGCTCCGGCGGACGAGCCCCAAGCTCTGACGCTGACGGGCTCATTCTTCACTCGTTACGAGCTGCGAAACGGAACTCCGAAGACAACGGCGAGCAGGGAGCCGGGCTCGGACGTCACGCGCTATCGGGCACGCATCGGCTTGCACTCGCCGTCGATGAAGGTCACGGAATCATTGGCTCTCCAGGCGCACTTTGTGCCGCAGGCCGGCGGGTACTGGCACGTCGGCGGCAACTCCCTCGAAGACCCGGCGTTGGGCCTGCACGAGGGCTTTGTGGAGCTGGCGGCCAAGGCTTGGAAGTTGGGTGTCGGCCGCTTCGAGATGGTCTACGGCGACCACCTGGTCATCGGCAACGTGGGCTGGCACCACTTGGGTCGAGCCTTCGACGGGGCCCGTTTGAGTCTGACGCCTTTCGAAAGCAAAGCCTCTATCGACGTCTTCTGCACGACCCTCGACGAGGGGCTGGAGGCGGGATTCGGCAACCCGCTGGCCAGCGGAGACCTTTACTTCGCGGGAATCTACGGCAAGCTCGGGCCGGCGATCCTGGACAAGGGCATGGACCTCGACGTCTACCTCCTGAGCCGAATCTGGGGCTCGACCGACGTCGTGACTCCAGCGATTCCAGGCCCCGACAGCGAATGGGACAAGGAGGCAGCCGCCGAGTTTACCGCTGGCGTGCGCACCAAAGGGAGCTTTGGCCCGGTCATTTATCGACTCGAAGCCGGCGGGCAGTTCGGTGGTCGACAGCCCGCGACCGCAGCCCCCATCGGCGAAAAGATCAACACTCAAGACGTCCTCGCCTACCACGGCGACCTGGAAGTGGGCGTGAACTTCATGGAGCAAGCCCACCTCGAGGCGACCATTGAGGGATTCTACGCCAGTGGTGACGAGCCAGAGACGCCCGAAAACGAGGCCTACAACCAGCTCTTCCCCACGGCCCACAAGTGGCTGGGGCTCATGGACGTGGTGCCTGGCGCGGGTCGCAGCAACATTTATGGCGGTGTCCTCCACCTCGCCAGCAAGCTCGACGCGCTGACGATCAAGCTGGACGCGCACCGCTTTTACCACCCGGAGGTCGCCGCAGGGGCAGACCAGTACTTCGGCAGCGAGCTCGACCTCGACCTCACCTATACGCTGGGCGGCGGTGTGAAGCTCCGGGCGCTCTACGGCCAGTTCTACCCTGAGGAAGACGCGCTGGACGACCTCCTCCACTACGCAGAGCTGGAGCTGAGCGCGAACTTCTGAGCGCCGGAAGGGCGCGACCGATTATCGTCACGATGTTCAAACGGGAAGATCTGTCCGCGGTTTACGCCCTACGGCACCAAATGGATGGCCGCCGAATACACCTCGTCCAAGTTCACCGCGTTGGGCATCGGCTCGAACCACAGCGTCACCAGCACGTCCTCGCCGACGATGTTGGTCTCTTGGTGGTTGAGCGCGGCCAGGGGGGCGTAGGTCAGAAAATAGTTGACCTGCCGCTCGAGGTGGGTGCTGTCGGCGCCGCGGAAGAAGATGCAGCGCGTGAAGACCAGGGTGTCGTTGTGGGTGGGGTTCTGCGTTGCCATGAGATTCCTCCTAGCCTTTGACGCTGCCGGCCGTGAGGCCGCCGACCAGGTGTTTTTGCAGCACGAAGAAGAGCGCCATGATCGGGATCGAGACGATGATGGCGCCGGCGGCGAAGTAGCCGTAGTCGACCGATTGGGCGCCGACGTATTGCTTGAGCGCGACGGGGAGCGTGTAGGCGCGCTCGTCGTTCATGAAGGTGGCCGCCAAGATGAACTCGTTCCAGGCCGTCATGAACGAGAAGAGGGCGGTGACGGCGATGGCGGGCTTGGCCAGCGGCAAGATGATCTTGAGGAAAATGGCCATGCGGCTGGCCCCGTCGACCACCGCGGACTCCTCGAGCTCTTTCGGGATGGTGTCGAAGTAGCCCTTGAGCATCCAGACGCAGAAGGGCAGCGCCGAGACCGAGTAGACCAGGACCAGGCCGACGAGGGCGTCCAAGAGGCCGAGGTATCCCAGCAGCAGGTAGAGCGGAATGGCCATGACCACGCCGGGGAACATCTGGGTGACGAGGAAGCCCATCAGGCCGGCCTTGCGCAGGGGGAAGTTGAAGCGCGAGAAGGCGTAGGCCGCGGTGCAAGCCAGCACGATGCCCAGGACCGTCGTCAGCCCCGAGACGATCACGCTGTTCAATAGCTGCTCGCCGAAGAGCCAGTGCCCCGCGTTGTCGGTGGTGCTCAAGACCACCTCGAAGTTGCTCAGGGTGACCTTCTCCGGGATGGGGCTAGGCGAGAGACCCGCCAGCTCGTTGGGCGTCAGGGCCATCTTTACGACCCAGAGGACGGGGTAGATGACCACGAAGCTGACGATGACCAGGAAACCGTGGGTCAACACGGAGCGCAAGGTCTGACGGCGGCTGTCGAGGGCTTCGGGTTCGGAGTGTCGGCTCATGCGTCCGCCTCCAAGATGCGGCTCGTCATACGGGAGTAAACCACCAAGATGAAGAACACGATGATCGCGTAAGCGGCCGCGTATCCGTACTGATATTGCCGCTCGAAGGCCCACTTGTACGCCTCGCTGATGAGGATCTCGGTGGAGCTGTCGGGGTTTCCCTGGCTCACGAGGTAGATGATGTTGAACATATTGAAGGTCCAGACCGAGCCCAGCACGACGGCGGGCATCAGGGCGGGCTTCAGCAGCGGCATGGTGATGAACCTAAAGCGCTGCCAGGCGCTGGCCCCGTCCACGGCGGCGGCGTCCTCGAGGTCGCGCGGGATGGCCTGCAGCGCCCCCAGCGTGACCACCATCATGAACGGGAAACCGAGCCAGGTGTTGGTGATCAGGTTGGCCGAGAACGAGGTGATAAAGTCGTCGAACCAGGCGACGGGCGTCAGCCCGATGTTTTTGAGGATGCCGTTGATGGCGCCGAACTCGTAGTCGAACATGCCGCGCCAGATGAGCGCGGTGATGTAGTTCGGGATCGCCCACGGGATGATGAGCAAGACGCGGAAGAAGCCCCGCAGCTTGAGCCACGGCTCGCGCAGGATGAGCGCCAGCGTCAGGCCGATGGTGACGTGCAAGAAGACGTTGAGGCCGGTCCACAAGATGGTGACGACCAGCGTGAAGTAGAACGACAGCGAGTCGGTCAGCGGCGTCCCCTCGCCCGAGAAGAGGCGCGCGAAGTTCTGCAGGCCGACGAAGATGAACTCTCCCCGCTCGTAGCTGAATAGGCTCAGCGCGGTTCCTACCAGAAAGGGCGCGATGACCAGCGTAAACATGCCGATGGTCGCAGGGGCCACGTAGAAGGCCGCGACCTTAGTGTCGGTGTACTCGACGCCGCGCTTCTTGTTCTTCTGGTAGGCTCGGTAGGCCAGCCCGGCGAGGATGAGCATGACGAGCCCGAAGAGGGCCACGAAGGGCGCGGGATTGGCCTGAATCGCGGCGGGCGCTTGCACGACCTCGATGCGGGTCTGAGCCTCGCGCAAGGTCGTCAGGGGGTCCACCGCGGTGTCGTCGCTGTGGATGGTGAAGAGGTGCCAGATGACGGGAATGGCCGAGGCGCAGACGAGCAGGCCGATGAGCATGAAGGACGGCCGGCGCAGGCCCGTGCGCACGTCGTGGGCCTTGAGCATGAAGACCACGCCGACGGCCAAGAGCGCGATGATGACCAGCATCCAATAGGGAGTCGCGCCGCTGGGCGCGCCGTAGAGGGCCTTGCGCAGGGCCTGCTGGGTGGGCGCCCAGACCGAGCTCATCTCCGGACGGTTGCTGGTCGGGACCACGTGGTCGAGCTGAGCCAAGAAGACGGCGCGGCGCTCGGCGGCCGCTGGGCTGTCGTTGAGGACGCCGGGCTCGTAGGTGGGCAGATAGGCGACCATCTGCTTGCCCAGGGTGGCGCGGGTCAGCGCGCCTTCGCAAGCGATGTAGGTCAAGAGCTCGAGGGAGGCCTTGCGGTTATGGGCCTCGGAGGAGAGGAAGAGGCCTTCTGCGGTGAGGAAGGGCGCTGCCCACTGCTGGCTCTCTGTGACGAAGGGCAGCACGGCCACGCCGTAGTCGAGGTCTTCGCCCAGCTGCGCCATGAACCAAGGTCCGTTGATGACCATCGCCGCGTCGCCGTCGTTGAACAGCTTGCTGATTCGCGCGCCGTCGACGTCGTGAGGCAAGAACACGCTCAGGCGCCTGGCGAACTCGAAGCTGGCAGCGTTCTCCTCGGTGCCCAGGTCGATGGCGCCGGTGTCGGGGTCGAAGATGTGGCCGCCGAAGCCGTGCAGCCAGGTCGAGTGGAAGTAGAGGTTGGTGATCTCGTAGACGAGGCCGTATTTCTGGGCCTCAGGATTGGTCAGGGCCTCGACCATGGCCATGAGCTCGACGGTGTCCTTGGGCGGCTGCGAGACGAGCTTCTTGTTGTAGAACAGGACCGAGCTCTTGAAGGCGACCGGGAGGCCGTAGAGGTCGCCCTTGTAGCGCAGGGCCTCGACGGTCTGCGGGTGGAAGTCGTCGAGCAGGGCTTCGGGGAGGTCGTCGCTGCCCAGCGGCGAGATGATCTTGTTCTCGGACCAGGAGCCGGTCTGATCGTGAGCGGCGATGAAGACGTCGGGGCCGTTGCCGCGGGGGATGGCGGTCACGAGCTTGTTGGTATAGCCCTCGTCGGGGACGGCCAGAACGCGGACGGTGTTGCCGGTCAGGGTCTCGTAGTCGTGAACGACCTGCTCGATGGCCTGCTTCTCGTCTCCGCGATAGGCGTGCCAGAGGAGGATCTCCTCGGCGAGGGCGGTCGATTCGAGGGCCGGTGCGAGGGCGAGGAGGCCAAGGCAAGCGAGCCAAATGAGGAGGTGACGGCTGTTCACTCGTCCGCTCCCTTCGAGCCGTCGTCGTCGGACGGCTCACGACCGTGGGCGAGGGCCACGCCAGTCTTGGGATCGAAGAGGTGCACGGCGGCGGTGGGGAGCTCGAGCTGGATCGCCGAGCCTGGTCGCAAGTCGTGGGCCTGGGCGGTCTCGACGGCGGCGAGGAAGTTTTCGCCGGCGACCTTCATGTGCACGTGGCTCTCCCAGCCGAGGGTTTCGACGACATCGACGAGGCCGTGCACGGTCCCGACGCCGAGGTTGAGGTCCTGAGGGCGCAACCCGAGGATGACGGTGTCGTTGGCCTCGAGTCCGGCGCGCTCGATGACGCTCGAGGCCACGACGAGGCTGCTCTTGGGGTCGAGCTCGAGGCTGAACTGTCCGCCCTTCGAGAGGACCTTGGCCTCGAGGAAGTTCATGGCGGGGCTGCCGATGAAGCCGGCGACGAAGCGGTTGGCGGGGGCGTGGAAGAGGGTCATGGGCGTGCCGACCTGCTGCAGGATCCCCTGGTCGAGGACGGCGATGCGGTCGGCCAAGGTCATGGCCTCGATCTGGTCGTGGGTGACGTAGACGGTGGTGGTCGCGAGGGCGCGGTGGAGGCGTCGCATCTCGACGCGCATCTGGGTGCGCAGGGCGGCGTCGAGGTTGCTCAAGGGCTCGTCGAAGAGGAAGACCTTGGGCCGGCGGACGATGGCGCGGCCCATGGCGACGCGCTGTCGCTGTCCGCCGGAGAGGGCTTTGGGCAGCTTGTCGAGCTGGGTCTCGAGGCCGAGGAGCTTGGCGGCCTCGTCGACGAGCTTGTCGATCTCGGCCTTTGGGGTCTTGCGGACCTCGAGTCCGAAGGACATGTTTCGGCGCACGGACATGTGCGGGTAGAGCGCGTAGCTCTGGAAGACCATGGCGATGTCGCGGTCTTTGGGGTGGAGCTTGTTGACCTCCCGGTCCCCGATGGAGAGGGTGCCAGTGGTGATCGACTCGAGCCCAGCGATGATGCGCAGCAGCGTCGATTTTCCGCAGCCGCTGGGGCCGACGAGGACGAGGAACTCGCCGTCGAGGATGTCGAGGTCGATGCCCTTGAGGGTGTCGCTCGGGGCGTCGACGTAGCGCTTGATGATGCCCCGTAAAGTCAGACCAGCCATATCGCGTATACTTTATCTGTGGTTTTGTGTTGGGTGAGCACAGGCCAACGGACGGAATCGCCGAGTGGGGCGGCTCTCTGCAGCTTCGTTCGAACCGATGTTGACTCCCGTTTCGGGCGAAGGAGTTGGGGGATGGCCTGACTCCCCCTCTCCCGTTTCGGGCCCGTTTCGGGGGAGGGGGTTGGGGGGAGGTAGCCGATGGTGGTCAGTTCGGCGGCGCTGCCCTAGCCAGGGAGGCTGCCAACGCGGTCGGTGCGAGCAGCGAGCGATTGGACGACGAACAGGGGTTCGCGCGCGACTCGGCACCAAGCTGACTCGAAGCGAGCCAGCTGCGTCCCCACGCGCGAGCGCGAGCGCAAGGACGCGAGGTGGCTCGCTTCGAGCCACCACGGTTCTGGGAAGCGAGCGAATCCCGATCAGGCGGCGCAAGCCAATTCCAGATCGGGGTTGTCGTCAAGTGTTTGCGGCATTGCGGTCCCCCGAAGTACGGACCCACTGCGGCTCTAGCGGCCCTTGAGCCGCGCGATTTCTCGCATGGTGACGTCGGCCACGAGCGCGGCGTGGTTGACGAGCTGATTGAAGACCTCGAGGGTGTCGCCGCGCCTGCAGGAGGCCGCCTGCACTTCGGCTTCCTTGCAAATCCCGGCCAGCTCGTTGAGACCGAGGTTTTGTGCGGCGCCTTTGATGGCGTGGGCGACCTCCTTGAGGCGTTTGGCATCGCTCATTGCGACCGCCTCGTTGAACGTCGCGATGCGCACGGGAAGGTCTTCGTGGAACATGGTGAGCAGCTCGAGGACCAGCGCGTCGCCGCCGACGGTCCTCAAGGTGTCCATGACGACAGGCTCGAAGAGACTTCGGAAGGACACCTCGGGTTTTTCGACCACGAGCTCAGGCTCAGCCGGCTCAGGCAAATCGGCCGGCTCGGCGGGTTTGGCGGACGCCCATTTGTCGAGCATGGCCTTGAGTGTCTCGGGGCGGATGGGCTTCATGAGGAAGTCGTCCATCCCAACCGACAGGGCTTTCTCCTTGTCCCGAGAGAGGGCATACGCGGTGAGCGCGACGATGGGGACGTGTTTGGCGCCATTCTCGAGCTTGCGAATCTCGACGGTGGCTTGGTAGCCGTCCATCTCTGGCATCTGGCAATCCATGAAGATCAGGTCGAAGTCTCGTTTCGACCAGAGTTCAATGGCCTCTTTGCCGTTGCTGGCGAGCTCGACCAAGCAACCAAACTTCTCGAGCATTGCGACCGCGACGCGCCGATTGGTGGGGTTGTCCTCGGCGACCAAGATCTTGAGCCCCGTCAGGCCATGCGCCTCGCTGACGATGAAGGGCAACGACCTGTGGCTATTGCGCGTCACGTTCATCGACATGGACATCAGTGCGCGGCGCAGGGTGCTGGCGAGCGTGGCCTCGAGATTCGCACGGGCGACGCCCGCATTGATGCCGGCTCTCTCACCGTCGAAGTGAACGACATCCGCGGACATGGCGATGACGGCACAGGGTTTGTTGTTGTTGTTGGCTGTGGCCGCAGCGCTCAGCTTCGCGGGCTCGACCCCGGGGAAGTCCTCGCTGAACAGAACCGCCTGGAAGATCTCTCTGCCCAAGGTCTCGTAGAGCTCCTCGGCGTCGGAAACCGTGATCGTGAGGTAGCCCAGCTTGTTGACGAGGGTCGTCACGCGATGGCGAATCTCCGGATCGTTCTCGGCGACCAAGATGCAGGGCTGATAAAGGCTCGGGTTGCTCTCGAGGTGCAGAGGCTGCCGGTCGGCCCGAAATCGTTTGGGAGGTTGCGAGTTCAACGCTGCCACCAAGGTCTCGTAGAGCTGAGACTGGCGAATCGGCTTCTGCAGGGTATTGCTGACCCCGAGCGCCTTGAGCTTGCGGGGCGGCGGCTTGTCGGAGAGCGACGTCAAGATGACGACTGGGATGTCCGCGACTTTCTCGGTCTCGCGCATCGACGCAACCAGCTCGAGCCCACTGATGACGGGCATCTCCTGGTCGATGATCGCCAAATCGTAGTAGATCTCCAGGTCGCTGGCTTGTTCGAGCATCATCATCGCGGACTTGGCGTCCTCCGCCACATCGCAAGCCACTCCCCAGCCAGCCAGGAGCAGGTGGAGGAGCTTTCGGTTCGACTCGTTGTCGTCGACCACGAGCACCTCGAGTCCTCGCATGCCTGACGGCACCTTGGTCTTGTGTTGGCTGATGTCCGCCCGAGCGGCGCCGATGTCAAACTTGAATTTGCTCCCTCTCCCGACCTCACTCTCCACGACGATCTCGCCCCCCATGAGATCGATCAGCCGCTTTGAGATCGCCAGGCCCAAGCCCGTTCCGCCATAGCGCCGGGTGGTCGAGGCGTCGACTTGGGAGAAGGCGTCGAAGAGCGCTGGAATGGCCGCCTCAGGGATGCCGATCCCAGTGTCCGAGACCACGAATTGCAGACGCAGGCCCTTTGGTCCCTGGCTCACGAGGAAGACGTCCAAAGAGACCTCTCCTTGAGACGTGAACTTGATGGCGTTCCCGATCAGGTTCGTGAGGACCTGGCGCAAACGCGTCGGATCGCCATTGACGCGCTGCGGAACGTCCCGGTCGAAGAGATAGGTCAACTCGAGGTGCTTGCGCTGCGCTCGCTCGGCGAACGCGATGGCGATCTCCTCGATGGTGAGGCGCAGATCGAAGTCGATGTGCTCCAGCTCGTACATTCCCGCCTCGATCTTCGAGAAGTCGAGGATGTCGTTGATGATGTCCAAGAGGGAGGCGGCCGAGGACCGAGAGGTCTGGACATAATCGTACTGGAGGGAGTTCAACTCGGTGTCGAGCAGCAACTCGAGCATCCCCAGCACGCCGTTGAGCGGTGTGCGGATCTCGTGGCTCATGTTCGCCAGGAACTCCGACTTGGCCCGATTGGCCGCCTCAGCCGCAATTCGAGCCTGCTGCAGCAGCTCCTCGTTCTCCCTCTGCTGCGTGACGTCCCGAAAGACGAGAGTCGCTCCGATGTACTCCGAGCCAGTAAACACTGGGTTGATGGTGCACGAGGCGCGAAACGTTCTGTGGGGCGTGACCAGCAGACCCTCTCGAGTCACTCTCTGACCGCCCTCGATCGAGCGAGTGAAGCCTGGTTCTTGGAAGATGTCTGCCGAAGCCGCGTCGATGAAACGCTGAGCAGAAGAGCTCCCAAGGAGCTCGAGAAGTGAGGTCCCGAGCACGCTCGAGTCCCATCCCAACATCTCCATTGTGGCCGGGTTGATCAGCTCGACGTTCCAGCCTGGGCCCACATGACAGAGCCCGTCGGAGAGGCTCTCGATGACCGCGCGGAACTTGTCCCGTTTGTCGGCGAGCGCTCCATAGAGTGTCCGCATGTCCGTGGACGACAGCTCGAGGCTGCGGTTGATATCGCGTTGAACGGAGTCGCACGCGGTCAAGTTTGCCGACAGTCGCACGGTGAACGCGGCCCATTCTTCACTAGACGGAGCCTTGCCTTCGGAGAGCCCGAGCTCTTCGAGATGTTTCACGAGTGTCGGATGGAGGACGGTCATCAGCCCTGCCTCAGGAGAGAGTCGTGCAGCGGTGAGAGTCTCAGAGATCCTAGAGTTGCCGCAAGCTTTGGATATTCAGCGGCTCTCGCGTAGGGACGCGGGGGCCTTCGAGCCACCTCGGTGCCAAGACGCGAGCGGCTCTCGTCACTCGCTCATCGCGATCCCCTGACAGCTCTCCCACGCGGCTTCGCTCGCCAAGCAGGTCGCGCCGAAGCGCACCGACTGGAGCAAGCCGACCAGCGCCACCAGCGCCAAGACCCCAACGGCGACGTCGAGCAGGATTCTCCTGGTGCGGGTGGTTTCGGTCTGCAACGGCGAGCCCAAGACCACCGCCGCGAGCGACCCCACAGCCAGTCCGCCGAAATGTGCGGCGTTGTCGATCATGGGAAGGAGGCCGAAAGCCAGGCTCAGAGCGAGCCAAGGCAACATCCCAGTGGAGAGCGCTTTGGCCACTCGAGGAGGGAGCTGCTTGCGATACTTGAAGCCCAGCACTACCGCCGCCCCAAACACTCCGAAGAGGGCTCCACTGGCCCCGACGCTGGCCATGGGGTTAAACCAGTAGCTCGCCAACGCCCCCGCCACCCCAGCCAGCGCATAGATCAGCAGGAAACGCCTCGGACCCACCAGCCGCTCGACCAGCGCCCCGAGGAGAAACAGCCCGTAGGCGTTCAGTCCAAAGTGCAGCCAGCTCCCGTGCTGCAGAGTGTTGGTGAGCAGGCGCCACCACTCACCAGAGTCGATGCGCGAGTTGATCTTGGCCGTAAACAGGATGGCCGGGGCCATCGCATCCCCGAGCTCTCCGAACCGCCGCGTCACCACCACAGCGCCGAGCAAGTAGCTGGCCACGAACACGGCACCGAGCACGACGAGCAACCCTTTGGTCGCTGGCGTGGGGAGCTGCAATAGGCGAAAGAAGGTCACCTCCCGCCGGAAACCATCGAAGGCGGGTTTTGCCTGAGCTGACATTCGTTCGACTTTAGGGGCCATCACCGCCATTTGAACTCTCTCTTTTCGCCGAGCTGTGCTTGGCGCATTGCGGCTAATTGCGGCCGCTCGGCATTACACTGGGTGTCGATAGGTCCCAACCTTCGATAGGTCAAGGACTCTCACCCGAAGCAACTCGAGCAAAGGGCGTTCCCCACGCGCTCACTCGCCGCGGAAAGGCAGAAGGATGCTGCGTCCGCGCGGCGAAGCACAGCGTCCGGCGCGCATGAGCCGTGCGAGATAACGTTTGGCCTCCTCGAGCGCGTCCTCGAGCGAGTGACCGAGCGCCAAACCACAGGCGATGGCGCTCGCCAAATGGCAACCGGTGCCGTGCACGTCTTCGTCGAAGCGCTCCTCGTTCGGGTAGAAACGGGTCATCCCCGCGCTCGCCAGCAGGTCACCTGGAGCACCCGGCAGGTGTCCCCCCTTCAACACCACCGCTTGGGGACCGAGCCGCAGGAGCGCCTCGGCCAGCCCTCGCAGCTCGTCGGTTCCGAGCGGCTTGGCTCCGACCAATCTGACGGCCTCAGGCAGATTCGGCGTCAAGACGTCGACACATGGGAGCAACTTGGACAGCGCCCTCTCTAGGTCTCCGACCGAGAGCGCATCACCCAGTCCGCTGCTCAGGATCGGATCGCACACCACCCGAGCTCCAGTGGCCCTGAGGCTCGGGAGGAACTCCAGCGCGACATCGACGGCGGCGGGGGAACCGAGGAGCCCGATCTTTAGAACGACTGGGCGAACCTCCCCCAGCATCGACTGCCACTGTGCCCGTAATGACTCGGCTGGGACTGGGTGAACGTGGCGAACCGTCCGACTGTTCTGCGCGATGACCGCGTTCGTGACGGGCCAACCCCAGCAGTGGAAGTCTCCGCAGACCCGCAAGTCCGCGGGCAAACCGGCACCGCCGGAGGGATCTGTTCCTCCGTACAGCGCGACGACGGGCGGAGCGAACACACCTTGAGGGGCTTCTCTTGGACACTCATCGCTAGGCACTGAAGACTCTTAAGAAAAGAGGGAAAGAGGGAGCAAACGGGCGACAGGGCCTCAGAACCCGACGCGGCCCTCCAGGTAGAGCAGGTGGTGCTGGAAACCGAGCCTCTCGAAGGTATGGACCGCGGCTTCGTTTTCGACCTCCGCGTTCAAGGTCACCAAGCTCACTCGCTCGAAGAGCGCCTCGAGCAAACGATTGGTGCAGGCCGTGACGTAGCCTTTGCCTCGGCAGGTCGGGTCGGTGACGAGGTTTCCGATGGCAGCGAGGTCGTGTTCGGCGGAAACGACGTGGATCCCTGCAATGCTCACCAGCCGCCCTCCTTCCCGCACCCCAAAGTACAGTCCAGAGCCCAGCTGGTAGGGCTCGAACAAGTTGTCTGGGTAGTGGGCGTAGAGCTCGATGATGTCCGCGGTGTGAAGATGTCCCAGCGCCACGACCCCGATCGGGCTCGTTCTCGGCTTGAAGGCCGAGCGGTGCAACGCCATACGCGCCATGTGGCTACTGCTGTGCAGTTGGTGCACGCTTTCCAACGAGCCGCGGTGTCCCTCCCAGATCTGGAAATGAAAGCGCGGGGGCAACGCACAACTTCTGAACAAGGTCTGCGCGCCCCTCTGGGAACCGCTGCTGAAGACGACGGGGAGGCTCAGTCCTTCTAAAATCAAGAGGGCGGCTTCGATCTCGCCTTGCTCGTCGAGGGCCGCAAACCACGTGGATTGAGCGAAGTGGACCTCGTCCAGATCGCCGATCTGGTAGGCGTTGGCGATCCGATCGCTGGCCAGGAAATCGTAGATCCGGCCTCGATCGCGGAGCTTCTCCACACGGAGCTTGAACAAGGAGCTCATCTACCTCATCAACAACTCGCAGCCAGAGATGGCGGAGAGTCGTGCAAAAATGAAGGGTTGCGCGCAGAATGTGGGCAACAACCGCAAGCGTGAGTCGACCCCCGCATTCTAGGGAACGAAGGCGGGAGCGGCAAGCCCACTTCTTCGTGAGGCGCTTTAGGGGCGCAGCCAAGCGAACGCTTGGGCGCGGGTGTCGAAGAAGCGCAGGTCCAGCATCTGAGAGCCCCAAATCGAGAGCTGCGAGGCGTCGGAGAGGTCGCGCAGTCGGTAGAGCTTCATTCTGGCAATGGCGTGCACTGGGCTGACGATGGCGAAGCGGGTGACGCCGAGCTCAGCGAGCGCCTGCAACCAGCCAATGAACCAGTCCGTGTCGTCCTGACTGACCACGCCAGCCTCGGAAAAGTCGCCGAGCCAGGCGCTCGCCGCGCGACGCCGTTGTTCCTCAGAACCTTTCCGCAAGTCCGCGCGCATCCCTTCGCCCATGACGAACCCACGCCACTCCAGCTCCATCAGACGCCTCTCAGCGTTCCATTGGATCCGCAGCCCGCTCGCCCTGGGGGAAGACTTGACACGGACAAAGCGCGGCTCAGTCGAGACGCGCCTGAACTCGGAGTCACCGGTCTCGCGTCGGTTCGCCCAAGCCGCGACGTTCTCCGCCAGAAAGTCGTCGTCGCCGTCCGAGGGGAGCTCGTCTGGCGTCGACAGACTCCGTCGCATCGGATGCAGGGTTTCGCCGAACGCCATGGATTCAAAAATTGAGCGTGCTCGAGGCCTTCAACTGGAGGTCTGGGGCTTCTTCGATGGAACTTCGTTCGCTTCCCGGTACCGAGGGCGAGCCCCCGCGCGGTCCCACGCTCGCGAGCCGCTCTGACAGCACACCCATCGCAAGACCGTAGGATTGCAGCTCCTCGATCGCCAACGTCGGCGCCCGGTGTTTGAGGAACTGCTCCAGATCTCGGCGTTGGTATTCGGCTGGCTTGCGAGGGGCCAAGAACTCGCGGAGCTCCAACAGGATCCGCTCGTACGTGCGCCGGTCCGCTTCCAGTAGTCCTCGGCTGGCTAGCTCCGCGAGGAAGGATCTTTCAATATCTGCGCTCATGTCGTCACCAGCAGGACGAGTCTATTGGGGTGAATCGTCAAGGTAGAGCTTTTGCTCGATCTTGTGAACGGATTTTTTTCCAATGACCAGAACATTCGTTCTCAAGATTCAGTAGTGGACGACGTCTGTCCAGCCTGCACCCACACCTCGCACATTGAGGGGCAAGCACTTACCCCCGGCTTGGCTGTCGTGTCAACGGTACGTCGACGTCAATCCTCGAGCTGGGCGGCGATGACCCCCGCCGCACGGGTCGCCATCGCCATGATCGTCAGCATTGGGTTGACCCCTAACGAGCTTGGGATACAGGAGCCATCTACGATGTAGAGACCGGGGTGGTCGTGGCACTCATGGTTGGGTCCGACAACGCTGCGGTGGGGATCCGCCCCCATGCGCGCCGTGCCCAAGGGGTGGTAGGCGCTGAGCTCGAAATCGCTGGCTTTGAGTCGGGCGTTACGGAAGCCCTCGAGCTGTGCCGGCTCGGTCAGGATGTCGAAATTTCGTACTCCAGGGACCACCTTCCGCGCCCCCGCTGCGAAATAAATGCGCGCGAGAATCTCGAGGCCCTTCTGCAGCTTGAGGCGGTCCTGCTTGTTGAGGTAATAGAGGACGAACTCCTTACCTCCAGGACCCAAC
>Ga0210044_10006607_pt1 | contig 15185 bp, 12 predicted proteins | sample CryGey13umfilter_2_FD_183959 | JGI IMG/M metagenome (GOLD analysis project Ga0210044, IMG submission 183959) | Groundwater microbial communities from aquifer in Utah, USA - Crystal Geyser 4/9/14 3 um filter (SPAdes) (version 2) | ecosystem: Environmental > Aquatic > Deep subsurface >...
GAGTAATTTTTTCTTTATCAATCATAGCCAGAGGAGTATCACCAATTGTGCGAAATGTTGACCGATAAGAAGAGTGCATTTTTCTAACTCTTGTACCTTTATGAAGCAAACCATATTCATCGGAAGTGGGGCCAAACATGCAAATCATCACTTCAGCAATATCACTTTGACCAGCTGCTTTCATTGCGTGCATTAAATTGAGTGCTGCATCGGAGCTTGGTCGGTCGCTGGAGCGTTGCGAACCTACAAGTATTATAGGTATTGGAGAATTTTGAATCATAAATGTTAGAGCAGCTCCTGTATGGTGCAAAGTATCGGTACCATGTCCAATAACAATTCCATCGACGCCTTTTTTAATTTCCTTTTCGATTGCCAGAGCAAGAGCAATATATTGCGTTGGTCCCATATTTTCGGAGAACACAGCGAAGACTTTTTCGGTTTCCAAATTGCATATATCAGCTAATTCAGGAACAGCTCCATATAGTTCGCCAGGGGAGAAAGCAGGAATTACAGCACCAGTGCGATAATCCAAACGAGAAGCTATAGTTCCACCTGTGCCAAAAAGTTTCACCTTTGGCAATCCTGGAGTAAAAGGGAATTGTTTTTCTGGAATTGCATAATTGGCTTTCTTAAAACCTTTTTCCTGCATATCTGTAATAGTATCTATATCAATACCAATATTATAGCCAGTGATTATTTTCATAACCAAATGCTTGTCATCGTCGTTTTCGGATCTTGGCAAAAGAGTTCCTTCAAATTCGCCACGAATAGTATTAACGATTGCGTGCCCCCAAACTCTTACATTGTATTTTTGAAGTATTTTGAGTGCCGAGCCTTTGTAACCTTGAAAAAGATCTTCCATTATAGTTTATTTATTTTTGATTTGAGGTAAGCTAAGTTGATATTGCCAAAGGCAGTTTTGCGCATCTGTCCCATTATCCAATTCTCTTGATTTTCTTTTGTGTCAACACGTTTTTCTTGATTAAATTTTTCAATTAAAAAAGGTATCTGATCCAATATTTTATCTTTTGATATTCTTTTAAAATTAATGGTTATCAAGATGGAATCAAAATCCATTTTGGGATGTTGAAATAGAACTATTAGCATAGGCTTAGCTAAATCTTTTTCTAAATTATTGTCTTTCAAATATTTGAAAAGATCATAAATTATTTTATAATTAAAGTTGTCTGACGACTTGTATCTATTTTCGATAAATTTCAAAGTACATCCAAAGAAACAGGCGATAAATCGAGCACTTAAACCGAGTTCATCCACAATTTGTTTAATAATTGGATATTGATTTTTTGAAAATATATAGGTAAAAACATCCTCGGGGACTCCAACTTGTTTTAAATCGCGATATCTATCTATTATATCTGAGGGAATTTTTTTTCTTAAATTTTCGATGTATTTAGATTCAAGAGGAATAGGTGCAGAATCGGTATCGGGATACATTCTATCGGCACCAGGAAGTACTCTCTCAAAAATTGTTGAGCCATTTTCAAAACACTTTCTTGTCTCGCCAGGGACTCCGCTAAATGCCATAATACAGCGTTCCTGAATTGTCTCCAAAGCGGTTTTAATATCTTCATCTTGAGCCCAAAAAAGAATTTGAGAATCGTCGTTTCCAGCATTGAGCAATTTACTAATATTTTCCCATTCAGCATCATTCAATCGAGGGTTAAGTGCTTCGGAATGTGTCATATTTGGTTGATTTAAGCAAGCAATAACTCTTAATCTTTGACTTATTTCGGATGCGAAACAGAGTCCATCCTGAACAAAGTGAGACAAAATTCCTTTAAATTGTGGCAGGTTTACAATTACAATTTTTTGATTTTCGCCAATCAGATTTTCAATACTTTCATTTAATTTCAATTTGGCTATATCGGCAACTTGGCTGCTAATTTTCCACAAATTTGGGTTTGGAATTTTATTATTTAGTTTTACTTTAATATTTAGCAAAGCCCATTGTCTGAAAGCTTCATTATGAGATAATTTTGGAATCCATTTGGTATGGCTAACTCCTTTTATTTCAACTCTATGTCCTCCTCTACAACTCACATTTACATCTTGTCTACCTGCTCCAATACCAGTTCTAACTTTGCCGGTACTTCTATTTAGAAATCTGATATAATCACATCCTTGCTTTACTTCTTGGGGATTTATAAAATCGGGATAAGTAACTGTTTCTATCAAGGGCATTCCAAGGCGGTCGGTTTTGTATATTCTAATGTGACCAATATCAGAAACTTCGCGACAAGAATCTTCTTCAATACTTAGCTGAATGAGTTTTATTGGTCTATCTTTTAAATAAATTTCGCCTTCTACACCAATTATTGCCGTGCGCTGAAAACCTGTTGGAATGCTACCGTCGAGATATTGTTTTCTGGTAATATGAACCTCACCAACAATATTAAGTTTTGATAAAAGTGATATTTCGATTGCTTGTTCCAAGGCTTGACTATTGATTCTAAAAGGTGGTGTATCATCCACATCGTAGGTACAAGTAGTTTCGTGCTTGAGTTTATAAATTATAGTTTTGCGAGTTTTAAATTCCATTAGCGCTGTGCCATCATATTCTCCTAACTCACTCAGCGTTGGGCGCATGTGACGAATAATTTCCGCATCAAAATTGCTATTATCATTGAATTTTCCAGCAGGACAACGGCAAAAAAGCTTTTCTTCTGTCAATAATTGTTGATGAACCTCAAGCCCCGACATGAATCCAATACGATCATAATCAGATTGGCTGGCTCGATTTAAGTCCACGTAACCTATTTCAGCTTTAGTAAGATTGAAATTATCTAATGGATTGAATTTTTGACTCATAGGTTTTACATTAAATATCGGTTTATATAAAAATATTATGTGTTCAAATGTATAGAAAAAATAAGGGAGGATATGAATTTTAGCTTCGATTTATCAACATTTTATAAACCAGATATTTGGTTTTAAAATTAAAAATTAAGGTTAAAAAATTGGCGATTTATCATTATATTTTGAAGTATTATTGAAAATAAAAAAAACATCTTTTATTTTGATTAAATATTTTGTATTTTTACAGCCTTAATTCTTTAAAAGATAGAGAGCATAAACAAAAACATCAAAATCATGAAACCAATAATTGTAGTAGCAATAGATTTTTCGGATGGTTCCCTAAACGCCTTGCATTTTGCTATTCAAACAGCTAATTGTGTGGATGCTAACATTATGTTAGTGTGGGTCGAAAAAAAACAAAACAATATGAGCATTTATGCCAATGCAAGCGACCCGAGGCTTGAAGTTAAAAAGCGCTTTGAGGAGATTATAGAAACTCATACTCCCGAGTTGAAGAATGGAAAATTTATGTTCAAGATGAGAAACGGCAAAATTTATCGCGAAATTGTAAACCAAGCAAAATATCATGATGCGATTATGATAGTTGCCGGAACTCATGGTGCCTCTGGATTTGAAGAATTTTGGATTGGAAGCAATGCATATAAAATTGTAACTTATTCTGAATGCCCAGTAGTAACTATCAGAAATGAATATTCATGTAAAAAAACTATTAAAAAGATTGTTTTCCCTATTGACAGCACCCAAGATACAAGACAAAAATTACCTTTTTGTGCCCGCTTAGCAAAATATTATAATGCCGAAATTCTTTTAGTTTCATTGTATTCATCAGAACATGAGACAATTAAAGAAATTGTCGATGGTTATACAGATCAGGTTAGAAAGTACCTTAGCGAAAGGGAAATAAAAAATGAGACTTTCTCTTTGCAAGCCGACAATTTGACTAATTCAACTATAAATTTCGCTTTAGAACATGATGCTGATTTAATAGCGATAATGACTGAGCAAGAGTCTGCAACATCAAATCTGCTTTTAGGAAATTATGCCCAACAAATGGTGAATCACTCACCAATTCCTGTACTTTCAATTAGAAGTAAATCTATATATGACTATCAAACCAAATAAATTTTTTATTTTTGCAGGCTCAATTATAACAGACTAATTTATGTTTTTAAGAAAATCCATAAGCTCAATAGTGATTTTACTATTTTTCTTTAGCTCAAATATCATTGCTCAACAAGATAATGTTAATAATATTAATATTCATCAATCGGAAACTATTGCAAAGCTCTTAAGCAAACATAAAGAAATTAATAAAAATTTTCCTCTCGTAGAAGGATTCAGAATTCAAATATTCTCTGTTAGTGGCACTAATTCGCGCGATAGAGCAGATCTTTTTAAGGCCGAGACTTTAATTAAATATCCTGAAGCTGAAATATATATAGTTTATAATTCGCCTTCATATAAAGTTCGTCTTGGCAATTTCAGAAACAAATTAGAAGCATTAAATTATTTTCAAACAATTAATACAGATTTTCCATTTGGATTTATAGTAATCGACAAAATAGAATTCAAATAGACTTTAAATACTTATGAAACAAATACTTGTGTCCGTTGATTTTTCGGCATCTTCGCTCAATGCCTTTAATCATTCAATTGGAATTGCTGAAAAATTCAATTCAGGAATATTGCTGCAATGGAATGAATGTAAAAATAGCATAAAACTTCTAAATTTAAAAAAAGGAGAAGAAGCAAAAAAAATAGCCGAAAAAAAAATCTTAGAACTTATTGAAGATTTTAAAGTTAAGAATATAGAAATAAGATACACTTTCACGAAAGGCAAAACTTATCAAGAGATTGTAAAATTATCGGAAAGAGAACAATCTGATTTGATAGTTTTTGGATGTGTTTTTACTCCGGCCATAAAACGTTTTTTTATGGGTGATGATGCCAATAAACTCATAGCAAATGCAAAAGCACCTGTGCTTACATTTCATGAAAACAGAGGCATTTCTGAAGAATTGAAAAAAATTGTAATTGCCATTGACAACACCCTCGACACAAGACAAAAGTTACCAATTACTATGGAATTTGCCAAAAAATTTGGTGCTGAAGTTCATGTGTTAGGCATTTACACTTCTTCTGTTTCTACCATTATGATGAGGGTAGATTCTTATGTAAAACAAGCCTTTGCAGGTCTTAGAACTAAAGGAATTCCTAATGAAGTTCATTTTATTAAAACAACTAATATAAGTAAATCAACGATAAAATACGCCAAAGAGGTTAATGCAAATTTAATTATTACGATGGTAGATACAGAGTATTTTACTTCAGACATTTTCCTTGGCAAACAGCCACAGCAAATGGTAAATCATTCGAGCATTCCAGTATTGAGTTTAAGAAATAAGCAACTTATTAAAACCAATATTGGATTTTAATTTGTATTTTATTTAAAAAAAAAAGCAGGTTAAGAAATCATTCGTAACCCGCTTTCATATTAAATTTAAGTTTGAAATTAATTTCTATCTAAACAATTAAGTTCGGTAAAAGCTCTTTCCAATCTACTTACCATTGATGCTTCTCCAGCACGCATCCACATTCGTGGGTCGTAGAATTTCTTGTTTGGTTTATCTTCACCTTCTGGATTGCCAATTTGACCTTGTAAGTAATCATGGTTTTTTGCTTCATAATTTCTTACCCCATCCCAAGTAGCCCATTGAGTATCAGTATCAATATTCATTTTGATAACACCATAACTTATTGCCTCCTTAATATCTTTAGGATCGCTGCCCGAACCACCATGGAAAACGAAATTAACAGGTTTCCCTTCGGTTTTAAATTTTTCTTGAATATATTTTTGTGAGTTGTTTAATATTTTAGGAGTAAGTTTCACATTTCCAGGCTTATAAACACCATGAACATTTCCAAAGGATGCAGCTATTGTAAACTGATTGCTAATTTTCAAAAGTTCATTGTAAGCATAAGCCACATCGACTGGCTGCGTATATAATAAGGAATTGTCTATTCCATCATTGTCCACGCCGTCCTCTTCACCTCCAGTAACTCCTAATTCTATTTCCAAAGTCATCCCAATTTTACTCATTCTTTGCAGATACTTTTTGGAAATAGTAATATTATCTTCCAAAGATTCTTCACTTAGATCAAGCATGTGCGAGCTAAAAAGAGGTCTTCCATTTTGTTTAAAAAATTTCTCGCCCTCATCGAGCAAACCATCAATCCAAGGTAGAAGTTTTTTGGCTGCATGATCTGTATGCAAGATTACTGCAACACCATAATATTCAGCAAGTTTATGAACATGCATAGCGCCAACTACACCACCAATGATTGCAGTTTTTTGGTTGGTATTATCGAGAGATTTGCCTGCATAAAAAACACAACCTCCATTTGAAAATTGAATTATCACAGGAGAGTTTACTTTTTTTGCTGCTTCCATAACTGAATTTACAGAGTTGCTATTGACAACATTAACAGCAGGAATAGCAAAATTATTTTCTTTAGCAATTCTAAAAACTTCTTTTACATCATTGCCCCAGAGAACTCCTGGCTTTACTTTACTAAAAATCTTTTCTGACATAATATTTATTTTATTGGTTTGTATTAACTAAATATTTTGCAATATACTTATAATCAGGAGTTAATTCTCCATTATGAAGTATTAATGCTTTCAAAATTTCTGGTGGCAAATCCAGATTTTCAAAATCTTTTGAAAAATCGGCATTGGCAATATCACTTATATAAGGCAAAAGTGCATCACCAAAAGCTAAGGAAGATTCGCGTGGTACTTCACTTGGCAGAATATCCACCGACATCACAAGAATTCCTTCGCCTTCGAAACCCATAGTGGGTTGGCGGGTAATAGGATTATAAACAAAAACAGGATCTTGAATCGTTGTTCCTTTGTGAGTACATTCTATAGAACCATCAGGATCGCAGCTTATGTCTCCAATAACCTCCAATCTATGATTACCCTCACGAAAATGACTTTCAAGAAAATCCTTGGTAATGATTCGTGGATAATTTGGGTCCCAATACATGCAATTCAATATTATTGTAAGAAACGGCACATATTTATCGAACTGATTTACAAACTTTTCAGGATGATTATAATAATCTTGCAAGATAAATTCGGCATCTTTCTTTATTGGTTTTGATATATCTTCCTCCTTAAAAATTACCTTATAGATATTTTTATTATTAGCCTGGCTTAAATCCAATGATAACAGTTCTTTAGGCGTAATACTCACAATAGGAAGAATATCGAGCATTTCTTGAGCACCTTTAGAAGCGTTTCCATAGCCAGTAATTCCAATTACCATAGGGCAGATTTCTTTTGGCAAACCATTGGTTCTTATCTCTTTAGCTATTTGATAAAAGTCAATAATTGCATCATTTAAAGAATTGTATTTATGAGCCTGTTTAAGCACAGTAAATGGATTGGCTATCCCTTTTCTTTTTAGCCTTTCGCCCAAAGACCAAAGAGAATTTAAAGAACCTGCGAGCCCCGCAAAACGGCCAAAGAAAATTAATCTTTTCCCATTTTCATCCACAATTCGCTCATATTCAATAAGATTTATTTTTTTTGCCATCATTTTCTTTAACATTGGCATATTATAAGGTTGACCTTTGATAATATGTGAGAAAAAAATGCAATTATCACCTTCACGAAAAAAATCGTTAGGCATTTCCTTTACACCAAAAATGGTTTTAACATCTTCTGGAAATTCATCCACAATGGTTGCTCCTACTCTTTCGTATTCATCATCAGTAAAAATACGTTTCTTTGAACTTTGCACATAAAAATGTAGGTTTGTATTTTCTTTTAATTTTTCTATATGATTTGGCGTAATGGAAACACGCTTTTCTAATAAATATTTGTCTTCGTGCCTTATACCTATTTTACTCATTGTCTGGTATATATAAATTTTGATTATCTAAAATGAATTGCTGACAAATATAGAAATTTTATGACGTTAAATATGCTGAGTTTGAATTTTGATAAAGTTTGTTTCAAATTATTGTTATTTTAATCTGTTTTCAATTTATATTATTATGAATTAATTTATTTTTTTATGCTTTATACTTATAATTTAACAAATCCTGCAGATTTGAAAAATCATTTAATAAATGAAAATCTTTTATCAAATTTAATGTAGATTGAAAAAAATAATCTAATCAATTACCCAATCCATTTTCGATAGCACTTAGGTCTTTAATTTCATCGCGGTAGCGCGCAGCTTCCACAAAGTCCAATTCTTTTACTGCCATTTCCATATTAAATTTAGCGTTTACAATAAGCTTTCTAATTTGTTCTTTATTCATATATTTTACTATGGGATCAGCTGCCACAGTCATTTTTTCATTTTCGATATAGGCTTTCTTTCCGTCAGAATTTCTATAAGCGGCCACCGAAGTTTGAGACATAATATTCTCAGTAGATTTTATAATTTGCTGAGGAGTAATTCCGTGATCCAAGTTATATTGCATTTGAATTATTCTTCTTCTATTTGTTTCATCTATAGTACGTTGCATGCTACCAGTCATTTTATCGGCATACATAATAACTTTTGAATTTATATTTCTTGCGGCTCTTCCGGCGGTTTGAGTAAGAGAGCGTTGCGAGCGGAGGAAACCTTCTTTGTCGGCATCCAAAATTGCTACTAAAGCAACTTCAGGCAAATCGAGTCCTTCGCGCAAAAGATTAACACCCACAAGCACATCAAAAAGTCCAAGTCTAAGGTCTCGCAATATTTCAACGCGTTCAATTGTATCCACTTCGGAGTGAATATATTTTGCCTTAACTTGCAGATTATTAAGATATTTATTCAGTTCTTCGGCCATTCTCTTTGTGAGTGTTGTTACCAAAACTCTTTCTTTTCTTTCAACTACGATAGCAATTTCTTCGAGAAGGTCGTCAATTTGATTTATGCTTGGCTTCACTTCAATAATTGGGTCAAGCAAACCAGTAGGTCTAATTAGCTGTTCAACAACCACACCATCAGTTTTTTCCAATTCAAAATCGGAAGGCGTGGCACTCACAAAAATTGTTTGTTTTGTAAGATTTTCGAACTCTTCAAAACGCAAAGGGCGATTGTCCATTGCCGAGGGAAGTCTAAATCCATATTCAACTAAATTTTGTTTTCGCGACCTATCTCCACCATACATGGCTCTAATTTGAGGAATTGTAACATGGCTTTCGTCGATAACCATAAGGTAATCTTTAGGGAAATAATCGAGCAATACAAATGGTCTTACACCAGGCTTTCTACCATCGAAATATCGCGAATAATTTTCGATACCCGAGCAATATCCAAGCTCGCGGATCATTTCTAAATCATAGTTTACTCTATCTTCTAAGCGTTTGGCTTCCAAAGGTTTTCCAATGGAATTAAAAAATTCAACCTGCTGAACCATATCATCCTGAATGGCATAAATAGAATCTCTAACCGTATCTTTATTTGTAACAAAAATGTTTGCTGGATAGATTTTTACAAAATCCAAATTCTCAATTTTCTTTTGAGAAAAAGTATCAAGAATTTCAATAGATTCAACAACATCACCCCAGAAAATCACTCTGATAATTTGGTCGGAATAAGCAGAAAACACATCTACTGTATCGCCTTTGACACGAAAGGTCCCTCGCTTAAAATCTATTTCGTTGCGCGAATAAAGGCTGGCAACAAGCTGATGAAGAAACAAATCGCGGTTTAGCGCAGAAGCCGTTTTTACTGCAATAACATTGTTGGTAAAATCATCAGGATTACCCAAAGAGTAAATGCAAGAAACCGAAGATACTACAATCACATCTCTTCTGCCAGACAATAGTGAAGAAGTTGCGCTCAATCGCAGCCTATCAATTTCATCATTTATCTGCAAATCTTTTTCGATATATGTGTTTGTAACTGGCAAATATGCTTCAGGCTGATAATAGTCGTAATATGAGACAAAATATTCCACAGCATTATGAGGGAAAAACTGTTTAAATTCTCCATAAAGCTGAGCTGCCAAAGTTTTATTATGGCTTAAAATCAATGTCGGACGGTTAACTTCTTTAATCACATTGGCAATGGTAAAAGTTTTACCAGAGCCAGTAACACCGAGCAAAACCTGAGCTGGATCATTTCTATTAAGCCCTTCCACGAGCTGCTTTATAGCAGATGGCTGATCACCAGTAGGTTCAAAATCCGAAGTCAATATAAACTCATTGCCCATTATTAGAGTCCTCAGTTTTATTAAAATTCATTGTGCAAGAAATTGGATAATGGTCGGATACTTTAATACTTCCTTTTTCAAATGAATTGGATAAAATAAAATCGTCGTGTAAAATGTAATCTATTCTAAAGGAAGGATATGGCCCGCGATAAGTAGTACAAAATCCGCTTCCGCTTTCAATAAATGAATCCACAAATTTAGAGGAAATTTTCCGATAGACATAAGAGCAAGGAGTATCATTAAAATCTCCTGCAACCACTATAGGATATGGCGATGACTCAAAATACTGTTGAAGCAAATCTGCTTGTAGAGAACGTTTTTTAAAACCATTTCTCAATCTACCTGCAATGGCTTTTGCTCCAGTGGCAGCTTTTATCATATCTTTTTCATCGACATTATATTCATCCTTTAATAAATATGCTTTGGAAGAAATCTGAGTAGAATTTAAATGCACATTAAATACTCTAACGATTTTTTCACCAACGTTTATATCAGCATAAATGCCAGTAATATCTTTATTGTCGGTGGCATTAACAATCGCTGCATCGTGAAGAATAGGAAATTTACTGTAAATAACAATATATAAAGACTTTGACCTTTCATTATAATTGAATCTTGAGTAATATTTATAGTCGTTGAAGACCTTAAATCGCTTGAAATTATTTTTTCTGTCATTAGAATAAAATTCTTGAAAGCAAATTATATCAGGTTTATTCGCATTTATAAATTCCATTATCATTTCCACTGCGCTATCGCCACTTTCCTTATTTAAGTTATAATAATTGAAATCGTGAACGTTGTAGGTCATCACTTTGAAAGACTTACTCTCAGAGAAGATTTTGTCATTCCAGTCAAGACGAAAATATTTCCCTGGCATTCGATATCCAAGCAATAAAATTAATAGAGGGAAAAGAGCAAAAAGTTTCTTGTTAAATGCCCAATGGAAAACAAAATAAATATTAACAAATAGCCAAATTGGGTAGCTTAATCCGAAAAAAGCTAAAAACCAAATACTGTTAGGCGACACATACTGAGACAGATAAGCAAATAACAAGGCCAGCATAGCAATAATATTTATTGCTCTTAGAATGTAACCTAAAAATGGAATATTGCTGCTTTTCATAAATATCAATTTCTGCTTTGGTCGAATAGTTTTCGTTTTTCTTCAGCGCTCAAGGTGTCGTAGCCAGATTTCTTAATTTTATCCAAAATCTTATCAATGCTTTCTTGTTCACTTTTTTTCCTTGCATTAAAATCTTCGTCTTTTTCGATAGTTTGCGAACGTGTAAAGGGTTTTTTATTCGAAGGTCTTTTATAATAAGGTTTAGGCCTTCCAAAAAATGAGGGCATTTTGAATTTAAAACTATTTGCAGATCTATTAAAGAGATAAATATTTAGAAATCCGTATATTACACCACCAATATCTGTCAAACGAGCATCGGGACTTGATGGGTTTATTGTCAAAATATCCAATCCAATTAAAATCAAAGCAACCCATTTTAATTTTACATTTCCAAACAGAGCCAATTGTATGCTGGCATTGGGAGAAAATGTAGCGGCTGAAGTTATAAGTGAGATTGCGCCTGAGCCAATGAAAGCAATTATAAGTTGCTGTACATGAAAGTTTTCTTTAAAAATTAAATAAGACAAGATACTACCAAAAAATCCTGATAAGATGAAAGTCTTAATTAACTTATCATCTTTAAAATACTGTTTAAATATTACTCCACCAAAATAGATTAGGTAAACAGTATAAAAAATATTAAAGAATGTTCCGTGAAGCAATATTAGCGTAAGCAAAGAGCCTAATAATATGTAAACCAGAATTTTATTCAGGCTATAAAATCTCTTAAGAATATCTTTAGGAGCCTGATTTCCAAAAGGGCTATTAAAATTATTCATAATTAATAATTATAAAAATTCTTGTTTTTATCTTTATTTTTCCACCATAAAATTAGGAAAATGCCAAAAAGCATTCCCCCAAGATGTGCGAAATGAGCAACATTATCCGAATTACTATTAGAAATACCTGAGAAGAGTTCAATAGCTCCAAAAACTATCACAAACCATTTTGCTTTTATCGGAAAAAGGAAATAAATATATATGAGCGAGTTTGGAAAAGACATTCCAAAAGCAAGCAAAAGACCATAAATAGCGCCAGAAGCACCAACCACATTTGGCAGATTCAGAAATGCCTCTCTGTACCAATTCATAAAATCTACAGAAGCTTGAAGCACGCCAGCATCAGAGCCAGCAGCATTAGCAACATGCACATATACATTATTATATTGGTCGGCAATTAGCTGATTAGCAGTAAAATCAGGACTATTGATAAATGATTGAAAATTTGCAATATTTGGGTTTGCCACATAAGAATTAATAAAATCGAGGGTTGGGCTTACTTGAAAATAAAAAACTGTGTAATGAACAACTGCAGCGCCAATACCTGTTACAAAATAAAATATCAGAAAACGCTTTGGTCCCCAATAGTTTTCAAGGGTGGAACCAAACATCCATAATGCAAACATATTGAACAAGATATGGCTGAAGTTTCCATGCATAAACATATAACTTATAAATTGAAAAGGGAAAAACTTTTCAGAACCAATATAATGCAAACCAAAAATATCGTCGAGGTCAATACCCATTGAACTTCCCAAGAAGATTTTTGCGACAAACATTAGTACATTAATGATTATCAGATTTTTAACTATTGGAGGCAATACTTTATAACCTTGAGGACTTATGTAATTTGACATATTAAATAATTATTAATTTCTAAATTTAGCAGCCACTTCAGAGGGCGAGATAATTGCTATAATATCTTTACCTGATGGTGACTTTGCTGGCAAAGCTGATTCAAAAAGTGCATTAATAAGAGCATTAATTTCTTCCTGAACCAACTCTTGACCTTGCCTTACGGACAATTTTTTTGCCATTGACAAAAGTACATTTCTTCTCTTATCAATTTTCAACTCCATTTGATTTAATTTATAATAGTCGAGCATGCCCTCAATTATTGGCAAAAGTATTTCGTTGCTCAAATCTGGAGGAGTTCCATAAACATCAAATTCATTGTTTATTAATGCATTAAATTCAAAACCTAATGCATTAAGCTCTGGCAATAAGTCTATCAAGAGTTCTGCATCAGTGGCGGATAACTGCAATCTTTCTGGAAATATTTTTCTTTGGCTTGAGCCTTTACTCATTTCTGAAAGAGCAGAAAACCTGTCAAAAAGCACTCTCTCATGCGCCGCTTGGCGGTCTATTATTGCCAAACCTTCATGAATCACGCTCACCAACCAGCGGTTGTTTAATGATGAAAAGACTGAGTTCTTAAGGTGTAAAGAAAAATTAGCCTCGTCAAAAACTTCAGAATCATCTTTTTTATCATCGACAATTTCAAAATTACTTGCATCATTTTTATATAACTCCTGCCAATTCAGAGAATTAGAAATCTGCCGCGAACTTAGTTTAACATCATGAAAACCATTATTATCAACAGTTTTTTTCCTATCATCATTTTGTTCAAAAGGATTGTAATCTGGATTATAATGAATCTGTGGAGGGCGAATTTCTGTTCCAGCAGGAGGAGGATTCAGATTTAAACTTTGTTCCACATCAAAATCTATTTGTGGAGTAAGGGAATATTTTCCCAAAGCCATCTTCACAGCAGCTCTTATAATAGAATAAATTGCTTTTTCGTCTTTAAAATTAACCTCAGTTTTTGTAGGATGAATATTTACATCAATATTTGCAGGGTCAACTTTAAGATGTAAGAAGTATGAGGGGAAAGAGCCATCGAAAATAAGCTCATTAAAAGCCGAAAGAACAGCATGATTGAGATAAGGATGTTTAATAAATCTATGATTTACAAAAAAGTATTGCTCACCTCTGGTCTTACGTGCAGTTTCAGGTTTGCCAACAAAACCTTTTATATCCACAACTGTGGTATTCTCTTCAACGCTAAGAAGTTTTGAATTATAATTCTTTCCAAAAAGGGCAATAATCCTTTGCTTGAGGCTACCTTTAGTAAGAATAATTTTTTTTCGGTCGTCCTCAAAAAAGACAAAACTTATGTTAGGATGAATAAGAGCAACTCTTATAAATTCTTCGTTAATATGGCGCATTTCCACTATTGGAGCTTTCAGAAAATTGCGCCGAGCGGGAGTATTAAAAAATAAATTTTTAATTGTAAAAGAAGTCCCCGAAGGAGTAATTATTTCAGATTGCTCAATAACTTTTGAGCCTTCAACAATTATTTTGGAGCCAATATCTCTATCATGAAGTTTAGTTTTGAGTTCTACTTGGGCAATAGCAGCAATAGAAGCCAAAGCCTCTCCGCGGAATCCCATAGTCTGAATATGAAAAAGATCATCAGCTTTATGTATCTTAGAAGTAGCGTGCCTTTCGAAGCTCATTCTTGCATCAGTTTCAGACATGCCGCAGCCATTATCAATTATTTGAAGCAGAGTTTTGCCTGCATCTTTTACAATCAATTTTATTTCATCAGCGCCAGCATCAATAGCATTTTCGAGCAATTCTTTTACCGCCGATGCTGGTCTTTGAACTACTTCCCCAGCTGCAATTTGATTGGCCACCGAATCGGGCAATAGATTTATTATATCCGTCATTATTTTTATTAAACAGTATATTTTTTACCGATGAAATACAATATTAGAATAATTACCGCCAGAATTGAAAAGAGCATAAGCATCCGTTTTCTGTTGGTATATTTCAAATTGAAACTGTTGCGACTTTCGCGCTGGGAAGGCCAGCGAAATTTTAATTCTGATTCAAATTCATCGCGGCTATATTCTTGTTTTTCATCTGATTCCTTCTTCTCCCATTTTCGCATACGACGCTCTAATTCAGTCTTTTCAGCATCATAATAACGCGGACTCAAATCAAATTTTTTATAAGTAGGTTTATTAAAAAAAGATATTCTCATAGCTCGATAAATTTGCGCAAAAATAGTTATTATTCTTTAAATTTTTTGGACAAAGAATCAACAAGGGCTTAAAATATATTTTATTCAGCAGATTAAAGAATTTATTACCTTTGTAAAAACATAAATTATGAAAACTACATTATTTTTAATTCTATTTTTTGGTTTATTC
>Ga0210044_10006611_pt1 | contig 15181 bp, 11 predicted proteins | sample CryGey13umfilter_2_FD_183959 | JGI IMG/M metagenome (GOLD analysis project Ga0210044, IMG submission 183959) | Groundwater microbial communities from aquifer in Utah, USA - Crystal Geyser 4/9/14 3 um filter (SPAdes) (version 2) | ecosystem: Environmental > Aquatic > Deep subsurface >...
CCAGCTGATCACGATGAGCCACCTGCTGGAGCACGTGCGGCAGCCGCTGCAGGTGCTGCGCCAGGTGCACCGATGGATCGAGCCCGGCGGGCTGCTGGTGCTGGAGACGCCGCTGTCGCCGGACTTCGACAACATCGATCACCTGTACTGCTTCAGCCCCGCCGCGCTGATCCTCGCGCTGCAGCGCACCGGCTTCGCCCCACACCGCTTCTTCGACTACGTGGACGACAACTATCACCACCACAACCTGGCCTGTGTCGCACACCGGATGTGAGCCGTTTCGGTCCATCCGACCCCCACATCCGATCCCGCCATTGTCAGACGACTGGAAGCCGCGCTATCCTCCCCGGCAGACGAAGAAAGACCACCACGTGCCCCCGACAGCCGACAAGACCGACAGGACCGAGAAGATCGAGATACCCGAACGGCGAGACTCGCGCGGCACCCGCCCGCCCAACAGTCCGGACTCCGCGCTGCTGCGAGCCTCTGGAGGATCGACGCTGGATGCGCCACGGCGACTGGTGGATCTGAGCACCGGCCTCCCCACCCTCACCAGCCTGTTCAGCGATCTGTGGCCCGTGGCCGAGGCGCCGGATGGAACCACCGTGCTCTACGTGCACATCCCATCCAGCTCCATCGTCGAGGAGCGCTTCGGATGGGAGGCGCTCGAGGCGTACCGCGGGCTGCTGGCCAACTACCTCGTGGGGCTGGCCCAGGACATGCGCCGGGACCGCACGCACTGCGTGCTGGCCCGCACCTTCGCCGACGACTTCGTGATCCTCACGCTGCGACGAGACGGCGACGAGCAGCTGCCCACGCGCATCGCCGACGGCATGACCCGTCATCTGTCGGCGATCGACGAGGAGACGGCGGCGCTGCTCCAGGTCTACGTTGGCATGGCCAGCACCAAGCCGTTCCCCAAGATCCACCCCGAGCGCCGACTGTACCGCACGATCCAGCAGGCTCAGACCGAGGCCACCGACGTCGGGCGGCAGAAGCTGTCGACCCAGCTCCGCGTGCTGGATCGCTGCATCAGCCAGGAGGTCTTCACCATGGTGTTCCAGCCCATCGTCAAGGTGGAGGACCACCAGATCCTGGCCCACGAGGCGCTGGTGCGCTGCAAGGAGAAGGAGCTGCGGAGCCCGCACATCCTGTTCAACGTGGCGGAGCAGGGCAACCGCATGTGGCCCCTGTCGCGCCTGCTGCGGGCGCTGGCCATCCGCTCCGTGCCGCAGATGCCCGCCGGACAGTTCCTGTTCCTCAACCTCCACCCGCTGGACTTCGACGATCCCGAGGTGTACGAGGAGCAGGGCCCGGTGGCGCAGCACGCCCAGCGCATCGTGCTCGAGGTGACGGAGCGCGCCGCGATCCTGGATCTGGACCACTTCCGCCGCCAGCTGAAGCGGCTGCGCGAGTTCGGGCTGAAGATCGCCATCGACGATCTGGGCAGCGGCTACTCGGCGCTGAGCCTGGTGTCGGAGCTGGACCCCGACTACATCAAGCTGGACATGACCCTGGTGCGGGACATCGACCAGAGCCCCGTGCGGCAGAACCTGGTGCGCAACATGGTCTCCTTCGCCCGCGACCTGGGGGCCAGCGTCGTGGCCGAGGGGGTCGAGACTCGCGAGGAGCTGAGCGTGGTGCGTGAGCTGGGGTGCCAGCTGGTGCAAGGCTACTATCTGGCGATGCCGAGCCCACCCTTCGTGACCCACATCGACGCGCCCGTCATCGAGCCGTAGGGGCTCCGCCGCTCCACGCGCGGTCACGTCTTGCGCGTGTCGCTCCGCACTCCGGGCGAGGCTCCGCCGCTCCACGCGCGGTGAATCAAGCTGTGCGGCACAAACATCAGACCCGCGGCGTGGATCACGAGCCCCAGCCGCACCATCTGCGCCAGGTGCGCCCGCTGGCCGGTTGACAGCGCCATCGCCGCCCCGGGGACCAGCTCCGGCTCGGCTCCATCCAGCGCCACCAGCGCCTCGACCCAGGCCACCGCCCCCGCCGCCGCCGGCTCGAGCCTCTCGACCTGACCCTGCGTCGCCCGGGCCACCATCACGGGGCTGAGCCCCACCCGGGCGGCGATGCGCGGGAACAGCTCGAGGCACACGGGGCAACCCAGCAGCCGTGCCAGGCGCAGCTGCATCGCGACCCGCGTCGGAAGACCCACGCCGTCGGGTCCAGCCAGTCCGGTCAGGATCCGCGGCAGCCCGCGCAGCAGCAGCGGCAGCTGCCGGACCAGCTCGGTGTGCAGCTTGTTCAGTGTGTAGGGACCGGGCTTTTCGCTCATCGCCGCATGCTACACCGGCCTTTGGCTTTGCACCATGATGCCCCTGCGCTATGCTCGGCGCTCGATGGTCGACCTATCACAGCAGACCGCGGTGGTCACCGGCGGCACGCGCGGCATCGGAGCCGCCATCACGCTGGCCATGCTCCGCGCCGGCGCGCGGGTGATGGCGACGTATCACACGAACCACGACGCCGCCCGGGAACTGATGCAGCGGTGCGAAGAGGACGGACTCGCACCGCGGCTCTCGCTGCACACCTTCGACGTGGCCGACGTCGAGGCGGTGGGCCTGTTCTTTCGCGAGCTGGAGGTGATCCCTCAGATCCTGGTCAACAACAGCGGCGTGCGCCAGGATGCGTTGCTGGGGATGATGCCGGTGGCCACCTGGGAGCGCGTGCTGGCCGTGAACCTCTCCGGAGCCTTCAACATGTGCAAGCTCGCGGTCCGCGCCATGATGTCGGCGCGCTACGGGCGGATCGTCAACATCACGTCGCCCTCGGGACGCATCGGCCTGGCGGGTCAGTCCAACTACGCGGCGTCCAAGGCCGGGCTGGTGGCGTTGACCCGCTCCCTGGCGCGTGAAGTGGCCCAGCGCGGGATCACGGTCAACTGCGTCTCTCCCGGCTTCGTCCTCACCGACCTGACCCGGGATCTGCCGTCCGACCGGCTCGAGCAGCTGCGGTGCGAGATTCCGATGCAGCGCTTCGGGGAGCCAGAGGAGATCGCGGCTGCCGTGCTGTTTCTGGCCTCGAAAGAGACGGCCTACATCAGCGGCGCCGTGCTCGAGGTCACCGGCGGTCTGTAGCCCCCTTGCAGTTATTCCGTTTGTTCTTGCGGCGGTAGTGCCGGTATAATGCTATTCGCTGTACGGCCACTACAAAGGACACATCATGCGTGAAGCGCCGAATTCCTCGTTGCGCGCTCCAGGTGACGCTCTCCTGCCTCGCACCTCGCGTCTGGTTCTGGGTCTCACCATCGCCTTGCTCACCAGCACGACCGGCACCGCGGCCGCACAGACCACGGTGGCCGTGTTGGGGGTCGAGGCCGTGGACGCTCCGCTCAACATGGCCAACCTGCTGTCGCTGGCGCTGCAGAACCAGGTGCGACAGACCAGCGGCTTCAAGCTGGTGGCCGGCAAGGACCTCGAGGAGATCAAGCTCGTCTTCGGCTGCGTGGACGAGAGCCCCAGCTGCATGGCCAAGGCCGGCCGCAGCCTCGCCGCCGCCAAGCTCACCTGGGGCACGCTGAAGAACACCCCGTCGGGCTACAACCTCACCATCAAGTGGCTGGATGTGGAGCGGAGCCAGATCGAGAAGTTCGTCAGCGAGAACATCGGCCGGTCCGAGCTGAACCAGGCATCGGCGACCGAGGCCATCCGGCGCGTGACCCGCAGCTTCCTGATCTCCACCTTCGGGATGATCACGATCTCGGCCAACGTCGCCGGGGCCCAGATCTTCCTCGGTTCGCGGGCCATGGGCACCTCGGAGAAGGACCCCTTGCTGCTCAGGGACGTGGCGGCCGGGTCCCATCTGATCCGGATCACGAAGGACGGATACCGACCGTGGACCCAGCAGGTGATGGTCCAGGGCGGCGAGACCACCGAGGTCGATGCCGAGCTGGTGGCCGACGGTCAGGAGGGCGGTGGCGTGCTCCCTTCCCCCCCTCCGCCCAGGTCGTCCAATGTTGGATGGAAGGTGGCGTTCTGGTCCGGCGCCGCGGTGACGGTGGGCCTGGCGGTGGGGCTGGGGGTCACCGGCTCCACCGTGCTGAGCGCGGCGCAGGACAAGGAGGACGCGATCAACGCCTTCCGTAGCCACTGTACGGACGAAACCTGCAAGGCGCAGAGCTTCTCCGGCGACGATGCCTGCAGCGACGATCAGCTCACCAAGTGGGGCGGCCAGGGTGACGTGAGCGGCATCAAGGATGCCTGCGACCGGGGCGAAAAATATGCCACGGTGACCAACGCCCTGATCGGAGCCACGCTGGGCGTCGCCGCCATCTCGGCCTACCTGTACTACAAGGCCTACATCTCCAGGCCCAGGACGGAGAAGCCCGTCGACACCGAGGGCGGTGAAGGTGGTGGCGAGGGCGAAGGTGGCACCCCCGAGACCACCCCCGAGACCCCCCCCGAGGAGTCCGTTTCTCGCACCCCCAGCTGGATCGTCAGCCCCTCCATCGGACCCGACGGAGCCGGCTTCGGGTTCCAGATGCGGTTCTAGCCCAGCAAGTAGCTCCGGCCCGATCCCAGATTCCACAGAACTTGAGCGCCCGACGTGTGTTCCCTGATGGGTAACCAACACGTCGGGAGGATCTGATGGCCAGACAGTCTCTGTTCGCGCTCACCTGCGCGCTCATGGCCCCGCTGCTGTGGCACGGCGCGGCCTTGGCCCAGTACAACGCCTCGAAGGGGATCAACAAGCCCATGCGCAAGGTGCAGACGCGGTCGCTCGACGCCGTGAGCGGCAAGTGGAAGACCCGCACCGCGTATCAACCCCCGGCCAGAGACAGCTACGGCAACGCCGCCGGGAGCCAGTACGATCTGGCGGTGGACGGCGCATTCCAGGGCCAGACGGTGGCGGTGCTGCACCTCTACACCGGCGAGGGCTTCGACTTCCGGCTGCCCCGCGCGGCCCTGAAGAAGAAGGGCTTCTCTGTCTACCGCTGGTCCAACGCCGCGCCCAGTCCGGAAGAGCTGGACCGGGGGCTGAAGAAGGCGTGCCAGCTGTGGATCGTCTCCAGCAACACGCGGATGCTCAACGACGAGCACCTCAGGGTGATCAAGCGCTTCTTCGACAGCGGCCGCGGGGTCTACATCTGGGGCGACAACGAGCCGTACTACGCGGACGCCAACTTCGTGGCCCAGGGCCTGCTGGGCGCCACGATGAAGGGCAACGTGATGGGCAACAAGGCGGTCACGCTGTGGTCCCGGCGGGGAAAGGCCGGGCTGCTGCCGAACCACCTGCTGACCACCGGCCTGGCGCACCTGTTCGAGGGCATCACCATCGCCACGCTCCAGCCGGGGCAGAGCCGGATCCGGCCCCTGCTCTACGGCTCCGCCAACAACATGGTGTCGGCGTACTACGATCACGGCGGTAAGCGGGCGATCCTCCCGCCTGTTCATCCACTGGGACACGGCTGGCACCGCACGCTACGTCAAGAACGCCGCTGCCTGGCTGGCGAACTACGAACGGTTTGGCAAGTCGGTGCTGGGCCAGCAGGCCCGGCGGTGAGCGGGGTGCACCCCTACCCTGTGCCCGGCCTCGGCGGCTGCGGGCCAGCCGGTTCGTCGCCCAGGATCGCGTGAACCGCCGCCTGGATCTCGTCGAGGTCGAAGGGCTTGCGTACGAAGCCGTTGGCCGCGGCCAGTACCTCGGCGGCGTCCTGCCCGGCGGAGTACCCGGATACCACGAGCACCTTCACCTCCGGGTCCAGCGCCCGCAGCCGGCGAAAGCACTCGATCCCGTCCATCACGGGCATCGCCATGTCGAGCATCACCAGGCGGATCCGGTGTTGCTGGTCGCGGTACAGGTCCAGCGCCTCCGCGCCGTTCTCCGCCGTCGTCACCTCGAAGCCCTGCCGGATCAGGATGCGGGACAGGCTGGAGCGGATCATCGGCTCGTCGTCCACCACCAGCACCAGCCCGCCGCCCGGCGGGTGCCCGGGCTCCGACGAATGGCTGGCCCGGGGCGGAACCTCGATGAACCGCACCTGGCTCAAGGCCGTGATCATCGGCGCTGTCGCCCTGCTCGGCGTGTCGGCGTTCGCCGCGCTGATGCTCACCCGCTCGCGCCTCGGGCGGCGGCCGAGGCCGGCCCTGGCACCCCTGGTCCAGGTCGTCGTGGCGCGTCCGGCGAGCGTCCCGGTGGTGATCCGCTCCATGGGCGGCGTCCAGGCCGCCCGCATGGTGCGGCTCGTGCCCCAGGTGGCGGGCAAGGTGGTCCAGACCAGTCGACACCTGTTCCCCGGTGGACGGGTGAAGCGCAACGAGGTGCTGGTGCGCATCGACGCCGCGGACTACGAGCTCGCCGTGCGCGAGGCCCGCGCCGCGGTGGCCGAGGCCCAGCTGGCCCTGGACGTCCAGCTCGGTCACCGGGCCGTGGCGACGCGAGAGCGGGAGCTCGTCAAGCGGGCGCACTCCAGGGAGACGCCACCGAGGCTTCGCGCCCAGCCCTCCCCCGAGGGGCTGCGCCTGGCCAGCCGCGAGTCCCACGTGGAGAACGCGCGCGTTCAGCTGGACGCCGCGAAGAGCCGCATGGACCAGGCGCTCCTGGCTCGCGGGCGCACCGTGGTCCGCGCGCCGTTCGATGCCCGGGTCAGCGAGAAGAGCGTCGACATCGGGCAGGTGGTCTCGACGCAGTCGATCCTGGCCACCCTCGTCGCCAGCGACGAGGTGTGGGTCGAGGCCGCCCTCCCGCTGGAGCAGCTGCGGTGGATCGACGTCCCGGGCGTGGCCGGTGGCGCCGCGTCCCCCGTCGTGGTGCGCCACAAGCTGAACGGCTCGATGGACACCATCCGCCGCGGCCAGGTCCTCGGTCTGCTGCCCGGCCTGCTGGAGCACGGGAAGCTGGCTCGCCTGCTGGTCCGGGTCCGCGATCCCTTCGGCCCGATCACCGACGGCGCGGAACAGACCGCCCCCCATCTCCCGTTGCTCGTGGGGGCCTTCGTGCACCTGGAGATCCAGGGCCACACCCTGGCTGGTTTGTTTCCGCTGCCACGCCGGGCCCTGCGCGAGGACAGCACGGTCTGGGTTCACGACGCGAACCACACGCTGGTGTTTCGCGCGGTGGAGGTGGTGTGGAGCAGCGGGGAGACGGTGTACGTCCGCGGGGAGCTGAAGGCCGGCGACCGGGTCGTCACCAGCCGCCTCACGGCGCCGCTCCCGGGGATGAAGCTCTCACTGGATCGGGCGGCCAGCGACGCGCTGAAGCCAGCCCTGCAGCGGACCGACGCCCGATGACCACGGCGGCGCCTGCGACGGGTCCCATCGCCTGGATGGCGCAAAACCCGGTGGCCGCCAACCTGCTGATGGTGGGGCTGCTGGTCAGCGGTCTGATCTCGATGTTCCAGATCAAGAAGGAGGTGTTCCCCGACATCGCCCTGGACGCGGTGGCGATCCAGGTCGTCTACCCTGGCGCCAGCCCCGAGGAGGTGGAGCGCGGCGTGCTGCTCGCCATCGAGGAGCAGGTGCGCGACATCGAGGGCATCAAGCGCGTGGACTCCGTGGCGTCGGAGGGTGTGGGGCAGGTGACGATCGAGATCCACACCGGGGCCAACCGGCAGAAGGCGCTGATGGACGTGAAGAACGCCGTGGACCGCATCAGCTCGTTTCCGCTGGAGGCCGAGAAGCCCATGGTGGCCATGGCGGAGCACCAGCACGGCGTGATGGACCTCGTGCTCTACGGCGACGTGGATCAGCGCACGCTGCGGCAGCTGGCAGAGAACGTGCGCGACCGGCTGCTGCGCCTGCCCGGGGTGTCGGTGGTGGATCTGGTGGGGGCCAGGCCGTTCGAGATCAGCATCGAGGTGCCGCAGGAGACGCTGCGCCGGCACGGCCTGACGCTGGCGGGCATCGCGGCCCAGGTCCGGCGTACCGCGATCGAGAAGCCCGGCGGCGGGGTCAAGGCCCCCTCGGGTGAGGTGCTGCTGCGAATGAACGAGCGCCGGTACGTCGGGTCGGAGTTCGCGGGGATCCCCGTGATCCACGGGGCCAACGGACGCCCCGTGACGCTGGGAGAGCTGGCCCGGATCCAGGACGGGTTCTCGCCCGACGACGAGCGCAACGCACAGTTCGACGGCAAGCCCGCCGTGCTGCTCAGTGTCTTCAGCCTCGGTGCGGAGTCGCCGGCGGACGTGGCGCAGACGGTCCGCGAGTTCGCCGAGCAGCTGGACCGTGAGCTGCCACCCAGCGTACGCACCGCCTCGTGGAACGACCGGGCACAGTACTTCGAGGGGCGGCTGAATCTGCTGCTGAAGAATGCCGGCATCGGCCTGGCGCTGGTGATCGTGATCCTCGGCCTGCTGCTGGAGCCGAAGCTCGCGTTCTGGGTCGCGATGGGGATCCCGATCTCGTTTCTGGGGGCGTTCTTCCTGCTGCCGGCCGCCGACATCTCGTTGAACATGATGTCGATGTTCGCCTTCATGGTCACGCTGGGCATGGTCGTCGACGACGCCATCGTCGTGGGCGAGAACGTGTTCCACCTGCGGAAGCAGGGCATGCCCGCGCTGCAGGCCTCGATCACGGGCGCGCGGCAGATGGCTGTCCCCATCACCTTCTCCATCGCCACCACCCTCGCGGCCTTCGCGCCGCTGCTGTTCGTCCCGGGCCGAATGGGCAAGATCCAGTTCGCCATCCCGGTGATCGTGATCCTGGTGCTCACGATCTCGCTCATCGAGTCGTTCCTCGTGCTCCCGGCTCATCTGGCCCACACGCGGATGATGCGGGGTGGTCGCTTCGCGGCGCTGCAGGGCGTGATCTCCGGCGGCCTGGAGCGGCTGATCGAGCACCGCTACCGCCCGCTGGTGACGCGGTTCATCCGCCACCGCTGGATCACGTTGACCGTCAGCCTGGCGATCCTGCTCGTCACCGTGGGGCTCCTGACCAGCGGCCGGATCAAGTACATCGACTTTCCCGGCGGAGACAAGGACGAGGTGGAGGCCGAGGTGGTGCTGCCCTACGGCGTGGACGTGTCCGAGACGGAGGCGGTGATGGAGCGCCTGATCGACGCCGCACGGCGCACCATCACCCGCTTCGGGGGCCAGGACAGCAGCCTGGGCATCCTCTCCACCATCGGCATCGGGCGGCACGACTCGACGGTGGGCAGCAACATCACCTCGGTCACGGTGCTGCTCGTTCCGCTGGATCGGCGCCGCTTCAGCTCCAAGGAGTTCGCCGCGGCGTGGCGTGACACGCTGGGGCCGCTTTGGGGCGTGGAGTCGGTGGGCTTCAGCTCCACGCGCCACGGACTGCAGCGGCCCATCGACTTCGTCGTGGCCCACGCCGACATCCCCACCCTGGAGCAGATCTCCGGCGAGGTCGCGCGCCACCTCGCCTCGTTCGCCGGGGTCAAGGACGTGGACGACGGCATCGCCCAGGGCAAGCCGCAGTGGAACTTCACCCTCACCGCGGAGGGGGCCAACGCGGGGCTGACGGTGGCCGAGATCGGCGATCAGCTGCGATCGGCGTTCTACGGCGCCGAGGCGCTGCGGCAGCAGCGCGGGCGCAACGAGATCAAGGTCATGGTGCGCCTGCCTCGACGGGAGCGCGCGTCCCTGGACTCGGTCAACACCCTGCTGCTACACATGCCCGCCGGGGGCGAGATCCCGCTGCTGCAGGCGGCCCGGGTGTCCCGCGGGCACGCCCACCGCTCCATCGCGCGCACCGACGGACGGCGTACGCTGCAGATCCAGGCGGACGTGGACGAGCGCGTGGCCAACGCCAAGGAGATCGAGCGCCCGCTGTTCAACGACTTCCTCCCCGGCCTCAGGCAGCGCTATCCCGGGCTGGACTTCGGCCTCCGCGGGCGGGCCGAGGATTTCCAGATGTTCCGGGATCACCTGCTGCTGGGGGTGATCGTGGCGCTGATCGCGATCTACGGGCTGATCGCGATCCCGCTGCGGAGCTACCTCCAGCCGCTGTTCGTCGTGATGGCGGCGATCCCGTTCGGCGTCGTCGGAGCGGTGCTGGCGCACCACGTCCTGGGCATGTCGCTCAGCCTGTTCAGCCTGTAGCGGGCGGGTGTGACAGAGGTCGGTGGGTGAGCGCTCACCCCGACCGAAGTGACACGCCGGGTGCTACACCTCGAGCGAGGTGGCGCCTCCCCCCCGGACTTCTGTAGCATGCGATGCGACACCAAGGTCCGGGCGCCGCCTCACCTCGGGAGTTGTGTCACCGGTGCGGCCGCCAGCGCCGCGGGTGACAGAGGTCGGTGGGTGAGCGCTCACCCCGACCGAAGTGACACGCCGGGTGCTACACCTCGAGCGAGGTGGCGCCTCCCCCCCGGACTTCTGTAGCACGCGATGCGACACCAAGATCCGGGCGCCGCCTCACCTCGGGAGTTGTGTCACCGGTGCGGCCGCCAGCGCCTGCTGCACCCAGTTTTCCAGCGTCACTCGTCGGGCAACCACCTTGAGCACGGCGTCTTCGAGCGCCGGTCGACGCAACCGCCAGAGCGTCCGCCGTGATCGTCCGAGGGCTGCGATCACCTCCGCGGAATGGATCCCGACGCGCTGGGCAATCTGCACCACCGCGCGTCTGGCCATGACCGGGGCCCGATCGTTTCCCGCGAGCTCCGGATCGACGCCGAACGCCGCGGCGGCAGCGAGTCGGAGCCGGTGCGCCCCGACCGCGCGCAGCGTCTGTCGATCCGCCGCGACCAGCTGATGGCCAGACAGCCCGACGATGGCCAGCGCCTGACCGTCGGTGGTGTCCGGCAGCACCCGCTTCACGCACAGCGACAACCCATCGATCATTCGTGCTCCCAGGAGGTCCGGCAGGCAGGAGCCGATCCACAATGCCGGGTGACCGGGCATGTGGTGCTTGATGGGCTGGCGCAGAATGTAGCGCAGCAGATGTCGGAGATGGTCGCGGCTCTCGACCATCGTCGGGTATCCCGACGCCAGCGGCGTGGCAACAACGGAATGCAGCGCCGAGATCACCGCCTGACTCATCCGCCCACCGGCGGCTCGTGTGATGGGCGCGACCAGGTGCAGGTGTTCCGCCAGCAACGCAAACAGGGCCAGACACCCCTTGCACGCCGCACCGAGTCGGCGCAGCGCCTCGAGGTACCTGGGAGCGTCGGGAAACAGCGGCAACCGGCCGGGCCGCTCGGCCGTGAGGGTGAGGTGACAGATATCCATGGTAGCTCCTTTCGTTCGCACCTCCTCTGTGGGATGCAGCCAGAGTGCCAGAAGCCACAGGCGTGATCCTGATGCGTTACGGTAGCCATGGCCCAGGATGATCCGGCTGGCCGGTCCGGAGCCGGACGGTATCCGGACGCGCAGGAAAAGCGTACCGCAGATCACAGGATGTCCGACGACGTCCGGTATCCGGACAAGCGCGCGCAATGACCGCACTCTGCTTGCTACGGTCCGTGACCCGTGGCAGTATCAAATGCCGCTGAAGGGAAGAAGACAAAGCATCCAGCAGATCATCGGGCGCGAGGATTTGTGCGTCTGTCCAAACAGGGGAGAGGCCCATGATACGTCACATAGCTATCGTCGCTGTCGTCGTTGCGGTTCTCGCGGGCTGCGCCAAGGACAACCCGCTGCACTGCGATGATGACAGCACGTGCAAGGACACCGCGTACGAGCACTACGATCCGGCCAAGCCCGAGTGCCACGGCGTGGGACACTTCTGCTACGAGGGGTGCAAGACCGACGCGGACTGCACCAACAGCTCGAAGCCGTGGTACCTCGCGGGCCACACCCGCTGCGACCCCGTGACGCACGACTGCGTCGCCGGCATCGACGCCAGCACCGACGGCCCGGAGGCGGACGGCGGTACGGACGCTGACGGCTCCGGGCCCGACATCGACACGCGCAAGGAGCAGGGGGCGGTGTGCGGCGGGGCCAGCGAGTGCAAGACCGGGTTCTGCACCGACGGGGTATGTTGCGTGGATAACTGCCCCGGCAACTGCCGGTCGTGCAACGTCTTGGGTTCCGTGGGCACCTGCGCGCTGGTCCTCGACGGGGACGACCCCGACAAGGACTGCGCCGGCAGCGCCGCCGCCTGCGACGGGGTCTGCAACGGCAGCGGCGGGTGCCGCTTTCCCGACGCGGCCCAGGACTGCGGCGCCGCGAGCTGCGCCGCGGGCAAGCTGACCGAGAAGCAGTGCGACGGCCTGGGCGGCTGCTCCGACGTCAAGACCAGCTGCGGGGGCTACGCCTGCAACGCGGGCGGCTCGGCCTGCCTCACCGCCTGCTCCGGCGGCACCGGCTGTGAGACGGGCTTCTTCTGTGAGGGCACCACGTGCAAGGGCACGCTGCCCAACGGCGACGCCTGCGGCACCAACAACGACGCCTGCTCGAGCGGCATCTGCGCGGACGGGGTCTGCTGCAACTCCGCCTGCACCGGGATATGCGAGCACTGCAAGGTCGCCGGCCACGTCGGGACCTGCACCCCCGTCCCCGCCGGCCAGGACCCAGGCAACGACTGCCCGGGCGACACGACGGGCATCATCCCCTGCAACGGCACCTGCAGCGGGACCAAGACGTGCCTCTACGCCAACACCGACAAGGTCTGCAAGCATGCCTGCGCCAGTGCGACCTACACGCCCTGGACCTGCAGCGCGACGCACCAGTGCACGGCGACGACCGCGACCCCGTGTGGCACCTACATCTGCAACCCGGGCACGAACCAGTGCTACACCAACTGCTCACCGACCCACGCGGAGTGTGTGGGCGGCGCCACCAGCGGCGCGGTCTGCGACCGGAGCAACGCCCACGTGAGCGGCAAGGGCGTGTGCGTCGCGGCGGACTGGGTGGCGGCCGGCGGCAACATCAACACCGTGGTGGGGAGCACGAGCAAGGGCGTCGTGGCCATCCCGGGCGGGACCTACACCACGCCGGTGGTGCTGAGCAAGTCCGTGAAGCTCATCGGCACCGGAAGCGGCAGCAAACCGTCCGCGATTGCCATGTCCGCGGCCACGCCCGGGCCGGCCGTCACGGTCCCGGCCGGCACCACGGCGGGACTGCAGGGGCTGACGGTCCAGGGGGCGACGGGAACGATGGGCATCGGCGTCTACTGCGCGGGCGGCGTCGGCACCACCGGGCTGACGGTCGTGGAGAGTACCATCAAGAGCAACGAGGCCGCCGGCGTGAGCGGAAGCTACTGCGCCGTCACGCTGCGGCGGAACCACATCCAGGGCAACCAGGGGGGCGGGGCCTTCTTGTCCCAGGGGACGTTCGTGGTCGTGAATAATGTAGTGACGGGCAATGGAGCGTTTGGCAGCACCGGCAGCCCATTTGGCGGGGCACAGCTCTCTGCAGGGGCAGGCACGCTCACGTTCACGAACAATACCATTGCATCAAACAGCGCAAAGACCGGCGCGGCCCCCGGGGTCATCTGTTCGAACAGTTCCGAGGCCCTCACCAACTGCATCCTCTGGGGCAACAACCTGGGAGTCGGCACCCAGGTCAACACCTGCACCGTCACCTACTCCGACGTCCAGGGCGGCCTCGCCGGCACGGGCAACATCGACATCGACCCCCTCTTCACGGGGACCTACGCGCCCGCGGCCACGGCCTGCTTCAACGCCGGCCAGAGCACCGCCGGCCTGGGTGTCATCGACATCACCAACGGACCGCGTCTCAAGGGCACCAAGGTCGACCTGGGCGCCTTCGAGGTGCAGTAGCCAACGCGAGGGGGACCGCATGAGACCGGGTACCTTCATCACGCTGTGCACGCTGGCCCTGGCCTGCAGCCTGGGGGGCTGCTCCGAGGAGACCGGCGGCTACTGCGAGTCCAACGCCCAGTGCATGGACCCGACCTGGGAGCACTTCGTCGCCGGGCACCCCTGGTGCGACCCCCTGACCCACCGCTGCCGGCCCCTGCCCGACCTCGCGCCCCCGGCCGACGGCCCGGAGGCGGACGGCGGTACGGACGCTGACGGCTCCGGACCCGACATCGACACGCGCAAGGAGCAGGGGGCGGTGTGCGGCGGGGCCAGCGAGTGCAAGACCGGGTTCTGCACCGACGGGGTATGTTGCGTGGATAACTGCCCCGGCAACTGCCGGTCGTGCAACGTCTTGGGTTCCGTGGGCACCTGCGCGCTGGTCCTCGACGGGGACGACCCCGACAAGGACTGCGCCGGCAGCGCCGCCGCCTGCGACGGGGTCTGCAACGGCAGCGGCGGGTGCCGCTTTCCCGACGCGGCCCAGGACTGCGGCGCCGCGAGCTGCGCCGCGGGCAAGCTGACCGAGAAGCAGTGCGACGGCCTGGGCGGCTGCTCCGACGTCAAGACCAGCTGCGGGGGCTACGCCTGCAACGCGGGCGGCTCGGCCTGCCTCACCGCCTGCTCCGGCGGCACCGGCTGTGAGACGGGCTTCTTCTGTGAGGGCACCACGTGCAAGGGCACGCTGCCCAACGGCGACGCCTGCGGCACCAACAACGACGCCTGCTCGAGCGGCATCTGCGCGGACGGGGTCTGCTGCAACAAGGCCTGTACGGGGACGTGCGAGTACTGCAAGGTCGCCGGCCACGTCGGGAACTCATGACAAGACCTGGAGGGAACATGTCACGGATCACAGGGGTGGTTGTTCTGATGCTAACGCTGGCGCTCACCATCGGGGGCTGCACCTCGGAGACCAAGGGGTTCTGCGAGCAGGTTGGCGACTGCCCGCCCGGTGAGCGCTGCGACCCGGAGCAGAACCGCTGCGTGGCCATCGGGGCAGACGCCGGGATGGACACCGGGACCACGAACGACGGCATCCAGCCGGACAGCCTGCCGGCCGACTCCACGCCGGCGGACCAGACCAGGCCCAACGGATCCACCTGCACCGACGGCGCCCAGTGCGGCAGCGGCCAGTGCGTGGACGGGGTCTGCTGCGACGGCTCGTGCGTCGGCACCTGCCGCAGCTGCAAGGTCGCGGGCACCGTGGGCACCTGCACCTTGATCGCCGCGGATCAGGACCCGGACACCGAATGCGCCGGCGCCGACGCGACGTGCTCCGGCAGCTGCGATGGCACCGGGCAGTGCGCCTACCCCGACAGCGCCACCTCGTGCGACCCGGATTCCTGCACCGGGGGCCAGCTCACGACCCACGCCTGCGACGGAAGCGGCGGCTGCGCGGCGGCGACCGCCTCCTGCGGCGGGTTCGGCTGCGCGTCGAGCGCGGCGTGCGGGACCACCTGCACCACCAAGAGCGACTGCGTCTCCGGGTTCGAGTGCGTGAACAAGGCCT
>Ga0210044_10006614_pt1 | contig 15173 bp, 14 predicted proteins | sample CryGey13umfilter_2_FD_183959 | JGI IMG/M metagenome (GOLD analysis project Ga0210044, IMG submission 183959) | Groundwater microbial communities from aquifer in Utah, USA - Crystal Geyser 4/9/14 3 um filter (SPAdes) (version 2) | ecosystem: Environmental > Aquatic > Deep subsurface >...
GTAAAATCAGGCCTGCTGCCTGCCATAGAGGCGCAAGGTGAAATAGAGTCAACCCTCACGCAGAATGATTCAGGTAAATTCCAGGATGAATGGGTTTATTTGAAAAGCGCAAAAGATAACAGGTGCATCTGGACTCAAAATATCCCGGAAACCATATATTTGCCTATTGCGCACGGCGAAGGCAGATTTGTGCCGAAGGACGAAAAAACGCTTAAAAAACTTTGGGAAAATAACCAGGTTGTGCTACAATATGTTAATAATCCCAATGGTTCTGTAGATGATATAGCGGGTATATGCGATCCTACAGGCAGGGTATTTGGGCTTATGCCGCATCCCGAGCGGCATATATCTATAGAGCAGCATCCAAAAAGGATAGAAGAGGCAGGCGGCCTACAGATTTTTAAAAACGCGGTGGAATATGCGAAAAATAACCTATAAAAAATCAGGCGTAGATATTAAAGAGGCGGATCGTTTTGTCAGCGCGATAAAGCCGCTGACAAAAGGTATCGGCGGATTTGGCGGGATGTTTAAATTTGACGCCAAAAAATATAAAGACCCGTATCTAGTTTCATCAACAGACGGCGTCGGCACAAAGCTTAAAATAGCCTTTTTAATAGGTAAGCATGATACTATCGGCATTGATTTGGTTGGTATGAATGTGAATGATATATTATGTTCCGGAGCAAAACCTTTGTTTTTTCTGGACTATATAGCCACAGGAAAACTTGATAAAAAAGTTTTAGTTGATGTTGTAAAGGGCATTGCAGCAGGTTGCCGTCAGGCAGGATGTTCGCTGGTTGGCGGTGAAACAGCAGAGATGCCCGGGTTTTACAAAAAAGGCGAGTATGATTTAGCCGGGTTTTGCGCAGGTGTTGTCGATAAAGCAAAGGCCATTGACGGCAAAAAGATAAAGGCAGGCGACGCGCTGGTAGGAATCGCCTCAAATGGCCTGCATTCAAACGGGTTTTCCATGGTAAGAAAAGTTTTTTCACAAAAAGAGCTTAAAAGATACGCCAAAGAGTTGTTGAAGCCCACGTGTATTTACGTAAAGCCCATTCTTTCTTTACTGAACACTGAGCATTGTGCGCTGAACCCTATAAAAGGCATTGCTCATGTCACAGGCGGGGCCTTTTATGATAAGGTGCCGCGCGTTATTCCAAAAGAACTTGGGGTGCGTGTATATGCCGACGCATGGCCTTTACCGGCAATCTTTAAGTTGATTCAGAAAAAGGGCAATGTTCCGAGAGCCGATATGTACCGTACTTTTAATATGGGCATAGGAATGGTTTTGATTGTTGAAAACAGTATCGCAAACCAGATAAGGTCAAAATTGACAAGGCAGGGTTTAAAATCCTGGGTTATCGGCGAGGTTACAAAAGGTAAAAAGAGGGTAGAGATAGTATGAAGGTATTAGTTATTGGCTCCGGCGGCAGGGAACATGCTTTGGTGTGGAAATTAAAACAATCCCCGAAGGTGGATAAGGTTTATTGCGCGCCTGGAAATGGCGGCATAGCCAAGGATGCAGAGTGCGTAAATATAAAACCCGAAGATGTAGCCGGGCTGCTGAATTTTGCCAGAGATAAAAAAATAGGCCTGACTGTTGTTGGCCCTGAAGTGCCGCTTGCAGCGGGCATTGTTGACGATTTTACAAAAGCAGGGCTTAAGGTATTCGGCCCGTCAAGGGGCCTTGCGATGCTGGAGGCAAGTAAGGTTTTTGCCAAGGAGGCAATGAGGCGTTTTAATATACCCACAGCGGATTTTAAGGTTTTTTACGATCCGGATGCGGCAAAAAAATATATTACAAAATTACCCGTGGTTATAAAAGCCGATGGCTTAGCAGCCGGTAAAGGCGTTATAATCGCAAAGACAAAAAAAGAGGCAGAACTTGTCATAGATGATATGATGGTAAAGCGCGTTTTTGGCTTGGCAGGTGAAAGGATTATTATAGAAGAATGCCTGGAGGGCGAAGAGGCATCTTTCCTTGTAATTTCAGATGGTAAAAATATAGCGGCTCTTGCGTCAAGCCAGGATCACAAAAGGATTTTTGATAATGACAAAGGCCCTAATACAGGCGGCATGGGCGCTTATTCACCGGCCCCTGTTGTAGACGAGGCAATGCATAAAAGGATAATGGATGAAGTGATAATCTCTTTGATAGGCGGCCTTGCCAAAGAGGGCAGGCCCTACAAAGGCGTTTTATACGCAGGGATTATGGTTACAAAAAAAGGCCCTGAGGTTTTGGAGTTTAATGTGCGTTTTGGCGATCCTGAGACCCAGGCAATATTGCCGCGGCTTAAAACAGATTTGGTTGATTTATGCCTGGCCAGTATAGACGGGAATCTTAATGATATAAAACTTGAATGGAAAAATAGATCAGCCGTGTGCGTTGTTTTGGCATCAGGCGGATACCCGGGTGATTATAAAAAAGGTATTGAGATTTCAGGGTTGGAGGATGCTGTGTGGGAGGCCGATGATACTGTTGTTTTTCACGCCGGCACCAAGACAGACGGCAGGAAATTTTTTACTGCCGGCGGCAGGGTGTTGAATGTGGTAAGTTTGGGCAACGATATAAAAGAAGCCGTAGATAATACATATAAAGCAGTTAGTAAAATAAAATTTGAAGGCATGCATTACAGAAAAGATATCGGCCGCAGGGCGCTTGAGAAAAATGAGGTAAAAATATGAGTAAAATCGCTATTATAATGGGGAGTAAGTCAGACCTGGAAGTAATGAACGAGGCGGTGAATATGCTTAAAGAATTTGGCATAGAGCATGAAATGAAGGTTTTGTCCGCGCACCGCGCGCCGAAAGACGTGGCTGAGTATTCTGAAAACGCCGCTGCCAACGGATTTAAGGTGATTATAGCCGGAGCAGGCGCTGCAGCAGCGCTTCCGGGCGTAATTGCCGCGCACACAACGCTGCCTGTAATAGGCGTGCCTATAGACAGCACAAGCCTAAAAGGCATTGACGCGCTTCTGTCAATAGTGCAAATGCCGTCAGGTATTCCTGTCGCATGTATGGCGATAGGCAAGACAGGCGCCAAAAATGCAGGGATTTTTGCAATTGAGATTTTGGCTGCAGGCGATAAAGCCCTGGAGAAAAAACTGCAGGACTATAAAAAAGAATTAGCAGACAAGGTTAAATCAACCAAATTTTAATTTTTCATACAGGGGTCAGACCCCTACGTGAAAAATTATGGATAAAATAAGAAATGGCACGGCGATTACGAGTTTCGGGAGAAAATGTTATTTACCATGTTAGCTCAAAGTGCAATAACGATGAATTTTTGTTAGATACCTTTGAGAAATTTGAGAAATATTTAGAAATCATCGGCGATTGCAAGAAACGGTACGATTTTAAACTTTATCATTACGCTTTACTGAATAATCATATTCATTTACTGCTGCAAACCTGTGAAAAAGATTCAATATCAGAAATTCTAAAATTTGTAAGCGGTGTTTATGCAGGCTGGTATAATAGGATTAATAATAGGAAAGGGCACTTTTGGAAAGATAGGTTTGGGAGCAAGATAATAGATAAAGAAAATTATTTTCTCAGGTGCGCTATTTATATAGAATTAAATCCTGTCAGGGCGGGATTGGTAAAAAATCCTGCGGATTGGAGGTTTTCAAGCGCAGCCACATCTTTGCATGGAGTAAAAAATACTATTATTGATATGTCCGAGGTTTTATTGTCGCTCGGCAAAACTGAAGAAGAAAGACAGTCTGAATATAAGGCCTTGCTGGATTTTGAATTAGACAGAACCAATGCTTTAAATAAAGCTATAGCAGAAAAAGATAAGAAAACGGCAAGAAAGATTTTAAGGCAAGGGCAAATGTACTCTGATTTTATCCCATACAAGTTGGCGTTGACAAATCTTTTTGGATATAGTTTAACAAAAATTCATCTAGGGGTCTGACCCCTTTGGAAAAAATTATGCTTACAGAATTATTGCGGATTAGTCCAGTCAGGCCGGAGCAGGATAAAATAAAATATGCAGCCAGGGTTATAAAAGGCGGCAAGCTGGTGGTTTTTCCAACAGAAACCGTTTACGGCATAGCGGCGTACGCAAAAAATAACATGACGCTGGCGCGCTTGAGAAAACTTAAAAACAGGCCGAAAAACCCGTTTAGTTTTCATATAGCCTCAAAAAATGATTTAAAAAAACTAAATTGTATTGTTGATAAAAGCGCAAAGCGGCTTATAAATAAATTTTGGCCCGGGCCGTTAACGCTTATTTTAAAAACAAAATCCGGGAAAAATATCGGCGTGCGCATGCCGCGGCATCCCGTGGCAAGGGCGCTGCTTAAGATGACAGGGCCGCAGGTTGTGGCGCCCAGCGCTAATCTTAAGGATGAAGCGCCTTCTGTGACAGCCGATATGGCATTTGAAGAGTTAAACGGACTTGTTGATTTAATAATAGATTCCGGGCGCGCGAAGGTTGGCGTTTCCTCAACAGTATTGGATATGACGCGCACGCCTCCAAAGATTTTAAGGCAGGGAAGCATTAAAATATGAAGACAATCTTATTTGTATGTACCGGAAATTCATGCCGCAGCGTTATGGCCGCGGAATTATTCAAAAAGATACTTGGCGACAAACTGGCCAAAGTGCATGTTTTATCAGCCGGAGTCGGCACAATAGTTGGCATGCGGGCAAGCGAATACACACTTAAGGTACTGCAGAAAGATGGCATAGATGCGATAGACCACAGAAGCACGCCTGTTACAAAAAAATTGCTGGAAGAGTCTGATCTTGTAATAGTAATGGAGCGTTTTCATAAGCACAGGATTCTTGAGATAGCCCCCCATGTTAAAGACAAGGTTTATCTTTTGCGTGAATTCCAAAAAGCGCCTGATGAAATAATAGAGCCGGAGATTTTAGATCCTATAGGCAGGCCTCTTGAAGTTTATGAAAGGTCTGTGGATCTTATAAAAGAAGGCCTGAAAGATTTATTTAGCTGGATAAAAAAAGAGGGATGGATTTAGTATGAAAAAATTAAAAATTGCCATAGGAGCGGATCACGGCGGATTTTTATTAAAGCAAAAGCTGGTAAAATTTCTTGAATCAAAAAGCCATACTGTCGCGGACATGGGCACGCATACAGATGAATCGTGCGATTACCCTATATTCGCCGAGCGTGTCGCGCGGCCTGTTGCGGCTGCTGAGTTTGACAGCGGTATATTAATATGTAAAAGCGGCATAGGCATGTCTATGGCAGCGAATAAGATAAAAGGCATCCGCGCCGCGCTGTGCCGCGACACAAAAGACGCGAAGACATCGCGGCAGCACAACGACGCGAATGTATTATGTTTATCGGCTAACAGAATTTCTTTTTCTGCGGCGAAAAATATTTTAAACGTATGGCTTAATACGGAATTTGAGGCAGGCCGGCATAAAAGGCGCGCAGATCTTATGGAGAGGCTGTCATGAGTTATTTACGCGAGGTTGACCCTGAGGTATTCAGGGCGATAAAAGACGAGACGATACGCGAAGAAGAGACCATAGAGCTTATCGCGAGCGAGAACTTTGTAAGCGAAGCGGTTTTAGAAGCGCAGGGCTCGGTGCTAACCAACAAATACGCGGAGGGTTATCCGGGCAGGCGCTGGTATGGCGGGTGTAAATATGTTGATACCGTTGAGCAGCTGGCAGTTGAGCGCGCAAAAAAACTTTTTGGGGCAGAGCACGCGAATGTCCAGCCGCATTCAGGTTCTCAGGCAAATATGGCTGTATATTTCGCGATGCTTAAGCCGGGGGCCACGGTTTTATCAATGGACCTTGCATGCGGCGGCCACCTTACGCACGGCCACCCGCATAATTTTTCAGGCATGTTTTATAAAATAGCCCCTTACAGCGTAAGCCCCAGGACAGAACAGCTGGATTATGATGAGATTGCAGGCCTTGCAAAAACGTACAGGCCGCAGATGATATTAGCAGGCGCATCTGCATACCCCAGGGCGCTGGATTTTAAGAAATTCAGGGGTATTGCAGACAGTGTTGGGGCATATTTCTTTGTTGATATGGCGCACATAGCCGGGCTTGTCGCCGCCGGCCTGCACCCAAGCCCTGTGCCTTACGCGGAATTTGTTACAACGACAAATCATAAAACACTGCGCGGCCCTCGTGGAGGCATGGTGCTCTGCCGAGCGGAATTCGCGAAAAAGATAGACGCTATGATGTTTCCCGGCATACAAGGCGGGCCGTTGATGCATATTATCGCGGCAAAGGCGGTAGCGCTTAAAGAAGCCCTTAGGCCGGAATTTAAAAAATACCAGCAGCAGATTGTAAAAAACGCAAATGCGCTTGCAGAGGCTATGGCAAAGCGCGGGTACCGTCTGGTTGCAGGCGGGACAGATACGCACCTGATGCTTGTTGACTTAAGCAGTAAAGGCCTTACAGGTAAAGAGGCGGCAGATGCCCTAGACCAAGCAAGGGTTACGGTAAATAAAAACTTGATCCCGTTTGATAAACAGTCGCCTTTTGTGACAAGCGGTATACGGCTCGGTACACCATCCGTTACCACGCGCGGGATGAAAGAGCGCGAGATGGATGAGATAGCCGGGTTTATAGACGAGATTTTGAGCAATATAAAAAGCAAACAGAAAGTATCGCAGGTCAGAAGAAAGGTGTCAAAGTTTATCGCGAAATTTCCGCTGTATAAAAAAAGAATAAATGACATGAAACAATGAAAGTCAAAAGTAAAAAGTCAAAAGTAAAAAGTAGGCCGAGCTGGGATGAATATTTTATGGAGATGGCGCATCTTGTGGCAAAAAGGGCGACATGCCTTAGGCGTAGCGTAGGCGCCGTGCTTATAAAAGACAAGCATATTCTGGCTACAGGTTATAACGGCGCCCCAAGAGGCATAAAGCACTGTTTAGACATTGGTTATTGTATGAGAGAAAAATTAGGTATTCCGTCAGGCCAAAGGCATGAACTCTGCCGCGGTTTACATGCCGAACAAAATGTGATAATACAGGCGGCGCTGCACGGAGTAAGCACAAAAGACAGCATTATTTATCTGACCAATCAACCCTGTATTATATGCGCCAAGATGCTTATAAATGCCGGTATCAAAGAAATAGTAATCGGCGATGGGTATCCTGATAAGATGGCGAAGAATTTTTTAAAAGAGGCAGATATAAAAATGAGGCGGGTTAAATGAAATGCCCTTTCTGCGGTGATATAGAAGATAAAGTAATTGATTCAAGGCAAAGTCCTGAAGGCGACGCGATCCGGCGCAGGCGCGAGTGCCTGAAATGCCAGCGCCGTTTTACAACTTATGAGCATGTTGAAAAATCTTCAGCAATGATTTTAAAAAAAGACGGCAGGAGAGAGCCGTTTGATAAAAACAAGGTTTTATCAGGCATCGTAAAGGCTTGCGAGAAACGGCCTGTGTCAATGGAGAAGATGCAGCAGATGGTTGATGAGGTTGAGCGCTCACTTGAGAATAAATACGAAAAAGAAATTCCCTCCAAAGAGATAGGCGAGGTAATAATGAGGGAACTTCAGAAGATAGATGATGTTGCTTATGTCAGGTTCGCGTCGGTTTACCGCGAATTCAAGGATGTAAATCAGTTCATGTCAGAGTTATCCCACCTGCTTAAAAATAATCATAAATAATCGCTCGTAGCCTGTTCGCGGCGCTGAAATTTTTTGCCGTCCGCTACGGTTTACGGCTCGCTGTTCGCGACCAGCAGAAGCGTCGCTCATTGCTCGCCGTAATTCCTTGCGGACATTTGGCAAAAAATTTCTAATGCGCCGCTCACAGGCTACTTCGCTATTCACCCCATGCCTTCGCAGCGACCACTAGCATATTCACGTCATTGCGAGAGAACCCGTAGGCGACCGAAGCAATTTCCTATCATTTCACGCACTAAAACTCATAACAGCAATATTTACAATAACTTATACTATTATAAATACATTTAAAATTTATTAAAAAAGTTGGGAATATTTTTGGTTTTCAGTTGTTATGATAGTAAGATATGAGTAGTTATAATAGAATACATATATAGTAACTATATATATAATACAGGTGATATATATGAAGAACAAGTTCCCTAATACAATACGAATAATTTCTCTGGTAACCCTGGCAACCTTTGTGCTTATCCAGTCAGCGCCAGCCTATGCCTTGCGTCAGCCTGTCTCAGAAGGCAGTGCCCTTGGTGAAGTCACAGCCGCACTAACAGGCAATGTCAGTAGCAGCGGCAGGGCAACAGGTGTTATTACGCCCACCGGGCTTTTGTTGCGCGGCATTATGCACATCACAAAAAAGGATTATGAAAAAATAAGAGCTGAAGGATTTCTGCCGAAGAATCAAGGAGGTGTTAGTAAAGATACCACTAATAATTTTCCGGGAAAGGTTTCCTTTTCTTTGTGCTTTGACGAATTGTTTCATTCAGCCACACTTCAATTCTACGGACCATTAGTGGACAAGATGCATGTCGCATTTATAATAGGCCCGGAATACGTCAGGGCACATAAGGATAGATTTAGTTTGGTTGGAGAGTATTTTAACAAAACCAGCCACAGCCATGAAAGAAATATATATAAACGCGGGTTGGAATTATTAGGATTGTCTGATGTAAAACCTGAGCCATATGATAAGGCGTTTGGTGATGAGATACAAGCGGATGGTGTTTCTGCTGAAGCAATAGCAGGAATTATAGCAGACCATTCAATGGTTGATAAATTAAGGCAGTGGGATGTAGAACTTGGTTTATCAGGCTTGCCGATATACGCATTTGATAAATTAAGCAGTGAGAAATCAGAGCTTAGAGAAGAATGGTTACCCGTGCCCGGCGCTGCCTCAGCCGGCGACGAGGCGAAAGCAAAGGTAGAGCTATTTACAGAGGTTGATAATCATGTGGAATTTTATCATTGGCTTGTGAAGAGTATAGAATCAGGCGCTCTTGAGAAGGGTTTGCCGCTATTTCTTTTTGATGCGCATGATGATACAAGATTCAGGCCTGATGATAGCATAGCTACACCGCGTGATTCCAACTGGCTGAGAATAGCCTGCAGAAATGGTTACCTGGGTGGCATATATTGGGTGGTGCCGCCATGGATTGATGAAAAAGGCATGGAGTATCTTGCCCAGCAAGTAGAAAGGCTTAAGGAAGGAGGAATCCAAATTAAAATTTTAAGATTAGAAGAAGTTGCAGCCGCATTGGCAAACATAGACAAGGAAGCGCTCGCAACCATTGATGCAGACTTTTTTGATAGTATTTACAGCGTTGGAACAGTTTATCCCGTTCATATCTCAGATGAAAAAGAAATTCAGGATGTCGCGCACAAAATCATAGAACCATTGTCAAAGCATAAAAACGGGATAACATCTATAAATGTTGTCCTTACAGGTTTTCCGTTTTTGCAGCCGACTAAGGCTAAATTGATTGCAGCAACAGTAAGAAAAGAATTTGACGATTTAATGACTTCAGAGGTGGTTTTGCCGGTTGAGCAAGGCGCAGCCATTGCCCCAGCCGGTGACGCAGACAACGCGACGGCGGAAGGTATACTTGTTATAACAGATAACATAGCTGCGGCTAAAGAGGAAATAGCTCAGGCAATGGGCATAGGGTTAGCCGGCGCTATAAATTATTATCTGGTACAGGAAAATTCGCTTAGTGAGATACGAAAGGCAAAGGCCGCAGCTTCAAGCGCAGGCATAGTATTGATGTTTATGACAAATTTTGATATCAAGTTAGCTGTGCTTGCAAATTTAAGCGGCATGAGTATAATAGATATTTCTGACAAGGCCCAGATGGAAGCGTTTGCAAAGGCATTGGGAGAGTCGTTGTAATGAGTACTTATAAGGCTAAAATAAGAATAATAGGTATTATTACCCTGCTGGCATTTGTGCTGACGCAGTGCCTGTTTATAACAGGGCAGGCGGGGCCAGAATCAATAAGCCTTTGCTCTGACTGCGACTTTGGTAACCAGGATATTGCCGTTTTTCCAGTCAAAGATGACGCGGTAATCTCCGGCCCGAAAGCGATAGACCTTGCTTCTCTCGCTTTCAATGGAGTCGGCATAATGAAGGGGGTTGCCGGTGGAGATATAATATTCTATCTTTTTAATGATAAATATTTGGGCGGGGATAGAGAATTTGCGCAGTTGCCGGTCAGCGTGTTTGGTGAAAGAATAAGAAATCATTTCATACCTAAACGCTGCTTGACTTCTTTAGAGGAGACGCGGCCTGATTTTCTGGATTGTTCAATCTCTTCCCAGAATTCAGGGCCTGAATATTCCATAGATTCCAACAAATCTATAAAAGCCTCTTTGTCCAGAAAGAACCCTTTTGTTTTAAGGCCGCCGTTGTCAGAAACCACGCGGATAAATCCTGTCAGCGTTTTATCTGGGTTGACGCGCAACTGCGATAATTTAACCACTCTTTCTTTTAATAATAGTGACGGAAGGACCATCTTTTTGCCTCCTGATAAAAACAAGTATAGCACATCAATTTTAGGCCTGTCAAGCCTATTCTCTGGCACTGGGGGCTGGGCTGTAAATGTAATGAGGCAGATATGGCTAATGTAAAACATTGCACAATGCGAATAACAAGCATCATCACCCTGCTGGCGTTTGTGCTTACGCAGTCAGCGCCAAGCTATGCTCTGAGGCAGCCTGTTTCAGAAGGTAGCGCTATAGGCGAGGTTACAGCGGCGCTGACGAATAGAGCCGACGCGAAAGGTATGGATGAAAGGTACCAGCTTGATAGGCGAAAATTTATAAAAGGGTTGATAGGTATTGCTGTTGTTGCTTCTGTCCCTAAGTGGGTTGGTGCAATGAATGAAGATTCAGCTGAAGCAAGTAAAACGCCTTTTGAAAAATTGAGGCAAAAATTTCCAAATATTTTCATAGATGGTTTGGAGCAGCTCGATCAAGCAGAACGTTACGCTAAAGAGTTATTTGAAGCGCTTAGCTTGGTTCAGAAAAATTATCCGCATCTTTTGAACAATGTTAAAAAGATTATTTTTAAGAAAGATGACCCAAAGCAACCCATGCGGGGAACAAGTAAAACTAACTTATTGAATGGCATTATTTATTTGGGGTCAAATCACTTTGATGGCACTTTAAAAAATACCTACGCTGGTTTAGACAGCCTTGAATTTGCGCCTCAACAGGCAAAAAGCCGCTTGGCCGCTATTTTATTTCATGAAGTTTCTCTTTTTGTCAGTTATGATATTGAGAAACATATGCCCAAGCTATACAATTATTACAAAGATTTATTATATCATCACTACTTTCCTCGTTTGTCCAAATCGTACAAAGATTTTTATAAGGTTTTACCGCAAGAATTTATAACTGAGGATATTTGTGCATTTTTATTTTGCGGAGAGCCTCTTAAACAATGGCAAGCGATCCCCGATGATATTATTCAGTCTGAAGGCCTACAAAATTCACAGGGGTATATTATAGATATTAGGGATACCATCAAGAAAAGAGCCAAGGCGCTTGATGGCATTAGAAAGAAAATGTCTTCAGGGGCGGTTTTGCCATCAGAGCCATCCGCGCCCGGCGCTGCCCCAGCCGGCGGAGCTGCGAATGTGGCGGCGGAAGAAGAAGGCCGATGCGTCACCGGGGATACGATGCTGCCGATTGTTTTAGAAGATAGAAGGCAGAGGATAGAGGTTAGACTAAAGCCCATTCTTGAGGTTAAGCCAGGCGACTATGTGCTGTCTCTGAACGAACAGACGCAACAGACAGAGCCGCATAGGATAAATGGATTGTTGGATATGGGGGTAAAGCCGGTGTATCGGTTGACAACAGTTTCAGGCAGGTCTATCAAGACAACAGCGAATCATCCGTACTTGAAGAAAACAGAGCACAAAGCACAGAGCACAGAAAATACACAATGGGTGAAGGTGAGCGGGTTAAAATCAGGGGATGAGATTGCCTGCCCCGCAGATGATTTTAGCGGTTACGGGGCGGTGGCGAGGGAGATTAATGGACGCGCTTTGCCTGTTTATGGCGGTCAACATACATCAAAATTAACACAACGGCAAGAAAAACAAACACTCCTGAAAGAACAAGCATTTTTACTTTTCTCCTTTTTCTCTGGGTTGAACAAAGACGCTTACAATCAGCATTATCGGCCAAGCTATAGAGAGGATAATTCTCAAAAACAATGGGAATTCTTTAAAGAAATAACTTGCCAACCCAATAGCAAATATGGTTTTCCCCAAGTCAGCTATTATTTTGGCAATAAATTCTCTTCGAACATTGTTTATTCTCTCCATCGCCTTGAATTATATTATATTATAAAAAGCCTGTCAAGCCTTTTATTTCTTCCCTCTGCCTTTGCCGAGCCAGTATTAGACAGCGGCATCCTCTGGGACAAAATCGCATCTATTGAACCGTTTGGCTATGAACACGTCTATGACATAGAAGTGGACGGCACGCATAATTTTATCGCAAACGGGATTTTCGCGCATAATACGTATCTTAAAGAAGGCAATGAGCCCGGCGCTGCCCCAGCCGGTGGAGTAACAAAAGCAAATGTGAACGTTGATAGGGAACCTGTTTATTTTCATGGAAGTAGTGCGACTATATTTGAATTTTTTGACAAAACTGGATTTAAGATTTTACCAATAGGTAAACTTTTTGAATTACAAATACCGCTTTTTTCTGGCGAGATGGGTAATGGCGCATCGGAAAGAGGTGTAAACCAGAGACGTGTTTCTACAAGCGCTTCTTATGAAAAAGCCATGCGGTCTTATGCAGATGTTAATTATATGGGCCACCTTATTAAAAATAGTCTGCAAGAGTACGAAACAGAATTGGCAAAATACGAGAAGGAATTAAGAATGAGAAAGCTAGGCGCAGGATCTACAATGTACAACCTTTATAAGGGCTTCATGGCAAATCTTGAAAATATAATTGCGTATCTAAAAGAAGAAGAAGCACAAGGCCATAGTAGTGCAGAAGCAATGAGTAGATTCAGAGCAAGATCCTTCCCGATAGTGTTTGGCATTAAAAAAAATGTTGCCTCGAGAGCAAAACCTGTGGCAAGCGTCAATATTTTTGGATGGCTGGAAGAATACGCAATTACCGGATATGTGGGGCTTTGGGAGGTTAGCCATATTTATACAGAGAAAGACAAAATAGATATAGTCAAAGAAGAATTAAATAAACTTGTAGAAAAAATGCGTACTAGCGGCATGTATAACGAAGCAGAAGAGGTTGAAAAGATAAAGGTTGTATCGTTTGAAGAAGGGTCCCGCGCTGCCCCAGCCGCCGGCGCGTCAGCGAACGCGGCGGCGGAAGGGTTGTGCGTGGCTGGAGATACGCTTTTGCCGATATTATCGGCAAAAGAAATCCTCCCGCATCAGCGGGATCCCGTTATCGGGACAAATCCCAATAACCAAAACATAGAGCTTAAACCTATAGTTGCAGTCAAGTCAGGTGATTATGTGCTGTCTCTAAACGAAGAGACGCAGCAGATTGAGCCGCATAGGATAAATGGATTGTTGGATATGGGGGTAAAGCCGGTGTATCGCCTGACAACAGTTTCAGGCAGGTCTATTAAGACAACAGCTAATCATCCGTATCTGGTGAAAACAGAACGAGTAGCGTATAGCGTAGAGCGTATAGCGGATATAAAAGACAAAAAGGCGTTTCTGCTTTTAGTAAACGCTAAACGCTATCCGCTATCCGCTAAAAATTGGGTGAAAATGAGCGAGCTTGCTGTGGGAGATGAGATTGCAGCATCGAGGCAAGATTTATCGTCTGCGATAGGCATCTTCGCGGGTATCAACGCCGTCAATAACTATGACAGAGCCTTGCAGGTAAAAGCAGATACGGTATTTTCCGACTCTGAACCTATGTGTAGCAGGCGGGAGGTTGACAAGAGGCTTGGCAAATGCCAGCGGTTCGCCGGAAGAAATCCACAATTCAGTCTTATCAACAATGCGTTTTTAAATTTGAAGAGGAAGTTTTTTGAATTCGCGTTCGCCGCCAGGGGTAAAATCAAATCCTTCAATCGTTATTTTAATCAAGCCAGCCCCAATTCATGCTTGATTTTTTCAAAAGGCACCAAGCCCAGTCTTTTTGCTTCTTCAATACCCTTTTTAAGCCGCGCCGCCAAAGCAGGATTTATAGGCAGGTGCGTTTCTATAGCGTCAATTAACCAGCCGACGGGGTTGTGGTATACATATTCTTTAGGAGGCGCAGTTTCTTCAAATTTGGCATCAAAGGTACAGAGTAGGTCCCACAACGAATATGTATCAAAAACGAAATATTTGGGAACGCCTTTTTTGTCTATTATTGCAGCAGCTTTAAAATCTTTTGCAGAGGCAAGGCCTATTGTTTTAATATTTAAAGAATTGCCTGCGAATTTTTCCAACGCTTGCATCCTGACAACTTCTTTTGCGCTCAATTTGACTAATGATTTGTTTTTCATAGTGCCATCTCCTTATGGACAATTTAAGTATAACACACTAATTTTACCCCTGTCAAGGTTATTCCCGATTGGCAGGGCAGAGGCGGCAGAAATTACCGATGTATTAAAAGTTTCAGACATCCTCTGGGATAAAATCGCCTCCATTGAGCCGCTTGGCGCCGAACATGTATATGATATTGAAGTAGATGGCACGCATAACTTCATCGCAAACGGCATCTTTGCGCATAATACGTATATACAAAAAGCCGCGCCCGGCGCTATCCTAGTTGACGAAACAGACGAGGCGCGCGAGGGCGGAATGTTGGGCAGCGGAGATGCCAAAGAAATTGCAGGGCTGTTCTTCGTTGTTACCAATAATCAACAGGCGACCTACAAAATAGTTAAGGCATTAAAAGCAGAAAATATCAGGGACAAACAGATAAAATATATGACCGTCTCGCCAGAGACGCCTCTTAGCGAGATGATGGAACTGAAAGCAGCGGCTGAAGGAGATAATTACAAAGTTATAATTTATGTGGACGACACCGATGTTGACAACAATGCAAAAGATAATATAATAAGAAATCTTGGCGAGCCGGATCTGGATCTTACCGGAATAGATTTAAACGAATGGAAGGCAAAGATATCGTTATGGGTGGCGGCATAATATGAAAAACCATTATTCAAAAACAATGCGAATAACAAGCATTATAACCCTGTTGGCATTCGTGCTGACGCAGTGTGTGCCGGCGTACGCCCTGCGGCAGGTAAGCGAGGCAGAGGCAAA
>Ga0210044_10006616_pt1 | contig 15170 bp, 14 predicted proteins | sample CryGey13umfilter_2_FD_183959 | JGI IMG/M metagenome (GOLD analysis project Ga0210044, IMG submission 183959) | Groundwater microbial communities from aquifer in Utah, USA - Crystal Geyser 4/9/14 3 um filter (SPAdes) (version 2) | ecosystem: Environmental > Aquatic > Deep subsurface >...
GATGGCCTCCAGAAAGGCTGGAGCCATCCAATGAGTGGGCGTGCGGCTGACATCCGCGCTCCTAACGACGTCTGGCCTGACCCAGCTCAAAGGGCAGTGCGGCGCATTGCGCACGCCCTGACGGGGGAGGACCTCTCAGTCCTTCTGGGAGCCCTGTCAGGCTCAGCCAGCCCAAAGGGCGTAGCCCAAGCCCGCCGAGTTGTCTCCAGCCATCAGCACCTGCTGGACGATGGCGAGCTGGACGCTCTGTGGGAAGCCCTGGCAGACGCCTGGATGACCACCGCGGAGGCCGCTGCCTACCTGGGCTACGGCTCGCCGTCATCCACACGCAGCGCCATGAGTCGGGGCCAGCTCGTTCCCGACGCCTATATGGGGCGACAACCCCGATTTAGACGCAGTTCACTAGATCGCGCCTTGGAGAGCGGTGCGCTTCGCAGTAGTCTGCGCAGTGCAACAGCAGGGGGCGATCCCCTGAGCCTCCAAAGGGAAGAGACCTTAGGAGGTAAAGATGAGTTCGACAAAGGCAAACAAGAAGCGGTGGGCTCCAACCAAGCACACAGGCATCTCCAGCGACAAGGAGGGAAACCTACTCGTGAGGGCAGCGATAAAAAGGAACGGCAAAGCTCTGACGAGCAAACGAGTGCTCCCAGCCCCAGCCAAGATAGGGGACGCACTCCTAGTGTACGGCGAACTAAAGGCGGAGCTGGAGGGAGGCGGGTCGCGAGCGACTCGGCAGCATACCTTAGCCGCCTACAGCGAGCAGTGGATCGCGCAGAACGCCAGGATTAGCCGCCCTGGCGTCATCAAGACCTACCTCAACGCACTCGCGTATCATGTGCTGCCAGAAATCGGGCACGTGTTCATCGAGGACCTCACGCGAGAGCAGGTCATCGAAATGACCGAGAAGTGGGCGAGCGAGAGGATGGAGGACGGAGAGCTATACGCGAAAGCGACGGTCCAGGGGTGGTGGCGAGTCACGAAGGCGGTGATCGCGGACGCATGTGCCGAGTACCGAATTCGTTTCAGTCCGACCGCCCGAGTGAAGCTCCCTCCAATGAAGGACAGGAAGAAACGCAGAGAGCAGAATACCCTGTCTCCGCAACAACTCTTGAACCTCCTACGGTTCACAGAGGAGTTCTGGCCTCAGCGCCATGCTGAACTCGCTTTGTTGGCGCTTGGCGGTTTCAGGCCATCAGAGATCTTCGCGCTGGTCTGGGCCGACATCGACTGGGAAAAACGCACTGTGACGATCTCGAAGTCGGCGGGTGGCGGGCATCTAGGAGGACCCAAGACTGATCGGTCGGACCGAGACAACGTAGACGCGGCAAGGACAGTGGTGGTCCCTCAGAGGGCGCTCGATGCGCTGAGGGAACACCGAAAACGCCAGCTCAGCTCCCCAGCGGCGTCGAGTCTGCCAAACGTGATCTTCCCATCCGACAAAGGGACCTACCGTCAAGCCGCATGTTTGACGAAGGTCTTTCAGGCGGCCCAAGAGTACTTGGAACTCGACATCCGCCTCGGAGCACAGGTGTTGCGACGCACCTATAACACCATGCTCTCGGAGTGTACGGACACCACCACCCTCCAAGCACTCATGGGACACAACGACGAGATGAACAAGCTCTACGACAGCGTCCCGCTTGATCGAAAGGCAAAGGCGATCTCGAAGTTCGAGGCGCTCCTCGAAGAGGCAACGGCATGAATCAAAGCGACGCGGTTGTACTCCGGTTGTACCTCACGGGCGAAATCACCCGAAAGGTTGTACTTTCGCCCGACCCAAGAACGACAAAAGCCCAGTGATTGACTGGGCTTTCGACGTAAGCGGGATACGGGATTCGGACCCGCGACCTCGAGCTTGGGAAGCTAGCGCTCTACCAACTGAGCTAATCCCGCGTGCACCGACTCATTACCGCCGTCCTCGGAGCCTGTCAAGAGAGCTTTTGCGGCCGAGTCGAGACGCTGCACCGCCTGGGCCGGAGCCATGGCTCGATGACTTCGACCACCGCCGAAGAAGAGCAAGCCGTAACGCGCGTCAGTGCAAGGTCCGGTCGGTCTGTGAGACCTCTCCGCAGCCCTCTGTGCACGCCACTACCCACCCATAGTGAGAGCGATACTTGACCAGGGTGTGCCGCCCACAAAGCGAGCATCCATTCTCGACGGGGTGAGCAACGTGACGCCGCCCATTTACGACGATGAATACGGCTGTCTTTTGAGCATCCATGACCGCCTCCTTGGTGAGTCGTCCCGAGTGTCTCCTGAGACGCGCTCTTTTCAAAAAACGAGGGGTATCGAATCACCTCCCTCCCAAACGACGTTTCTTGTTCAGTTTTGACCCCTTGTCACACTTTCAAGGTTAACGGCACGTGACCCGAACGCAAGCGCTGTGGCGAAGGCCCAATAACGGTATGGGTTTCTGTCATGCTCCGCGACGCAAAGCCCGTTGCCTTCGGCCTCGTCGCCGAAGTGGCGGAATCGATGTCGGCCCGTCTGTTGAGCGCTAGAGCACGCCTTGGCGCACACGCTGAACAAGAACAGAAGGGGCTTGAGCCCAAGGAACTCTTCGAGGGCTGGAAAGGAGGACTTGGGAGAGTATCATTTTGCCGTACGTGGACTGACAGTGGCGGCGAAACCTGCTAAGTCGTTCTTCCGCATCGACGCATCGCGTCGTGCGGCATGCGGCATGCGGCGAGCGCGAGGTTCGTCCCCGCACGTCACGACCCTGCAACAGAGAGGATTTGCCCATGATGTGGGAATACCTATACGGATTCGCTTCTAAAGAGCGTCCGTCGCAAGTGTCCTTCTTCGACAAAGGCAACGCGCGTCTCTATCGCGACGTCGACTTGAGCACGATGGGGGCCCACGGTTGGGAGCTCTTGGCCGTCGTGCCTGGGGCGGCGGACAACGGTGACGAGCGCTACGAGTATTGGTTCAAGCGCCCAAAGGTGAGTGACGGCAGCGATCCGCCCAACATGCAATGAGCTTTCTCTCGATGACAAAGCGGGTCGCGCTCGCCGCCTTGGTCGGCACCACGTTGAGTGGTGCCGGCTGCATGGAGGCCTCGGACCGCCCGCTCCTCGAACGTCGCTCCTGGGACGATGTCTGGGACGCGACGCCGGAGCGCCTCGACTTCATCGCCGCGCCCGACCTCGGCGACGTGGATGACGACGCCGACGACCTCGAGGTCTCGGACGTCCCGCAGGACGTCGAAGGCGGCGACGCCACCGCCCTCGATGCCCTCGAGTAGAAGCTCGGGTCCCAAGACGGAGATTCGGCCGTTGTAGCGTGCATGCAGCAAGAGTCCCCTGCTGCCCGACGATAGGAGAGCGTTATGTCCCTGTTCGAGACCCTTACTGCCGACATCAAGACGGCCATGAAAGCCCGTGAGAAGGAGCGTCTGTCGACCCTCCGTATGGTCCTCTCGTCCCTCAAGAACAAGCGCATCGACAAGGGCTCGGAACTCGACGAGGCGGAGGAACTCGAGTTGCTGACCCGCGAGGCTAAACGCCGTCGCGAGAGCATCGACGCCTACACCAAGGCCAACCGCCAGGACCTCGTCGACAAGGAGCAAGCCGAGCTCGTGGTCATCGGGGCCTACTTGCCGCAGCAGCTCAGCCCCGAGGAGGTCGAGGCCATCGTCGCCGCTGCCGTCGCCGAGAGCGGCGCGAGCGCCAAGAAGGACATTGGCAACGTGATGAAGCTCGTCATGCCCAAGATTCAGGGGCGTTTCCCGGGCAAAGACGTGCGACCCATGGTCGACAAACACCTGAGCTAGGGTGGGGCGGCCGCCCTGGATTGGCCCACGACGCGTAGGGGCGGCCGGCGGCCGCCCTGGATTGGCCCACGACGCGTAGGTGCGGCCGGGGGCCGCCCTCGTGCTGCGCCTATGCGGTCGTCTTCTTTCGCTTGCGGGCCTTCTCGGCCTTGCTCATAGGCTTGGCTTTCTGGCCGCCCTCACTGGCCTCGTCCGAAGGCGCGGCGCTCTCTTTGGCTACGCAGGCGGTCGCAGGGGGAGCTGCGGCGGTGAGGAGGTCGGTGTCGATGATCTCGGTGTGGTAGAGCCACCCCTTGAAGCCGGAGACCCGCTCGACGAGCTGTGCCCGCGGCTTGAAATAGAGCACGGTCGGCGTGCCCATGATCTTATAGCGCAGGACGGTCTTTGGGTTCTTGTCGGCGAGCAGTTCGCAGACCTTCACCCGACCGTCGTACTCGCCAGCGAGCTCCATCACGAGCGGAGCGAGCTGCTCACAGGGCGCGCAGTTCGTCCCCCACACGTCGAGGACTACGGGCACGTCCGACATCACGACTTCGTCGTGGAAGTTGGCGTCCGTAATGTGTAAGGGTTGAAGCTTCTTTTTCCCTTTGAACAGATTACCAAGGAAACCCATTTGCCTGCGCTCCTGCTTGAGATGCCCAACAGCCTACTCACCGAAGACCCCGTCAACGCTGGCGAACGTGAACGCCGACGTCGGGATGTCAAGGTTCGGTCGCACTCGGCGTCGGCGGTGAGCCTTCTCGAGGGCCGACGATTGCTTCATGACGACACATGCCATTTGCGCACATGGCCTTGTTCAGCCAAATCTGTATTATTGCGGCCACTGAAGAGGCCCAAGTCCACTCTGTGTTCATGGCTGTTGCAGCCTGAGCTCGTCGCAGTACAACAGGCTTCGCGACCAATGCACCCGTGACGAATTCGCCGATGTCTGAAAAGGATAAACAACTGGCAGACGAGAGCGAGTTCGAGGTCAGTGGGCCGCCGACCCAGCTCGACCATCGCATCGACCCTGCCGAGATTCCGTCCGACATTCGTGCGCGTGTCTTCGGACTGTTGGGTCGCGTCACCGAAGAGGACGCCACGAACCTCAACGTCTGCCCGGTGTCCGACGACGAGGACGAGGACGTGCGGGTTCCGACCGACAGAGTCCCTATCGGCCTCTATGTGCCGCTCAGCGAGGAGCGTACGCAGCTCGACGTGGTCGCCTCGACCGACGACCTCCCGAAGACCGGGCGAACGAGGGCGGCCAGGACCCGTGGTGGTCTGCGGAGTTCGACCCAGCAGGCCTCCGATGAGAGCTCCACCGCTCCGTCAATCTCGGCGTTGCTCGACCCCATGGACGAAGACAATCCGACCTATCGCGTGATGCCGGCGTTCGATTCGCGCAGGCAGTCCCAGGAGATCGAGCTGCTGTCTGGCCCTTGTGGTGAAGTCAAAGACACGACCAAAGAGCGCGCCGTTCCGCCAATCCCTCCGCCGCAGCAAAAGAAACGCGAGCCGGCCCTGACACGGCCCAAGGCGCTGACCAACCCGCTCATCGACCCTCCCGAGATGCCAGACGTCCCCAAGGCCGACCGCCTGCCTCCGGAGCCCTGGTCCGACGTCGCTCCGCGCGTCTCGGACGCCCGCGCCCCAGAGGCGCGACCGGCGTTCGCGAACGATGACTCTGGCGAAGCCCCCAAGATCGCCCGTCGCCGGCTCGACAAGGGAGGACAACAGCGCAGCGCGGACATCATTTACTCCAACGCGGCCCCTGCGGTTCAGCAACACCGCATGACCGAGCCAATGACCGCCGACCCGTACAGACACCTCGAGCGGCCTCGACTCCAGGCCACTCCCTCGCTCACGCAGTGGTTCCCTATCGTTGTGGTGATTCTCCTTGGGCTTTGGGTCGCCCTCTCTCTCGTCGCGTTCATCAAGTCGGCGGGCAGCAACACTCCGGCGCTGGCCGCTGTGCTCTCCGTCGGCGCCGTGGTGTTGGTCATTATTGCGACCAAGGTGGCGCAGCTCAGCACCGCGTTGCGGGGCGTGGCGCACGTCGTCATCGGCGCTGGCCTCAGCGGCCTCGCCATCGTGTCCTTCTCAGTCGACGTCCTCGACCACATCTCTCAGATCTTGCTCCTCATCGTCTCAGGGCTGTTGATGTTGGGCAGCGCCTTCGGCGAGTTCACCGCCCAGAGAACACACCGCCGATGAAGCGAACTGAAGAGAAACGCACCCCATTGAACTTGAGAGCGACCCAAGATGGAACAAATAGGCCGACCGAATCGAGTGTTCACGGGGGCTTTGGCGATGTTGCTCCTGGGCGTCGTCCTCTACGTCGCGCAGACAGTCATCCTGCCGGTGGTCTTGGCCGCGTTCCTCGCCGTGCTGATCAACCCAATCCTCCAGCGGCTCCATAAGTACCTGCCTTCTTGGCTCAGCCTCGGCCTGGTGTTGTTGGCGCTGGCCATCGCCCTCATCGGCGGCACGACGCTCTTTGCGACGACGCTCTACCAAGTGGGCCTGGAGATTCCGGTCTACGTCGCGCGATTCGAAACGGAGTTTCAGGGGCTCGTCGATTGGGGCGCCAAGTACGGCGTCGATCTCAGCTGGGAGCAAGTCGGCACCAAGGAGAGCCTCTCCTACCTGCTGCAGTTTGTCGGCTCTGGCCTAGGCTCTGTGGCCACGGTCGTCGGACAGCTGGTCATCATCTTGTTCATCATGGTGTTCATGGTCTTCGAAGCGAGGCAGTTCGGGCGCAAAGTCGATGCCGCGTTCAGCAGCGGCGTCAGCGAGCAGGTCAGAGAATCCGCGCTGGCCATCATCGACCAGATTCAACGCTACATTGTCACCAAGATGTTCATCAGCCTGCTCTCGGGCTTCTGCATGTTTGTCATCTGCCTAGCCTTTCAGGTGGATTTCGCGTTCTTCTGGGGCGCTCTCGCTTTTGCGCTCAACTTCGTCCCGAACATCGGCTCGATCATCGCGATCCTCCCGCCGTCGCTCATCGCCTTCCTGCAGCACCACAGCGCAGGGTGGGCCGCGGCATTGCTCGCAGTTCTCGTGACGGTGCAACTCATCATCGGGAACGTCCTGGAACCGAAGGTGATGAGTCGCTCGATGAGCTTGTCGACCCTGGTCGTCTTCCTCTCGATGATCTTCTGGGGATGGCTGTGGGGCATCGTTGGCGTCGTGCTCTCGGTGCCACTGACGGTCGCCGCGAAGATCATCTGCCAACACGTCCCAGGACTCGAGCCCGTGGCGATTTTGCTGGGCGAAGAGCCGCCCTCTCCCTCCACCGCGCGGTCCGCACTATGACCCCCGAAGAAACCGTCGCCGCCTGGCTTGCCCTCCTCAACAGAGACACTGACGAGCCGACCGCACTCGCCGATGACGTCGTGCTTCACTTCTACCCAGATGGGAGCGGTGGCCGACGCGACGAGCGGGTCGGCGTCGACCAGACCATGACCTGGATCCAGCGGCCACCCAAAGGCAACTACCGCTTCAGCGCCGACCAAATCCACGCCGGACCGCCCGCAGAGACCTTGGCGCCAGCCGAGCTCGCGACGCACGCGCGCTTCAAGGTCGAGCTGACGATCGCCAAGTGGTCGAACACCGGGTCTTGGATCCTCCACTCCAGCGGCCCCAAGATTACCGCCGTTCACCATGAGCCCGACAAGCTCCCCGACGACAGCGCGGTCGAGGCGTTCCCTGAGAAGAAAGAGGGATGAGCCACGGTGTGACTACCTGCGATCGCTCACAGTCGTGTGCGTCAGAAGCACGGGTTCGAACGGCGGAGAGGTCTCCGGCGTGCACCGCGAAGACTTCGTTGAGGACGGGCTTCTCGCGGCTCAATTGAGCCCGGACCAAGGCGTCACGTCGTTGGCACGCAATCTGCTCTCGGGTGGCCTGCTCCTTCCTCGAGCGCAAGACACCGGCGGACACCCCTCCAACGTTTGGGAGTCACATGACCCGCACCCGCACGAAGACGATCCTCCTCATCACGCTCTTCACGCTCCTGGCGAGCGCTTCAATGTTCGGGTGTCTTTCGGAGTCGTACGTAATCCCGGACAGTGAGCTCGCGCGGGTCGCCAAGCTCCCCGTCGAGAAGCGAGGCAAGACCGTGCGAGTCGTTCAACGCTGGGCGTCAGACGCCGAGCCCAGCGAAGAGGCGACGTCGCGCCGACAAGACTACGACTCCAACGCGAGCTTCGACGTCGGGACCCACGTCTCGTTCCGGCTCTCTCATCACCACCACAGCCACTGGAACCAGAGCTGGCGCCCCGTGCACGTGCATCGCTCGGTGAACCCCATTGGCGCCCCACGCACCGCGACGGCTCCGCCGCCGCGCGGCGCCTCTCAACCCGCGACGGTCAACCCCACCTCCTCGTCCGGAGGGTCGAGCCTGAACGTCGATGGAGACCAGGCTCTCGTCGCCCTCGTGGTGCTCGCCGCTGGCGCCATGACGGTGGGGCTCGTCGCTACCGAAGGCATGCGCTACGACGGTTGGATGCAGCTCGATCGGGACCAGCCGATCCACCTGATGCGCGATGACGGCAGCGAAGAGGTGGTCTACCTCTCCGAGCTGGGACCTCAGCACATCGGGCTAGGGGATGCGGTCATCACGGAGAACGAGGGGGGGACCTATCGCGTGCAGCGCGCTCCGCTCTGGCGGGAGGGCGCGGCGTGGCGCATGGAAGTGGGTGGAATGCAGGTTCCCACCCCGGACGGCGAGTTCCCGACGTCTTTGGGCGTGTCCATGGGCTTGGGGTACTTTCCGCTGCAACAGCTCGGTTTTTTGCTCACCTCGTCGTTCGCCTGGGGCGAGCAGGCCGGCGGCGACTTCCTCGGCATCCAGTATGGACTCGAGGCGGACTTCATCCCTCTACAGCTCTGGCGGCTGCACGCCGGGATTTACGGCATCGGCGGCATGGGATTCTACGAGGCCGAAGGCGGGCAGCTCCCCACAGAGTCGTTCCACGAGCCCGTGCTCGAGGTCGGCGGCATCGGTGAGTTCGACCTGACGACCCGTTTGGCCTTCCAAGGAAAGGTCGGCGTGCGCTTCCAGCAGCACGACAGCGAGTTCCTGCCCGCGATGTGGCTGATTACTGGCGGACTCTCGGTGTACTGAGCGCGCCTGCCGCCAGGCTAGGTGTAGACGCCCAGCAAGAACAGGCCGGCGAGGAAGAACACGATCAGGGCCCCAATGAGCCAGGGGTTCAGGCTGCGTCGAGCGGTGCAGACGCCGCCTGGCTTGGCTGGGTCGACCTCGAAGCGGCGGCAGAGCTGTCGGACCGACCAGACCGAACCGCCGCTCAGCAGGTCGAGGATGGCGGTGGCGTCGTTTGCGGCGCGGGCGGTCTGGTAGCGGGCGAGCTCCTCGTCCGTGAGCTCATCGCGCAGGTTGTGAGGCCAGGCGTCGGGCTCGAGCGCCTCTCCCTCGGCGAAGAAGTAGGCCGTCTCCCATTCCTGTGCGTCTCCCTCGGTGCGCCAGCCGCCTTCTTCGGCGAAGAACTCCAGCTTGCGTAGACGCTCTCCACTGTCCCAGTGTTCGAGCTCCTCGACGCTGGCTGTCGACTGAATGAAAAAGCCGATGACTCGGGCGCGCAGCTCACGCGAGAGGGGTTCGACGAAGGCCGGAACGGTGAGACTTCCGAAGCTGACGTCGACCTGGACCAGCACCCAGGGCGTCACCTCGCCGATGACGGTGATGCCGTGCTTGGCGAGGACGGCGCCGACGTCTGGGTGCTGTCGAGTCTCGACGATGGCTCCTGCCCAGGTTCCCATGTGCACACTCTCATCAAGCCTTTCGAAGGCTGTCCAGAATAGGGAAAGGCCAGCTGTAGAGGGCGCTCCCGCCACAGTTGGCCTTAACCCATGCGTTCGAGACTAGGCGAAGGATCGTTCGAACAGCGCTTCGATGGCCTCACGGCCTTGCTGCGAGAGATCGCGGGTACCAGTGCCGGTGAAGCGGCGTGCGCGAATTCTCGCGTCGGACTCCTCGACCCAAGCGTCGTCGCTCCAGGTGAACCAGGCGCGGCGCTCTTGATCGAAGACGTGCAGACTCTTCTTGAGGTGCTTGGCCAGCTCTGCGGCCCAGCCAGTGCCGCCCTTCACCGTGCCGTTCTCGAGGATGAGTCCGACGACGAAGACTTGGTTGGCGGTGTTGACCTCGTGCCAGATGGACTGGAGGACTTTTTGGAAGAGCGGGGTCTTGGGGAAGTTGCGCTGCATGTGCTCCTGCAGATAGCGGTCGCCGACCTTTCCCTGGGCGAGCTGAGCAGCATTGAGGAGAACGAGTCCTCGGTCGCGGACGACGGGTCGGCCAGCGAACGAGTAGTTGATCTCCTGCACGCCGTATTGCTCGGCGCACTTGCCAAAAGCTTCTTCGGCGCCACCGGCGCCGCCGGAGAGCAGAGTGCAGACTTTGGAGGGGAGCTTGACGTGAGACTTTTCGCCCATCGCTGAGGCGATGCGCATGGTGTCACGCTGCAACACGACGAGTGCCGGGTCGGTGAGGACCTCTGGGCTGTTCGGAGCTTTGAAGAGACCGATGCCGACCTGCTCGCCGTTGGGGATGAGCCCGAGGGCCATCTCGATCAGCTCGGAGTAGGCGGTGCACGGCGCGTGCAGCAGCCCAGCGGGCGGCGAACCGCTCTCGCGGTGGGTCTGGGCCGTCATCCAGAGGGTCGCGCTGTGGCGAGCGGCGAGCGCTTTCAGCGCGCCGATCTTCGAGGCTGCACGCACCGTGGACTCAGTCCAGTCGAAGCCATCGACGATGATGACATCCGGCGAGAACTGGGTGTGCTGCGAGTAGACCTCCAAGGCAGCGTCGAGCTTCTCGGCCCGAATGTTGTTATTGGGGAAGGTGTGGAAGATGCGCTTGCCGGTCAGCGCCGGGGCCTCCCGCTCGTTGAGTCGCGCATCAATGAGGCGGTCCTCGAAGAGGGTCTTGTACCACGACTGTACGCGCTCGAGGTCGTCTCCAACCGAGACATGGAAGACGTTAAGTCCTCTCTCTTGTGCATCGAGGGCGAACTGCACGAGGCAGGCCGTCTTTCCGACACCGGCACGGGCGAGCACGACTCCGAGCTCACCAGGTCCTAACTTGGAGCCCGAAGAAGCCTCGAGGCGATCGAGCGGGCTCTGAGAAATAGTTTGATCTTGCTGGCTCATTCTCATCCCCTCACTTCTTCTCGGCGTCGCGCGCTTTCGCTTTGGCGATAATTTCTTCGGCTACGTTCTCGGGCACCGTGACATATCTCGAGAACTCCATGGAGAACTCGGCTTTCCCTTGGGTACTGGAGCGCAGCGCGGTGGAATACCCGAACATCTCGCTCAACGGCACGTCGGCTTCGACTCTAGCGAAGCCGCCTTGCTCTTGCGTACCAATAATCGTCCCGCGACGCTGCATGAGAGTTCCGAGCATGCTGCCGGAGAACTCCACGGGACCCTCGACAGAGACTCGCATGATGGGCTCGAGGATGCGGGGTTGGGCCTGGGTGTAGACCGAGCGCCAGGCTCCTCGGGCGGCTTCTTGGAACGCCATCTCGGAGGAGTCTACTGCATGCTGCGCGCCGTCGTTGACGACGACACGGACACCGATGACCGGGGCGCCGATCAAGCTGCCCTTGGGCAACATGCTGCGAAAGCCCTTCTCGACGGCCGCGACGAAGGCCTTGGGGATGGCTCCACCGACCACCTTGTCGACGAACTCGAAATCTTTTTCCTCGCACGGCTCGATGTAGCCAGCGACGCGTCCGTATTGACCGGAACCACCCGTTTGCTTCTTGTGGGTGTAGTTGAACTCGACCCGTCGCGAGATGGCCTCGCGGAAGGCGACCTGCGGAGCGGAGACGGTGACCTGTGCACCGTACTCGCGCCGCATGCGCTCGATATAGACCTCGAGGTGCAGCTCGCCCATGCCGCTGACGATGGTCTCGTTGGATTCAGGGTCGATGTGCACTTGGAAGGTCGGGTCCTCTTTCTTGAAGCGGGCCAGAGCCTTGGACACGTTCACTTCGGCTTTGTTGTCGACGGGGTGCACCGACAGCGAGATGACCGGGTTGGGAACGAACATGGAGGTCATGGTGATTTTTTGCGTGCCGTCGGTGAAGGTGTCACCGCTGTGGCAGTCGACGCCGAACATCGCGACGATGTCGCCGGCGCCCGCGTCGGTGATCTCCTCCATCTCGTCGGCGTGCATCCGAACCAGGCGTCCCACCCTATGCTTCTTGGTGCTGCGGGTGTTGTAGATGAACTGATCCCGGGACAACACCCCTTGGTAGACGCGCAGGTAGGTGAGCTGACCGTAGCGCCCGTCCTCGAGTTTGAAGGCGAGGGCGACGAGCGGCGCTTCGAGCTCGGACTTGAGCAGGATTGTCTCTTCCGTCGCGCCCGAGACGTCGATCGCGTCGTTGGGAACGTCGGTCGGATCGGGCATGTAGGCCACGATCGCGTCGAGCAGCGGCTGCACACCTTTGTTCTTGTAGGCCGAGCCCATGAATACCGGCGTGATTCGCAGCGAGAGAGTGCCCTGGCGCACCGCGTCGTTGATCAGGGCAGGCGTCACCTGGTCTTCCAACATGGCCTCGAGGAGGTCGTCGGAGAACATGGAGACGATGTCCAACATCCGCTCCCGAGCCTCTTCGGCCTCGCTGAGGCGGTCGGCTGGGATGGGGCGGTAGATGATGTCGGTGCCGTTCTCGCCCTCGAAGTGAACCGAGCGCATCTCGACGAGGTCGATGACCCCCTCGAACTTGTGCTCGAGACCCAACGGCAGCTGCATCAACACCGGGTTGTGGCCCAACTGCTCGCGCAGCTGAGTCGCAACCCGCAGCGGGTTGGCTCCCGTTCGGTCGCACTTGTTGACGAACGCCAAACGCGGAACGTTGTAGCGCCGCATCTGACGATCGACCGTCATGGACTGACTCTGCACGCCGGCCACAGAGCAGAGCACCAACACCGCGCCGTCCAAGACGCGCAGCGAGCGCTCCACCTCGATGGTGAAGTCGACGTGGCCAGGGGTGTCGATGATGTTGATGTGGTGGTCGAGCCACTCGGCGTGGGTCGCGGCGCTGGCAATGGTGATGCCCCGCTCACGCTCCAACTCCATCGAGTCCATCTTGGCCCCGACGCCGTCCTTACCGCGAACATCGTGAATGGTGTGAATACGATTGGTGTAGAAGAGGATGCGTTCCGTCAGCGTCGTCTTGCCGCTATCGATGTGCGCGGAGATTCCGATGTTCCTCAGCTTAGTCAGGTCAGTGTACACAACAGTTCCTCATGGCTCCCATGTTGAGCGGTTCGTTGCTTTCCCCTCGCCTACTGCGAGAGAGGTGCTTGGTGGTGACCTCCCTGCGACACCACCACAAACGGCTGGCTTCCCTAACGGAGTTACCCATAGACGTCAAAGATAGAATGACTTTTTGGGGTTTTTATTTTCGCCGACGGGACGAGGCGAACATCGCCTCACGAGAAAAGGAGGCCGAGAACACAGGTCGGAGCGCCTTCTCAGACGATTCACTCGCGCCACATACGTCACCACCAATTCGCCGGATCGCAGAGGTCGGAATTATTTCCTAGTGTTTTGGGGTGAATTGGCGCCTCGGTTGTTGCGCGCCTCCTGCGCGCGACCCTTCGCGTTGGCACGACTCTCCGCCGTCCCTGGCTGCGAGTTCTTGTCAGCCCCACGCGGGTCGCCGCGAACTCGGTCCGTTGCTTGATGCTCCCGTCCAATGCGACAATCCCACTCTCGCCACCAGTTATGGGTCGACGCGCCACAGGTGCACTGGAGTTGCGATGGCGCGCACGCAAGCCTCTGCTTTTACACGATTCTCTGAGCACGAGTCCGCAATGCTACGACGCCCTCTCACTCTCACTTTCGCTATCGCGCTCCTCGGCCTCGCTTTGCTGGGTTCCCGCTCTGTCGCCGCTCAGGAGGCGGGCTCGAGCCCGCCTCCTGAGCGGCCCAGCACCGACGTGCGCCGCTTCGAAGAAGATTGGAGCCAGGCTCGGCACTTCGCCGCCTCCGACTTCTGGGACCCCGCCAAGTTCGTTCCCTTGGACAGCGACGGCGACTACGCCCTGGGCTTCGGCGGCGACTTGCGGCTGCGTGGCGAGGTCTGGTCGGCCTATGGCTTCGGTTCCGCGGCGGAGAACGACGACGTCTACGGTCTGAGCCGTGTCCGTCTCCACGCCAACGCCCAGCTCAGCGAGTACTTCCGACTCTTTGTCGAAGGGAAGAGCGCGCTGGCGACCGAACGCCTCCTGGCCGGTCAGACGCTGTCGCGCGACGTGGACGCCCTGGACCTGCAGAACCTCTTCGCCGACCTCATCCTGCCGCTGTGGACGGACGCCGAGCTGCGATTGCGCATCGGCTTCCAAGAACTCTCCATGGGTTCCGAGCGCCTGTTGAGCCCAGACGACTGGTCCAACTCTCGCCGCACCTTCGACGGCCTGAGCTTCAACGGCGACCTCGAGGTCCTGCGGTTCGAGCTCTTCTGCGGCTACCTCGTGCCGGTGACGAAATATGGCCTGAACAAGACCGACACTGAAGGCACCCTCTGCTCGGCGGCGGTGAACACGGAACTAGGAAAACACTCGCTGCTCGGGTTCTGGCTCTGGCGAGAGCAAGAGGTGCCGCTCGCCAGCGAACGGGTGAAGGAGGTCCGACAGACCTTTGGCCTCGAGCTCGCAGGCCCCCTCCCCACAGGGTTCGACGCCTTCCTCATGGGGGCCGCACAGGTCGGCAAGCGGGGCGACGTGGACGTGCGCGCCGGTCACTTCGCGGCTGAGTTGTCCCTGCGGACCGAACACGAGTTGCATCCACATCTGGCCGCGGGGGTCGAGTTCGCCAGCGGTGACCTCGACCCGCTCGACGACACCGCGCAGACCGCCGACGCGCTGTTCCCCACGAGCCGGCATTTCCTGGGGCTCGTGGGCGCGGTCGGCCGACAGAACGTTGTCGCCTTGCGCCTGTCCTCCGCGCTCGAGCCCCTCGAGGGGCTCGTGCTCGGACTCGATGGCTTCGTCTTCCACTTGGCGCGACCGTTGGACGCCCTCTACGACGACGATTTGGGCGCCGTGCGACTGCCCCAGAGGGGCGGGGCGTCCTACGTCGGCAGTGAGCTCGACGCCGTCGCGCGCTACCAGATGGACCGACACGCCTCGTTCATCGCGGCTTACGCCCACGTCTTCGCCGGGGACTTCGTCGCGCAGACGGGAGTCAGTGGCGACGTGGATTTTGCGATGTTTCAGTATTCTTATGTTTGGTAATGTTCGCCTGGGACGCTTTCCCACGTCGTGGTTCGGGCTGTCGGACGTTTTCCACGTCGTGGTTCGGGCGGTCGGTTCCACGTCGTGGTTTAGGGGCCGTCGGACACGGTTCCGTCGTGGGTTCGGGCGGTCGGACGTT
>Ga0210044_10006619_pt1 | contig 15169 bp, 21 predicted proteins | sample CryGey13umfilter_2_FD_183959 | JGI IMG/M metagenome (GOLD analysis project Ga0210044, IMG submission 183959) | Groundwater microbial communities from aquifer in Utah, USA - Crystal Geyser 4/9/14 3 um filter (SPAdes) (version 2) | ecosystem: Environmental > Aquatic > Deep subsurface >...
GGAAAGAGCACAGGAATGAATTTAGTCGGCTCTCTTGACTTGCCAACAAAAGGAGAGATATTTCTGGATAATAAGAACATCGCGCATCTGGAGGAATCCCAGCTTGCACAGATAAGAGGGAAAAAAATAGGATTCATATTTCAGAGTTTCAATCTGATACCAAATCTTACTGCCTTAGAAAATGTCGCGCTCCCGATGCTTTTTCAGGGAGCGGATTCTGCGGCAAGAAATGACAGAGCACAGGAATTGCTTAAGATGGTTGGCCTTGGGGAAAGATTGGATCATTATCCGAACCAGCTTTCAGGAGGACAGCAGCAGCGTGTTGCAATCGCGAGAAGCCTTGCAAATGACCCTGAAATGATTTTGGCAGATGAGCCAACAGGGAATCTGGATTCAAAGGCAGAAGAAACAATAATGGATTTCCTTGAAGAGCTTAATCAAAAAGGAAAAACGATTGTTATGGTCACTCACGAGCCCCACCTTGCGGAACAGCATGCCAGGACAATTTACTGGCTTAAAGATGGAAGGGTTGAGAAAGTCACAAGAAAAGTCAAGGATAAATGGAAGGAAGTTAGAAACTAGAATTCAACCAATACTCTTAAAAACCATATTTTCTATCAAAATACCATGGGAAAACAGGCATTTGCAACCACTTTAGCATTACTACTAATCCTGATTCTAAATCCTGTATCGGCAGTGATAGTCGATTCAGTCAGGGCAGAGTCTTTCTCCCCAGGAAAGCAGGCAAGTGTTGAAATCACCCTTGAGAACGCGCTCGTTAATGACGTTGAAGATGTGACTCTGAACCTTGATTTTACTAATCTTCCATTCATCCCAATAGGAAGTTCTTCAGCCGGGTTTGACGAGATAGAATCTGACAAGGACGCAAGGGCAACATTCATAATAAGGGCAGCAAACGATATTTCTCCGGGAGACTATCAGATTCCTTACACAATAACCTACTTTATTTCAGGGGAAGAGACAGAGAGGAAGAGGGAAGGAAGCATAGGGATTTCAGTCTTTGCCCAACCATCACTGTCGTATACAATAAATACAGAGAATCCAGTTATAGGCCAGGAAGGAACAATAATTTTCAAGATTGTTAACAGCGGGTTTGCAGATGCAAAGTTCGTTTCAGTCAAAGCGATACCTGACGGATTTACAATACTTTCTGAAAATGAGGCTTACATCGGAACCATTGATTCTGATGACTTCGAGACAGCAGAGTTTGACGTTATCTTCAAATCCAGTAAGCCAAGATTTTCGGCGATAGTTGAATATACAGACTTTAACAATGAGAAAATCACAAAGACAATAGAAATGCCTGTGACAGTCTACACAAAAGAAAAGGCAATTGAGCTCGGGATAATAGAAAAGAACAACACTCCTTTGTATATCGGCGCAGTTTTAGCAATCCTGATTCTCTGGTTTGTTTGGAGAGCAATCGCAAAAAGAAGAAGACTTAAGAGAAGCCAAAGGAGTTAAAATGGTTAAAACAAGAATAGTTGTGGCCATCGGAGGAGAAACGATATATGAAGGCCCTGGGAGCAACATTGATTGGACAGAGAAGATTCCTCAAGAGCATGCAGGGGCGGATAGATATGAACTGACAGAAATCTCCTATTTTGGGGATAGGCTTCAATTTAGTAGAGCGAATATAGTAAAAGATGACAAGGGATACCAGCATCAAGATCATAGATGGTTCACAATCAAGGGAAGTGAACTTACCCAATTAGAAGATTTAATAAAAGATTCGGCTGGAAGGTAGCATGTTGGGAGATTATTTCTTTCTTGCATTAAACAACCTAAGGCAGAGAGGCCTGCGTTCCTGGCTCACAATGCTTGGCATATTCATAGGAATTGCAGCGGTTGTTTCATTGATTTCTTTAGGAAACGGCTTGGAGCAGGCAGTGATAGGCCAGTTCGGTTCATTAGATACAGATAAGCTCACAATACAAAATCAAGGTACTGGCTTTGGACCGCCAGGCTCGACAGCTCCAAGACAGCTCACAGAAGACGACATGGAGTTGATAGAATCTGTTCAAGGCGTGGATCTCGCGATTCCAAGGCTGATAAGAGTTGTCAGTGTAGAGTACAATGACGTTGTCAGGTTCAAAGGTGTCATCAACGTCCCCAAAGAAGAAAGGGAAGTAGAAATAATGTATGATTCCGTGAATGCAGAGATAGATCAAGGGCGCCTCATAACTGAAGAAGACAGAGGCAAGGTAATTATCGGGGGAAGTTTCGCCACAGAAGAGGAGTTCAGGAAAAAGATAGGAGTTGGGACAAATCTGGATATTAATGGCGAGAGTTTTGAAGTCATAGGCATTTTAGAAAAAACAGGAAGCTTTTTCATAGACAGCGAGATATTCATGCCAGAACAGGATTTAAGGGAACTTCTCGGCTTGGAGAACGAAATAGATTTGATTGTCGCCCAAGTCGAAGACCCTGACAGGATAGAGCAAGTCGCAGAAGAGATAGAAAGAAAATTAAGAAAAGACAGGAATCAGGACATAGGGGAGGAAGACTTCTCTGTGCAGACGCCTTTGCAGTCACTGGAAGCAGTAAGCACAATCCTCAATATAATTAATTTAATTGTATCAGGCATAGCCGCAGTTTCCCTCTTGATAGGCGGAATAGGGATAGCAAACACAATGTTCACCTCTGTCCTAGAAAGAAGAAAAGAAATCGGAATAATGAAAGCAATCGGAGCAAAAAACAAAGATATTCTTTACATCTTCATGCTTGAATCTGCATTATTAGGTTTAGTCGGAGGAATTGTAGGCGCAGCTCTCGGGTTAGCCCTTGCATTTGTAGTTTCATCTTCAGCATCAGCATTTCTCGGAGGCATAAACTTGCAGGTAACATTCTCCCTGCCGCTGATTCTTGCATCTATCTCATTTTCATTATTGATAGGAATCTTTTCAGGAATTGTCCCTGCGTATCAGGCAAGTAAAATGAACCCCGTGGAGGCATTGAGGAAATGAGTTACAAGAGGATAACCTTCCAGGAAGATTCAGAATTGAGAAAATATCTTGCAGAATCAGGGCAGTTTCATGAGAGAATAGTAGACCTTCTTGTAGAGCACGAAAAATCTCATTATGATAAATCCAGAGAGCTTGGATATTCGCCAAGATACGAAGTTGGATTTGATACAAAAATGAAGAGAGTGGTTTCCATAAGCACTATTATCCCTCCCCCTATAAGCCCAGAGGATGATTTAGAAATTGCTCTTGCTCCAAGGCTTGCCTCGCCAGGCGACGTAAGGGCTGCAAGGCACGCAGTAAGAAGAATAAGGAGGGCCCTCAGAAGATGATTTCCGACTACCTCTCAATGGCTCTGCGTAATATAAGAAAAAGAAAACTGCGTACGTTCCTCACACTTCTGGGAATACTGATAGCAGTCGCAACAATCTTCGTTCTCATTTCAGTCTCTCTCGGATTGCAGAATGCAGTGGAAGAGCAATTCAGGTTGCTGGGAACAGATAAGTTTTTCATACAGCCCAGAGGGCAGTTAGGAGCTCCAGGATCAGGCGGTGCGGCTGAACTGACAGAAGCAGACCTGGAGGTCGTAGAAAAAATACCCGGAATAAAAGAAATATCTGCCTGGACAGCCGCCCCGGGGAAAATAGAATTCAAGGATGAAATAAGGTACACAAGTGTCATCGGCATAGACCTTGATACTTCAGACCTGTTCATAGAAACAGGAGCCTATGAGGCAGAAGAAGGACGCGTATTAAAGAAAGGAGATACAAGAGATGTGATGATAGGAAGCCAGTACAAGCACAACAATTTTCTCGGCAGGGAAGTTAAGATAGGAGACACTCTTTTAATCAACAGCGAAGAGTTTGAAGTCAAAGGCATATTGGAAGCAATTGGAAACCCTCCTGACGACAGGCTGATTTACATGCCCGAAGATGACTTCCGTGTTTTGTTCAATATCCCTGAAAGAATAGACACCATTGTAGTTCAGGTAGACAATCAGGATGATTTGCAGGAGATTGCTGATAGGGTTGAGAAGAAATTGCAGAGTTCCAGGGATGTAGATGAAGACTCGCAGGACTTTTCTATATTAACTCCAGAGCAGATATTGGAAAGCTTTGGCTCTATCTTAAGTATAATCACCGGTTTCTTGTTAGGAATTGCAGCAATCTCACTTATAGTTGGCGGAATAGGGATAGCAAACACAATGTATACTTCAGTTGTAGAAAGAACCAAAGAGATAGGAGTGATGAAATCAATAGGCGCAAGAAATCAGGACATAGTGATGATATTCCTTGTTGAGTCATCTCTTCTAGGCCTGATAGGCGGAATTCTCGGCGTTGCGTTAGGGATTACAATAAGCAAGACAATAGAATATATTGCAATAAACCAATTAGGAACAACTCTGTTGCAGGCAGCAACCCCTGTGTATTTAATTTTTGGAAGCATAGCCTTTGCAGTCCTAGCAGGCGCAATCTCCGGAACGCTTCCGGCAATGCAGGCATCTAAAATAAAGCCGACAGAAGCATTAAGGTATGAATAACTGTTTTAATTCCTTCCTCTCAAGACTCCAAGCAATATGATAAGAAGAAATGCCGATGCAGCCATTAAAGGAATTGTGATGTATCCCATTGATAAAAAGAATGTTTCAGAACATGAAGCGCTGTATCCCACAAGCTCACAGAATACGGAATCAACCTGGCTCAATTGCATTATATAATGATACACTGCTATTAAAAGCCCAATCGCAGAAAGTAGATATATGTAAGGCATTACTTTCTTGTCTTTCCTAAATGAAGCCAATCCGAGGATAAAAACCTGCGAATACATGAATATTCTTTGATACCAGCACAAGGTGCATGGGTTATATCCCGCGATTTCTGAATAGTAAAGGCTTCCAAGCATCGCAACCAAAGAAACAAGGAACATCCAGAACATTTCTTTTCCTCTTAGTATATCAACAACACCCTCAAACAGGTGCTTTCTGTTCAACTTATAATAGATAAGCTCAATAATGATATACAAGAGAAGGATATTGCTCAAAAAAGTAATCCATACTAAAGAGTTATTGACAAAGGGTATAGGCGCCATTTCACTCTAAATTATGAAGATATTTAAATTCTTTTGTGAAACTAATTTCCAATCCTGGCGATTTCCTTAACAGCGCTAACAAACCGTTCTGCTTCTTCCTCTGTATTATAAAGATAAAAGCTGGCACGGACACTCCCTTCTATCTTATGATCGTTGTACCACTCATGGACGCAGTGCCTTCCGCTTCTGACCATTATCCCGTATCCTGAATCCAGAATCTTAGCAACCTCATGATGTGTCATTCCTTTGATATTAAAATTAAACACTCCGGAGTTTGAGCCAATAATCTCAACCCCTTTAACATCCCTTAGCCCATCCCTTAAAATATCCCCAAGTTTTTTTTCATGCTTCTCAATATTTTTCATCCCTACTTTTTTCAGGTACCTGCATGCCTCTCCCAGGCCTATAATTCCTGAATAATTCTGAAGCCCTGCCTCGAAGCGCGCGGGGATTTCTTCTGGCTTATAGTCTTCATAGGTCGCGTCAAGAACAGTCTCTCCTCCTACAATGAACATGCCAAGTTTCTCAAGCTCTTTCAGTTTCCCATATAAAACCCCGGTCCCTGTTGGCCCAAGCATCTTATGCCCTGAAAAAGCAAGAAAATCGCAGTCTATCTTCTTCACATCTATTGTTTTATGCGGGGCGCTCTGGCAGGCATCAATCATTACCCTTACACCTTTTTTTCTGGCTATTTTAACAATCCCTGAAATGTCATTCTCCATTCCATCAAGGTTTGAAACATGCACGGCGCTGATCAGCTTAGTTCTGTTGTTAATCAAACTTCTCAATTCTTCTAAGTCTATCCCGCTAGTTCCTGTATTGCAGATAACTACCTTAATGCCTATCTCTTTCTTCAGCTTCAGCCATGGAATGATATTGCTGCTATGCTCTTTGTCAGTAATGATGACTTCATCCCCTCTTTTCAATCTCAATCCGTTAGCAGCCAGATTCAGGGCTTCAGTAGCATTTTTAGTAAATATAATCTCCTTTTCTTTTGCTCCAATAAATACAGCTATTTCTTTTCTTGCTCTTGCAATCTCCTCTTCCAGTTTCCTCCCATATCTGTGAGCGCTTCTTCCGGCACACGCAGGATAATTGTAGTAGTATTCATTCATCTTCTCAATGACTTGCCTGGGTTTCAAAGACATACATGCTGAATCGGCATAAATCATTTTACCAAGAGTAGGAAAATCTCTCCTTATTCTTCCAGCATCAAGTTTTTTGTCAAATATCATATTCCGAGGCAATAATTCAGGCATTCCTCCTTGCCAAGATATCTATTTTTCTCCAAACAATCAGCAAGCTCTTTCTCATCAAGGCCATATTCCAGGGCGAGGGCCTTAGTATCATAATCATTCCCGCCAGGCAATATGCAGAATCCCCCTTCCACTCCATTGCAATTCCCATGTTTGTAATAATTATACATTCCAAGCGCAGAAGCATAAGCGCTCCAGATGAATATAATAAGGATTATCCAGGCAATTATCTTGTAATATCTGAAAAATCCTTTTGCTAATCCTGGAGAAAATCTCATCAGCTTTCCCGTAACATCTCCCTTTATTCTTTCGTCCAGTCCACTTCTACATTTCCTAAGAGTTACAGTTCGGAACATGCAATCCAGAGATTCTTTCGTAAGTCTCCTATACTTAGCACTAAATATCCCAAGAAGAGCAAACACAGGCAAGGCAATCCAGCACAATACCATTCCTATAAGAATAAAATTACTTATTTAAAGCATTGTATGAAATAAGTTTCATAAAGTTCTTAAATGCGAATAGAAAAATTTTAACTTCTTTCCAATCTGCTTAAATCCTTTTCCTTCTAAGCAAATTCGCATTGGTCACAACAGTTATTGAAGAAGCAGCCATCGCTATTTCAGCAATAACAGGATGCAATACTCCTGCAATAGCCAAAGGAATAGCCACAACATTATAGGCAAATGCCCAGAACAGATTCTGCTTTATCTTCCTGAATGTCGCCTTTGACAGGTTTATCGCCTCAACAACGCCCACTAAAGATCCTTTCACTAATACTAAATCTCCTGCTTCAATTGCAATGTCTGTTCCTGTTCCCATTGCAATCCCGACATTGCTCTGTTTCAATGCAGGAGCGTCATTTATCCCATCCCCTATGAACGCCACGAATCCTGATTTCTGCAATTCTTCAACCTTCTTTGCCTTATCTTCTGGCAGCACATTAGCAATCACTTCTCTAATTCCAACTTCCTTAGCAATGGCCTTTGCAGTCCTTTCATTATCTCCTGTAATCATAACAGTCCTATATCCATCATTATTCAGCCTGCTTATCGCATCAATGCTATCTTCTTTAACAGCATCTGCAACAGCAATAACCCCAATAACTTTCCCTGATTCAGAGACAATCATAGTTGTTTTCCCAGAATTTTCAAATCCCTCTATTTCTTTCATGATTTTCCTGGCATCTATCTTCCTTTCATTCATCAAAGTCATATTTCCTATGACAATCTCCTTCTTTCCAATCTTTCCCTCAACGCCTCTGCCTCTTAATATTTGGAATTTGGAAACTTCCTTATATCTCTTCAAGCCAGCCTTGTTAACAATTGCCTTTGCAATAGGATGCTCGCTATTTTTTTCCAGGCTTGCTGCAATCTCAAGCAGGTAATCCTCCTTGACAAGGCTGTGAATATCAGTAACCTCTGGTTTTCCTTTAGTTATTGTTCCTGTCTTGTCAAAAACAATAATCTTGACTTGTTTCATAGTCTGTATTGCCTCCCCTTTTCTGATTAAGATTCCTTTCTTTGCACCCATTCCAGATCCAACCATTAAAGATATTGGAACAGCAAGACCGAGAGAACAAGGGCACGCAATGACAAGAACAGCGATTCCAACCCCGATAGCCCTGCCTAGCTCTCCTCCAATAATCCACCAATTCAAAAATGTCAGCAAAGCAACAGCCAGTATCACAGGGACAAATATGCTCGTAATCTTATCAGCCAGTTTCTGTATAGGAACTTTAGTGCCCTGCGCTTCCTCAACTAATTCAATTATATGGGCAAGGAAAGTATCTTTTCCAATCTTGCTTGCCTTTACATATAATATCCCGTCCTGATTTATTGTTGCTCCAATTACATTGCTTCCTTTTAATTTGTCAACGGGCAAACTCTCTCCAGTAACCATAGATTCATCCACTGCCGAATCACCTTTAACAACGACTCCATCTGTAGGGATTTTCTCTCCTGGCTTTATTATCATTACATCTCCAATCTTAAGCTCTGAAATATCCACTTCAACCTCTTCCTTTCCTCTCAAAATCCTTGCCTTCTTTGCTCCAAGTTCTAATAATTTCTTTATTTCCTGCGATGCCCTGCCTTTAGCTTTTGTCTCTATGTACTTTCCTGTAGTAAATATAGCCATGATCATTGCAGCGACTCCCGAATAATCTGCTACAAATCCAAAATAGCTAAAGAATCCTGTTAAGTAAGCAATTACCGTCCCAAGAGCAATAAGAGAATCCATATTAAAGTATAATGTGTAAAATCCGCGCAGACCGCCTTTAATTGTTTCAAATCCAAATATAAAAATAACTGGGAATCCAAGCACAAGAATTATTGGAATCATATATTCTTCAATCAGCATTGGCAGCATGAAGAATCGCTCAGCAATCATCAGTATAGCAATAGGAATAGTAAATATCCAGGACAATACAAGCTTTCTCTTCCAGCTTCGCATTTCCATTTCTTCAACGCTCTGCTCCTGCACTTGTGCATGATGCGCATGCTCATCCATCTTCATATCGTGTGAGTGTTTCATTTTGGTTTTTCCTTTTTTATAGGGCAGGAAGTAAAGTCTTCTTTTGTTAGTTTACGATATTTTGAACAGCATTTAATTAATTCATTTGATAAGGAGAATTTAGATTTTCTTTTCCTATCAAAGTAAGTGTATAAAATAACCTCAATTTTATTCCTACTTCGTATATCTGTGATAATCGGACAGAAGTCAGTGTCAGAAGATACAAGGATTATCTCTGTAATCTCTGGATAATCACCTATTATATGGCTAAGGTCAATTGTTAACAAAGTATCAAGACCCTTTTGTCTATATGACTTATTTCTAAACTCATCAATTATCTTTTGAACTCTGCCTTCTCTGATAGTTATCTCTTTATTTTTTGACAGAGCAGATATAAATTTATCATAACCCTTTTTTCTTTTCACCTCTTCCTCACTAGGCGAACTGGATTGATATGGTGGACAAGTGTAATAAAATAAATGTTTACAGAAAAAGCCTTCTTTTTTTGCAATTTTCCTCGCAAATTCTAGTTTATCAAATTTAATTCTAGTCCCATCACCAAATAATTTAGTCAATTTATCAAGAAAACCCTCATCAATGAAGACCAAAGATTCTTTCATAGCAAAAACCTGCAGAAATTTAGTTTAGAAGAATAATCATCCAGTGACCTCGTAAGATCACTGGGGAACATTCTGAACAAGAAAGATTCTCTCGATATATAAATTTTTCTATTCATCATTCCACCTTCACAACCTTATATCCCAATTTAGCAACAGCCTTCTTCATATCCTCTTCAGACACATTGTCTTCGGCTTCAATAAATGCCTTGTTAGTCACAGGGCTGACAGTGCATTCCTTAACTCCCGAAATTCCTTTCAGGCTTCTCGCCACATTTGAAGCGCACGAAGCGCAATGCATTCCGCTTATGCTTAGTTTTACTTTCTTCATCTTTTCCTCCCTTTCACTTTATTTTTGCAGATAAATCTACTTGCTATAAGAACAGCTAATGAAGAAGTTATTGCCAATTGTATTAAAGGAGTCAAGCCAATTCCAAATATCAAAGGCATATATTGGTTATAGCTCCACAGGTTTAGCAATCCTGCCTTTATTTCTATAAGAATAGCAATAAACAGACCCAATATAACAAGATAGGTATAATCTGTCTTTTTAGGATAAATAGTCCAGTTAAATCCCCTTCTAAACAAAGAGATTATTAATAAAATTATGAAAATATAAAACACATCCCCTATTGTTGAAATTAATATCCTGGGAACAAAGAAATTAACACCATCTCGAAGAGGAGCTTTACTCCAGTCATAAAGCAGACTATGAGATATCTCCCAAAGAAGATTAAGAAAGAATGAAATTACTAATATCGGCAAAACCAGAAGTGTTTTTTGGTTTCTCATTTTATCTCCTTAATAGCATTTTTAGTTATTTTAATATTGCATGTCTTATGTTTCTTGCACCATTCCTCACATTTTTCAGCATAATAATTATCAGAATAAAATAGTTTACAGTCTTCACACCGGTAAAATTTCTTCTTTCTTAAGATAATTTCTTCTACCACGCTATCTTCTCCTCCTGTTATGGCTGTTTGGCTGCTGCAATTGCCTTACAAGCCACATTATTCCTAAGACAAGAGCTATTATCACTAAAACCCATATCAGCATCATGAATATCCACATGAAGCCAAATCCTCCTGTCCAATAACTGCCCATCATGCCATAATCCCTATAGCTTCCCATCATTCCAAAGCCAAATCCTCCGAATAGCAAAACTACAAGAACTACAACTACTGCAATAACCCAATTACTTTCTTTATTTTTCATTTTTTACCTCCTTTCATATCCCTTAAGATATGTATGCAATACTTAGACATATGGCTCTCAATTATCTCCATCAAAGGCCCAAGGCTTTTGTCATTAAGTATATAATAGACAAATTTCCCATCCCTTTCAGAAAGGACGAAACCACACTCTTTCAGCCTTCTCAAATCATGGCTCACCGCAGTCTGATTCATCTTCAATTCTTGCATGACTTCACCGACATTCTTTCTGCCCTTCCTTAGCAGGTTTATTATCTTCAATCTGGGTTCAGAAACAAGAGTCCCGAAGAATATTTTATACGCCCCATATAATTCAGTCTCATCAAATCCTTCTTTATGGCACGAGTGTAATATGTTCTTGTTTATCATATGATAATTAGCTACATATGTCTATTTAAACCTTCCTGTCAATCCTTAGAAATCTGCTTGTAACTTATAAAAAGAATCAAAATAACTAAAATTTGAACTTCAATTCCCTGAAAAGGAAGGGAGCCAAAGCTGAAACTTATGCCTAACAATCCCAGAATCAAAGGAAACAGGCCTGCAACACACAACGGGCAGACGCCCGCAATCAATCCTCCGGCAGTTCCCACACCTGCAGTTCCAACGCCCCTGCACCTTTTCCTTTCCTTATATTTTATATAAATTAATATCCCATTAATAGATACCAGAAAGCCAATAATCAATGTCAGTAATAATGAAAATCCCAGCTTTAGCCAATTGACAGTTTTAGCATAAACAAGTATTAAGGGGATTGTGTTGTAAAAACCACTGATAAGAATGTTTAACAATAAATAAGCCAAAAAAATTAAGATTGCGAAATAGATATATGGTCTTTTGAAAATTTGATTCATTTTATTGAACAATAAGTCTCCCGTAACCCATGCCCATACTACAGGAAAAAGAATATATTCCTTTAGAGAGAGCTGGCAATTCTAAGGTGTCTTCTGTTGTTCGCAAATACTTTGAATATCTTCTGCCTTCAAGATTGAAAACAACAGACCTTAGACAACCGCCAACTGAATTATCCGCACTAAGCAAAATTGGCTTTCCTGATTCAACAATAGCATCTCTGTAATTAAAGCCATTCTGACTTAGAATAACTCTCTGCATTTCACCCGGCGCAACTTGGGCGCTTTCAGAAACAACATTTCCACTCACAGAGCCTCCCTTCAAAAAGAAAAATCCTCCAGTAATTAGAAGAATTAGTATTCCTATAAAATACAACGTATTTTTCTTTATTTTCATGGTTCAACTTATGATTATTTGCAATTTAAGCCGTTTTATTATTGTTTTGTATCTTTTATATCTTTTCATGTTTGTTTCTTTTTCTGCTTTCCAAAAATAAAAAAATAAAAAAATAAATTAGGAGATTTAAGCTAATTCAGCATCAATGACCTGCTTAAATGCCGCAAACGGCTGCGCTCCACTTAATGGCTTTCCATTAATTACAAAGTAAGGCGTTCCCTGTCCGCCTGCTGCCTGTGCATCTGCTAAGTCCTTCTGAACTTCGCTTTTATATTTACCAGAATCAAGACAGCTTCCTATATCATAACCAATGTCTTGGGCCCATTGCTTTAATTCCGTAGCTCCAAATTGAGCTGTTCCTCTTACAGGTCCGGTAATTGGGTCTCCTCCATCAAGTATATTGCCTTCCTGGAAGATTTTATCATGCATTTCGTAATATGCCTCATCTCCTCCTTGCTCCCTAACGCAATTAGCCGCTTCAGCCGCAGGCGTAGCAGCAGGATGAATACTGTCTAATGGGAAATCCCTATAGACAAACTTGACTTTTCCTGTATCAATATACTCTGATTTTATTAATGGAAGGGTTTCTGTCCAGAATTTTCTGCAGAACGGACACTGATAGTCTGAAAATTCAATTATTTCCACAGGAGCATTCTTATTTCCTAAAACCGGATCATCGTCTGCACTGGCCCTTACTTGTGATGGCTGGCTTGGCAAGGTTGGAGCAGGGTTATTAGCCTCAACATTTCCTGTTGGACTTGAATTATTAGGAAGCATCCAGACAATTCCTCCTATTACAAGAACAGCAAGCAATGCGAAAGTGCTGTATTTCCATAATGCGTCTTTCTTTATCGTTAAAGTTACTTCTTCACTCATTAATCTTTATTCCTCCTTTCAATTTTTTATCTGTTTCCTTTATAGGAATATCACATGAATGCATGGTGTCCGATATTTTTAAAATGGAAAATGAAATAATTCCAATTGATAAAATTGAAATTTCCAATCCTCCAAAGGGGAGAAACGATAAAAATGCGGCACTCAAGCCGAAGACAGACAGCAGACCAACACCGCATGCAGTGCATCCTGGAGCCAATACTCCGATAAAGATTCCGATAGAAGCAAAAACACTTGTTTTGCCAATGGCTGTTTTTACCATTCTTGTTTTGTAAGCAAGCAGACTGAAAAGAACTCCAAAAAGAATACTTACTAAAATCAGGCTGATAAAGGAGCTGAACTTTATTGTATTGCCAAAGCTCCAGAGCAGGATAAAGAAGAATTTTATTGAGCCCAAAAATCCCAATGGTTCATAAAATAAAGACAGGGATTTCCAGTTGCCTACAACTGCGTTAAATGAATAAAATAGGATTGAAATAACTGCTGTCAAAAGCAGATACTTCCAGTTCCTAAAAACATCTCTCCACGTGAAAAAAATTCGTTGTCTATTCATTTTAATACTCTATGAAATTAATAATGCGCTCCTCTTCATAATATTCAAGAATCTCTATTTCTCCAAGTTTTGTTAAGGATATTTTTGCATCCATTCCCTTAAATGGAGAGACATAAACATAATCATATTTGTTTGCAAATGATTCAAGATTTTTAATTAGATTTTCCTCGCATTCATAGTCCTTGCAATTGTAATTTATTATGACTCCCGGTCTTCCGGTGCCATCAGCATGTTCTAACATGTGCTTTTGAATTGTAATCGGCATGGGTTCTTTTAGAATATGAGAAGGGGGATTTGATTCAACATGTCCCCGCATATCAGTTGGAGGAAGAGTTTGAATGCTGAAGATTGAAAAATAAATTAATGCTCCAATTCCCAGGACTATTATAATAAATATGCTCCAATTCCTTATTTTTTTAATCGGCAAAGGTTTCCTTTCCTTTGAAATTCTTTCAGGGTGTTTTGCTCTATTATGCGCTGTTAGTCCATCAACATCTTTAAAATTTCTATCACAAATCTCACATCTCATTTTTTCTGCCATGTAAATTTAATGCCCTTCAACTCCCTCAATATGACCACTTCCGCCACAGGCGTCTGATAAATCCCACACTTCAGCTACCTGCTTTGCCTTAAAATTATATTCTATAATTAATTCTTTAGCCAGTCCCTCATAAGCATACCAATGCCAGCACTTGCAGCAGCAAGGACCCTTTTCATGGGACAATTCAACAGCATCATCGTAAGTTTTCTGCTGTTCTCCTGTTAAAACCTTATTTTCAGTGTATGCAATCATCTCTTCCGCCCACTCAGCAGAAACATCATACGGGTCTTTTGGTATGGTTTCATGTTCTGAATATTTTTTCAGTCCTTCAATTTGCTCTGTATATCTGTGGAAATTCATTGCAGAACAGCAGGAACCTTGTATCCGGGTCCCATCGGCAGAAAGCTGACTTATGTAGGTTTTTCCGCCACCGCAGGCATTTGTCCTTGCCTGGCTCAAAACAGCAAACTTAGCTTCCAATTCTTCAAACTCTGCGTTTTGATTTACTATATAAATAGAAGTTTTTGAATAGCTGAATATTAAAAATCCGATTAAAACAAGAAATGCTAATACAATGAATAGTACTCTCTTTTTTATCTTGATTACTCCATCACCCATATAAAAAGGTCAAAAACACCGCTTATAAAGATAACGTGGAACTAGTTCTACTGCATGAAACCGGTTCTATTTACTAAATAGAATTATCAACAATCTCAATTATGTCTCTCTCAACTTTTTCGGCTTCTTCTTTACTGACTTCTGAAAAGAACTGAGAAATCATTGTTGGTTTCATTCCAACAATTTTTACTTTCTCATTTTCTTTCAAAACATTAATCTTGCATGGCATGCAAAGAGAAATTAATCTATTTTTATTTAAGAAATTATTAGCGTGTTTTCCAGAACAAATTTCAATTATCTTCAATGGTTTTTGTTCAAAACCCTTTGCGGCCAGTCTTTCTTTCACATCATAAATCTGAAATAAAGACCATCCTTTTTGTTCTACTGATTTTAAAACTGAAACAACCGCTTCATCAAAACTTTTTTCCGTTTCAACAATGTAAGCAAAATCTTCAATTTTCATTTTCATTTCTCCTCTTTCTAAATACACCATATATGAAAGCCTGGCTAGCACCCCAAGGAGTTATATGCTCCTCTTCAAAACTTTTTATATGCTCAAAATCGCCAAATAGTTCTTTCATAGAATCCTCAGAGTATTGTCTTATGTCTAACCCACTGCACTTTTTTGGTCCATTTAGTGAAAATGTT